>Ga0207416_1000243_pt1 | contig 100586 bp, 93 predicted proteins | sample PaiPotPPM11metaG_FD_184107 | JGI IMG/M metagenome (GOLD analysis project Ga0207416, IMG submission 184107) | Iron sulfur acid spring bacterial and archeal communities from Banff, Canada, to study Microbial Dark Matter (Phase II) - Paint Pots PPM... ... | reverse complement strand
GGAAGCAGTAAGCCCGTGGTGTATGCCCGCAACGGCGCGACGCGGTCAGTGTGGCCCAGAGCGTCGCCGAGCGAATCAAGATACTTTGAAAACCGCCGTTCCGCCGTCGAATTATCACCAGTGCGTTCCACACACTAAGTATAGCACATTTACTAACACAGTAGTACTAGACGACTACGACGTCAGAGGCTACCCCGTAGCTGGCGGGCCTGCCCCTGACGTCGACGACGAGCTCGGCGCCATCCTACAGCTGGTCGCGGCGCTCCGGCTAGACGATCGCGCCATGATGCGGCCGTGGGTCCTGGCGTCTACGACGACGCCGGCGCGGAGCGCCCAAGGACGCCAACCCCGAAAACGGGATAAAAAGGATGAAGGCTTTTGCCCCTTGGGCACGCGCGGTTCCTGGTATCTCAGGGACGCTTCAACGAGGGCAATCATCTTGCGGAAGCGACCCGCGAAACAACGTACACGCTCATGCTGTATCTGCCGCGTGAAAACGCTCATCGCCCTGACCCTGATCATGGTCTGGCTCGCTCCGGCCGTCGGGAGCGCGGGAACCCTTCCACCAGGACTTTACGGAAATTCTTCAGGACGCGTGATCTACGTAGGCGTGGAAAACGAACAACCGGATCCCGCCGTGAATCAGTATTTCGATCCTCTCACGCAGCGCATTGGCGATCTAACCGGCACTGCTACGTTGTCGCTGCGAAAGGGCGTCAACGAGGAACGTCGGACCGTTCATGCACCAAACGGTACGGTCGCGGCTTCGTTCTACTACACGAGCACGCAGAAGCGTGCCACGATTATCCTGATCCATGGCAATGATGCCGAGACCCGGGAAATGGGGTTCATCATCCCCTATCTCGTGCTCAACGGCATCAACGTCATCAGTTACGATCAGCGCGGAACGGGGCAATCCTCGGGAAACTGGCAGCTCAACGGTCCAGTGCAACGCGCAAGCGACGTGGAGGCGATATACGACGCATTTAGGGAAGACCGGCATGTTGATGGAAAGCGGCTGGGGATTTGGGGGTTTAGCAACGGAGGCTGGACAGCACCGATCGTCGCTGCGCGGCGGCCCGTCGCCTTCATGATCCTCAAGAGCGCACCAGTTTTGAGCATCGCAAGCAACGTTGACTATGAGGTCACACAGAGAATGCACCGCGACCACTTCAGCGAGGCAGCGGTCTCTGCGGCTCTCGAAACCGTGCATACGGTAATTGCTGCGCTTTCCGGCCGCGCGTCATGGAACGCGGCCCTCCGGAGCTACGCTACCGCGAGCGCTCAGCCTTGGTTTCGAGACTCCGAGATGCCGCCAAATCTGCACTTTCCGATCCAGGGACCGATGGCGGATGGTTTGCGACGTGCGCTGCTCTACGATCCGGCAGACGCGTTGCAGCAGGTTCGGACGCCCACCCTCGCCCTTTACGGAGCACGCGATCGGAGTGTCGAGGTAGCTCACGCGTCCCGGACGCTGCGATTCGATTTCTCTCACGCCGGGATGCTCGACTTCACGATGCACGTCTACCAGGATGCAGGGCACACCTTGACCGTATCGGCGACGGGCTTTAACAATCAGCTCAGCCTGCCGCAGCGCCTGGCCCCAGGGTACCCGGCAGTCATGATTGACTGGTTGAATCGGCGCGGCTTTCTGCACTGACGCGGTGCGATCGCCAAGCCGGCGCGCTTGGACTACGTGCTCAAAGCGTCGCACGGTAAAGATGCCGGGCATGACCATGTAGCCCCTCAGTGGGGCTCGCGTCGCATTCAGTGCTCTCGCTTACAACCGATTGAGTACCGCGACGGCCGTTCGCGATACGAGTCGCCGACACTTGGGCACAGCGGCGGCAACGGGCTGATCTTCTACATCGCGCCGCCGGTGGTCGACATCAAGAACAACGCCGGCTTCGTCTCGACAATCTGTACGAACGCCGACGCGTGCGGAGACTACGCGATCGTCGTCCATAATTCGGGGGCAAGATGGTCGCCTGCGGCGACGTCAAACAAGCCAACCCGACCGGCCGATGCAGTAGCGGAACATGCGTTGTGCACGCGCCGGTTGCGTCCATGTACAAATGCTCGAGCCCGAAAGCGTACAGACGCTTGCGGGCTGGAGCGCGTAGCTCCGTTGGTCGTGTGGACGGTCTGCCCGCCGTTGCGTTGCCGGGGCCGCCCGCGGCACCGCCGCCGTTGGGGTTGTTGCCGGTCCCCGTCTCGACTTGCGGCCCGCTGCCGCGGGTCGTGGCGCTCTGCCGGTCCCGCCGAACGAGGCCGTGCGCGATCTGCCCTTCGACGACGTCGTACGGCCGAACGTTCAGCGCCGCGGCGAGGCGACTGGTGACGGCGACGCGGCCGGTACCAACGAGGCAGCCGGTGACAGCGACGGCGCAGGTGAGGGGAAGGCGCCGGGCGACGGTGACTCCGAAGGCGCCCCCTTCGGCGGCGTCGTTGCGAGCGGCACGACGCGGCACCCGCCCGTCGGCTGATCGTCGCCGAGGATGACCGGCAGGCGCGCCCCGCGGGGGATCGTCACGTCCTTGCCGTGGTGGAGAAATCCGTACGGACCCAGCACGTAGCCGACGAACGGGATCACGCCGAGGAAACCGGGGGCGTTCTGCGACGAGCCCGTCGCCGTTGCGCGCTGCGCTGCGGCCCAGTCGATCGTGACGCCGAGATGATCGCCGTTGGGCAGCACGATGAAGCGTGTCTCGAGCACGACATAGCCGCCGCGCCCGCCGCGGTCGGCGTGATGCGAGATCGCGACGACACCGTATCCGACGGTATTCGCGGGGACCTCGACGCCGCCCGGCGGGGTCGCGGCTTCGAACGTGCGGAATACGAAGGGGTCCCCGGCGCGCGCATGCGCCGTGTCGATGTCGCTCTCGAGGTAGATCGTGTCGCGCACGCACGACGGGGTGTCGGTAACGTACGCGCGCGACGGTGCCGGCGCGAGCGCGGCGACGAAACCGAACGCCAGCACGCCCAGGAGTCCGGGACGAAGAGATCCGATCGACTTCACACGCACAGAATGCTGACCTCGCTTCGAACCAACAAGCGTAGGAAGGTCGCGCCTTTACGCGATCGGTCTGCCCGAACGGGAGGTCCTCGCCGTTCGTTTGCCGCCACCGCGTATCGAAGCAATCTCCTGCCTCAGAGCAGCGTTTTCAGCGCGCAACGTTTCCGCTTCAACGTGAGCGTACGCGGTTGCAGCAGAAGCAGCGAGAGAAACGAGACTGCGCTCCTCATCAGGGTCGATGTCAGCGCCGTGTTCGTGCGCGCCGTAGAGAGCGATACTCGTCAATTGTCGACGAACCAAAATCGGCAATGCCAGCGTCGGTTCCGCGGCGCCCGTCGGCTTGTCTTGGCGTATCCACCGCAACTCGTGCATACGCAGCGCGGCGTGCTCAGCTTTGAGGTGAAGGACGAGCTGATCGTCCGAAGTGAGGACGTGGGCGTCCGAATCGGCCCAGCCGACAGCTGCTTCACGATGGAACGAGCCGTCCTGGCTCGCGTGAAACACTGCGGCGGAGGCAAGGCCGAGCGCGGCCGCCGACTCCTGCACGAGCATGTCGTTGATTGCCGACAGTGAGCCGGCGTGAAGCATGGCTGCGGACGTGCGAGCCAACTGTCGCTCTGCCAGATGGCGATGCCGGAAGAAGCCAGCGTCGACCCACCGCTCCGCTACGCGGTGGAGGCCTTTGACCCAGAATCCTAGCGCGAGCGCCGCCCCGATTTCCGCCACGAAGCCGAGTTGCGTCGCCTCCAGCTGCTTTCCGACAAACCAGTGGATGAGCGAGATGACGCCGACAATCAGCGTGGTGAGCGCACCGTACGCGATCGTACGACTGATGAAGAAGGTGAGGTCAAACACGCGGTAGCGGATGACCGCGTAGGTGACGGCGATGGGAACGCATGCCCCGAGCAGGATCGACAGGTCGTCGATCCAGATCGGATACGAGAATCGTGCACTCAGATGCAACCCGACCGAGACGATGCGCAGCACGAGCACGACCGGAAAGACGAGGATCCACGCAAGCCGGTGGCGCTCGTCACCTTTACTGCTCGCGTATGCACCGACGAGAACCATGGATGTGGCAAGATACACGAGAGCAATGGAGGCGCTCCACGCATCATTCACGGCTTGTTCGGGTAGACCGAGCTTGTCCGCGATAAACCAATAGATCCAATAACCGACGAAGAGCCCAACGAACACGTAGGCGACCCGTTCTGCGGTTCCACGCCAGCCGGGCGCGCGATCATTTGGAAATCGCACGGCGAAGACGAGGATCAGCGGAATCGACACGGCCGCCAGCAGAACGCTCGAATAGCCCGCGAATGCCGCTATCGCGTAAGAACCCGGCCAATACTCCCCGATGCTGAAATGGCGCGCGTTGGCACACCACAGATAAAAGCACCACGTCATCCGACTCGGCCGCAGCAGCACCAGGAGTGAGCCAAGGCTCAGAAAGAGCAACGCCACGGCCGCCTTTGCGACAAAGACGATTTTTCGCACGAGCGGCACTGGCACGGCCCTCGGCACTACGGTAATCGTTCTCGCGATCCCGTTGCGCACGACATGCAGCGTCGCCGGTTCTCTGCGAACGCTCAAGCGGTACGGGATCGGCGGAATCAGACGGTCGCCACGCGAGAGCCCCGCGGCGGCCGCTGCGGATCCAGGCGTGACATGATCGACGATCCAGTCGTTGTTGACGTTGAACCCCGTGCGTGGCGGCGGCACGAATAGCACGCTGGTAGCGCTGGCGGTAAAGACTAAGGACCAGACAGCAATCAGCGTGACGATGGAGATGCGAACGGCACGGTGTGCTCGAGGCGCCGCCGAGCGTTGCGTCGACAAGACAGCCCTTCCTTTCAGCACGGTGCGCGACACGTATTCCTCGGATGTGCTTACCTCTCTTCCGTATTATCCGAGAAGGGTACGTGCGGCTGCATACACCGCGGTTGCTTATAGTGTAGACAAGCCCGCGTCGCGGCTCTCTTCGTAAGGCGTCTATTTCGACACGTTTCTCATCGGAGGCCGGTCCCTCGCAAATCAGTGATTCTCGGGGCCAGGCAGGCTGTTTGTGAGACACTTTTTCTCGACGGAGACCGAAATGGACGGTGTTGTTCTAGGCTAGCCGGTTTTCTGGTTCTCAACTATATTGGCCGTTCTCAGCTAGGTGCGGCATTTTGTCACGGGAGGGCGACTTTGACAGCCCGGGCCGAGCAACGCACGCGTAAAGCGCAGTATGATGCGGCGAACGGAACGGCCGCGGGGCTACGCTGCAGGGCGAGGCTACGTACGGCGCTGAGTCGATAGGCGACGTAGCTATCGCGTCGAACTTATTGCACGTTCGCGGTGCTTTGCGCGGCGGTTTGGCTGCTCGACATGAACGCCAGTTGTTCACAGCGTTCGATTGGTTCGCTGCGGGACGCGCTCGAGGCCGCGCGCGACGCCTGCGCGGCGAACGCTTCCGCACGAGGCGTGGACATAGAAATCGACGGCGCACCTGCTGTCGCCGTGGCAATCGATGGAGACCGGCTCACGCTGGTCCTAGTGAACCTGATCGATAACGCCGTAAAACACGGTCGCGCCGGTGGCGGCGTTTTTGTTGGCGTCGATGTGGAGGATAAAAGCTTCGTGCGAGTGACGGTCGACGATGACGGGCCGGGGATCGCGCCCGCTGACCGAGATCGAGTTTTCGCGTTCGGTGAGCGCGCAGTAACAGTGGCGAAGGGAACCGGCATCGGCCTCGCATTTGCCCGGCTGTTGCTTGAGCGCGCCGGCGGGCACATGGCACTCGAAGAATCGTCACGTGGCGGTGCGCGTTTTGTGCTCAGTGTTCCACGCGTCTGAACCGGTACGCTGTTCACAGGAACGCGGCGGCCTCGGATTCGAGCAGCTGACACACAGGGCCGTCGCAGCGGTCACTTGTCGTGTGCGGCAGCTGCCAAAATGAGATTTGAGATCTCTCGCGGATGGCTAACGAGAGACAGGTGACCGGCATCAAGCTCAATCGATGCCGCCTTCATGCGCGCAGCCAGATAGCGCTCTAATTCAGGGTTCATTGACCGATCGTGTCTCGACACCGCGTACCAAGAGGGTTTGGATCGCCAGGCGGCGACTGTCGTCTTCGCGGTAGGAAACAACGTGGCGGCAATCGGCGCTTGAACCGCGTATAACGCATGCGCTCTGACCGGAACCACGCCATTTGCGAAATCGTTTAGGAAAGCGTTCTCGCTCAGCTGTTCAAAAGCACCTGACTTCACGATGCCAGCACTTGCAGGCGGTGTTGGAAATCTTTTGGCGAGTGCGATATAGTCCTCGCCTGCATCGGGCGCGCGAGCTGCCACATAGACCAGAGCGGAGACGTTGGGGGCGACGCCGGCTTCGGTGATGACCATTCCTCCGTAAGAATGGGCCACGAGCACGGTCGGCCCGTCCTGCATCGCGAGCGCGCGGCGCGTGGCCGCGATGTCGTCCGTAAGCGAGGTCAGCGGATTCTGAACTGCGGTCACCCGCATGCCGGAAGCCTGAAGGCGAACGATAACCTCAGACCAGCTCGATCCATCGGCGTAGGCGCCATGAACCAACACGATATTGCGAACGCGGAAGGCGGCTCGAGCATCTGTGCGGATACCGAGCAGCGGAGCGGCTACTCCCGCCGCAACGGCGGTCGAGAATGTGCGACGGTCAATCATGACACTCGTGCTTCGACGTCGGATCACCGTCTCGCTACCGGGTTCATCGTGCGTGCGCTGCACTGGGTCCCGTTGGCGAAGGTCGCGGAATCGACCCTGCACGCGTCTGCATCCTTCGGCATGAGGACGAACGTGTGGTCTATCGTTACCCTCGCCGACTTTCCGTGATTGGGGCAGTTGTCATCCAACACTTCAATAATCGGCGCGAGAATCGACTGCGCCGGTTAGATGCCGAGAGTGCGGAAGCGGCGCGGCGAGAGCAATATCAGCATACGGAAGATTTGCGCCGTCGTGATATCGAGCGAGCGGCAAGCGAATTGCACGATCGTCACATTGCCGCTCGAGAGCAGATGATTCAGATTCTCGCTACATACGAGCGCTATATGCAAATTGCTCGAGATAGCCCCACACGAAGATATTTCGTCACAGATGGAGACGGCAACCGTTCTCGTCGAGCGGGCCTTTTTCGAGCGAACAGACGGCATGGACAAGTTACTACGCGAACAGCGAGATGCGGCGGAGTTCGCCGGCGAACTGGAACTCGCGATAAGGACCGCCAAAGTCGCGTCCAGTCAACAAAACTGGGACAAGGTTAAGGTCTTGAAGAAGTCGCCGCGAGCCGTGGACGCTGCGGAGTACAAGCGGACTGGCAGCGCGCGGGCCGAGCAGCTCGAGACGAACTATCAGGTGATCCAGGAAAACGCGACAGACCCGGCACGCGTGTTAGCGGAAGCCCGGCGGACGCTGGGCGACGTGAGGCCGCCCCTTTCCCCAACTGGAGCGGGCGTCTGACTCCGACCAGTCGGGTGATCCCTAGCGGATTTCCGACGCCCGATGCGCTACCTCCATTCACCACCTCCAGCGGATCATGCGTTCCGATTTCCCTCACGGGGCCCGGCTTCGTGCGGTACCGGCGCTGACTGTTAATCAGCGGGTCGTTGGTTCGAGTCCAACTCGGCAGCCAATCATGCGAGGCTGCGTGTATACGCGGCCTCGTTTTTTCTTTACGATGTCGTCGGTTGGCGGAGCACGGAGTCACGATTCTGCTGATCGAACACATCCTGCGGCTCGCGGCGAGGATCTGCGGCCGGGCTTCCCTGATGCAGCTCCGTTGATAGAAGGAGGGTCCTCTGTTGCGTTCGATCACCTGGCGTCTGGGCGCGCTTGCGCTGGGACTTGCCGTTACCCTCACCGCGGCCCCGCCGCGTTCGGCGGGTGCGGCAAATGAACCGTACCTCATCGGTGCCACCGTGTCCGAGAGCGGTCCAGGCTCGTCGCTGGGCCGCCCTGAGGCCGACAGCATGCAGATGGCGGTCGACGAGATCAACAAAGCCGGCGGCGTGAACGGCCACCCGCTGCAAATCACGATTCTCGACGACGAATCGAATCCGACGACGGCCGTCAACAACGTGCGCAGGCTGCTCGACGCGCACCCGATAGCGCTGCTCGGCTCGTCGCTGACGCAAACGTCGCTCGCGATGGTGCCGCTCGCAAACCAGGCGCAGATTCCGATGATCTCGTTCGCGTCGAGCGCGCAGGTAATCCAGCCGGTCTCCGACCGCAAATGGATCTTCAAGATGCCGATCACCGACTTCCACACGGCGCAGACAATGCAGGAGTTCATGAAGAAGAGGGGCTGGACGAAAGTCGGCGTGATCTATCGCAACGACGACTACGGCAAGACGGGCCTCGGGCACTTCCAGGATGCTGGGAAGAGGGCGGGATTCGATGTCGTCGACGTTGAGCCGATCGCCGCCAACGCAAGTGACGCGACGACGCAGCTGACGCATCTCAAGGCCGCAAATCCACAGGCGATTGTCGCCTGGACGTCGCTGCCCAGTGCCGCGGTGATCCTCAAGGGTTATCGGGAGCTGAGCATGCAGACGCCGCTGCTGTATTCGGACGGCGCCGCGACCGGCGTGTTCGTCGCCCAAGCCGGGACGGCGCTCAACGGCGCCTATATCGCGTCGACCAAGATCAATGTCGCGGGCACCGTGCCCAAGGACGATCCGCAGCGGAAAATTCTCGACCACTACATCGCGTCGTTCACGCAGCTGTATCCGAAGGACGCGCCGGTCAGCATCTTCGGCGGCTTCGGCTACGACGGCGTCTACGTGATGGCGCGGGCGATCAAGGATGCGAAGTCCACGAACGCCGGGCTGCTCCGCGATGCGCTCGAGCATGTTACCTACACCGGCGTCTCCGGGACGTACCGGATGTCGGGCGCCGATCACAACGGGCTCTCGACCTTCTCGATCGTGGTCACGCAGATCGAGAACGGGAAATTCACGGTCGCGAAGTGATGACGCGGGACCGCTGAGCCTCACCGACATGGAGGGCACGGCAAGTTCTAAGGCATGCGGATGATGAGTTGGTGGCGAGCGGTCACGCCGAGTTGGCCGCGATCCATGCCGTGCGCGACGCGGTCGCTGTAATAGACGAGCAAGATCCCTTCGCTGTGAGTGACCGTCTCTGCGAGCACGGCCTTGCCTTGTGCGGTGACGGCGATCAAGATCTGCCGGCCGTCCGTTTTGTGCGGGCGACGCGTCACGTAGCCGCGCTATTCGAGCGCGGCTACGATAGCCTTGAGCGATTGCGGACGGACGTGCTCCTTTGCCGCAAGCATCCGCTGCGTCTGCGGCCCATCGTCGCATCACGGCCGCCAGCCACGACGTACGTTGCGCGCGTGAGTCTGGACCGCGAGTTCACGGCCGCCGAGCGGCAGCGGCTTCGCTCGGCACTTCCGAACCTCGAACGGCTCGCCGACGTACCGTGAAGCGCTCGGTGCCTCAGACGCCTCGCATCGCATCTCAATGCGAAGAAAGGTCATCGCAATGCCTGTGACCACACTCGATCCTAAATCCGCTCTCGTCGTCATCGACATTCAAAAAGGGATCCTCGCGAGGCCGGCGGTCCACCCGGTACAAGCGGTGGTCGCCAACGTGGTGAAGCTCGTCGATGCTTTTCGCGCGAGAAACTTGCCGGTCGTTCTGGTTCGCGTCGGGTGGTCCGCGGACATGAGTGATGCGATCAAGACGCGCGTCCAAGTCGCCCCGCCTATCACGTCGGTGCCGCCCGGCTTTAGCGACTATGCCGAGGCGCTCCACGCCGATCCGGCGCGCGACATCTTGGTTTTGAAGCACCAGTGGGGGGCCTTCTATGGAACGGACCTCGAACTCCAGCTCCGTCGTCGTGGCGTGACCAACATCGTGCTGTGCGGAATCGCCACGAGTATCGGCGTCGAGTCGACGGCACGCAATGCATTCGAGCGTGCATACAACCTTACGTTTGCGGCGGATGCGATGACCGATGTGAATGTCGAAGCCCATGAGCGGGCACTGAGCATCATCTTTCCACGCATCGGCGAGGTCGGCTCGACCGACGAGATCGTCGCGAAACTGTAAGCGGCAGAACGCGATCGAGTTCGGACATTGCATTCGACCCTTACCGGACCACGCCGTCGTGGAAGCTCGGAACCGCCGAGGTCCGCGCCATCGTGGTCGGCCGTGCCGGGCTGCGCGCCGAGTCAGGTGCGCTTTCTGCCGTTCTCTGGTCCGTCGTTTCAAGATCATTTGGTCCCCGGCGGCGAACATTTTCCCATGGTTGATGCCGATGACATTCCAGCACGTGAAAAAGCAGCAGAGAAGATCATCGAGTCCCTTGAACGACGCGCCTCCGAGCCCTTGGACACGCTTGCGGCCGACGCGTATCAGCGATTCGTTGAGGCCGTTTACGTCTTGATCCACGCTGAATTGGGCGGCGATGAGTCACAGATCGGGGTCCCTCGCCGGTCCGGCGACGGAGATTTCGGCCACGGCATGGATTACAAGCCGAGAGGCGACGCGGGCATCATGCAATTCGTGGTCACAATTGCGCGAGGACCGGCGCGAGGGCGACGCTGATCGGGACGCTATCCGTGGCGGACTACGCCGGCAACGACGGCCGCCTATGACGCCCTTCGCGCGCCGCGGCTAAAGTCCCGCGATAAATTCATTCCAGGGCGTGCATACGAGCGTCGCGGTGCCGCGTGCCCGTATCCGCGGATGATCATCGCAGCACGTTCGAGCTGCTTGAGATCTTCGCTTTCGACGAGGTCGAGCGCGTCGTACCGTCCGAGCGTCGCGAAGCTTTGTCTCCACGTCACGTGCGGACACTGGCGCTTGATCTCCGCGGAGACCGTCTCCGCAAGTTTCTTGAAGTCTTTGGGATCGGTAACGGCCTACGGCGAGAATCGGCTCAGAATCGCATACGTTGCCATCTTTCCTCCCTGCTGAAGCTCATCCGCTTCTCCGAGCTTCAGCGTCTGATCATCCTCCGAGGCGAGTGAAGAACCTATGAACGGCCGCGGTTGATGTTCGGTGGTCGATATATCGCTCTGCAGGCAAGCAGCATTGCAGGAGCGAGCTTCTCGTCGCTGCTCGACGTCACGATGACGCGGGGTCCTGATGCGGCGGCGAACTGTAACTCCGACTTCGCGGAGGCGCCGAACGAGCTGCGCTGCGCGCAGATCGCGCAGTTCGTTCCATGCGGTGGCTGTGCGAACACGACGACCTGCTCGGAACGGGTGGAGCCGCCTGTGGGCGCGCGGCCCGCGGACGCCGCGCGGGCTGCGCATCGGGCGCGGCCGCCCCGGCGGACAGGTTGGCCGGCGCGGCGAAGCGCGCCGGATGGATGGCCTTGAAAGCCTCAGCGACGACGAGCTTCGGGTCCAACTTAGCCACGCGAGGGCTGCATCAGACCGAGCGGAAGTGCAGTTGTCGGCTATCGAGGACGACGGCAACCTGCGTCCGGGAGTGCGCGACGAGCTCGGCAAGACAGCGAGTGCGCTGGAAGAGCTCGTCTCGGCCCTGAGCGCCGAAATTACGCGACGGCGGACCTCTCCCAGTTAGAGCAGCAGATACTTTCCCGAGCCGTCCTTCGGCTTCGAGTGCAGGTAGATCGACGCGCGATCGACGCGTGCCCGAGCGTGTCGCGAACCAGCGAGATCGACGCGCCGGCGTCGAGCGCGTGCGACGAGTGCGCGTTGCCACAGCCAATGCGGCGACACCGGTTTCGCGATCTTCGCGCGGCGGCGACGCGGTCGAAGCCGGCCGAATCGTCGGCGGTGAGGTCCGCCACCGTCGGAATCCCGGCATCCGTGGGGCTCTCCACGGGTCCATCGTACCACGAACGATTCCTGGCGAGGCTTACCAGGCGGCTGCGACGGGCACGGTTCACCATGGACGAGGTAGGCGAGATCGACGTCGACGCGCTTCGCGCGGTGCTCGAGGTCGACGAGGGTCCGCCGATTGGCGAGATCCTCATACTGACGCACTGCATCGTCTGCATGATGGTGCGAAACGTGATGCGCGCGAACTGACCGCGCGCTTACCCTGCGTCGTCGCCCTCCTGCATTTCAACAGTGTTTCATCCGTTGATTCGCGCACGCCAGGGAGCGTGGCAGCGTCACCATACGGACGTCCGCTTTAAAAAATGAGCGTCCGCATCACGAAAGGACGCACGCGCGGGCCATACCGGGCGGTGCTATAGTAGCAGCACAATTCCCGAAGCGGAGGTGCCGAGATGCTTGCGAACGAGTACTACTCCGAAGAGGCACACGGACCGCACGAGGTCTTCGAGTTAGGCGACTACGTGCTCGAAGGCGGCGAGACGCTGTCGAACGCGAAGCTGCTCTACAAGACGCACGGCACCCTGAGCGCCGCCAAAGACAACGCGATCCTGTTCCCGCACATGTGGTCCGGAACCCCGAAGGCGATGGAGATCTTCATCGGCGCGGGCCGGCCGCTCGACCCGTCCAAGTACTTCATCATCCTTCCCGGACAGTTCGCGAACGGGTTCTCGTCCTCACCGAGCAACATGCCGCCGCCATACGACATGGGCGCATTTCCGAACGTCACGATCGGCGATGACGTGCAGGCGCAGCACCGCCTGCTCACCGAGCGCTACGGCATCGAGCGCCTGGAGTTGGTCCTGGGCTGGTCGATGGGCGCGGAGCAAACGTACGAGTGGGCCGTACGGTATCCCGACATGGTCAAGCGCGCGCTGCCGTTTGCCGGCACGGCGAAGACGACGCCGCACGACTACCTGTGGGTGCGCATGCACGAGAACGCGATCAAGTCCGATCCGGCCTGGAACGGCGGCTTCTATACCGAGCCGCACGCCGTCCGCGTCGGCTTGCTGCGGCACGCCGAGGCGTGGTCAGTGATGGGTGTCAGCCAGGAGTTCTACCGAAGAGAGGCATGGCGGGAAGTCGGGTACTCGTCGACCGAGGACTTCGTGCATCGGTTCTGGGAGGCGTACTTCCTCCCGATGGATCCGAACGACCTGATCTGGATGGGCTGGAAGTGGCGGCACGGCGACGTGAGCCTCCACACGAACGGGGATCTCGCCGCGGCGCTCGGCCGAATCAAGGCCAAAACGTACGTCGTCCCGTTTTCCCGCGACATGTTCTTCCCGCCCGAGGACTGCGAAGCGGAGCAGAAGCTGATCCCGGGCAGCACGTTCCGCGTCGTCGACAGCCTGTGGGCGCACTTCGCCATGTTCTGCATGACGCCCAACGAGAAGGAGCAGATCGACCGCTGCATCGCCGATCTCCTCGCGGAAAAGGTGTGACCGGGCACGGACTCCAGGAGCGTAAACGGAGCTCACGCTCTCTGCCCAGCGGCCTCACTCATGCCGTCACCAAGCAGTACCGCACCACGCCGCTGCGTGCCTTGGCGTTGCACCCGCCGTACTTCCACGGCGGAAGCGCTCCAACGCTCGATGCCGTCGTCCAGCACTACAACGCTGTACTGGCTTTGGGACTTGACGCCACAGCCACGGCAAGCACTCACCGTAAACCTGCAAACGCTCTAGCGTCCGCCGCCGAACGATACGCGCAATCCAAACAAGAGGGAGCGTACGATTCACCGCATGCCAGGTGCCACGGTCCGACGGCTGCCGCTCCGTCGGTGCGCAGCCGAGGGGCGCTTGTCAACAAAAGCGAGATCCCCTCGTCGTCCGCCGGCCTGTAGGACGACCGGTCGAGCGCCGGCTCGGTGTCAACTAAATTGTCGGTCTCACCGGGAGGTGTGTTGTTCTTACGGGGAAGCGCAATTGACAACTCCGGCCAGCGAGTTCAATGTGGACGGCGTTGCCTTGTTAGTCTCCGGGAGAGAGAGTACAATTATTCCCTCACGGCGCCGATTGCTGTTCGCGCACCTCACGCAACGAGTCAGGCTTGAATCATTGTCCTTCGGAACCGTGATGTCGAAGGGAGCAGCGCATGGCCATCGATTTCACGTTGAGCAATCAACAACAGGAGTTGCGCGATAATGCTCGGGACTTCGCGCAATCCGTACTGGCCCCACTCGTCAGGGACGCAGATGCAACGCCGGATCCGCACGAGGCTTTCGTGAAGACGAAGCCCGCGTATGTGGAGGCGTACAAGCGCGGTCTGGCCATGGGCTTTCTTCCAAAAGAGTACGGAGGCGGCAGCGTCGGCAACCTCGACCTGCAACTCGTCGCGGAGGAAGTCTGCGCGGTAGACCCGGGATTTGCGACGACCATTCTCGTGAATGGTCTGGGCTTGATGAACGTCGTGTGGTTCGGGACCGAAGCCGAGAAAGAACGATGGCTCAGACCGGCTACAAGCGATCCGGCGGGCGAATACCTCGCCGGTTGGGTCGTTAGCGAGGCTGCCGGTCTACCCGGCGGCACGGCCAACTTCGACGCGCCGCAGGCTCACCCGGTCGGCATGGGCCTCGTTGCGGAGCATCGAGACCGCGAATACGTCGTCAACGGTCGCAAGTATTGGCCGTGTAACGCCGCAGGTTGGGATAGACAGGGCGCACACGTCAATGTGTGCGTCGTGCGGACGGATCCGGCGAAAGGCGGGAGAGTAGGCCTCAGCGCGATGATCATACCGCGAGGTACCCCGGGCTTCCGCGTCGAGAAGGTCATCGACAAGATGGGGCACCGGCTGTGCTCGAATGCGTCGCTCGTCTTCGAAGAAGTGCACGTACCGGAGGAAAACGTGATCTCCGGCACGCTCGGGAACGGAGACCTCGTCATCAGCAAGGCCTTTACATGGTCGGGCCCGGTTGCCGCAATTGCGGCGGTCGGCGTCGCACGCGCGGCGTATGAATACACCCTCGAATGGGCAAAGGGGCACACCGGCGGCGGCGCGCGGCCGATCATGCAGCATCAGCATGTCGGCTACCTTCTCTCCGATGTTGCGATGAAGATCGAGGCGGCGCGATATCTATCGTGGAAGGCAGCTCACTACTTAGACCTCTACGACAGTGAGGGACACGTGCCCGGCGCGTGGTCGAAGATCTACGGTGGTGAGATGTGCGTCGATGTCGTGTCGACATGCATGCGCATCATGGGCGTAAACAGCTACGATCGCAGTCATCCGCTCGAGAAATACATGCGCGAGGCGCTGTGCTTCCCAATCTATGATGCGGGAAATATCGGCATGCAGCGCCGGAAGATTCATGGCGTGATGGCGGACGATTCCTTCGATCCGCGGGCGTTCCTGGAAAATAAGAAGATGGCCTTTTCGAAGGAGATGGAAGGCATCGATACGTCTCCGAACATGCCGGAACTCGCAGGTGTTCGATAATCTGATTCGTCTCCGAGTCTAACTGCGGACACGGTGCAATGGGGCCGCGTCCAAGTGGCGCGTCTCGTCGCCTACGGCCGCTCAGGCGTCTCCGAAAATCATGGGTATCGGACCGATTTCGGCGGTGCAGAAAGCGCTGCACAAGGTTGGGCTTACGGTCGACCAAATGGACGTGATCGAGTCGAACGAGGCCTTCGCCGCTCAGGCGTGCGGTGTTGCGAGCGCCGACGCGCGCGGCGTCGCGATAGCGGTGCTGTCGTCGCTCGAAGTCGGGATCGATGCGGATCGCCTGACGCTCGTGCTCGTCAATCTCATCGACAACGCCGTGAAGCACGGTCGGGCGGGCGGCGCCGTCTTTGTCGGTGTCGATGTGAGCGATCGACGGTTCGCGCGCCTCACGGTCGACGACGACGGGCCGGGGATCGGGACAGCCGACCGCGAGCGCGTCTTCGCAATCGGCGAGCGTGGTGGCGGGCGCGTCGATCTTGAAAAGTCACCGCTCGGAGGCGCGCCTTTCGTCTCGATGGTGCCGCGCGCTTGACCGCGTCGACACGCCGCACTTCGACCTCGTGTCCGCCCTCGACGACCGGGCAGCGACGGGGCGAAGGGAGGCGGTATCGGCCCGGCCGTGGTCCCGTTGAACTCCCAAAGCCCTGCCCGCCGGGTGCGCCGATCGATCTTGGCAGCGCCCCATGTAAGCGTTGCGTAAGTGGTTGGCCCTACGGTCGCGTTGTATGGATGCGCGGTTCTGCATGTGCGGGCACACCGATCAAAGTCACGACGAGCGTGGGGGATGTCGCGTGCCGGCCCTGGGCGTGACGAATCGCTTGTGCTGGTGCCGCCTAGATCGTAAGACCGTCCGCCGCGGCGAAGACCACTACGAACGGATTGCGGAGCAGCTCCGGAGCACTGGCGGGCGCAGGGAGCGGCTGGACGGCGAGTAAGAACGGGTGTTCGGCCGCCTGCGGTCACGCCGCGAAGCGCGGTTCGGCCACGGCGAGAATCGGCCGGCCTGGGCGGAGCAGCGCGGAGGGCGCCGGCGAAACCTCGCCGTCCGGCACCCGTAGGCGCCAGCGCCGCGCGATCGTCGCGAGCACCAGCGCGCCTTCGGTACGCGCGAACGCCTCACCGATGCACAGCTTTGCCCCGCCGCCGAAGGGGAAGAACGCGAACCTCGGGGGCGGCGTGTCGTCCCAGCGCTCGGGGCGGAATGCGAGCGGATCGGCGAAGTAGCGCGGATTGCGGTGCGTGACGAACGGACTCACGAAGACGCTCGCGCCGCGCGGGAGACGATACTCCCCGACGTCGACGGTGGTGATCGGGCGGCGGGCGAACGCGGCCGCCGGCGGATAGAGCCGCAGCGCCTCCGCGAAGACGTTGGCCGTGTAGCGGAGCCGCGGCACATCCTCGATCGTCGCATCGCGTTCGCCGAGGACGGCGTCGAGCTCTGCGTGCAGGCGTGCCTCCGCCCGCGGACTGCGAGCGAGCAGATACCATGCCCAAGTCAACGCGCTCGACGTGGTCTCGTGTCCCGCAAGGACGAACGTGATCAGCTCGTTGCGAACATCGACGTCGCTCAGTGCGGCGCCCGTCTCGTCCTGAGCGGCGAGCAACGTCGAGAGTAAGTCGTCGCCGTCCTCACCCGAAGCGCGGCGAAGCGCGACGATCGGATCGACGACGCGTTCCAGCTGCGCACGTTCGCGTCCGAAGACGAGTCGCACGTGCTGCGGCAGGTGGTGCCGCAGCGTCAACAGCAGCGGCGAGATCGTTGCAAGGATCGGCTGAAGCCTGCCGCCGCGACGGCCGATCGACGCGACGACGGCAGCGATGCGCTCCGCCTCCGGACCGACCTCGGTGCCGAACAGCGACGCGCCTACGACTGCGAGCGTCAGGCGCATCATCGTCGCGCCGACGTCGATCGTCGCGCCGGCGCGCCACGTCGCCGCCACGCGCTGGGTCTCGCGGACCATGTGCTCGGTATAGCGCTCGATTCGTTCGCGGTGAAACGACGGCTGCAAGAGCCGCCGGCGGCGGACGTGCGCGGGATCGTCGAGGGTGAGAACCCCGTCACCGGTGATCTCGCGCAGGAGCGCCGCCCCGGCATCACGCGTGAAGCGGTGCTGCTGATGTTGCAGCACCTCGCCGATCAGCTCGGCGTCGTCGAGCAGCACGATGGTTTGCCCGAGCACGCGCCACTGTGCGATCGGACCGTACGTCCGTGCGATCTCCGCAAAATAGGCGAGTACGCCGTCGGGCGACCTGAAGCCGAGAAAGCGGAGCGCCTCCCGGCCCCGCGGTCCCGGGATCGCGGCGTTGAGCATGCCTGCTTCAACCGCCGCGCTCGGGTCTTCGTTCCAGCGGACGTGCCGACCGAACGAACGCCCGCGTGTCATAACGTTGGCACTTTTCGGCCAAGATGATCACCCTGGGTCCATCTGAAGCATTTCGGACCGAAGAACACGAACTTTTCCAACATGCCCATGTCGAATGATCGCTGCTCGTTCGAGGTCGTCTACAAGAAGAACCCGGATGGTTTGGAGGTGATCGAGCACGTCGTCGTCCGCACGGGACTTTCCGACGCATCGGTGACGCTCACGATTCCGCAGGTGTATAACTTGGCCGAGCTGCTGGGCTTGGTTCAACAACTACCCGAACGAGGTGGTAGCGACCACATCGCCCATCCGCCCACGGTACAAGCGCTTCCGCGCGCGCAAACCGTTCGGTCGGAGTAGCGCTCGAGCGGCGGATCAGCGTCCGTCTGCGCTCAAGATGCGCGGCGTGATGAAGAAGACCACCTCGTCCTTGGTGTGCGAGCTCTGACGGTTGCGAAAGAAGGCGCCCAAGACGGGCAGGTCGCCGAGGATCGGCAGCTTGGTCACCGTTTCGTTGTCGACGTCTTCGAAGAGGCCGCCGAGCACGATCGTCTCGCCATCGCGAACCCGGAGTGTCGCGTCGACCTTTCGGTTCGCCACGATCGGAAAGCTGTTGTTGAAACCGATAATTTGCGAATATTCCGGATGCATCTCGGCGGTGATCTCGCCGTCCGCACCGATCGTCGGCGTCAGCCGAAGCCGAACACCGACGTCGATCGTCTGCACGCTCGGATAGCCGGTCTGCTGGTTGACCGTCACGACGGGGTATTGCGAACCGATGAGCAGCGATGCTTCCCGGTTGTTCAGCGTGGCGATCCGGGGCTGGGCGAGGATCTTCGCGCGCCCGCGCTGGATCAGCGCGTTGATTTGCGCGTTGACGACGATCGAACTCTTCGTCAGCGTATACGGGAACTGGCCGACCGAACCGCCGGCTGCGCCGTATCCGGCTCCGGCGAACTCGAAACCGACGTTGGTTTGATCGTTCACGGGCTGCACGTCCGCCACGCGCACTTCGAACATCACTTGCCGGCCGGGGCCGTCGATGCCCGCAAGTAGGGTGCGAACGGCGGTTTGTATCTCACTGTTCCCCGTCACGATGAGGACGTTCTGCCGGTCCTCCGCCAGCAGCGCCCCGTCTGGAACCGCACCCTTGAGACTCTTCACGGCCTCGGTTGCACGAATGTTGTGGAGCTGGAGCGATGCGGTCGTTATGGATCCACCGTTGCCGAACGTCGGCGCATCGAACGCTGCGACGAGGCGCCGGGCGCGACCGATCGCCTGCGGGTTGGCGGTGACCAGGACCGAACCCGTGCGCCGGTCGCCGACGACGACCGTCCCTTGCGGCAGCGCACCTTGCAGCGCGACGACGACGTCGTCGGGCCGAGCGTGCGCGAGCGCGAAGACGGCGGTCTGCGTCGCGCCGGCCGTCGTCTCGTCGGGAAAGCGCCGGTTCATCGACGCCGAATCGCCGACGATGATCGTGCGGCCGTCACGGTGCGTCTGCAGGGAGTAGGCCGTGACGACCGTCGCCAGCGCCTCATCGAAGCTGACGTCGTGCAGACGGAGCGTCACGCGCTGCGGCTTCACCGAACCGTCGGCCACGACGTTCTGGTCCCCGTGCGCGCCGAGGAGACGGATGACGTCGGCGAGATCCACGTCGCGGGCGTCGATCGAGAACCGCTCCCCGGCGGCTGCCGCAGGCGCTGCGCTCAAAACGATCGTGAGGACGGCGGCGAGCAAGAGTCGTCTCATCCTAAGGACCTCCAGGCACCAGTGGCGGCGACGGGACTGCGTTCCGCCGCTGAACCTCCTGCGGCGGGCTTTGCGTGGCGGCCGGCATGGCGAGCGGAACGACCGCGCCCGTGCCGAGGTGTACGCCGTCCAAGCGAATCGACGCGATGACCGCGCCGCCGAACTCGTCTCCAGTCGTCACGATTCGCGTCGTCCCGCCCTCGTCGACTAGGGCGAACGGATGCGCGCCCGTCATGACGGCGGTGACGCGGAGCGACGACGCGAGCGGAAACGGGCCGCTCGCGGCACCGGCGTTCGGCGGCAGCGGCCCGATCGCGGCGGGAACAGATGGTATGCCGGCGGCCGGTTCGCGAGGCGTCGCGGGGCCGGAGTCGCCGCGCTGCGCACCGGAGGCGCCGGCGAACGGATCGCGCCGCGGCGCGACGATGACGGCACGCGGCTTGGGTCCGGTGGATGGCTGCTCGGGCGTGTGCGCTGCAAGCGAACCGGACTGGCTGCGCGCCACGATCGGCGTCGTGACGTACGCGGCGGAGAACGCAGCGAGCGCTGCCGCTCCGATCAAGAACCGGCTAGATCGGCGCAGTGCGAGCATCATCGAAGCCGGATGCGGTGAAATCATCGAGCACGACGCGCAGCGTCGCGGTGAGACGCGCGCGCGAGCCTTCCGGATTCGTGCGGACGAGCGACGTCAGGTCGAGCGCGGCGGGGACGCCGAGATCGGAAAGTTCCCGCAACGCAGCGAGCACGTCACGATATTCGCCTTCCAACGAGAGCTGGAACGGGAGGCCGGCCGGCGCCCCTTTGCGCTCACTTCCGGTGAGCGCAGCGTTCATGGGAGCACCGTCGGCGGTAAGCGCCGCGAGCACGACGTGATGCGCGGCCGCCGACCGCGACGCGTCACGGACGAAGCGCGTAATGGGCTGCGCCTCGCTCGATCCGGCGCTCCGGCGAACGCGGCGGCGCAGCTCGACCCGCTGCGCTTCAAGCGCCGGCGCCCTCGCCAGCTGCGCGTCCGCAGTCGCAATCTGTGCGGCGAGAGCGTCGTTCGCGAACGTCCGGTCGGCAATGCGGCCTTCGCCCCAGCTGACGGCGACGAGACTTCCCAGCACGGCAATCGAAACCGACGCGAAGGCCGTGCGCTTCACGGAGACCTGCCGGATGCGGCGTTGCCTCTGGAGCATCAGCGGTGCCGGCCCAACGCGATGGAATACGTCATCTCCGAGCGCGCAGCGTCGAGCCGCATGGCGAGAAGACGGACCGGTCCCACGTCGGCTAGGCGCGTCAGTCCCGCGAGGGACGCGGCGACGCCGGGGACGTGCCGGCTGCGGCCTTCGAGAGAGATGGCACCGGGCGCGATCCGTACGGACGTCAGCCACGCGTCGTCCGGGAGTGTATTGCCGATCGTCGCGAGTTCGTTCGCGAGGAGTCTGCCCGAGGCGCGAACGCGCGCGATCGACGTTGCGATCCGGCGCATTCTCACGGTGTCTCGTTCGGTCTCGCGGACGCGCTCGGCGGCGACTCGGGTGAGCGCGAGGCGCGTCGCGAGCGAGGCACCGTCGTGCGCGAGACGTCGGTACCGCGTCTCTTCGACCATCAACACGACGCAGACGATGGCGATCGCGGCGGCATACCACCAGAATCCCCGTCGCGTTTCACCGTCCGAAATCGACGGCAAAGCAATGCCGAGCGCGCGCTCCGTCCTCGAACGGAGATAGTTGAAGCGCTTCACGCGGCCAGGGTCCAGAGCGAGAGCCCAAACGCGAGCCCCCAGTCGGGCGATGCGGCGCGGACGACGTCGGCGGGCAATCCCCACGACGCTTCGGACGCGAGCGATCCGTGGCGCGTCGGGATGGCAACGGCGCGTTCGAGCGCCTCGGCAAAGCCGGGCAGGCGGCTGCCGTTTCCGACCAGGGCGATCGTGCGAATCTCGCTGCGCGCTGCGGCGCGGGCTTCAACGATTGCGGAGGCAACGTGTTCGACCAGCGCGTTGCAGACGTGTTCGCCCGCGCCCGCCATTCCGAGCGTGCGTTTCCGCTGCTCCGCGAGCGCAACGTCGAGACCGAGTGCGTCGGCGACCGCTGCGGTGAAGGCGGTGCCGCCGATGGGGAAGCGCCGAACGGCGGGAATCGGTTCGTCGCGCACGACCAGGGCCGTTCCGCCGTCACCGACGTCCACGATCGCGTCGGCCGTGGGAAAGGCGCGAAGCAATGCGAGGCCGGCGTCATCGATCGCGAGTGGTCGCAGTCCCGCGTGCCGAGCGGCGCGCACTCGCGATTGGATGGCGTCGCGCCGCGCGACGCCGATCACGCACCGCGCTGCATCGATCGAGGCGACGCGGATTTCGGCGACCGAAAGCGGATACGACAGCCGGCGCGCGGCTTCGAATCGCGCCGCCCGCTCGCGTTCGCGACGGCCCAGCGGAGGAAACGTCGCGGTCTGCAGCGTCGCCGTATCCGTCCCGAGCGCGAGGACGCAGCGGCGTTCGCGCGTGCGAAGTTCGCCGAGCGCTTCTCCGATAGCGCTACCCGCATCGTCGCCTGTCGAGCGGACCGCCACCGCGACCAGACGCGGTCGATCGTCCGCATCGAGCTCGAGCAGCGCGACCCGGGTGTTCAACCGGCCGACGTCGATCCCGAGCGGCAGCGTCTTCGCGCGCGTCATCGCAGCACGATCGCCGCGGCTGCGGCGATGATGGTACCCGCCGCCATAAAGGGCCCGAATCGAATCGCATCCGTCCGGCGCGCGCCGCGCGTCACCATCAGCCAGGCGCCGTATGCGCCGCCGAGGATGAACGCCGAACCGAGCGCGACGGCTGCGGCCTGTATGCCGCACCCCGCGCCGATCGCCGCGGCGAGCTTCACGTCGCCCAGGCCGATACCCGTTCCGAGGGTCAGTGCGTACAGCGCGAAGATCGCACCGCCGGCCAGAACCACGCCCCACAGCGCCGTCGTCGCCTCGCCCGTATGCGCCGCGACGGCGAGCGCCGCGATCGCCGTTCCGCGTGAAATGACGTTCGGAATGCGTCCCGTTCGCGCGTCGACCCAGCCCGCGAGGATTGCGCCGGCGGTCGACACCATCGCCGGGATCGCGCTCATCGGCGACTTCCGCGCAGGGCGGCGCGCGCGGGACCGAAGCTCGCGTCGAACGCGAGCGCGTCGTGCACGTCGCGCCGAAACGCGAACGTGTCGTGTGCGCGCTGTGCCATGCGCGCCGCCAAGTGGTAGTAGCGCGGATCGTGCGCGGCCGACCCGGCCGCCGCAAAACTCGACTCTGCCGATCTCCAGCGAGCGAGCCGCTCTGCAGCGAACCCGCGATCCGCCAGCAGTTGAGGATCGCGCGGAGAGAAGAAGAGCGCATCTCCGGCGACGGTATAGGCCTGCGCGGCGTCGCCGTCGCGGCCGCGCAGGACCAGGTAGAACGCCAGCCGATCCGCTGCGACCGCCGATTTGGCGTCGAGCCAGCGTGCGCGCGCGTACGAGCGAACGGCGCCGTCGACGTTGCCGTCCCGCAGCAGATCGTCACCGCGAGTCACGAGCGCCGATGCAACGTGCGCGCGAAACAGCGCGGCCGCGAACAGCAGGCTGACGGCGGCGAGGATGCAGCGGCGCCCGCGACCGAACGCCCTCACGCCAGCAATCCGTAAAAGGTTCCGAGCGCGAGCATCAGCGTGCCGGAGACCACGTTCGACGCGCCGGTGGCGGCGGCGCGGGCGAAGATCGCCGTACCGCGCCTTCCGGAGGCGGCCGCGAGGATCGCCGGGACGACGTGGCCGGCCGCGAAGCATGTCAACAAAGCGACCCCCTCCAAAGGCCGTCCGCTGACCATCGTCAAGCCGGCGATTCCGGCGACGACCGGCGTGCAGCACGGTGAGACGACGACGGCGCTGGCCGCGCCGAGCAGCAGCGTGCCGCCCACGCTCACCGGAAGGCGAACGTCATGCGCGTGCGGCCGTTCCGCGCCGCGCACGAGCGCGAACGCGCCCGCCGTGATGAGGGCCGCGGCGAGCAGCGCGTACACGATCGACGACCCTGCGCGAAGCGCGCTCGTGAGACCCGCCGCCGAGCCGATCGCGACGTACGCAGCGATGATCCCGAGCGCGAACGCGGCCAGGACACGCCCCGGGTGCCGCGCCGAGGTGGCCAGCGCAGCAACCGCGATGTACCGGGGAGCGACACACGGCCCGATGCTGGTCGCGATCCCGGCGCCGAAAACGAGGGGATATGCCCAAACGGAACCGTCCGCGACTGCGAGCAAGCCCGCTCCGACGGCATCGATCACGGTGCGGCCTGCAGCCCCTGGCCTGCGACGTACTCGACCTTCGAGGCGGTGCAGTTCGTGCCGCAGACCGATCCGCTCGCCCCCCCGGCCAGTGAAATCTTGGCCAACGTCGATCCGACGTGCACGCCCGGACACACGATCGTGTACGTGGCGGGACTGCCGCCTGCGGCCTGCGTGGTGGTGAGAGCGTATGTCGCCCCTGCGGATTGTGCGGCGGGATCTTTCGGCGTGTTGTTGAGGTACGCCACGCCGTTCGCGGTCATCAGCGTCGGCTGCACTGCCGCGCCGGACGCCGTCGGGTAGACTTGGTTGTCGGCGTAGTACAGTTCGAGCGCGGTCGCGATCGCGCGCATGTTCGATTCGCATGCGGCGGTCTGCGCCTGAGCGCGGGCGTTGACGAAGTTCGGAATGAGGATCCCGGCCAAGATCGCGATGATCGCCACGACGATCATCAGTTCGATCAGGGTGAACCCGCGTTCGGAATCGGCTCGATCGGTTTGCTGCACGTTCGCCTCCGCTGTCTGCGCCGGGTGCGGTGCCCACGCGCGAAGCCGTTCATGCCGGCCACGCGACGTGGCGCGCAGCGCCCGAGGGACGGCAGCGTACGTTTTGGCCGGGCAGGCCCGGCACGTGGGCCTTAGGGTCCCGTTCGAGACACCGCAATGCCCTAGGAGGAGCTCTGTCGGCAGGTTATCGTCCTGGCTACGCACGGTCGACCCCGTGCGACAACGCAACCATGGAGGAGGACTCAATGAACGTATACGAATCGCCCGCGGTCGTCGCGACGTTCGACAGCCGGGCACTTTTGGGTGAAGCGCTCGCTTCCTGGTGCACCAGCGGCGAGCCGAGCTGAGGAGGTCGGCGCGGGACGGCGCGCCAGCGACCGTCTCGCGCCATCCGCATGCACGCGACGATCACCCTCGCCGATCTGGTTCCCGGCGACCTCTGCGCCTCCGATCGCGTCGCGCTGCGCCGGCGGGCGCGGCACGCCGTCTGCATCGGCGTGCTCGACGCCCGCGCCAGCGCGCACTTCGAGGATCCCTCGAGCGCGCGGTATTTCGACGAGCGCTATCGCGATCTGCGCAAGGACGAGGCGACGGCGCGGCCGACGTATGCGGTTCGGGACGACGCGGGTCGCGTGCACTTCTGGAGCGACGACGGGCCAACGTACGTGTGGCCGCACGGCGCGCTGGGCCCGTCCGCGACCGCGTTCTTCGCCGACGCCTTCGCGACGCACATGCTGCTCTCGTCGATCCCGTCGACGATCGCGCTGCACGCCGCGGCGTTACGCCGCAACGACGCCGCGTTCGCGATCACCGGCTTGTCGACCGCCGGAAAATCGACAACCGCGCTGGCGTGCGTCACCGCCGGCGCGCAGCTGTACTCGGACGAGCGCTGCGTGACTTCGCCGCAGGGAACGATCCCGTATCCGCGCACGCTCAATGTCCGGCGCGGCGGAATCGACCTGCTGGTTGCCACGCTGCCGGCGTGCGCTCTGCGCGATCGCCTGGCGGCGCATCGCGGTTCCGATTGGAACAGCGTGCGCTTCGACGAGCTCTTCGGCGCGTCGCCGTTGCCGGAGCCGGCTCCGTTGCGCGCGATCTTCGCGATCGTCGGCCGGGACGCGGCGCCGCGCAGCCGCGCCATCGAACCCGCCGCGATGCTGCCCCTGGCCGAGCCGGCGGCGAAGGTGTGGGCGCGCGGGATCGACCGCGTGTGCGCGCTCGTCGCACTGTTCGGCCGCGTCGCCTGTTACGAACTCGTGCTGGGTACGCCGCTGGACACCGCCCGGCACGTCCTCGCGCGCGTCGACGAACTGAGTGCCCGATGACGCCTGACCTCACTGCCGGGGTTTGGCTTGCGCTCGCGCGCGTCGTCGTCGAGCGCGGCCGGCAGGCCAAGCTCGCGATTCGCGGAGTCAGCATGCTGCCGCTCCTGGGCGAGCCGATGACGATCGACGTCGAAGCGCTGCGGCACCCCGCGCGCGTCGGGGACGTGCTGGTCTTCCGCGCCGGCGACACGTACGTCGCGCACCGCGTGCTGCGCCGCTTCGGCGAGCGGTACGTCACCGGCGGCGACGCGTATCCCGAGATCGTCGAGCACGTCGATTCCGCCGACGTGCTCGGCCGCGTCAGCGCGGTCTGGAGCGACGCTCGTCCCGGCGCGGTGCGCATCGACACCGCGTTCCATCGTCTGCGCGGACTGCTCTATGCGCGGGCGCGCCCCGCGCGGCTCGCCGTCCGCGGCGTTGTGGGTCGCGCGCTGCGCCTGTGCCGGCCGAAGGAGATCCACTGATGCACGAGTGGTCCAAACCGATCGCGATCGACGGCCTCGAAGTCCGCCGCACCGGGCTCGACGTCATCGTGCACGACCCGCAACACGAGAAGATCCATATCCTCAACCGCTCGGCGGGTGCCGTCCTCGACCTGTGCGACGGCGAGCACGATCCCGCGCAGATCGCGTCGTTGGTTCGTGCCGGAATGGACGTGCCGCAGGAGCGCGTGCTGAGCGACGTTTTGGCAACGCTCGATACGTTTCGCCGGCTGCGGTTCGTGCGGTGACCGCAGCGCGGGACGGCAAGGTCGCGGGTGTCGTCGTCCCTCGTTGAGGTTCGCGCGGCGATCGTTGATCTGGTCGTCGGGGACGCGGACCACGCGGCGCGAGCCGCCGCCCGCCTCACGGAGATCGGCGGCTGGGATACCGCGTTGCCGCAAGCCGCGCGCTGGGGCGTGATCGCGCTGCTGCACGCGCGGCTGGACGACGCGAGCGCGCCGCCTGCCGACGTGCTCGCGACGCTGCGCGCCGAAGCGCTGCGCGGCGTGCTGCGCTCGCGCGAGGTCGTCGAGCGCGGCCTAGAGGTGCTGTGCCTGTTCGAGGCGGCGGGGATCGACGCGATCGCGATCAAGGGCGTCGGCGCAATCGGCACGCTCGGCGGACGTGCCGCCGCGCGGACGACCATGGACCTCGACGTGGTGGTGCGCGAGTGCGATGCGGCTGCGGCGCGGGCGCTGCTCCGCGATCACGGCTTTTGCGAGATCAACCCGCCGTTCGAGCGGCACATGGCGGACATCGCGCTGAGCCGAGAGCTTCACAACGTCGCGCGCACGTTACGCAAGGGTCAGCTCGAGGTCGACATCCACTGGCGCTTCGGGCCGCGACCGCCGGCCGCGCTCGCGCCCGAGCGCCTCATCGCGCGGGCCGGCGACGTCACGGTCGGCGCAGCGACGTTTCGTGCGGCGCATCCGGTCGACGCAGTCCTGATCGCCGTCCACCACGCGCTGCGTAGCGGGTTCGTGCCGCAAAACACCGTGCGTGACCTGTGCGACCTCGCGGCGTGGTGGGAAGACGGCCGCGCCCCGGCGGCGCTCGATGAGCTCATCGATACGGCGCGCCGAAGCGGCCTCGCAACGTCGCTCCTCGCTTTGTGGGACACCGTGCTGCGACGCGCACCGCTGCATCCGCTGCGCGAAGGCTACGATCGGCTCGCCGCAACGCTGGACCGCAACGCGCGCGCCGAGGCCGTGCTCTTGGAACGGCATCTCGAGCACACGCTCCGCCACGGGAATCCGGCGCGATTCACGCTCGAGGTCTTCGCTCCGCGGGTCTACGCGCGTTGGCTGGTGGGCGCGCTCGCCCAAACGCTCCATCCCGCGCCGGCCGGCGAGCACGGCGGCGCGCCGTTGCCCGAACGCCGGCCGCTCGCGCGGCGCATCGCCAACCTGCCGGTGCGCTGCTGGCGCATCGTGTGCGAGCTGGCGCGCGTCGAGCGCATTCCGTCGTATCGCGCCGTCGCACGGGCGCAGAGCCGTTTCCACTGAGGCAGATCACGCGACGCGCCGGCTCAGTTTTCCGAGCGCGCGCGCGAGCAGCTTCGAGACGTGACTCTGCGAGAGGCCGAGCCGCTCGCCGATTTCGGTCTGCGTGAGCCCGGCTCCGTACGTACCGAGCACGATGGCGCGTTCGCGCTCGCCGAGCTCCGCCAATGCGACAGCGATCGCGACCCGCTCCTCGATGGCGAGTCCGGTGCGCCGATCGGCCAGCAGCTCGACGCGCTCGGGACCGCCGGACGAGCCGGGCTCGGGCAACGATACGTGATCCGCCCTGCGAAGGCTGCGCAGTTCGGCGATGACGTCGATACTGACGCCCAGTGCTGCGGCCATCTCCGCCGCGGCCGGCTCGCGGTGCCGCTCCGCGCAGAACGCGTCCCACGCGTCGACGTATCGTTTTTCGAGCGCGCGCAGCGGGCGCGGGATGCGCACCAGACGCTCGTGATCTCGCACGTAGTGCATCAGCTCGCCGACGATCATGATCCAGGCGTACGCCTCGAAAGGCGTCAGCAGCTCGGCGCGGTAGCAATGGGCTGCCTTGATGAGGCCGACCGCCGCGACTTGCTCGAGATCGGCCCGATCGTTGCCGCTCCGTTTGAACTTCTTCGCGGCACGGACGCACAGGTGGCGGAACGCTCCGACGACGGCGTTGCGACGGTCGATCGAACGTTCGGAACAATACCGTGCGACGGCTTGCTCCCGGTCATTCATTTTGAAATGCTCCCGATGAGGCTGTAGAGGGGGATGAAAACCGAGAACACGATGAATCCGACGACGAGTCCTAAACCGCCGATCAGCGCCGGCTCGATCGCCGCACCCATCGTCGCGATCGCCGCCTCGACGTCGGCTTCGAAGTAGACGGCGACTTTCAGCAGCATGTCATCGAGCAGGCCGGTCTCCTCGCCGATGCCGATGAGCGCCACCGCAAGCGAATCGAAGATGCGGGAAGCCACGAGCGCAGCGGTCAGAGCGCCGCCTTCGCGGACGCTCCGGTCGACACGCTCGAGCGCCGCTTCGTAGACCGGACTTCCGGCGACCGGGCGAACGACTTCGATCGCGGAGACCAGTTCGACGCCGGCGCGCAGCAGCGTCGCGAGCATGCGCGCGAGGCGCGCCGTGATCGCCTTGTGCAAGAGCGGACCGAGAATCGGGATGGAGAGCCGCACGCGATCCGCCAGCCGGGCTCCCGGCGCGGTGCGTGCTGACCAGAGCGTTGCGGCGAGCGCCGCGCAGAGTGCGATGCTCCCCGCGATCCAGATCGACGGACGTTGCATGGCCGCCGCGGTATCGAGGAGCAACCGGGTCGACGGCGGCACGTCGACGTGGAAGGCATCGAACATCTGCGCGAACATCGGAACGATGCGGACCAGGAGGAAGACGGTCAAAACGACGGCGGCCGTGACGACGACGAGCGGATAGGCCAGCGCCGCGCGGACTTTCTTTCGCAAATCCGCTTCGCGCTCGAGCATCGTCGCGAGGCGCTCGAGGACCTCGTCGAGGATCCCGCCGGTCTCACCGGCCCGAATCATGGCCACGTAGAGGGGCGGAAACACCCGCGGCCGGCGGCCGAAGGCGTCGCTCAGCGATATCCCACGCTCGATATCGGCCAAGATCGATCGAAGCGCTTCCGCCAGCGCTCCGTCGGACGCGCGGCCGATCGTGACGTCGAGCGAGCGCCGCAGCGGGACGCCGGCCCGCAGCAACGTTGCGAACGAACGGAAGAATGCGAGCAAAGCCCGGCGCGACGGGCGACCGACGTGCAGTGACGCCGCGACGCTTCGCGAGAGTCCGGCCTCCGGCTCGACCGCGGTGATGAAAAGCGCCCGCGTGCGGAGGCTGTCCAAGACCTCGTCGACGGAGCCTGCTTCGATGCGGCCGCGCACGAGTTCGCCGTGCGCAGTCCGTGCCCGGTAACGATACAGCGTCCCGTTCACGACGCGCTCAGCCGGAGGTCGCGCACCTCGGCGCCGTGATTGGTCGCGGCCTGCGCATCGCTCAGGGCGATTTCGCCGCGCATCACCAGCTCCGAGAGGTGGGTCTCCAAAGTCTGCATGCCGTGCGCGCGGCCAGTGACGATCGCGTTGCGGAGCTGGTGCGTCTTTCCTTCGCGGATGAGCGCGCGCACCGCGTCGGTCCCGACCATCACCTCGGCGGCGACGCGCCGGCCGCCGCCTTCTCGACGCACGAGCCGGAGCGCCGCAATGCCGGCCAGCACGGCCGCAAGCTGCGAACGGACTTGCGCGTGGGCATCCGGGGGAAACGCGTCGACGATTCGGTCGATCGTCTGGGCTGCGTCGTTGGTGTGCAGCGTGGCGAGCACGAGGTGTCCCGTCTCCGCTGCCGTGAGGGCTGCTTCGATCGTCGCGCGATCGCGCATTTCCCCGATGACGATCACGTCCGGGTCAGCCCGCATGAAGCCTCGCAGCGCCTCGGCGAAGTCGCTCACGTCACGCCCGACCTGCGTATGCGTCACGACCGAACGCATCGACCGGTGGACGTACTCGATCGGGTCTTCCACGGTGACGACGTGACGTTCCGAGGTGCGGTTGATGCGGTCGACCAGAGCGGCGAGCGCCGTCGTCTTGCCGCATCCGGTGGGTCCGGTGAAGAGCGCGAGGCCCGACGCACGCTGCGCGAGGGCGTTCACCGCGCTCGGCAGGCCGAGCTCGTCCAATGTCGGCACCCGCACGGCAAGGAGGCGGATCGCAACGCGAATCCCGCCATCGTGCCGGTACGCGTGGATGCGATACGGTCCGCCGTCAGCCTCACGCGCAGCCGCGCCGTCGGCGGTCCCGCGCGCGTCGAGACGCGCACGCTGATCGGCACAGAGTACGGTCGCCAGGAAGCCGCGCACCGCCGCGTCCTCGATCGGCCGCACGTCGGTCGCCACGAGGCGTCCGTCGATCCGCAGTGCGGGCGGTTCGTTTCCGCCAAAATGGACGTCGGTGGCGTTCCGGCCCCGTGCCCCACCGATGAGGTCTTGCACGCGAATTGCGTCGAGGCTCATCGGCGGGCGGGCCAAGCGACGACGCGCGCGATCTCATCGAACGTCGTGACGCCCCGGAGGAGCTTTTCCACCGCGTCCTCGGCCATCGACCGGTAGGCGTTGCGTGACGCCAACTGCGCGACCGTAACGCTCGAAGCACCGCTCGCGATGGCGTCGCGCACCGCATCGTCGACGTCCATCAATTCGTAGACGCCGACGCGGCCGATATATCCGGACCCGGCGCACGTTCGGCACCCGCCGGCGAGGTACCAATGGTCTTGCTGCGTGCCGAGCGCTTCACGGACGCCGAGCGGGATCGACGCAACGACACGGCACTGTTCGCACAGCGTCCGCACCAGCCGTTGCGCGACCACGGCGGTGAGGGCCGCCGCCAGCGAGTGCCGCGCCACGCCCAGTTCCGTGAGCCGATCGATCGTTCGCGGCGCGTCGTTCGCGTGCAGGGTGGTGAACACGATCTGACCGGCGAGCGCCGCGGAAACCGCGACGGCCGCCGTCTCAGCGTCACGCATCTCGCCGACCATGACGGCATTCGTGTCCTGCCGCATGAAGGAGCGCAGCACGACCGGAAAGGTCAACCCGGAGCGCGCGTTCACTTGGACTTGCGAGATGTTCGACAGCCGCATCTCGATCGGATCTTCAACCGAAGCGACGTTGCGGGAAACGGCATCGAGCTGAGCGAGCGAGGCGTACAGGGTGGTCGTCTTTCCGCTCCCGGTCGGGCCGGAGACGACGACGAAGCCCCAGGGTGCCGCGACGATGCTCCGGTAGCGCTCGAGGATCGCCGCCGGCATCCCGAGCGTCGCGAGATCGGGGGCGGCAGCGTAGCGATCCAACAAACGCACGACGAGTTTCTCACCGTCGATCGTGGGGACCGACGAGACCCGTGCGTCGATTTCGCGCTGCTCGAACGGGATGCCGCAGCGTCCGTCTTGCGGCTGACGGCGGTCGGCGATATCGAGTCCAGCGAGCAGTTTCAGCCGCGAGGAGAAGGCGGGAAAGAGCTCCGCGGGAATCGCCTCGAGTTCGCGCAGCACGCCGTCGACCCGGTAGCGGACGCGTCCGCCGCCGCCGGCCATCGGTTCGATGTGGATGTCGCTGGCATGTCCGGCGATCGCACGCGCGAAGACGAGGTCGACGCTGCGAACTGCGGGCGCGTCGGCGCTGCGATTGCGTTCGACCTCGCGCGGCTGCGCTTCGCCGTACGCTGCCCGCAGATTCTCGCGAATTGCGTCGCGCGCCATCGGCAACGGACGAATTCGCATCCGCGTTGCGGCGCGAAGCGTGTCCAGAACCTCGGCGTCATCGGGATCGGGGACGGCGATGACGAGCGTGCCGTCGACGACGTTCAGCGGGAGAACGTCGTGGCGGAAAGCCAGCGCGCGCGGGACCCGCGCAACCGCTTCCGGCAGCGATGAGAATCCGAAGGCCGGTGCCGGAGAAGAAGAGGAACGCGAAAGCGCCATGCCGGTGCGGTGACCTCAGAGGGACGAAGAAACCGGGTCACTCGACGGACGCTACACCCATCGCGCCACCGGCCTTGGTCAGAAATCGGAAACACGCCGGCAAAGTAGAGGCAACATTTCAGGGGAAAGCTTAAATTTTCTTAACCTACGATAATCTGCATGCTACGACCGGATAGCGAATGCCGCGACATGGGATGCACCGCCGGTGCCTGCCGACGGGCAAGATACGGAGCGAGATGACCGTTACGCACACCGAATACCTGACGATTCGCACCGAGCGGCGCTACGAGATCCGCGACATCACGGGTGAGGTGGAACGTGTCCGCGCGGCGGCCGGATTGTGGGACGGATTCGTGCTCGTCAGCACAATGCACATCACGTCCAGCATCTTCGTGAACGATCACGAGTCGGGGCTGTGGCACGACATCATGACGTGGCTCGAGGGCCTCGCGCCCACAGGTCTCGACTACGAGCACCATCTGACCGGTGAAGACAACGCGGACGCGCACCTCAAGCGCATGATCCTCGGGCATCAAGTGATCGTGCCCGTGACGAACGGCACGCTCGATCTCGGCCCATGGGAGCGCGTGCACTACGGCGAGTTCGACGGTCAGCGTTCGAAGCGCGTCGTGCTCAAAGTGTTCGGCGTGCTGGCGCCGGCGTAGCGCGCCTGGCGAGGCGCGTTTCGGAACAGGCTTCCGCCGCGCCCTGCCGGTTCAGAGCATGGTGCGTCGTGCCTCCTCGTTGCGCGCCCAGTAGGAGCGCAGGTTTGCCGCGTGGCCGGCGACGTGGCCGTGGAGGCCCTCGAGCAGCGCGACTTCGTCGTCGCTCAAGTCGGGGTGCCAGAGATCGACGATGAAGACGACGCGTTCGCGGTCGCTGTCGTTCCACGCGTCGTGGACGAACGCGTCGTCGAAGACGATGCAGCGGCCCGGCGTCCACGTGCCGGGAACGTCGCCGACGGTGAGCCCGCAGTCGGACGGCACCTCGAGCGCGAGGTGGACACGCAAGCGCAGGTTCGTCGGCCCCGCGTGCGGCACGATGCGCGTGTGCGGAGCGAGCCGCGAGAAGTACGCAAGTCCGGCGGGACCGCGCACGATGCGATGCCGTTCGATCGCCGCGGCCGTCACCGGGCATCGCGCGTAGACCTCGTCGTTGCGCAGGCCGCGTTCGTAGAGCAGCGAGACGTCCCAGTTCCCGAGGCGGGCGATGTTCTCGCTCTCCGCGTGGAAGGCGCCGACGTGCAGCGCCCGGCATTCGCGTGCGATCTGCGGTGCAAGCCGCTCGAGATCCGCCACGATCGGAAAGGCCGCCGGATCGTGCCACGGCCGCGCGGTCAAACCGGGATAGCGTTGCAGCGTCGCGCGCCCGGCGCCATCGCGCAGCCCCGCGACGTACGCGGCGAAGCGCGGCGGCAACGGCTGAGCCTGCGCGAGGACGCCGTGCGCTTCGAGCCGCGCATGGAGGTCGGCGGGAGTGTTCGCCTCCTGCAGCGCGGTGCGAACCCGGTCGGCGATGAATGCCCCGCGCCGTTCATCCGCGCTCGCCGCGGCGATCGCAACGTCGGCAAGCTCGCGCCAACGTTCGAGCGAGAGGCGTTTGTCCCACGGCGTATTCCATGCGTTCAAGAGCGCGGTACCGACTCGGGCCAGAACGCCGGCGCCGGCTGCGTCGCCGGCGGCGAGGGTGGCAAGCCCCGCGAGAACGAGCGGTTCTCCGACCGCCTGCGCCGCACGCGTCGACGTCAACGCCGCGGCGTCCGGTTCGCCCGCATTCGCGAAGGCGGCGGCGTATGCCGAGAGCAGGCTCGTCTCGTCGTCGCGTTCGATGTGCAGCGTGCCGCCCTCGAAGACGGGCGGAACGATCGAGGCACGAGCGCGGCCCCACTCCGCGAGCTGCGAGATCCGGGCGAGCCACGGCGACGGCGAGCCGTCGGCGCGCGCCGCCTGTTCGGCCTCGTTCGCCATATGAAGAACGAGCAAATCGGCGGCCTCCGCCGGCGTCACGTCGATCGGCGTGGCGTGGTCACGCTGCGGCAAGCGCACCGTTGAGGCGATGTCGTCCGGCGCGGCGGCGATCGCCGAGAACAGATCGCGGCGGTCGATCGAGCAGAAGAGGAAGACCAGCCGCTCCGCATCCGCGCCCACCAGCTCGCGGACGGCCTCGCGTTCGCGCGGGTCGACCAGTGCGCGCGCGAACGAGTCCGTTGCGTAGACGCTGTGCATCAAGCCGGCCAACCTCACGCGCATCGGCTGCGCCCAGCGCTCGAGGATGGCGTGCGTGCCGGCGAGATGATGCAGTAGCGACGAGCGGCCGTGGGACAAGGCGTCGGCACCGCGCTGCGTGAGTTCCGCCAGAACGTGCCCAACGGTTTGCATGCCTGGCGATACTTCGTGGCCCGCGGAGCCGTTTCGTGCCATCGGTTGCGTTCTCCAACGGTTCAACGATGCGCCTGGTTGAGATCGCGCCGACCGTTCCACGAGGCCCGGCTGGCGAAACTTCCGTTTCTTATGAAATTCTCAGGGCACAAGGGCATAGGATACATCATGACCGGCCTATGTAGGCCGCTGGAAGGACCCCGCATTCATGTTTCATCGTCTTTCGAAATTCATCACCGCCTGCGGCATGGCGGCTGCGCTCGCAGTCGGAGCGCTGCCGAAGCCCGCAGCGGCAAGCACGCAGTCGACGCTCACCACCGCGATCGGCGCGGCGGCGCTCATCGGCGGACTCATTCTCTACAACAACTACCAGCACAAACGGCAAGCGGCGAACGCCATCGTCGGCTATACCCGCAACGGCGGTACCGTGTACGGCGACGGCCGGATCGCGATGCCGAACGGACAGACGATCTATCCGAACAGCAACGGCACGTATCCGTGGGGACAGACCGCCTACTACAACCCGAACGCGAACGGCTACGCGTACGATACGCAGCGCACGGGGCAATACGACGTGACACACCGCCACGGTAACGGCCACGCCTACGGGTACGGACACGGCAACGGCAACGCGTACGGCCACGATAACGGAAACGATATGCGCGGCAACGGCGATCACGGCAACAACGATCGCGCAAGAGGCGATCACGGCCACCATCAGAACCCGCCCGACGACAACCAGCATCCGCACTAGACGCCCACGAACGAACGAGGGCCGCGACGCTGGATGCGTCGCGGCCCTCGTTCTGCCACCAACAGGCCGGAATGGCCGCGTGTGCTAGGCTTTGATCGCGACCGCCAGCACCTCGGGCGATGCATGCGAGGCGAACTTCTTGAAGTTCTCGGCGAACAGTCCGGCGAGCTTCTTGGCCTGCGCGTCGTAGGCCGCTTTGTCCGCCCAGGCATTGCGCGGTTTGAGCACGTCGCTCGGGACGTCGGGAATGCCGGCCGGGATGGCGAGGCCGAAGAACGGCTCGGTCTCGTACGCGACGTCCTCCAAGCGCCCTTCGATCGCGGCGTTGACCATCGCCCGCGTGTATGCGATCTTCATGCGCTTGCCGACGCCGGGTCCGCCGCCGGTCCAGCCGGTGTTGACGAGCCAGCAGCTCGCCTCGTGCTTGGCGATCCGCTCGCCGAGCAGCTTCGCGTACACGGTCGGATGATGCACCATGAACGGCGCGCCGAAGCAGGTCGAGAACGTCGCGGTCGGTTCGGTCACACCGCGTTCCGTGCCGGCAACCTTCGCCGTGTAGCCCGAAAGAAAGTGGTACATCGCCTGTTCGGGCGAGAGCTTGGCGATCGGCGGCAGGACGCCGAACGCATCGGCGGTCAGCATCACGATCGTCTTGGGGTGCGACTGCACCATCCCGCTCTTGATGAAGTTCGGCAGGAAGTCGACCGGATAGGCCGAGCGCGTGTTCTCTGTTTTCGCCGCGGAATCGAGGTCGAGCTTGCGCGTCTGCGGATCGTAGACGACGTTTTCCAGCACGGTGCCGAAGTGGTGCGAAGCCGCCCAGATCTCCGGCTCGGCCTCCTGCGAGAGCTTGATCAGCTTCGCGTAGCACCCGCCTTCGAAATTGAACACGCCGTCGGCCGACCAGCCGTGCTCGTCGTCGCCGATCAGCGGCCGGTGCGGATCGGACGAGAGCGTCGTCTTGCCGGTCCCCGAGAGGCCGAAGAAGATCGCGACGTCGTTGTCCTTGCCGGCGTTCGCCGAGCAATGCATCGAGAGCACGTTGCGCAGCGGCATCAAGTAGTTCATCACGGTGAAGACGGACTTCTTGATCTCGCCCGCGTAGCGCGTGCCGCCGATCAGGATCAGCTTGCGGGCGAAGTTCACCAGGACGAAGGTCGACGAGCGGACGCCGTCGCGCTGCGGGTCGGCGTCGAACTGAGCCGCGTCGATCACGGTGAATTCCGGCACAAACGTTTCCGCCGCGTCATCGGCGTCGTCGATGAACAGGTCGCGCGCGAAGAGACTGTGCCAGGCGTACTCGGTGACGATGCGCACCGGCAGGCGATAGCGCGGGTCGGCGCCGACGTGGCAGTCGAGCGAGAAGATGTCCTTGCCGGCGAGATACTCGCCGACGCGCGCGAGCAGCCCGTCGGACACCTTTGCGTCGATCGACTGGTTCGCGCTCCAATCGATATGCGTCTCGCTGCCGGGTTCGCGCACGAAGAACTTGTCCTTCGGTGAGCGCCCGGTGTGCTTTCCGGTTTCGACGATCAGCTGGCCGTCAGCGCCGAGGATGCCTTCGCCGCGCCCCAGCGCATGCTCGTACAGCTGAGCGACGCTCTGGTTGCGGTACACGGTCCCGACGCCGGACAGTCCCAAGCTGGACAGATGTTCGTCGAAGGACTGCGAAGGATACGGTAGCGTGAGAATTGACCTACTCCTCGGTAGCGGCCCGGGGGAAAAAAGCGAATTTCGCCCGGCGAGCAGCGCTCGCCTCGTTCGCACGCGCCGTCCGGAGCAAACGTGAGCGGATCCACCTCGGAATTGTTCACCGTCGTTCCGCCCGGCCAGGCGTTCGCCGCCCTTGCGCGGGGTTGTTCCCCGATCGAGAGGACCGAAATCGTCCCGCTGGGCGAAGCCCTCGGCCGGGTCAACGCCTCGGACGTCTTCGCGGCGGAGACGCTCCCGGCGTTCGCCCGCTCGACGATGGACGGCTACGCCGTGCGCTCGGCCGACACGCACGGCGCCTCCGAGCAGTCTCCCGCCTACCTCCAACTGACCGGCGACATCCCGACCGGCACCGTCCCCGCCGTGACGGTCGTGCCGCGCACCGCCGTCCGCATCCACACCGGCGCCATGCTTCCCCAAGGCGCCGATGCCGTCGTCATGGTGGAGGACACCAACCTGCATGGCCCCGAGGTCGAAGTGCTGGCCGCGGCGGCGCACGGCGAGAACGTCCTCACGATCGGTGAGGATGTGGTCCGCGGCGCACTGGCGATTCCGGCCGGCCGGCGGCTGCGCCCGGCGGACCTGGGCGGCCTCGCCGCGCTCGGCATCACCGCGGTCGCGGTCCGCGCCCGGCCGCGGATCGCGATTCTCTCGACCGGCGACGAGGTCGTCCCGGTCGCCGCCGCGCCGGCGCCGGCGCAGGTGCGCGACGTGAACGCGACGACCGTCGCCGCGACGGTGGAGCGCGCCGGCGGGATCGCCGTGCAGTGCGGGATCGCGCCGGACGATGAGCGCGCGCTGCTCGCCGCGGCGCGCGCCGGGCTCGAGGGAGCCGATGCGCTCGTCCTCTCGGCCGGATCGTCGGTCTCCGTGCGCGATCTCACCGGTCGGATCGTGGAGGCGCTCGGCCCGCCTGGAATCTTAGCGCACGGTATCGCGATCAAGCCGGGAAAGCCGACGGTCATCGCGGTGTGCCGCGCGAAGCCCGTCGTCGGCTTGCCGGGAAATCCCGCCAGCGCTCTGGTCGTCGCCTGGCGCATCGTACGCCCGCTGGTGCGGCACCTTGGCGGAGAGGCCGTCGACGACGACGCGTTCGGCGACGAACGCGAAGTCGACGCGCTGCTCGACCTCTCCGTGCCGTCACGGCCCGGACGCGAAGACTACGTGCCGTGCACGCTCGAACGCGACGCCGCCGGTGCGCTGCGCGCGACGCCGGTCTTCGGCGCGTCGAACTTGATCTTCACGCTCGTGCGGGCCGACGCGCTGATCGCCGTCCCGCTCGATCGCAGCGGTCTGGCGGCCGGCGAACGGGTGCGGGTGATCGTGCCGTGACGACGCCCGAAGCAACATCCGCCCGCAACGTTTTCCTGCACGACGTCCCGCTCGACGACGCGCGCGCACGCTTCGACGCGGCGCTGCTCGCGGGCGGCGTCGATGCGCGCGGCGGCGCGACCGAGACGCTGGCGCTCGCCGATGCGCTCGAGCGGGTGACGGCGCGGGCCGTGATCGCGCGCTTGTCGTCGCCGCACTATCACGCGTGCGCGATGGACGGAATCGCCGTTCTGGCCGCCGGCACGGCCGGCGCGCTGGAAACCGCGCCGCTCGAACTTGCCGCGGCCGAAGCGATCGTCGTCGACACCGGCGACCCGCTGCCCGACGGGTTCGACGCGGTGATCCCGATCGAGCTGATCGAACCGCGCGCCGGCGGTGCGGTCGCGATCCGCGCGTCGGTCGCCCCCTTCGAACACGTGCGTGCGATCGGCGAAGACGTCGTCGCGGGCGACGTCGTCGTGCCGGCGTTCCGCCGGCTGCGAGCGGCCGATCTGGCGGCGTGCGCGGCCGCCGGCATCGCGCAGGTCGACGTCGTGCGCCGGCCGCGGGTCGCGATCCTCACCACGGGCGACGAGCTGGTCGACGTGACCGTCGACGCGCCGCCGCCCGGCGCGATCCTCGATTCCAACGCCGTGCTGCTCGCGGCGTGCGTGCGCGAATACGGCGGCACCCTCACCTTGACGATGCGCGTCCCGGACGTCGAGGACGTCCTCGTCGCGGCCGTGGCGCGCGCCATCGCCGCGAGCGACGTCGTCATCGTGAACGCCGGCTCGTCGGCCGGTCGCGACGATCACACCTCGCGCGCCTTCAGCCGGTTCGGCGACGTGGTCGTGCACGGCGTCGCAATTCGACCGGGCCATCCGCTCGTGCTCGCCGTCGCGCGCGAAGCGCGCGTGCCGCTGCTCGGTATCCCCGGCTATCCCGTCAGCGCAGCGATCTGCGCGGACTTGTTTTTGCGGCCGCTGCTCGAACGGCTCGGCCATCGTGAGCCGGCGGACGTTCAAGAGATCGAGGTCGAACTCGCGCGCAAGCTGTTCTCGCCGCTCGGTGAAGACGAATTCGTACGAGCGGTCGCGGCGCGCGTCGACGGACGGCTCGTCGCCACGCCGCTGCGCCGCGGCGCCGGCGTGATCACCTCGCTCTCGCGCGCCAACGTGCTGATCACCGTGCCGCGCTTCAGCGAAGGCGCCGCAGCCGGTGCGCGCGTGCGCGCGCGTGCGCTGCGCCCGCTCGGCGCGATCGAGCGAACGCTGCTCGCCATCGGCAGTCACGACGTCGCGCTCGATCTGCTGGCGGGACGGCTGGCCGCGCTCGGGATCGAGCTGGTGTCGGCGCACGTCGGCAGCATCGCCGGCCTCGTCGCGCTGCGCGACGGCGCCGCGCATCTGGCTGGAACGCACGTCCTCGATCCGCCGAGCGGAACGTACAACGACGTCGCCGTGCGCCGCTACGGGCCTGGGGTCCCCGTCGCGCTCGTGCGCTTGGCCGAACGCGAACAAGGGATCGTCGTCGCGCCGGGCAATCCGCTCGCGATCCGAACGCTCGCCGACGTTGCCGCGCGCGGCGCCCGCTACGTGAACCGCCAGCGCGACGCCGGCACCCGCATCCTGCTCGACGCGCTGCTCGCGCGGGAAGGCGTCGCCGCGCAATCGCTCGCCGGCTACGATCGCATCGAGTTCTCGCATCTCGCGGTCGCGCAGCTAGTTGCCAACGGCAGCGCCGATGCGGGCTTGGCGATTCGCGCCGCGGCGCAAGCGTTCGGTCTGGGGTTCGTTTCCGTCGCGTTCGAGCCGTACGACCTGGCGCTTCCGGCGGCGTCGCTCGACGAGCCGCGCATCGCGGCGCTGCTCGGGATCCTGCGCGATCCGGCCTTCGGCGCCGACGTCGAACGCTTGGGCGGCTACGACACGACGGCGGCCGGATCCGTGCGCATCGTCGAGCCGCAACCGCCGGGTGCGTCGTGACGGTCGAACTGTTCGGAATGTCACGCGCGCTGGCGGGACGGCCGACCGTTACGCTTGCCGTCGAAGGGACCGTCGACTACGCGGGATTCGTGCGCGCGTTGGCGGACGCGGTCCCCGCCCTGGTTCCGGATGTGATCGTGCCGGCGCGCGATGCGCTGGTCGAGCCGAACCTGCTGCTGCTCGACGGGCGGCGCGCGCCGCGCGGCGGCGAGCGCTTCGGCGCCGACGACCTTCCGTGCGTGCTCTTCCTGGCGAGCGGCGGATGACATACGCCGGCCCGCGCGATCTGCTCGAGATCGACTTGAGCGAGCGCACGGCGCGGCGCGCCGCGCTCGACGACGCGGTGTTCGCCGACGCGCTCGGTGGCGTCGGCTTGGCGGTTCGCCTCATCGACGAGCGCGTGCACGGACCGCTCGACCCGCTCGGCGCGCTCAACCCGATCGTCTTCGCCGCGGGACCGTTCGCGTCGACGCCGGTGCCGGCGGCCAACAAGCACGCGCTGGCGACGATCTCGCCGCTGACCGGCTTGCTGAACGAAGGCCTCTCGTCCAGCCACTTCTCCGCCGTCTTGCGGCGCTGCGGTCTCGCCGCGATCGTGGTGACCGGTATCGCGGACGATTGGACCACCGTCGTCATCGAAAGCGGAACCGTGCGCTTCGAAGACGCCGCGCCGCTGGTCGGGCGTTCGGCCCGCGAGACGACGCGCGCGCTGCGCGAGAGCTATGGCGATCGCTCGGTGCGCGTGTGCGCGATCGGCGTCGCCGGCGAACGCGGCGTGCGCTACGCGGCGGTGGAGAACGACGGCCGCCAGGCGGGACGCGGCGGCACGGGCGCCGTGTTCGGAGCGAAGCGGCTCAAAGCCGTCGTGCTGCGCGGCCGCGGCGAGGTGCGCATCGCGGATCCAGAACGCACCGCGACGATCTCGGCGGCGCTGCGCGAACGCGCCGTCGGGCCGAAAACCGCGAAATATCGGGTGCTCGGGACCGGCGCGAACCTGCGCGTGCTGCAGCGCATGGGACAGCTGCCGACCCGCAACTTCACCGCTGCGACGTTCGAGGGGGCGGAGCGCGTCACGCCGGAGCGCGCCCGCGAATCGCGCGGCTCGTACCTCGAGCTGCGGGCCGGCTGCGCGGGCTGCCCCGTGCAGTGTGAGCACCTGTACGTGCGCAAAGACCGTGACCGCCGCTCCGCCGCGGCGAGCGAGTACGAATCGGTGTGGGCCTTCGGGCCGAACTGCGGCGTCGACGATCTCGATGCGGTGCTCGACGCGATTGGTCTCTGCGACGAGCTCGGACTCGACACGATCTCCGCCGGCTCCGCGATCGCGTTCGCGATGGAGTGCGCCGAACACGGGTTGATCGCGCACGATGCGTTCGGCCCGGAACTGCGCTTCGGCAACGGTGCCGTGCTCGTCCCGGCGATCGAAGCGATCGCGCAGCGCCGCGGGCTCGGCGACGTGCTCGCCGACGGCGTCCGCGCCGCGTCGGAACGGATCGGCGGCGGCGCCGAGCGCTTCGCGATGCACGCCAAAGGCTTGGAACTGCCGGGCTACGAACCGCGCACGCTGCCGACGTATGCGCTCGGGCTCTCCACGTGCACGCGCGGCGCTTGCCACAATCGCGCGGCGACCTACGATCGCGACCTGCGCAACCCGAGCGAGGAGCGTGCTGATGCGGAACGCGCGCGTGACGCGATCGAAGCCGAGGATCGCGCCGTTGCGTGGGACAGCCTCGTGCTGTGCAAGTTCGTGCGCGACTGCTTCGAGGATTTCGAAACCGAAGCGTCCGCGCTGTGGAGTGCCGTGAGCGGCGTTCCGCTCGACGCGCGCGGTCTGCGCGAGGCCGCGCAGCGCACGTGGGAACGCAAGCGCGCGATCAACGCGCGGCTCGGCTGGACGCCGGCCGACGACATCTTACCCGAGCGATTCTTCGCCGAGCCGATCCCGGCCGGCTCGAACGCCGGCCGGCGGATCGATCCGGAGCGACTGGCCGAACTGCGGGCGACCTACGAGGCGCTGCGCCGGCAAGCGGGGGCCGCCGTCCCTGTCGGCCAAGCCTAGGGAGTGCCCGGGAGCTCGCCGCGTCCGCCCCACTCTGGTGTCGCGCCCAACCGGCGCGTCTATCCGCGCCGGCGCGTGACTTTTCCGGCGACCTACACGGTCGACGGCCGAACGGCGCAGCCCGCCTACGGCCTCGATTTCGGCGGCGGCGGCCTGCAGCTGCTCACCCGGGAACCACTCACGGCCGGGCGCGGAGCGGTCGAAGTCACCGTTATCCTCAGCGGGCGCCGCGTGCGCATTGCGGCGATGCGGGCGTGGACCGATTCGATCGACTCGCCGCAGGGCCGGCGCTTTCGTCACGGCCTGCGGCTCAAAACGATGGCCGACGGCGACTGGGACTACCTGATGCGCCTTTCGGTCGAAGGCGATGCGAACATCTCGCCGGGCCGGGTGCTGACCCCGGGGCTGCGCGACAGCCTGCTCTCGGTGGAGAAGCAGCACCGCATCGCCGAAGCACTGGCGGAAGAAGGCCGACTCACCTACCACCGCGGCCGCAAGCTGCCGCTGATCGAATACGCTTTTGAGGGCTACACCATGCGCCTTGGCACGCGCTACTACGTGCTCAACGTGCGCAGCAAAGTGGTCGACGGCTCCGACGTGCACGAATATCGCACCCGCGTCCTCGCTGCGATCGAAACCGAGGGTGTGCGCATCATCGAGTGAGAACGTCGCGCGAATGCGCCGAACGATCGCTCTTCTCGCCGCGCTCGCTTGCGGCATGCTGCCGGCCGAAGCGCGCTCACCCGTCGCGATCGGACGCTTTCCGAGCGGTACGGTCGACGGGATAACCGATGTTCCCGGCGTGCGCGTCGCCCACGTGACGAAGATCGAAGGAACCGACGTGCGCACCGGCGCGACCGCGATCGTGCCGAACGCGGACACCTGGAACGATCGCGTCGCGGCCGCGACGTTCGATCTCAACGGCAACGGCGAGATGACGGGCGCGCATTGGGTGAACCAAGCCGGCTTCCTCGAAGTGCCGATCGTATTGACCGACACGCTGGACGTCGGCCGGGCCGACGACGGCGTCGTGTCGTGGCTGATTGCCAAGCACCCGCAGATCGGGCGGGCCGACGACGTTCCGCTGCCGGTCGTCGCCGAGTGCGACGACCAGGCACTCAACGACATCCAGCGCCGTGCGGTCCGCGCCGAGGACGTCGTCGCGATGCTCGACGCCGCCAAGGACGGCGATTTCCCACGCGGCAACGTCGGCGCCGGAACCGGAATGATCGGATTCGGTCTCGCCGCGGGGATCGGCTCGGCCTCGCGAGTGCTCCCGAAGAACCTCGGCGGCTACACGCTCGGCGTGCTGGTGAACGTCAACATCGGCTCCCAGCCGCGGGACACGTTGCGCATCGACGGCGTTCCGGTCGGCCGCGCGCTTGCGGGCGAGCTGAAGCCGGTCTTCCCGCGCCGCGCCGGCTACGTGGCGCCGGTGCGCGGCCGCGCCGCGGACGGCAGCATCATCATCGTCGTCGCGACCGACGCGCCGTTCGATTACGCTCGGCTGCGCGACATCGCGAAGCGCGCGACGATGGGTCTGGCGCGCACCGGTTCGACCTCGCGCGTCTCGAGCGGCGATCTGTTTCTGGCGTTCTCGACGACGCATCGCTATCCGCGCGACGGCGGGATCGCCGGTCCCGCGGTGGAGACCGATGAAGGCCGCATCAACGCGCTGTTCGAGGCGACCGCCGACGCGACCGAAGCGGCGGTCGACGACGCGCTGTTCAGCGCGCACACGGTCACCGGCCGCGGCGGCGTGACGGTCTTCAACTTGCCCTACGAGCGCGTGCGCCCGCTGCTCGCCCGCCCCGCCCCGTAGAGCGCCGCTTGCTGCTGGTTCAGGTGCGGCCTGCGTGGCGAGAATAGCTCAAGATCGCTCCGTCGTGCAGGAGGAGCGCGCGCAGCTCCGCGACCTCGCTCGCGTCGCGGGCCACCGCGAGAAAGCTTTGCCCTTCGCGCTGCGCCAGCGCAGCGGCGACTCCGGCCGCTTCGCCCTCTTCGATCGTCGTCGGGATGACGCGCGCGCTGCCGGCCGCGACGTGCGTCGCGCTGATCGCCGCCGAGGCCAAGATCAGGTTGGTCAGATCGCGCGGCACGAGCGTCCCGAACGGAATGCCGTAGACGTGCCGCGACGGCGCGTACGCGAGACGGTCGGTCGGCGTGACGGGATGCAGATCGAGGGGATACGACGAGAGGCCGATCGTGTCGTCGGGGATGTTGCCGCCCCAGACGTCAGTCGCGGTGAGGCGTTCGACGCCCGCGAAATGACGCGTTTCGCGCACGTACACGGCGTCGGCGTAGCGGTCGATGGAGGCGTGTTCGAAGCCGGGCAGCCGGTCGCGCAAGAACGCGAGCAGACGCGGCGTCTCGCGCATGCTCAAGGCGCGCGCTCGGGCCAGGTCGCGTTCGGAGAGTCCGTCGACGCCGAGCACGTCGATCGCATTGACCGTGACGTCGCCGCTCGGCTCGTGACCGACGTTGAGATCCCGCACGAGCACCTGCGGTGAGAGCGGGCGATATCCGGCCAGCAGCTTCGCGTAGCCCCAGGCGCGCCGCGGCGTCGCCCCGCCGGCTCCGTAGCTCGCCGCATCGTATCCGTTCGCGACGGAGCTCCACGCGACGCCGCGCAGCGAGAACATCAGCGTGACCGCTTGCGTGCGTTCGTCGATCCCCGTGTCCTGGCGACCGAGATCGAAGCGCGCGCCGGCGAGCGCAGCGACGTCACCGTCGTCCGTTGCATCGACGACGTACTGCGCCGCGACGGCGAACGTCGTGCCGCTCGTGCTGCGAAAGCGCACCGACCGGACGGCGCGACCGCCGGCGGCGGATTCCGTCGCGACGTCCGTGATCCGTGCGCCGGTGACGACGTGGATGCGCGGTTCGGCCGCCACCAGCGCGGCGAACGCCTCCGCGGCGGCCTGCGGCGTGAACGCGTCGCCCAGCGCGGCGTGGATCTGCGCGAAGATTCCGCCTTCGATCGCCCCGCCGTCGGGCGCGACGTTGAGATCCCACTGATCCATCATGCCGTCGGTCAGGATACCGCCGAGGTCCCGTCGCCGTGCCACCAGCGTGACGTCCGCCCCGGCGCGCGCCGCGGTGACGGCCGCCGCGACGCCGGCCGGCGTTCCGCCGACGACGAGGATCGCAGGGCTCGTCTGGGCGAGCGCCGGTGAGCGGAATGTGGTGATGAGGAGCGCTGCCAGAGCGGCCGCGCCTGCAAAGCGTCGGATCATCGTCATCCAAGGAACGCAATCGCGCCGCGAATGATTCGCAAGAGGACAACCCTCTCGGCGCGCAAAGGGCCGGCGCAAAAAGCCGGCCCTTTGACTGCTGAACATCGGAGAGGGGGAGATTCGAACTCCCGATACCTTTTACAGTATGCTCGCTTTCCAAGCGAGTGCATTCGACCACTCTGCCACCTCTCCGCGGCCAGCGGCCCTATTTCACGCCCGTGGGGGTGAAGGCCTCGCGGATGCGCTCAGAAGTCGTATTCGGCCTGCGCGCGGTTGTATTTGAAGAGTGGCACGCCGCCGTAGAGCGGAGCGTTCGTGTAGGTGTGCGCGCCCATAGCGCAGCAAGAGTCCAGGGTACGGCTTGCCGGGGAGCACGCGGTTCGCGAAGAACTGCACGTCGGCGTCGGTTTCGGCGGTCTGCTGCGGAGCGACCAGGTTTCCGTAATCGTAGAACCGCGCGGCTGACGCCGACGATGAGACGCTTGTCGTTCGAGGCCCAGCTCGCCGTCAGTTTCGCACCGCTGCCGGGCGCGCGACGGTCGGCCATCAAGTGGTCGTGCCCTTCTTGACGCCGAACGATCGTCTCGGTGTGCGAAGGGATCGGGTTGTAGCCGAGCGAGACGCTGACGTTCCGCGTCACGGCTGCGCCGATCCGCGCGCCGACGATCGAACCCTCGATCTTCCCGATGATCGCCGAACCCGTTTCACGCGAGGTTCGAGGTGAGCTGCCGATCGGCGTACCTTCGAGGTCGACGTACGTCTACGAATCTGGGCATCACGCGTCGGCGTGTTGCCGCTAGATGCGGGCGGGATGCCAGATGGTCTTCGTCTCGGTGAACGCGACGACGCGGTCGAGGTCGTCGTAACGCGCGTCGAACCATCCGTCGCGCGCAGGTGCGTCTTCGAAGTGCGTCCGCTTGACGTTTTCGGCGGCGAGTTGACCGAGTTTGCGTTCGAAGATCCCCTCGAGGCCGAAGGCGGCGAGGGCATTGACGTCCATGTGGCCGGCGAGAACGGGACCGAGTTCAGCGCGCGTTCCGGTGAGGACGTTGCACGCGCCGGCGGGTAGATCGCTCGTCGCGAGACACTCCGCGAAGACGATCGCGCTGCGCGGGTCGCGCTCTCCCGCGACGACGACGACGCCGTTTCCGCCCACGAGCGCCGGCAGTACCGCGGTGACCATCCCCAAGAGCGCCGGCTCGTCGGGTGCGAGCACGGCGACGATTCCGGTCGGCTCGGCCGTCGAGAAGTTGAAGTGCGGCCCGTTGACCGGATTGCGGCTGGACGCGAGCGCGACCCACTTGTCGGCCCAACCGGCATACCAGACGGTGCGGTCGATTGCCGCGGCAACCTCGCGTGCGGCCGCCCCGGCGTCGACCGTCCCGCCGAGGACGAGCTGCGCCGCAAGCTCCGCCGCGCGCGCCTCCATCATCTCCGCCAAGCGGTAGAGAACGAGTCCGCGCGTCGCCGGCGCCTGGTCGGACCACTTTGCGAAGCCGGCGCGCGCCGCGACGACCGCATCGCGGACGTCCTTACGCGAGGCGTGCGCGACGTTCTCGCCGCCGATCTGATCGCTGCGGGCCGACTCGCTCCGCGCGAACGCGCCGTTGATGTAGAGCTTGTACATCTTGCGAATTCCGACCCGGCCTTCCGACTTCATCGGCGAAGACTTCCGACATGGAGCCGCGCTTCCTCGGACTCGACCTCGCCTGGTCGGAGAAGAATCCGTCCGGACTCGCGGCTCTCGACCGCGGAGGCCGGCTTCTCGCCCTCTGCAGCGATCGGCGCGGTGACGATGAGATCGTGACCTGGGTCCGGCGTTGGCTCGGCGACCGGGGCGCGATCGCGATCGACATGCCGACGATCGTCCGCAACGAATCCGGATCGCGCTCCTGCGAACGAGCCCTGCGGGTCGACTTCCGCGCGCACGACGCGGGTCCGTATCCGGCGAATACCGGTCTGCCGCTGTTCAACGATGGAGGTCGCGCGCACCGGCTCCTGGCGGACCTGGAGAAAGATGGGGTCGTGCACGATTGCAGCGTCGGCCCAAGCGATCCCAGAACGGTGGCTTTCGAAGTCTTCCCGCACCCGGCGATGATCGAGCTGTTCCGACTGGAGCGGATCATCGCATACAAGAAGAAGCAGCGGAGCTGGGAACGAGTGCTCGCGGAATGGACGCGTTACCGTGCGCTGCTGGGATCGCTGGCCGAGGCGGACCCGCCGCTGGCGATCGGGCCGGACTTCGATCTCCCCGCCACGGTCGACAAGCACCGTTACAAGCGCCGCGACGATGAGCTCGACGCGATCCTGTGCGCGTACGTCGCCTCGTTCGTCTGGCGCCACGGGACCGCGTCGGAGCGAGTGCGCGTCTACGGGGACATGACCGACGGTCACATCGTGGTCCCGTTGAGCAAGCGGCCGCGATGAAGCGTTCGCGAGGTGGGTACACGTGGGAACTCTAGGCCTGCGCCCTGGACGCATTTTCACGAGCCGCGCTACCGAACCGGAGTTGATCCTGTGGTGACGATGAAAGATTCCCAGCCCTTCCTGACCGACGTCAAAGAGTTGCGCCGGCGCGCCAGAGAGCAAATGGACAAGGGTGCCGTGACGGAAGACTACGGCCTGGACCCCAAGCAAGCCGTCGAGGTGCTGCAAAATGCGCTCGCCACCGAGATCGTGTGCGTGCTGCGCTACACGATGCACAGCATCGCCGCGACGGGCATCAACAGCCAGGGCGCTAAGGACCAGTTCTCGGAGCACGCGGAAGAAGAAAAGGAACACATGGAGCAGATCGCCGAGCGGATCAACCAGCTCGGCGGCACACCGAACTTCAACCCGGAAGGCCTCGCTTCGCGTGCGGCGTCGGAGTACGGCAAGGGCGAGCTCGACCTGGTCGGGATGATCAAGGAGAATTTGGTCGCGGAGCGCGTCGCGATCGAGCACTACCGCGAGCTGGTCAACTACTTCGGCGAAAAGGATCCGACCACGCGCACGATGCTCGAAGAGATTCTCTCGGTCGAAGAAGAGCACGCCAACGACATGGTCGACCTGCTCTCGGCGCACGCAGGATAATCGATGCGCGCGCGCCCATAGCGCGCAGCGTGGAACTGCTCTGCGTGCGCCATGGGCGCACGGCCTGGAACGCCGACCAGCGCTTTCAGGGACATTCGGACATCCCGCTCGACGACGAGGGCCGCGCGCAAGCGACGGCCCTCGGCGCGTTGCTGGCCGACGAGCGGATCGACGCGGCCGTCGCCAGCGACCTCGAGCGCGCGGCCGAAACGGCGCGGATCGTGCTCGGGAAGCGCGCGCTTCCGCTTCGCCTGGATCCCGACTGGCGCGAACTCCGTTTCGGCGACTGGGAAGGTCTGACGTGGCAGCAGATCGTGGCCGCGAACCCGCACCTGGATGAGACGAGCGCGACCTCGGTGCGCGAGTACGCGCCCGCCGGCGGCGAATCGTTCGCGGAGCTGTGCGACCGGGTCGCGCGGGCGAAGGACCGCATCGTGGGCGAGGTCGGCGACGACGGCGTCGCGCTCGTGGCCACCCACGCCGGCCCTTTGCACGCGCTGCTGCACGTGCTGCTCGGCGAGGACGAGGCGCCGAAGGTGCGCTTCCTGACCGCTTCGATCACCCGCTTCCGGCGGGTCGACGGGGCGTGGCGCCTCGTGCGTCTCAACGAGACAGCGCTCGAGCGCCGCTAGCCCAGGAGGGCGCCGATCCGCTGCGTCAGGCCCGCCTCGTCGATCCCCTCGCAGGCGAGCAGCTTGTTGCGGGCGCCGGCGCCGCGCAGCAGCGTGACGCGGCTGGGAGCGAGGTCCAGCCAAGCCGCCACGGCCCGGATGACCGCCTCGTTCGCGCGGCCGTCGATCGCGCGCTCGCGGACCGCGACCACCACCTCGGCGCCGCGCCGCGTGATGCCGGCGGCCCGCGCGCCGGGCTTCGCAACGACTTCCAGGCGCGCGGTCAGCATCCGCGGAATTCCGGTCGGGTGAGTCTCGCAACACGCCAGAACCGGTTGAATCTCCCGCTGGGCGAACTAGCGCCCGACGCGATCAACGTGATCGTCGAGATCCCGAGCGGTTCGCGCAACAAGTACGAATACGACAAATCACTCGACATCTTCCGGCTCGATCGCGCGTTGCACTCCCCGATCTTCTATCCAGGCGACTACGGCTTCGCGCCGCGCACGCTGGCGCTCGACGACGATCCACTCGACGTGCTGATCCTCGTCTCCGAGCCCACCTTCAGCGGGTGTCTCGTGCTCGCGCGGCCGATCGGGCTGCTGCGCATGCTGGACGACGGGAAGCAAGACGACAAGGTCCTCGCCGTGCCCGTCGGCGAGCCCGACTACGCCGACGTCCACAACTTCACGCAGATCTTCTCGCACCAGCTGCGCAAGATCCAGCACTTCTTCGAGACGTACAAGCTGCTCGAAGGCAAGCACACGAGCACCGGCGGCTGGGAAGACGCCGCGACCGCGCGCCGCGTAATCGCCGAATCCGCGCAGCGCTTCAGCGAAGAGCCCGCGTAGGGAACGCTACGGGCTGCCGTCCGCGGAGGCGAGTTTCGCGACCGCCGCCTTGAGGTCGGAGACGTCGCATTCGATCTTGGTCGCGATCTCGATCAAGATGTTCTCCTGCAGCTCCTGGTGGTAGAGCAGGCGCGAAATCGAATCGTGATCGTGCTCGGCGCGCAGTTCCGCGTGGGCGCTCGATTGGCGCTGACCGACCGCGAGGATGAAGATCAGGATGAGCTGCAAGATGTTGGAGCACGTGAGCAGGAACGCGAACGGGTACGGGTCCAGCTTCGTGAAGATCCCGACGGGAATCCAGATGAACTGAATCAGGATCGCCAGGCCTAAGGCGAGCGGCGCACCGGTCGAGTCGGCGATGCGCTTGCAGATGCGTTCGACCGGCGTGAGGTTGTCCGCGTGCTCGGCGTTGACGTCGTGAACGAGCGGGTGATCCGTGACGTCGATCGGTGTGGAAGGCGCGGTATCGGTGACGCTCATGCCGGCCTATACGCCGCTCGCCTGCTTTGTGCCCCTACCGCGCGTTCCAACGCTCGAGCGCCGCTGGCCGCACGCCGGCGTCGCCGGCGATCGCGGCGGCGAAGAGCTCCGCGGTGTCGACCAGGCGCGGTCCGGGGCGATTGACGTAGGCGTTGCCGTCGACGACGAACGCGCGCCCGGTGCGCACGGCGCGCAGCGATTCGAACGCACGAGCCGCAGCTGGCGGCAGCGCTGCGACGGCGCGCACCGACGTTGCGAGATCGTAGCCGCACGGCGCGACGATGACGACGTCGGGATCGGCCGCCGCGATCGCGTCCCAGTCCAGCACCCGGCTGTTGGCGCCCGGATCGGCGAGAATCGGTTCGCCGCCGGCGAGCTCGACGAGTCCGGGCGTCCAGTGCCCGCCGCTCATCGGCGGATCGGTCCATTCGAGCACCAGGACGCGCGCCGCTGCACGAGCCGCGCTGCGCGCACGCAGCGCTTCCACCCGTTCGCGCAGCGTCGCCAGCAGTGCGGCCGCACCGTCGGGCGCACCGACGAGATCGCCGACGAACGCGATCGTGGAGAACACGTCCTCGAGCGACGAGGGCTCGAGCGAAACGACACGCGGATCACCCAACAGTCGCTTCGCGGCACGGTCGACGATCTCGTACGAGACGGCGCAGACGGCGCACAGTTCCTGGGTTATGATGAGATCCGGCTCGAGCGCCGCGAGCTTCGTGTCGTCCAGACCATAGAGCGACGATCCCGCGTGGACGCTGGCGCGGACGTGGCGGTCGATCCCGGCGGCGTCGAGCTCGGCCGGCAGCAGCGACGAGGTGAGCGTTGGCAGCGCTCGCGCCTCCGGCGGGAAATCACATTCGTGCGTCACCCCGACGAGCCGGTCGCCGGCACTGACGCCGTAGACGATCTCGGTGGCACTCGGCAGCAGGCTCACGACGCGCATCGAGAGCTGCTTCGAACGAGAAAGACCGGTCGCCTCGGCGCCCGGCCTCCTGGTTATGGGCCCGCGGCGAGCGAAACCGCCACGAAATGCGCGCCGATGACTTGCTGCGTGTCGAAGCTCTGGGATCCGATCGTCGGCTGTGCGCTCGCGCCGGCCGTGCCGTCGTAGTGGACCGTCACGGTACCAACCACCGACGGAGCGAGAATCCCGATCCCGGCCTGCGTGGGCGGCTGCGGACCGCCGGTGTTGGGCGCCGAGCTCGGCGTCGCGGTCGGATTCACGGTGGGCGGCGCGCTGTTGCTTCCGTTGCACCCGGACAGACCGGCGCAGACGAAAAACCCGACAAGCGAGGTCGTCCAAAAGGAGTGCCTCAAAAATCTTTCCTCAAAAGAACCGGGAAGCAGGGGCGGCCATGGATGCCCGCCGTACGAGCCGAGCCGGTTCGCGGCGCCGTTCGCCGAGTACCTTCGACTATATGTGTACTTGACGTGAGCGTGCCCGCGCGGGGGAGGAGGAGGCCGTCCGCGTGAATCTGGTCGGTCGCCTTTCCCGCCTTCCAGGAGTCCCGCCCTGAACAAGATCAAGGTCCTCAATCCGGTCGTCGAACTCGACGGCGACGAGATGACGCGCATCATCTGGCACTTCATCAAAGAGAAGCTCATCCTGCCGTACCTCGAGATCGACCTCAAGTACTACGATTTGGGGATCGAGCATCGCGACGCGACCGACGACCAGGTCACGCTCGACGCGGCGCGTGCGATCAAGGAGTACGGCGTCGGCGTCAAGTGCGCGACGATCACGCCGGATGAAGCGCGGGTCGAGGAGTTCCACCTCAAGTCGATGTGGCGTTCACCCAACGGCACGATCCGCAACGAGCTGGACGGCACGGTGTTCCGCGAGCCGATCATCTGCAAGAACGTCCCGCGCCTGGTGCCCGGCTGGACGAAGCCGATCGTGATCGGCCGCCACGCGTTCGGCGATCAGTACCGTGCGACGGATTTCGTCGTCCCCGGGCCCGGGACGCTGACGGTGAAGTTCACGCCGAAGAACGGCGGGACGCCGATCGAACGGACGGTGTTCGAGTTCCCGGGCGGCGGCGTCGCGCTCTCGATGTACAACCTCGACGAGTCGATCCGCGGCTTCGCCCGCGCCTCGATGAACTACGGGCTGTTGCGCGGCTGGCCGGTCTATCTCTCGACCAAGAACACGATCCTCAAAGCCTATGACGGCCGCTTCAAGGACCTCTTCCAGCAGGTGTTCGACGAGGAGTTCAAGACCGAGTTCGACGCGCGCGGCTTGACCTACGAACATCGCTTGATCGACGACATGGTCGCCGCCGCGATGAAGTGGTCGGGCGCGTTCGTGTGGGCGTGCAAGAACTACGACGGCGACGTGCAGTCCGATACCGTCGCGCAGGGTTTCGGTTCGCTCGGCCTGATGACGTCGGTGCTGATGACGCCCGACGGGAAGACGATCGAAGCCGAGGCGGCGCACGGCACGGTCACCCGTCATTATCGCGAGTACCAGAAGGGCCGCGAGACGTCGACGAATCCGATCGCTTCCATCTTCGCCTGGACGCGCGGGCTCGCGCATCGCGGCAAAGTCGATGGTACGCCGGACGTGACGCGCTTCGCCGAGACGCTGGAGCAGGTGTGTGTCGAGACCGTCGAGGCCGGGAAGATGACGAAGGACCTGGCGATCCTCATCGGTCCCGATCAGCCCTGGCTGACCACGACGCAGTTCCTGGACGCGCTCGACGCGGAGCTGCGGCGGCGCATGGAATCCGCGCCGGCGCCGGCCGTCGTCTAACCCCGAGGAGACGCGATGACCGGCGAGGACACGCTCGCGATCCTGGTCGGCGGCGGCCCGGCGCCCGGGATCAACGGCGTCATCGCGTCGGCGACGATCGAGGCGCGCAACAGCGGGTTGCGCGTCCTCGGCATCTACGAGGGCTACCGCCACCTGGTGCGCGGCGACACCTCGCACGTCGTCGAGCTCGAGATCGACGACGTCTCGCGGCTGCACTTCACCGGCGGCTCGATGCTGCGCACGTCGCGCACGAACCCCGCCAAGGACGAAGAGTCGCTGCGCCGCTGCGTCCGTTCGCTCACGCTGCTGGGCGTGCGCTATCTGATCACGATCGGCGGAGACGACACGACGTTCGGCGCGGCCCGCATCGCCGCGGCGACGAAGGGCCGCATCGGCGTCGCGACGGTGCCGAAGACGATCGACAACGATCTGCCGCTGCCCGACAATGCGCCGACGTTCGGCTTCGAAACCGCGCGCGCGGTGGGCTCGGCGATCGTCGAGAACTTGATGGAAGACGCGCGCACGGCGTCGCGCTGGTATCTGGCCGTCACGATGGGGCGGAAGTCCGGCGCGCTGGCGCTGGGCATCTGCAAGGCGGCCGGGGCGACGATCGCGGTGATCCCGGAAGAGTTTCGCGACGGGACGATCAGACTCCGCGACGTCGTCGACACGCTGGTCGGCGCAATCGTGAAGCGGCTCGCCTCCGGCGCGGACCATGGGGTCGCGGTCGTCGCCGAAGGGATCGCGGAGCGCATCGCACCTGAGGAGCTCGCCGCAGTGACCACCGCCGCGCGCGACGCGTACGGACACGTGCGGCTGGCGGACGTTCCGCTCGGCAGCGTGCTGCGCGACGCCGTCCGGGTGCGGCTGGCCGAGATCGGTCTCGACACGACCGTCGTGCCGAAAGACATCGGCTACGAGCTGCGCAGCGCAAAGCCGATCCCGTTCGATGCGGAGTACACGCGCACGCTCGGGTACGGTGCGGTGCGCTACCTGCTCTCGGGCCGCAGCGGCTCGCTGATCGCGCTGGCGGGGGGGCGCATCCATCCCGTCACGCTAGAAGAGATGCTGGATCCGGCGACGGGCCGCATTCGGGTCCGCATGGTCGACGTCACGACCGAGTCCTATGAGGTTGCGCGCAAATACATGATCCGGCTGGAGGCGCCCGACTTCACCGAGCCGCGGCTCTCACGCCTCGCGGCGCAGACCACGCTCGACCCCGACGCCTTCGCCGCCGAGTTCAACCACTTGGTCGCGTAGCTCCAGCAGTACGCGCAGCGCGTCGTCGGCGCGATCCGCCGGCACGAAGAGATGATCGTGGTGGAACGCCGCGACGATGTTGGCGGGGATGCCGGCGTCGGCCAACGCGCGCGACACGGCGGCCGTGAACCCGACCGCCGTGAGACTCGAATGGACGGCGAGCGTGATCGCGCGGAACGGCCCGGCGCCGCGCAGCCCCGCGCGCTCCGCGTCGAACGCGCGGAACGATCGCCGTGGTCCCCTCGTCCTCGGTGAACGTCCCGAGCGCGACGCCGGCGGGAAGTTCGCCGGGCGAGCGCAGCACGCAGAAGAAGAACTCGCCGTCGCGGAGTTCCGGACACATCCCGGCGACCAGAGCCCGGGGATCGGTCTCGCCGTCCACGTCAGCCGCGTACTGGTGCGTCGGCGCCGGCGAACCCCGCCTGTGCGAGCGCATCCAGGACGCCGCGACCCCGGCGAGGAGCCCGAGAAGGCGGCCGGCTGAAATGCCCGGCCCGGCAGTCGTCAACGCTCATCGACGCAGAGGATTCGCGTCGCCGCCGACCAGGCCCTCAGCCGGCTCCGTGAAAGCGCTCGGCGGCCTTCTCCAGGAGCCCCGGTGTATGGAAGGAATCTCCACCGCCGCGGTCAATTCCCGAGCTTCTGGTATACCGGATACCAAATACCCCGTGCGATCGAGGCCTGCGATGTCGGCGTTGGAATTAGTGGCAATTCGGTCGGACACCAGCATCTCGGTGCGGGTGTACGAAACAATTCGCGCCGCGATAACGGGAACGAATCTCTACGAAATCGACCATGCCGAACTGCGCCTCGACGAGCGCGAGCTGGCCGGCCGGCTCGGCGTGAGCCGCACGCCGATCCGCGAGGCATTGGTCCGGCTGGAGCACGAGGGCCTGGTGACGAACATTCCCCGCCGGGGATACTTCATCTCGCGCAAGAGCAAAGCGGAGCTGCTCGAGATCATCGTTGTCTGGGCCGCGCTGGAGAGCATGGCCGCGCGCCTGGTCGCCCAGTCGGCGGACGCCGGCGCGATCGCCTCGCTGCGCGAGATCTTTGCGACGTTCGACGGCGAGCGCATCGCCGCTCAGCTCGACGAATACTCGGAAGCGAACCTTCGCTTCCACCAGCGCATCATCGAGCTTGCGGGCTGCGACACGCTACGCCGCACCGCTGAAGGCATCCTGGTCCACGTGCGTTCGATCCGCCACCGCACGATCGGTGAGGATCATCGCTTCGAACGCTCCATCGTCGACCACATGCAGATCATCGAAGCCCTCGAAATGCGCGAGGTCGAGCTCGCGGAGCGGCTCGTGCGCGACCACGCGCTGGCGCTCGCCGCGCACGTCGACGCGAACGACGACGATCTCTGACCCGCGACACACGCCCATACCGCATCGAACCGTACCGAAGGAACAAGGGGAGCCCGATGGCCCAAACTGCACCGATCGCTAAAGATCTTCCGAAACTCGACGCCGACCAGCCGGCACAAACGGTCTCCGGAGGCCACCTCGTCGCGAAGGCCCTCAAGAACGAGGGGATCGACGTGATCTTCACCCTCTGCGGCGGCCACATCATCGACATCTACGACGGCTGCCAAGACGAAGGCATCAAGATCATCGATGTCCGCCACGAGCAGGTCGCCGCGCACGCGGCCGACGGGTACGCCCGCGTCACGGGCAAGCCCGGCTGCGCCGTGGTGACCGCGGGGCCCGGGACGACCAACGCCGTGACCGGCGTCGCGAACGCCTTCCGCGCCGAGAGTCCGTTCCTGTTGATCGGCGGCCAAGGCGCGCTCAACCAGAACAAGATGGGTTCGCTCCAAGATCTTCCGCACGTCGAAATCATGCGGCCGATTACGAAGTTCGCCTCGAGCGTCGTCACGACGGAACGCGTCGCCGACATGTGCGCCATGGCTTTCCGTGAGTCGCACAACGGAGCGTTCGGTCCGTCGTATCTCGAGATCGGCCGCGACATCCTCGACGGGACCGTGCCGCTCAAGAACGCCGTGATCCCGACGCCCGGACACTATCGCGCGTCGACGAAGTCGGTCGGCGATCCGAACTCGATACAGAGGCTCGCCGACATCCTCTCGAAGGCGGAACGTCCGGCGATTCTCTTCGGCCAGCAGACCTGGACCTGCCGCGCCGGCGCGCAGGCGCGCGAGCTCGCGCGCACCTACAACATCCCGGCCTACATGAACGGTGCCGGCCGCGGCACGTTCGTCCCGGGCGACCCGCAGGGTTTCCAGCTGACCCGCGGCTACGCGTTCGGCAAAGCCGACGTGATCGTCATCGTCGGAACGCCGTTCGACTTCCGCATGAGCTACGGGAAGCGCCTCAAGGCACCCACCGTCGTGCAGATCGACATGGGGTACGGCACCGTCGGTAAGAACCGCGACATCACGCTGGGGCTCGTCGGCGATATCGGCGCGATCCTCGGCGCGGTGCTGCAAGCGGCGCCGAGCAGCCTCAAGGAGAGCGCGAAGGGTCGAGGGGGCTGGATCGACGAGCTCCGCGCCGAGGAGAAGTCGCTGAGCGAAGCGCGCCTGCCGAAAATCAAGAACGACTCGATCCCGATCCACCCGCTGCGCCTCGGTTACGAGATCAACGAGTTCCTCACCGAGAACACGCGCTTCATCGGCGACGGCGGCGACATCGTCACCGCGGCCGGCGGCATCGTGCAGCCAAAGGGCGAGGGCCTGTGGATGGACCCCGGTCCGCTCGGCACGCTCGGCGTCGGCGTCTCGTTCGCGATGGCCTCGAAGTTCGCCGAGCCCCAGAAAGAAGTGCTCTGCCTCTTCGGCGACGGCACGTTCGGCATGACGGGCTGGGACATGCAGACGGCGATGCGCTTCAACCTGCCCTTCATCGGCATCATCGGCAACAACTCGTACATGAACCAGATCCGCGCCGGTCAGATCATGAAGTACGGCAAGGAAAAGGGCGACGTGGGCAACTACCTCGGCGACGTCGACTTCGAGAAGTTCGCGCAGATGCTCGGCGGATACGGCGAAGCGGTCCGCGACCCCAAGCAGATCCGTCCCGCGCTCGAGCGGGCCCGCGAATCGGGCAAGTGCGCGCTGATCAACGTTTGGATCGATCCGAACGAGTTCGCGCCCGGCACGATGAACCAGACAATGTACAAGTAGGCCCATCGATGAGTACGAACGGCGTTTCGCCCAAGGGGGCATCGGAGGGATCGACGCGCAAGGCGCTCGACGGGGTCAAGGTGCTGGACATGACGCACGTCCAGGCCGGCCCGTCGTGCACCCAGATCCTCGCGTGGCTCGGAGCCGACGTCATCAAGGTTGAACTGCCCGGTCGCGGCGACATCACGCGCGGTCAGCTGCGCGACCTTCCGGGCGTCGACAGCCTCTACTTCACGATGCTGAACTGCAACAAGCGCAGCATCACGCTCAACACGAAGACCGCCGACGGGAAGGCGATCTTCGAGAAGCTGATCCAGCACTGCGACGTGCTGGTCGAGAACTTCGGTCCGGGCGTGCTCGACCGCCAGGGCTTCACCTGGGAGCGCATCCGCGAGATCAATCCGCGCATCTCATACGCGTCGATAAAGGGCTTCGGCCCCGGCGTGTACGAGGACTTCAAAGCCTACGAAACCGTCGCGCAAGCGATGGGCGGATCGATGAGCACGACCGGGTTCCCGGACGGGCCGCCCACCAGCACCGGTTCGCAGATCGGCGACTCCGGCAGCGGCATCCACATGGTGGCGGGCATCCTTGCGGCGCTCTTCCAGCGCACGCATACCGGCCGCGGCCAGCGCGTCACCGTCGCGATGCAGGACGCGGTCCTCAACCTGTGCCGGGTGAAGATGCGCGACCAACAGCGGCTTGCGCACGGCCCGCTGAACGAGTATCCGAACGAGGAATTCGGCGACTTCGTCCCGCGTTCGGGGAACGCGTCGGGCGGCGGACAGCCCGGGGCCGCGCTGCGCTGCGCGCCCGGCGGTCCGAACGACTACGTCTACGTCATCATCCAGCCGCCGGTCTGGGCGGGGCTGGCAAAAATGGTCGGTCGGCCGGAGCTGGTCGAAGATCCCGGCTACGCCACACCCGAGGCGCGACTCGAGCATCTCGACGAGGTCTTCGGCGTCGTCGAGGCGTGGACGCAGGCCCATACCAAACACCAGGTGCTCGAGAAGCTCAACTCGATCGACGTTCCCTGCGGACCGATTCTGAGCACCAAAGATCTGATCGAAGACGAGTCGTTGCGCGCGCGCGGGATGATCGCAGACGTGGAACACCCCAAGCGCGGGACGTTCACGACTGTCGGCTGTCCGATCGTCCTCTCGGACACGCCCGTCAAGATCGTCGCGTCGCCGCTGCTCGGCGAACACAACGAAGAAATCCTCAAAGAGATCGGCTGGGACGGTAAGGATGCACGCGAGCTCCAAGCCGCCGGCGTACTGTAGGAGACCATAGATGCTGCTCGACCGTCAAACTCGCGACAAGGCTGCCGTTCGCGCAGTCCTCGACCGCGTCAAAGCCGATAACCGCAGCGCGCTGAGCGCGCCGGAAGCAAAAGAAGTCGCCGATGCGTACGGCTTGCCCGTACCGCAAGAGGGCCTGGCGACCTCGGCCGACGAGGCGGCAAAGCTCGCCGAAAAGCTCGGCTTCCCTGTCGTTTTGAAGATTGTCTCACCCGACATCCTGCACAAGACTGAAGCGGGCGGCGTCCTCGTCGGCGTCGACAACGCGCAGGCGGTTCGCACTGGGTACGACAGGATCGTCGCCAACGCGAAGAAGTATCAGGCCGACGCCAAGATCAGCGGCGTCCAGGTGCAGCAGATGCTGCCGACGGGCGCTCAGGAAGTGATCGTCGGCGCAGTCACCGATCCGAGCTTCGGCAAGCTCGTCGCGTTCGGTCTCGGCGGCGTGCTCGTCGAAGTGCTCAAGGACATCACGTTCCGGCTTGCGCCGGCGACGCGCGAAGACGCGCTCTCGATGCTCGATGGCATTCAAGCCGCGGAGATGCTCAAGGGCGTGCGCGGCTCCGAGCCGGTCGATCGCGATGCGCTCGCCGACATTATCGAAGGCGTCTCGCAGCTGATCACCGACTTCCCGGAGATCAGCGAAGTCGACTTGAACCCCGTCTTCGCGACGCCGAAGGGTGCGACCGCTGTCGACGTCCGCATCCTGGTCGACTTCAACCCGCCCGAGCCGCGTTACCGTCCGAGCCAAGACGAGATCGTGCGCGCGATGAATCGTATCATGCGGCCCGATGCGGTCGCCGTGATCGGCGCTTCGAGCGAAGACGGCAAGATCGGCAACTCGGTGATGAAGAACCTCATCAACGGGGGCTACAAGGGTCAGATCTATCCGATCAACCCGAAGGCCGACGAAATACTCGGCTACAAGGCGTACGCCTCGGTCAAAGACATACCGGGCGACGTCGACGTCGCGGTGTTCGCGATCCCGGCGAAGTTCGTCGCGGCCGCGCTGATCGAGTGCGGCGAGAAGAAGATCCCGGGCGCCGTCCTTATTCCCTCGGGCTTCGCGGAGACGGGCAACGAGGAAGGGCAGCTCGAGATTCAGCAGATCGGGCGCAAGTACAACGTTCGGTTGATGGGGCCGAACATCTACGGCTTCTACTACACGCCCAAGGATCTGTGCGCGACCTTCTGCACACCGTACGACGTCAAAGGCTCGGTCGCGTTGTCGTCTCAATCCGGCGGCGTCGGCATGGCGATTATCGGCTTCAGCCGCTCGGCGAAGATGGGCGTCTCAGCGATCGTTGGCCTGGGCAACAAAGCCGACATCGACGAAGACGACCTCCTGACGTTTTTCGAGCAGGACGATGCCACAAAAGCCGTCGCGATGCACATGGAGGATCTCAAGGACGGCCGGTCCTTCGCAGAAGTCGCCAAGCGGGTGTCGAAGAAGAAGCCGGTCATCGTGCTCAAAGCCGGTCGCACGGCACTCGGCGCGCGCGCCGCGAGCTCGCACACGGGCGCGCTCGCGGGGAACGACAAGGTGTACGACGACGTGCTCCGCCAGAGCGGCGTGATCCGCGCGCGCGGCCTCAACGAACTGCTGCAGTTCGCGCGCGCGGTGCCGATCCTGCCGACGCCCAAGGGCGAGAACGTCGTCATCATCACCGGCGCCGGCGGCTCGGGCGTTCTGCTCTCCGACTCGGTCGTCGACGCGGGGCTCTCGCTGATGAAGTTCGAGCCCGACCTCGACGAAGCGTTCAAGAAGTTCATCCCGCCCTTCGGCGCGTCCGGAAATCCGGTCGACATCACCGGCGGCGAGCCGCCGAAGACGTACCAGAATACGATTCGTCTGGGGCTCGAGGACGACCGCATCCACGCGCTCATCCTGGGTTACTGGCACACGATCGTCACCCCACCGATGGTCTTCGCGCGACTCTGCGTCGAAGTCGTCGAAGAGTTCCGCGCCAAAGGGATCGATAAGCCCGTCGTGGCGTCACTCGCCGGCGACGTCGAAGTCGAAGAGGCGAGCGAATATCTCTACGACCACGGCATCCCGGCGTATCCGTACAATACGGAGACGATGGTCGCGGCGCTCGGCGCCAAGTATCGTTGGGCCCGCGCGGCGGGACTTCTCTAGTCAAAGACCGCGGCGCGAACGAAAGAGGCCGGTCTCCCGATGGGAGACCGGCCTCTTTCGTTACGCCGACTCGCGTGCGTGAAAGCGGCTTAGACCGGGCCGACGGCCACTCCGCCGGGCAACCCGCCGAGCTGATTCTCGGCCGCGACCGCGCGCTCGCGCATCGGCTTGAGGACCGCAACCGCCAGCGCCGCGACGAGGATGTTGAAGGCCACCAGGACGGCGAGGACCGTTGCGTACGATCCCGTGCTGGCGTAGACCCACACGGCGATCGGCACGACGAACGATGCCGTACCCTTGGCGGTGTAGAGCAGTCCGGAGTTCGTGGTCGCGAACTTCGGACCGAAGATGTCGGTGCACGCGGCGGGAAACAGGCTGTAGATCTCGCCCGACGCCAAGAACGTCAACGCGGCGCAGACCATGAACATGACCGGATTGTGCGCCGCGAAGATCAAACCGAACAGGCCGACCGCTTCGCACGAGAAGGCGATGGCCATCGTGACCTCGCGCCCGACTCGGTCCGACATCGCCCCGAAGAGGATGCGGCTGCCGCCGTTCGCCAGGTTGTCGACCAGCAGCGTCAGGGAAAGGATCGCCGCGACCCCGTAGTCCTTCGCCATCGGAGCGACCTGCGCGGTTATGAACAGCAGGCCCGCGGCGATCATGACCATCATGACGTAGAGCAGCCAAAAAGCCGGCGACGCGAGCATCTGGGCAGGCGAATAGCTGTTCTTTCGCATACGCGTCGCCGCCAGATTGTCGGCAGGGACGGCCGGGACTTCCTCCGGACGCGGAAATGCGAGGAAGAAGGCGATGATGAAAACGATGATCCCTTGGACGATCGCAAACGTCTGAAACGCCGAAGCGTAACCCGACGCCTTGATCATGTTCGCGATCGGGATGACCGTGAGCGCCGCGCCTGCGCCGAAACCCGCGGCCGTGAGGCCGACCGCCAGGCCGCGCCGATCCGGGAACCACTTGACCGCGATGCCGACCATGGTGCCGTACACCAGCCCGGCTCCCAAACCGCTTATGATCTCACCGAGAACGAGCGTGCCGATCGTCGCGGCGTGCGCGTCGATCACCCAGCCGACGGCGATCAGGATTCCAGCGAGAGCAACCATCGGCTTGGGACCGAACCGATCGGCGAACCAGCCGTTGAACGGCACGACCCAGGTCTGCGCGAGCACGAACGCTGCGAAAGCCGACTGAATCGCGGCTTTCTTCCAGCCGTTGGCAGCCGCGAGCGGGTTGACGAAAAGGGTCCAACCATATTGCAGGTTGGCGATGCAGATCATGGCCACGATGGCCAGAGCGAGAATGAGCCACCGGTTACGCGCGCCGCTCGGAGCGCTCGAAGTTGATACCAAGCTAGCCTCCCTCTGGATGAAGGGGATATCTTTCGCGCCATTCGCCATTTGGTATACCAAATACCTGGCCTCGAGGTGTGACAAACGTCGCGCTGCAATCGGCCCTGCCCGACCTTCGTCGGACCGGGCCCCCGCACGGCTACGCGTGGGTCAAGGCAAGTCCGACCGCCGGAACAGCGCCGCTCCGGCCTGCCGGGGGCCGCGCTACGTCTAGTCGTATGCTCGGCGGAACGTCGCGTACATGTGCGGATAATCGCGGTAGAACCAATTGCGGAAGCTGCGCCGCACGAGCGTCGACGCGGTGACGGGCGAGGCCCCTTTCATCACGAAGTGCAAGCCGTCGAAAAAGTCCGCCGAATAGAGCGGGTACGATGCCATCGGCTCGAAGCCGGGCAGCGGCGCGAACGGCGTCGAGGTCCACTCCCAGCCGTTGCCGACGAGGTCTTCGACTCCCCAGGCGCTCGCACCGGCGGGCGACGAACCGACGGGTTCGGGATCGAAACGGCGCCAGCCGAAGTTGCCGTGCCGCGCGGGGTCGGGCGCGTCGCTGCCCCAGGGATGCGGACGTTCGTCGCCGTCCGGCGTGCCGAACGCCGCGCGATGATATTCCGCCTCGGTCATCAACCGCGCGCCGCTCCAGCGCGCGAACGCGGTCGCCCCTTCCTGCGTCGCGTAGACGGGCCACGACTGCGGCAGCGGCAGATCGTCGAAGACACCACGCAGCATCCACATTCCGTCGCGTTCGAACCAGTTCGACGGCGGCGGGCCGCCGTCGCGCACGAAGGCGAGATAGTCACCGTTCGTCACGTCGTACGCGTCAACGCCGAACGCGCCGGCCTCGACCACCGTCTCGTCGAACTCGTTGTCCCACGCGAACGGGAGCGCATCGCGGCGCGCGCCGATGGTTGCGCGGCCGGCGGGAATCGCGATAGGTTCGCGTCGCGGTGCAGCTGTGTCACGGTGCTCCTGCCGCGGGCCGCGCTGTTTCTCGCGCGCGAGCCGGTGCAGGATGTAGGTGAACGTCTCGTGGTGCATGTCTTCGTGCTCGAGAACGTTGTATGCCGCTTGCGCACGGACAAGCCTCGGGTTGGCAGGATCGTCCAGCTGCGCGTGTGCGAACGCATCGAAGATCGCGGCGTCGCAGGCGCCGGTGAAGGCCTGGATCTGGGCGCGCGTCGGCCAAGCTGCGCGCTTGTGCTGCGCCGCAACGGTCAGATCGCGCGGATCGATCCCTCGGTTGAACAAGCGCTCGTAGTCCGGATTGACCGACGGACGTCCGAGGGCGTCGCGCACGAGCGTGATGAAGGCGAAGCCCGGGATGTGTCCGTCGTAGAAGACGAACGGGTGGCGCAGCGGGATCGGCGCGTCTTCATACGCGTCGGGCGCGATGGCGGCGAAGAGGTCGGCGGTCCGTCGGCGGTTTGCGCGGTAGCGCGACGCCATGGCTTCCCGATCGAGGCTGGCGGCAGCGAGCGTGTCCACGCTCGCGCATTTACCCTACTGGGGTCGCGATCCCGCGTCCGGCCAAGAAGACCCCCACCTGCTCGACCGTCATCGGGCGGGCGAAGAGGAAGCCTTGCACTCGGTCGCAGCGTTCCTGGCGTAGGAAGGCGAGCTGCTCGATCGTCTCGACCCCTTCCGCACACACCTCGAGGCCCAGACTGTGGGCCATCGCGATCACCGTCCGCACGATCGTCGCGTCTTCGGGTTCCACCAATATGTCGCGAACGAACGACTTGTCGACCTTGAGACAGTCCAGGCGGAAGCGGCGCAGGTAGCCCAGCGACGAGTACCCGGTACCGAAATCGTCGACGGCGCGGCGGATGCCGATGCGCCCTAATTCCTCGAGGATCTGCACCGAGAGCGCCGCGTCGCTCATGGCGACCGACTCGGTGATCTCCACCTCGAGATGCCCGGGCTGGATGCCGGTCCGGTCGAGCACGTCGCGCACCTTGGCGGCCAGGCTGGGTTGGTGGAATTGCCGTCCCGACAGGTTGACGGCGAGGCGCAGCTCGGGAACCTGCCGCTGCCACAGGCGGAGCTGGTTGCATGCCGTTTCCAGCACCCACTCGCCGAGCGCGACGATCAGCCCGCTCATCTCGGCATTCGGGATGAAGTCGTCGGGCTGCACCAGGCCGAGCTCTGGGTGCTGCCAGCGGACGAGCGCTTCCAGCGCGACGACCCGCTCGCCGGTGATGTCGAATTGCGGCTGGTAGTGGATCACGAACTCGTCGCGGTCCAGCGCTTTGCGCAGCAGCTTCTCCTGCGCGATACGTGTCTGCAGCGACGCTCCGAGCGCCGGGTTGAAGAACTGGTGCGTGTTGCGGCCGCGCTCTTTCGCGCGGTACATCGCGACGTCGGCATTTTTCACGAGCTCGTCGACGTCGTCGCCGTCGTCCGGGTAGACCGCGATCCCGATCGACGTCGTGACGAACTGTTCGTGGCCGTCGATGGTCAACGGCTGATCGATCGCCGCGACGATCCGCTGCGCCAGCGTGTCCAACCGTGCCGTCGTCGGGTCGCCGGGGATCAGCACGATGAACTCGTCGCCGCCCATGCGCGCGACGAGCCCGTCGCCGGCGACGACGGCGGTGAGCCGGTCGCCGATCGACCGCAGCAGACGATCGCCCAAGGCGTGGCCGAGCGTGTCGTTGATGTCCTTGAAGCGATCGAGGTCGAGAAACATTACGGCGACGCGGGCGTGACCGTCGCGGGCACGGTTGAGCTCGTCGCGCAGGCGCTCGGTGAACCAGGTTCGATTCGGCAGCGTGGTGAGCTGGTCGTTGTAGGCAAGATGCTTCAGCCGCGCGCGCGATCGGCTGCGCTCGATCGCCGAACCGACCAGCGCTCCCATCAGCCGCACGAGGTCGCGGTCGCTGGCGGTGAAGGGAACCTCGCGCGGCCGCTCGGCCGCGAAGGAAAGCGCGCCGTAGCGCGCACCGGCGACTTCGATCGCGGTACCGATGTACGCGAGCGGGGCAGTCTCACCAGGTTCCGGCGCCGAGAGATCGCGCAAGCCCACCAGGTCCTCGAGCGCGAGCGCGCCGTCGGTCGCGAGCGAGAGGCGAGCCAGTTTGCGCGGAATTCCCACCCCGACCATCGCGATCGTGCGGTCGGCCTCCGCGTCGTAGATCGCGCCCGACGTCATCCGCAGCAGACGGCAGCCGGCGTCGATCGTCGCCGCGATCTGGTTCTCGGCGGTTGCGTTCGCTCCGGCGGCGACGAGGTACAGCTCGCGCAGCCGGTCGTTCTGTTCCGCCACCGCGCGCTCGGCGAACCGGATCGCGCTGAGGTCGCGGAAGAGCAGGTGGACGCCCGCGATCTCGTTGCGGAAGAAGAGCGGAATCATCGTGGCGAGCACCGGGTACCGCGTACCGTCCGCGCGCAAGGCGTCGACTTCGATGCTGGACGCACGTCCGGCCGTCGCGCGATAGAACACTTCGCGCGCATCGCGGACGTCGGCGTCCGCGATCAGTTCGGCGACCGAGCAGCCGATCAGCGACGCGCCCCCGCGCCGCTCGCGAATCGCCGCCGCGTTCGCGCGCGTCACCACGCCGTCGAGCGAGAGGGCCAGCATCGCGTCCGGACTCTCTTCGAACAGCGAACGGAAGCGTTCCTCGCTCTCCAGCGCCGAGGCGCGGGTCGCGACCAGATCGCTCACGTCGTCGATCAGCGAAACGACCTGAACCGTACCGTCGACCGGGATCGTCGAGCTGAACCAGCGGCAGTTGATGAGCCGGCCGTCGCGAGTCACGTTCCGATGTTCGTTGATCGAGGTGCCGCTGCCGGCGAGCAGCTCGTGAACGGCGCGCAGCACGCCGCCCGTGTCGTCACCGTAGACGAGTCCGATCTCGGCAAACGTCTTGCCGCACACCTCGTCGGGGCGCCAGCCGAAGATCGCTTCCGCGCGCGCCGACCATTCGACGATGCGGTGGTCGGCGGCCCAGCGAACGAAGCCGAGCGAAGTGTTGTCGGTATACGCCTGGAGCAGCCGCTGCGCGAACTGCAGTTCGCGGCGCAGCCAGTCCGCGTCGCTCGGCCAGGTGCCGTCGGCTTCGCGATGGAGGTTGACGCCGACAACGTCCTGGCCGGGGAGCCGGTTCGTGACGAGCGTGTACCGGTCGTCGCCCTCGAACGGCAGCAGGCCGGACGAAAAGACGCGTCCCTCGAGGAACGCGCGGCCCAGCAGCGGATCGATCACGTCCGCGGCGCGGGCGGAGAACTCCCGCAAGCGCCGGCCGGCCAAGTCGACCGGCGCTTGCGCCCCGAAGAGCCTGGCGGCGGGCAGGTTGAGCGCGACGAGCCGGTGCTCGCGGTCGAAGGCGAGCAGTGCGTCGTACCAGCCGTCGGCGAAACGTTGCCAGAGGTCCACGTACAGGAAAGTTCGGCCATCGGCGCCTGTTTCCACAGCAGGAACGCGTAGGTGAGCCCGGGGGATGTCAGACGCTCAGGTATGATCGCAGTCCGGCGAGCCCGCCCTCGCGGCCGAACCCCGACTCGCGATAGCCGCCGAAGGGCGAGCTGGGATCGAATTGGTTGAACGTCGAGCACCAGACGACGCCCGCCTGCAGCCGCTGCGCGACGTACATCGACTTGGCGCCCTTGTCGGTCCACACGCCGGCGGAGAGTCCGTAGGGCGTGTTGTTCGCCTTCTCGATCGCCTCGTCGGCGGTGCGGAAGGTCATCACCGAGAGGACGGGGCCGAAGATCTCCTCGCGCGCGATGCGATGCGATTGCGAGACTCCGGTGAAGAACGACGCGCGGAAGAAGAACCCGCGCTCCGGAAGCGCGCAGGACTGCTGGTGCAGCACCGCGCCTTCGGCGACGCCGCTCGCGACCAGTTCGGCGATCTTGGCGTGCTGGGCGGCGGAGTTGATCGCGCCGATGTCGGTGTTCTTGTCGAGCGGATCGCCCACGCGCAGCGTCTCGATGCGTGCCTTGAGCTTCGCGACGACCTCGTCGTGCACCGACTCCTGGACCAGCAAGCGCGAGCCCGCACAGCAGACGTGACCTTGGTTGAAGTAGATGCCGTTGACCACGCCTTCGATCGCCTGGTCGAGCGGCGCGTCGGCGAAGACTATGTTGGCCGCCTTCCCGCCGAGTTCGAGCGTGAGGCGCTTGCGCGATCCGGCCAGGGTGCGCCCGATCACCTTGCCGACCTCGGTCGACCCGGTGAAGGCGATCTTGTCGACTCCCGCATGAGCGACCAGCGCGGCGCCGGTCGCCCCGTCGCCGGTGACGATGTTGACGACGCCCGGCGGGAGCTCGGCCTCTTCGCAGATCCGTGCCAGGAGCAGCGCGGTGAGGGGCGTCGTTTCGGCCGGCTTGAGCACGACCGTGTTTCCGCAAGCGATCGCCGGTGCGATCTTCCACGCCGCCATGAGCAGCGGGAAATTCCACGGCACGATCGACCCTACGACGCCGAGTGGAGCCGGATCCGGCGACCCGGCGACGGCGTAGCGCAGCTTGTCGGCCCAGCCCGCGTAATAGAAGAAGTTCGCCGCCGCTTGAACGACGTCGAAATCGCGCGACTCCTTGATCGGCTTGCCGCCGTCTTTGGATTCCAGCACCGCCAGCTCGCGCGAACGCTCGGTGATCGCGCGGGCGATCCGGTAGACGTACTTCGCCCGATCGGCCGGACGCATCGGTTTCCAGATGCGCTCGTACGCCTCGCGCGCAGCGGCGACGGCGCGGTCCACGTCCTCGGGTGTCCCGACGGCCACCTGCGCGAGCTCCGCCTCGCTCGCCGGATCGATCGTGGTGAAGGTTTCGCCGCCCGACGACGGGGCCCATCGGCCTCCGATGTAGTGGTCGTAGCGCGGCGCGATGTGGACCGGCGTGGTTTCCAGGGACGGAGCGTAGGCGAGAGCCATGCGCCGGAGTTCGGCGTAGGTCGCGCGGTTACTACCGCCGGCCTTCAGGGCCGGCTGACCCGTCGCCCGGCAGCCAGCGGTTCAAGATCGCGCGCAGATCGGCGAGCGCCACGGGCTTGGCCACGTAGTCGTCCATCCCGGCCGCCAGGCATGCCTCGCGGTCTTCGCCCTGCGCGTTGGCCGTCATCGCGACGATGATCGTGTGCGTGCGCGTGCGCAGCTCGGCTCGGCGGATGGCAGTCGTGGCGTCGTAGCCGTCGAGGACCGGCATCTGCACGTCCATGAAGATCAAGTCCAGCCGCTCGCGAGCGTGCGCCGCGACGGCTTCGGCGCCGTTCGCGACGACGAGCGGCTCAAAGCCGAGCCGCTCGAGCTGGCGCGTGGCCAGCCGCTGGTTGACCGGGTTGTCTTCGACGATCATCACGCGCTCCGCGCGCGTCGCCGCCCGCGGGTCGGTCGTGCGAGACGCCGGCGGGACCACGCCGTTGTATACGACGTCGGCGATCGCGTCGTAGAGCGACGACTGCGTCGCCGGCTTGACCAGAAACGCGCCGAAACCAGCGGCCCGCGCGCGGATCGCGAGCGCCCCGTCGTCGTGCGCGGCGATCATCACGAGGCCGGTCCGATCCAGCAGCGGGTGCGCACGGATGGCGCGCCCGAGCGAGAGCCCGTCGGTGCTTCCCAGCGCGTAGTCGATCAGCACGTTGTCGTACGGCTCACCGCGCTCGGCAGCCGAGCTCAAGAGCCGGATCGCCGTCGCGGCGTCGCCGACCTTGTGCGCGTGAACGCCCCATCCTTCGAGGGTGCGCCGCAGCAATTCGAGCGTGTGCGGATCGTCTTCGACGACCAGCGTCCGCGTGCCGCGCAGGTCGCGCGCGGGCGGCGCAGTCCCGCCGGTGCGGCTGCGCGCGAACGGAATCGTGAACCAGAATGTCGAGCCGCGCCCGGGGAGGCTCGTCACGTCGATCTCACCCTCCATGAGGCGCACCAGGCGGCGGGTGATCGTGAGGCCGAGCCCCGAGCCGCCGAAGCGGCGCGTCGTCGACATGTCGGCTTGGCGAAACGGTTCGAACAGCAGCGCGAGAACCTCAGGCTGGATGCCGATCCCGGTGTCGCTGATCGAAAAGCGCAGCGTGATCGTCGCGTCCGCTGCCGACTGGACCGTGATGACCGCGACGACGCTGCCGCGGTCGGTGAATTTCACCGCGTTGGAGAACAGGTTCAGCAGGATCTGACGGAGCCGTAGCGGATCGCCGACGACGAAGCGCGGTACGTCGGCATCGACGTACGTCATCAGCTCGATGTGCTTGGCATGCGCCTGCGGCGCGAGGACCGCGGCGACCGACTCGACGAGTGGAGCGATTTCGATGTCGGCGTGCTCGAGTTCCAAACGGCCCGCGTCGATCTTCGAGTAGTCCAGGACGTCGTTGATCACGCCGAGCAGCGTCTGTCCGGAGTCGCGAATCGTCTGCACGAACTCCTGCTGTTCGCGGTCGAGCTGCGTGCCGAGCAGCAGTTCCGACATGCCGATGACGCCGTTCATCGGCGTGCGGATCTCGTGGCTCATCGTGGCCACGAAGTCCGACTTCGCGCGCGAGGCTTCTTCGGCGTCGGCGAGCGCTGTGCGCAGCTGCGCCTGGCGCGCCCGAATCGTATGCGCCATCCCGCGCAGCGTGTCGTCGAGCCGCGCGATTTCATCGTTTCCCGGGACGCCCTCGTCATCGGCGATGTCGTCGCCGCGCATGTACGCGCGGGCGTGCGCTTCGACCCGTTCGATCCGGCGCGCAAGCGCTCGGCTGGCGGCGAGCGCGATCGCGAGCGTCGCGACGACGCCGAGCAATGCGACGAGCGGGAGGCCGACGAACACGAACCGCCAGAGCGGGACGAGTCTCTCCCGGCCGAGCCGCTGGCGGGTGCGGACGACCGCGTCGAAGGCGGCCTTCGCGGAGCGGAACTCGGCGGTCAGCCGTTCCCCAAGCGCGGTCGCGCCGAGCGTGCGCACCGTGTCGATGTGGTTGCCGTGGACCGCGGCGACGTACTCGTCGAGATTTACGGCTTCCGCGTCGGTCAAGCGCTGCATCCGCACGAGCGCGTCGCGGACCGGCCCCCGCTCGGCCGCAGTGACCGCGCGCAGCACCGCCTCCCGCTCGTCGATGGCGCGCCGGGCCTGCTCGAACGGTCCGCGGTCGCCCGTCAGCACGTATCGCCGCACCCCGTTCTGCGCGTCCCGCAGAGCGATCAGCACGCCGTCGGACGCTTCGAGCTCGATCGACGCGATGCGCGCCAGGTTTTCGTTCGTCTGGGTCTGGAACGCGACGAAGGCCCCGGCCACGACCAGAACGAGCAGGGGCAGCAACGGCACCGAAGCGACTGCCGTGAGGCGAGTGCGAAGCGTCATCGCGGCGCCGCGGTCACGCGTGCGTTCTCAATCTCTGGCGATGTAGTCGAGCGAACCGTAGCGGCCCGTCGCAAGTTTTTCGCGCTGCAGCAACAGATCGTCGAGCAGCGCGGAGGCGCCGATGCGGAAGAGGCCGGGTGCGAGCCACGGATCGCCGAGGGTTTCGTCCAGCAGCACGAGATACGCGATCGCCGCCTTCGTGTTGCGTACGCCGCCCGCGACTTTGAGTCCGCGCCGCTCGCCGGTCCGCTGCGCGAAGTCCCGGATCGCCTCGGCCATGACGAGCGCCGTCGCCAGGGTCGCCGAGGTGCCGATCTTCCCGGTCGAGGTCTTGATCACGTCGGCACCCGCCTCGAGCGCGAGGTCCGACGCGCGCCGCGTCGCGTCGTACGACCCGAGTTCGCCGGTCTCCAAGATCGCCTTGAGATGGATCGGCCCGCACAGCGACTTGACCGCCGCGATCTCGGCGAACACGCGCGCTTCGTCGCCGGCCAGAAACGCACCGCGATCGATCACCATGTCGATCTCGTCGGCCCCGGCGCTCAGCGCCGCCTCGGTGTCGCGCAGCCGCACGTCGAGCGAGGAGAGACCGCTCGGAAACGCCGTGGCGACCGAGGCGACCAACACGGCGGTGCCGCGCAGCGCATCCTTCGCGACGGCGACCAGGCTCGGATAGACGCAGACAGCTGCGACCTGCGGCGCCCCGGGCGCCGGATAGGCGGCCTTGGCGCACAGCGAGCGCACACGGCCCGGCGAGTCACGCCCTTCAAGCGTCGTGAGGTCGATGCAGCGAATGGCAAGGTCGATCGCGGCCAGCTTGGCCTCGTTCTTGATCGACCGCTTGGCGAAGCCGGCGGCGCGCGATTCGAGCATCACCGCGTCGACCGTCCGGGACGCCGAGAGAAGGGGCATGGCCCTCCACGTTCGAGAAGGTCGCTCGGCGTGACCTCGTACCGTGCGCCGCTCGACGGCATTCGCGTCCTGGAGCTCGGCTCGTCCGTCGCGGGTCCTGCCGCCATCGGAGGTCCCTCATAGCGGCGATCGTCGCGTTCACCAACGTGACGAAGACGTTCGAGAGCGGCTATACCGCGTTGCGCGACGTGCAGCTCGAGGTCGCTCCGCGGCGTTTCGTCGCCTTGGTCGGACCCTCGGGCTGCGGAAAGTCGACGACGCTTGCGCTCGTGGCCGGGTTGGATTCGCCGACCGCCGGCACCGTCAGCGTGCGCGGAAAGCCGGTCGACGGAATCACCGACTCGGTTGGGTTCCTGTTCCAGCGCGACGCGCTCTTGCCGTGGAAGACCGTGCGCGACAACGTGATGCTCCCGCTGCAGCTGCGCGGCGTCGCCGCCGCACAAGCGCGCGAGCGAACGGCGGAGTGGATCGACCGGCGTCACGTCGATCGGCTCCGCGACCCACGTGTTGGCGCTCTATATGGGAAAACGCGCCGGCCTCCGCAAGGACGACTTGAAGATCGTCGGCGTCGGCGGCGGCGCGACGATGATCTCGGCGCTCGCCGGCAGCCAGGTCGACGCCGCGTACGGCAACGACCCCTACGCCACGACGCTGATCAAGACCGGGCGCGGCGTGCAGTGGGTCGGCCTCTACACCGCCGCCGACACGCGCAAGTGGCTGGGCTTCAGCGAGTACTGCTTCACCGGCGCGCTGACGCGCGCAGACGTGATTGCGAAGAGTTCGGAGCGGACGCAGAAGATCGTCAACGCCTTGGTCCGCGCGCAGAAGTTCATGGCGACCCACACCTCGGCCCAGATCGCCGCGGCGCTGCCCGACGAATTTCGCGGCGGGACGCCGGCGGCGGATTGGGCCGCGTCGTACAGCCACTCGCGTCCCGCGTACACTCAGTACGGTGAGATCGGGATCGACGGCGTTCGCGCGAACATCGAAGCGAACGGCTACTTCCTGGGTCAGCCCTCGCAGCGTCGACCCGGCCAAACTCTTCGACAACGCGTTCGTCGAGAAAGCCGCCCGCACGGTCAAGGCGTAGCGCCTCGGGCGTGCGTCGCCGCATCACAGGCCGCGGAGAGCGGCGACGACGGCACCGCCCGTCGCGCGCCGCACGAGCGCGACGGCGACCGCGCTCGATACACCCGCCGCCAACAGCAAGAGGCCGAGATACGCCCACGGCACGGTGAGCGCCGCCGGCGGCGGATCGAAGACGCCGGTGAGGATGACGACGAGCACATGCGCCACGGCGAAGCCGAGCGCGATCCCGAAGACGGCGCCCGGGACGACGATCGTGAGCGCTTCGCCGGTGAGGAACGCGCGCAGCTGACGCGCCGACGCGCCGAGCGCGGAGAGCACCGCGAACGTGCGCAGCCGTTCCGCGAAACCGAGCGCGAGCATGAGGCCGGTGCCGGCTGCGACGAACAGCACCGCGAACGCGAGCTCGATCGCCGTCAGACCGCGTACGTCGACCGCCGTCAACGTCGATCCGATCGTCCGTTGGGTCTGGACGATGTCGGTGACCCTCGCACCGGGGATCGCGGCGGCGAGACGGCGCGCTGCGGCAGCGACGGAACCGACGGCGCCGGGATCGGTCCGCAGCAGGACGATCTCGGCCGCGCCGGCATGCGTCTGCCGCGCGACGTAGCTCGCGTTCGCGACCAGGAACGAATCGTGCGGGGCCGTGGGGAACTCGCGGCTGACGCCGACGAAATGGAAGCGCACCGGCACGTACCGATGGGTGCGCGCGTCCTGCAAGCGCAGCATCAGCGGGTCGCCGAGGTGCAGTTGATACGTCTGCACGGTCTCTTCGGAGACGAGCACGCCGTCGGGCGTCGCGTCCAGCGTCGCGAGCGTCGCAGCCGCGTTGTCGTTGCCGAAGAACGCGTCGGACATCGGCGTCGCGTTCCCAATCGTTCGCGGATCGATGCCGTACACGTCCTGCAGGTCGTTGCCCACGAAAGCGAAGCGGTGCTGCATCGGCTCGGCGGCGCGCACGCCCGGAATCGCCCGCGCCTGCGCGAGGATGCGCGACGGCGGCGCGGCGGTCGAGCCGGCGATCGTCACGTCCGCGCCGTTGGTGAGCTCGGCATCGACGCGCGATTGCGCGGCGTAGGTCGCGTTGAAGACCGCGGTCGAAACGCCGAAGGCGAACGCGAGTCCGGTCAGCAGCGCGCCGCGCGTGACGAGCCGCTGCCGGCGTGCGAGCGTCGCTGCGACGACGCCGGCCAGCCGTCCGGCCGCGCCCGCGAGCGCCGCACGCAAGGCGTGCCGGGCACGTGCCAGCGCGAGCCGCACGAGCCGCGCGACGAGCAGCGCCGTGCCGAGCCACAAGAACAGTGGCGCGAGGAAGGCGTCGTAGTGCACCGACGCCTGAGGCACACCTTCCGGCGCGAGCACGACCTGATACCCGGTGCGCGCCGTCTGCCAGAACGCGACGGCGGCGATGGCCAGCGCGACACCGTCGAGCCCGAGACGTTCCCACAGCGGCGCGGCCGGCCGGCCGATCGCGCGGCGGGCCTTGGCGACCGTGGTGTTGCGAGCGGCAAGCCACGCGGGGACGAGCACCGCGCCGGCGGCGAGGACGACGCCGCACGCGGCCGCGCCGGCGATCCAGCGAAGTTGCGTCACGAACGCGGCGCCGTCGAACGCAGCGACGACTGCGATCCCGACCAGGATCCCGCCGACGCCGACGGTGGCCGCTTCGACCGCGGCGAAGCGCAGCAGTTGCGCCGTCGACGCGCCGCGCACGCGCAGCAGCGCCTGCTCGCGCGCACGGCGACCGCCGCCGGAGGCGGCGACCGCGATGGTGAGGAGCGTGGCCAGCACGACGCCGGGCATCCCGAGGAACAGGAACAGCACGCGCGCGTAGAGTGCGTCGGCATTCGCGCCGAGCAGCTTCGCGGCAAGGTTGTCGCCGACGATCCCGCTGCCGGCGATCCGCGCTTCGAGGTTGTGCGCGCGCGCCGTCACCTCGTCGTACGCGGCGAGCGGGTCGGACGGCAGCGTGTCGTGCGCGACGCGCACGTGGTACTGCAGCCGCGTCGAGTCCGGGCGAACGACGGCTTGCCGGTCGAACTCCGCATGCCAGCGCCTCTGGGGGAGCAGCAGCACGTTGTCCGGCGGCGCTTGCGGCGCGGCGCCCGGCGGCAGCCCGATCGCTTGGAAGAACGTGTCGATGTCGGGCATCGCAACGATGCCGTCGATCCGCACGCGCAGCGGCGGCACGCCGATCCCGCGTACGGTCACGACGTCACCGACGCTCGCATGGAGGTTCGCGGCCGTCTGCCCGAAGAGCAGTGCGCCTTCCCGTGCGCCGATGTTCGGACGCACCTCGTTCGGAAACGCGGCGGCGTAACCCGGCGGTAGTCCGACCACTTTGCCCGCGCCGGTCGTCTGCGTGCTGCCTTGCTGCGTCGACTCGAAACCCGCGACGTCGGCGTAGTACACCGGTTTGATGACGGTAACCGGCGTCGCATGGACGATCGCGTCGCGGACCATGGCGGGATCGACGCCGCCACTCGGCTGCACCTGCCAGTCGACGTTGATCCCGGCAGTGACCTGAGCGGTCATCGTCGCGGCGCTGTTGGCGACGTGCGCGCCGAGGATGCCGAGCAGCGCGACCGCTAAAGCGACGCCCGCGATCGCGCCCGCGAGGCGTGCCGACGCGCGTCCGGCGATCCCGCGCAGCCAGATGGCGATCATGAGGCGACCTCCAAGCGGCCGCGTTCCATGCGCCACTGCGCCGGCATCTGCTGCGCGAGCCGCAGGTCGTGCGTTGCGACGACGAGCGCGGTCGACGTACGTTCCAGCAGCGGCAGCGCGACGTCGAAGAGGCGGTCCGCCGTCGCCGTATCGAGTTGCCCCGTCGGCTCGTCGGCAAGGATCAGGCGCGCCTGCTGCACGACGGCGCGAGCGAAGGCGACCCGCTGCTGCTGGCCGCCGGAGAGCTCTTCGGGAAGTTTGTCGGCAAGGTCGGCCAAACCGAACCGCTCGAGTCCTTCGCGTGCGCGTTCGCTGGCGTGACGCGGTGCGACGCCGTCGAGGCTCAGCGGGAGCGCGACGTTTTCGAGCACGGAGAGCGCCTCGATGAGGCTCTCGCGCTGGAACACGAACGCGATGCTGTGCGGACGCAGGGCCTCTCGCGGACCGAGCGCTGGCCACCCGATCGTCCCCGCGCTGGGCGTCTCGATCCCGCCGAGCAGCTGCAGCAAGGTCGACTTGCCGCTGCCCGAACGGCCGACCAGCGCGATGCGCTCACCGCCGTACACCGCGCAATCGGCGTTCGCGACGGCGATGACCGTTTCGTCGCCGACCCGATACGTGCGAGCGAGACCATGAGCCTCGACCAGCGGCTCAGCCATCGACGACGCGCCCGTCGCGCAACGTGACGACGCGATCGGCGCAGCGTGCGACGGCCGCGCTGTGTGTCGCGATCACGGCGGCGGCCCCGCCGGCGACGCGCCGGCGCAGCAGATCGAGGACCACCGTCTCGGTCGCGGCGTCGACGTCGCCCGTCGGCTCGTCGGCCAGCAGCACCGCCGGTTCGGCCGCGAGCGGAACCGCCAGCCCGGCGCGCGCGGCTTCGCCGCCGGAGAGTTGGTCCGCGCGCGAGCGCGCGCGCTCGAGCAAACCGACGGCGTCGAGCATCGCGCCGATGTCCGCCGTCGGCTTTCGCGCAAGGTGCAGCTGCAGGCGCACGTTGTCGGCGACCGACAGATGGTCGATCAAGTTTCCCGCTTGCAGCAGCACGCCGATCGCCCGCGCGCGCAGCGCCGCGCGCCGCCATTCCGGACGGCGCGTCATGCGCTCGCCCGCGACGGCGACGACGCCGCCGTCCGGTTCTTCCAAGCCCGCCAGACACAGCAGAAGCGTCGACTTTCCACTCCCCGAGGGTCCCATCACCGCCACCATCTCGCCCGCGGCGACCGCGAGCGACACCCCGCGAAGCGCGAGCGTCTCGTCGTCGCCGGCGTGGTAGAAGCGGTAGACGTCGTGCGCCTCGACCGCGACGACGGAGGCGCTCACCAGCGAAAGCTCTGCGCGATCTTCTGCCACTGATCGGCATTGTCGGCACCGTGGGGAGCCCACAGGTGCAGCACGGCTTGCCGCTCTCCTTTGACGAACACGTAGGCCTCGTTGTCGAGCTGCACCGTTTTGCCGGTCACCGGATCGGCGAGCGATTCCGATGTGAACGTCACGCGGATCGCGCGCGTGCGCGCGACGGCGACCGGCGCGGACTTCACTCCGGACGGCCGATCGGCGACGGAGTGCAGCGCCGCTACCGCGCTCGTACGGGGACCGACGACGATCCGCACCCCGTCATAGTGCGAGGTGAACGTCGTCGACGAACCCTGGACCGTTCTGCTCCAGCCCTCCGGGATCAATACCGAGTATCCGTCGCGGGCGGTGTGGCGCACGAACGCCTGCGTGTCGGGGATGTCGCCCGCAGCATTCGGCTCGTTCTGCGCGAGCGTCGTGGGCCACGCCGACGCTGCGCTCGCGTTCCCGGAGAGCGGCGCGCCGCATGCCAGCAGCAGGACCGGTACGACGCGGATCGGAGGCAACGCGAAGAGCTTCACACGAAGCAGCGTATCCGAGCTGCATGAACCGCCGGTGAACGGCGATGCGGTCGCTCAGGCGAGCGCCCTGCGACCCCTCACCACGTGTCCACGGTGCGTCGGCGCGGCGCGTCGTCCGCCTGCCGCGCTGCCAGCCGCAAGCCGCCCACGATCCAGCGGCGCGAATCGACCGGATCGATGACGTCGTCCAGCTCGAGGTGCGAGGCGACGTTGAGTCCTTTGCCGTGCTCGTACGCCTGCGCCACCATGCGATCGAAGAGCGCTTGGCGTTCCGCCGGGTCGCTGATCGCTTCCAACTCCTTGCGGAACCCCAGCCGCACCGAACCTTCGAGGCCCATCGCACCGAACTCGCCGGTCGGCCACGCGACCGTGAACAACCCTTCTCGAAAGCTGCCGCCGCCCATCGCCTGCGCGCCCAGACCATAGCCCTTGCGCAACACGATCGTGAAGAACGGCACCTGCAAGCTTGCGCCGGTCACGAACATTCGCGCGGCGTGCCGGACCGTGCCCGTCCGTTCGGCGTTCGGGCCAACCATGATGCCGGGCGTGTCGCACAGGAACAGAAGCGGCAAGCCGAAGGCGTCGCACAGCTGCATGAAGCGCGTGGCTTCGTCCTCGACCGCGATGTCGACCACGCCGCTGGGGATCTGTGGTGCGAGGGCCCGACCGCGTCGGCTGCGAACGCGCCGAGACCACCGCCCTCGATCATCGCGGGACCGCCCACGCCGATCGTCGCGTTCGCCGTCGCGATGACGACGTCGCAGCATCCCAGCAGCGCTGCGTTGCCGGCGAAGCAGCGCCCCGACACGACGTCCACCCGCGGGACGAGGCCGCTCAAGCGCGCGAAGTTCGCGAAGGTCGTGACGTCGAGGCCCGAAACGAAGGTCGCGTCGGTGTCGCCCGGCCGTCCTCCGCCGCCCTCGGTGAAGAAGACCACCGGCAGGCGATGCCGCTGCGCGAGCGCGATGAGACGATCGGTCTTCTTGTTATTGAGCGCGCCCTGCGTCCCCGCGAAGACCGTGTAGTCGTACGCCATGACGACGCAGCGCGAACGCTCCGGCGGGAATTGCGCGCCGTTGACGTCGCCGATCCCGCCGATCAGACCGTCGGCCGGGTAGTTCGCGATCAATTCGGCGACCGGCCGCCGGCGGCGCTGCGCGGGCAGTGCGAGCGCGCCGTATTCGAGAAAGCTGCCCGGATCGCATAGATCCGCGACGTTCTCTCGCGCGGTTCGTCCGCCCGCGGCATGACGCCGTGCGATCGCCGCGGGTCGCGCCGCGTCGAGCGTCGCCGCGTGTCGCGCGCGCACCTCGGCCAGATCCGCGCGCTCGGCGTCGAGATCGACCATGCTCGTCGCGACCCCGTGAGCGGCGTCCTCGAGCGCCGGTTCGATCGTCATCAGCACGTCGCCGCCGGCGACGACGACGTGCTCCATCTTCATCGCTTCGATCACGGCGAGCTGTGCACCGCGACGCCCGCGCACGCCGGCGAGCACGTCGATTGCGACGACGCGTCCGGCCATAGGCGCGCGCACGGCGACGACACCGTCGTCCAGCCCGGCCGCGGCGCGCGAGAGACCGTCGGACGGCTCGGCGAGTTCCGCTGCGTGCTCGTCGATGAAGCGGGTCGTCGCGCGCCACGCCGAGACCTGTGGGTGCGCGATCAGGCGGCGCAGAAACCCGCGATTCGTCGCGACGCCTTCGACGCGGAACTCGTCGAGCGCGCGCATCGCCTTCGCGAGCGCGCCACCGGTGCCGCCGGCGGTGGCGTGGACGATGAGCTTCGCGAGCAGCGAGTCGTAGAGCGGGCTGCGCACCGAGCCCGTAAAAGCATCCGTGTCGACGCGCACGCCCGGTCCCGAGGGGATCTCGAAGACGCTCACCGTCCCGTTTGCTGGGAGCGCTTCGCCGGAGGGCAGCATCGTCTCGGCATTCACCCGCAGCTGCAGCGCGTAGCCGCGCGGCTCCGGGGGCTCGTGCGCGAGGCCGGCGGCGTCGAGCGACGCACCGCCGGCGAGCGCGAGCTGCGGGCCCACCAGATCGAGTCCGGTGACCTCTTCGGTCACCGTGCGCTCGACTTGCAGTCGCGCGTTCGCTTCGATGAATGCGAACGCACCGCCGGCCGCATCGACCAGAAACTCGCACGTCGCCAGGCCGCGCAGCGCGACCGCTGCCGCCAGACGCAGCGCGCGTCGATCAGCGCGGCGCGCAGCGACGCCTCCAGGTTCGGCGCCGGCGCGATCTCCACCAGTTTCTGATGGCGGCGCTGCAGCGTGCACTCGCGCTCCCACAGGTGCGCGACGCGCCCCGAACCGTCGCCCGCGACTTGGACTTCGATGTGCCGTGCGTTCGGAACGATCCGCTCGACGTAGACGGCACCGTCGCCGAACGCCGCCTGCGCTTCCGAGACGGCGCGCGCGTAGGCGTCTTCGAGGTCGGCGGAGCGTTCGACCAAACGCAGCCCCCGGCCGCCGCCGCCGTGAATCGCTTTGGTCATGATCGCCGCGCCCGGCCTGAGATCGTCCAGGAAAGCCCGCGCTTGCACCAGGGTGGTCGCCCCCGAGGTTCCGGCCGGAATCGGCACGCCCAATCCGGCAGCCAGCTCGCGCGTCCGAGCCTTTTCGCCGAACCGCGCGAGCGAATCAGGCGCCTGTCCCACGAAGACGAGTCCGGCCTGCTCGCACCGCTGAGCGAAGTCCGCGCTCTCGCTGAGGAAGCCGTAACCCGGATGGAGCGCTTCGCACGCGGCGTCACGCGCAAGGCGCACGATCTGATCGCCGTCGAGGTAGGCCGAAGCGCCGCGGCCTCTCAGCGCCCGCGCTTCGTCTGCTCGCCGGACGTGCAGCGCGGCGGCGTCGTCCTCGGCGAAGATCGCGACCGTGGGGATCCCCGCCTCGGCCGCAGCGCGAGCGATCCGGATCGCGACCTCGCCGCGGTTGGCGATCAACAGCTTCTTCAGGACGATACTTTCATCGTACCGCCTGCTTCGCGATTAGGCGGCGCCGTCCCAGAGCGCGCCCAGGCGCCCGACCAAACCGGCGTCGCGCGGCTGCAGCCCGGTTCCTCTGCACACCCGGCAATCCGCCGGCGCGCACTCGGCGCAGTCGCCGCTGCCGCTGCAATGGCGGCAATCGTTTTCCCGGGTGCTGCAGCGGCGGAGCTTGCGCGGCAGCGCCCATTTTTTCGCGGCGCGAGCACGCTGCTCTTCGCGATACCGTTCCGACTCCGAGATCAGCGCACACACGCCCAGCACGGAGATGCAACCGAGTACGCCGAGCGTAAAGTCGGCGAAGGTCCGATCTTTCATCGCGTTCCCTATCGGAATTCGGTACGCGAGACTTGAGCGCGGGCGCTCGGACTGGTACGCAACCGTTCCTTTCACTGCCGAGGCGGTTCCCGTCGGTGGGTATGAGGGTCTTCGACGCTTTCACCATTTCGAGGGAATCATGCAGAGTACGGACGTTCGCGACGCCGCGGCGCAAGCGATAGAAGGGTCCAAGTCGTTCCTCGGCAAGCAAGTCGACGAGCGATCCACCATGATCGGTCGGCAGATCGGAGGAATGGCGCAAGATCTGCGCCATGTCGGCGATCAGCTGCGCGCTACCGGCGTCGCCGGCGGCGCGGTCGGCTACGTCGATCGCGGCGCCGAGATGGTCGAACACCTCGGCCGGTACCTCGAGAACGCCGACAGCGACCGGCTCATCGGCGATCTCGAAACGATGGCGCGCCGTCAGCCGTGGGCGATCGCCGCCGGCGCGCTGGTGCTCGGTTTCGCGGCCTCGCGTTTCCTGAAAACCTCGAGCACGCGGCGCTACCGCGGTAGCAGCTCCTACGGCACGGCGTACCACGCGGGAACGCCGTACGGTACGGCCTACGGAAACCGTGCGGGCGATGCGTACGAGAGCGGAGGGACGGGTTATGCGCCCTGACGCGCCGCGTGAGGCAGATCGCCCGATCGGCGACCTGCTGCGCGAACTCGGTGACGAGATCGCGACGTTGGTGCGCGCGGAGATCGCTCTCGCCAAAGCCGAGGTCACCGAAAAGACGAAGCCGGTCGCCGCATCCGCCGGCATGTTCGGCGGCGCGGCGCTGCTCGGCTTGGGCGCGTTCGGCGCCCTGACCGCGTTTTTGATCGCCCTGCTGGCGCTCGCACTGCAAGTGTGGGCGGCGGCGTTGATCGTCGCCGTCATCTACGGGATCGCCGCCTACGTTCTCGCGCAAAGCGGGAAGAAGAAATTGCACGAAGCGGCGCCGCTCGTTCCAGAGCAGACCGCGCAAACCGTAAAGGAAGATATCGAATGGGTAAGGACACGAGCGAAATCCGGCGCGAAATAGATGCGACGCGCGCGCGCATGGGTGACACCGTCGAAGCCCTGGGCTACAAAGCCGACGTCCCGGCGCGGGTCAAAGACGCGGTCAGCGACCGGGTCGAAACCGTGAAAGGAACGATCGGCGACGCGCTCGGCGGCGCGCAGCGCGCGATGAGGACTGGCGCGCTGCCTGATGCGGGCGACGTTCGCGCGGCAGCGCGCCGCGGCGTCAGCATCGCCGCCGAGAACCCGCTCGGCCTCGCCATCGGAGCGGCCGCCGTCGGGTTCCTGGCCGGCCTGCTGGTCCCGGTCACGGACTACGAGCGCAGTACCATCGGGCCGATTCGCGACGACTTGCTCGACCGCGCCCAGAGCGTCGGCGCGGACGCGCTCGAGCACGGCAAGCAAGTCTTGGCCGAAACGGCGCAGGCAGCGGTGCAAACCGCGCAGCAGTCGGCGCAAGAGCACGCGCAGCAGGTGGCGGATGAAGCCACGGGAGCGGCCGATCATATGACGACCGGCGCGCGGCCCGGCGAATACGGCGGGCTGCCGAACGACTGAAGCGCCGTTAGCCGACGGCGCCGCGCTCTTCCGCGTCTACGGCCGCGACGTCCCTCGGGCCGACGCGGTCGGCGGCGCGATCCCGAGTTCGCGATAGAAGGCGTTCGGGGTCATCGGCCGCCCCAGAAAGCGCGTCACTTCGCGATCGGGTTCCTGGAGCCGCGCCGGCGCGAGGATGTCGTTGCGGTAGGCGAGCCCGGCCTTCGGGTTCGTCAGCCCCTCCGACGCGAAGCGCGAGAACATGTCCTGCGCGTAGACCTTCGACCACAGATAGCCGTAGTAGCCCGCGTCGTAACCGGACATCAAGTGGCCGAACTCCGATTGCGGATGCGTCCCCTCGACGAACTGGTTCGGTGTGGTCGCCGCGACCGTCGCCTTCCAGATCGCGGTCGTGTCGATCGGCGGTTTGGCGGTGTGGTATCGCATGTCGACCGTCGCGTAGAGGATCTGGCCGCTCGTCTGCAGCGCGTAGTGCACGTAGCGCGCGGCGATCATCTTCGCGATCAGGTCGTCCGGCAGCGGCGCTCCCGTCGTGACGTTGTGCGAGACGCGCTTGAGGATGCCGGGATTCCATGCCCAGTTCTCGAGCATCTGCGAGGGCGCCTCGATGAAATCTTGGCGGAAGCCGTTGTTCAGCGTCTCGTACGGCTGGTCGGCCAGAACCGCGGCCATGCAGTGCCCGAACTCGTGAAAGAACGTCTCGACGTCGCCGTGCATGAGCAGCGCGGGCTGACCAGGCGCCGGCTGCGGCCAGTTCCCGACGATCGCGGTTTCGGCGAGCCGGACCGTGCCGTCCGGCAGCACCCGCCGCGGGATGACGCCGAAGTTCGCGAAGTGGTCGTATTTGCCGGGACGCGGATAGAGATCCAAGTAGAAACGCCCGAGCGGCCGCGCCGTCGCCGCGTCCCGCACGTCGTAGGCTTGCACTTGCACTTGCCAGACCGGCACGTCGACTCGGGTGAACTTCACCCCAAGCAGTTCCTCGTAGATGCCCAGCACGGCTTCGACGACGTGCTGCACGGGAAAATACTGCTTGACCTCGTTTTGATCGACCGCGTACTTCGTCTTGCGCAGCACATTTTCGTAGTACGTCTGGTCCCACTGGTCGAGCGGCGCGCCTTTGAGCGCGGCGTCCTCGTCACGCTCTTGCCGTGCCTTGGCGATGATCGCGGCGTCGATCTGCGCGAGGAAGCCTTCGACCCGCTGCGGCGACGACGCCATCCGGTCGGCGAGGACGAACGCCGCCCAGGTCGGGTATCCCAAGAGGTGCGCGAGGCGATCGCGGATCACGAGCGCATCGCCCAGCAATTTCACGTTCGCGTCGCCGCCGCGGTTGTTGAACGCGACGTAGTAGGCCTTACGCGCGCTCGCGTCCGCCTCGTTCTGCAGGAACGGTCCGATCGTCGACTCGTTCACCGGGACGGTGAAACCGCCGTCGGCGGCCGGCTTCAGTGCGGCGGCGACGAAACTCGCCGGAAGCGACGTTGCTTGCGCCGCCGAGATCGCGATCGTCGACGCGTCCTCGCCGAGGTTCGCGCCGAAGCGGTTCTGCAGGTCGTTCAGTTTCTGCGAGAGCGCGACGAACTCGGCGCGCTGCGCGTCCGGCAAGCCCGCACCGCTGCGCCGGAGCGCCGTGAGCCACAGGTCGGTCAGTTTGACCTGCGCCGGTGCGCGCGCCGTACCGCTCGCCTTCGCGTCCGCGACGGCACGGTAGATGTCCGGCCGCGCCGAGATCTCGGTCAGCACGTTCCCCGCGTCGGTCGAGCACTTCAAGGACGCGGCCCGGACCTTCGCGTCGGAGGCGACGTTGTAGAGAAACCCTTGCGCCGCGAGGTCGTCGTTGAAGTCGGCGGTAGCGTTTTCGAGCGGCAGCACGACCGAACTGAACGTACGTCTGCCGGGCGCGACCTTGGCGACCGCGAGCGAACCGCGCCGCACGGCGGCGATCCCCGCTGCGCACGAGGAGGCGATGCGGGCCGGCGTCGCAGCCCAGTCGAGGGGCAGGATCGCGGCGGCGGGGACGGCGCCCGACCCGAGCGGCAGCGTCGCGAAGAGCGCGGCAGCCAAGCCGGCCGCTACGCTCCGGGAGAATGCGGAGTTCATCACCGCGTCTACGTTCGCGACCGGTTCCGGCGTTCCGTCGCGTTCGTGAAAGGGCCGGCACGGCAGGCTCCGTAAGGCCACGTGTATGCTCCGTTCGCTCCTCCACGCGAGTGCGGCGCTCGCCTTTGCCGCGCTGATCGCCCCGGCGACCCCCTCCGCGGCGCCGCCGGCGGGACTTGCCTATGACGAGATCGTGCGGGTCGTCGTCGAGGGGACCCCGCCGCCGCCCGGCAGCTTCCAGGCCGACGCGGCCGCCGTCAATTCACCCGCGCCGGCTGCGACCGCGCCGCCGCGCAAGCGCGGTCTCGGCGCTTTGGTGAACGTCGCCGGAGCGGTATTGAGCGGCGGCGGCGGCGCCGTGGCGGGGGCGGTGGTGAGCGAAGCGGTCGCCAGCGCCATGGACAACGCGATCCAGCAATCGATGGGCGCGCAGTTCGGCGCGCTCGGGGCCGCCGCGCGCGGGTTCCTGCAGCCGCGCCTGCTGCGCTATGCGTACATGAACGGCTGGGAGCGCATCGACGACGTCGGGGCGCAGACGGCGACCATTCGGAAATGCGACATCGGCCAGGTGATCCGCCTCGACCTCGCTCGCCGGAGCTATTCCGTGTACGCGCCTGACGGCGAGCCGACCGCGCCTCCGGCGGCGATGCCGTCCCCGCACCGCGAACGGGCTGCGGCCGCGGATCCGGCCCAGCCCGGGACGACGGTCGCCGAACTGAACGAAGCGACGAGGCCCCTTGGTCCGTTGCGCATCGAGAATCAGGCGACCACCGGTTACGATGCAACCACGACGTTCTCGAGCTCGCAGTCGACCGGGAGCTGTCACGACGCCAACGCCTCGATCCGCACGGTCGAATACCTCTCGACGGTGACCCTGCCGACGGTTACCGCGTGCCCGATTCGGCGGCCGCCGCTGCCGCGCACCGCCGCGGAGGTCGTCACCTCGCCGACCGGCGGGTGCAAGCCGACGTTCACGTTCCACCGGAGCGGTCCAACGCCGCCGACGACCAAACTGGCACTCTACTCGCTGGTCACGTTCTCCGGCGGAGCGAGCCCGGGACCGCAGCCCGCCGGCAGCCCGGCGCCCGGCGGAATCGCCTTTCTCACCGAGCGCGGCAACCTCAAGCCGCTCGGACCGGGCAACGCCGCCCTCTTCGACGTCCCGGCGGGTTTCAGCCGAGCGCCGTGATGCTCGCCGCTCGGCGGGCCAAGCGAACGGGGTCGGGGGTCCGGATGGGGAACGCCGACTTCCGCAATGGACACCTCGGCGAAATCGCTCTAGAATAGGCGGAGCCTCGACGAGGGTTGGGCCTCGCGCAACGGTAATCCGTGAACCCCGCCAGGCCCGGAAGGGAGCAACGGTAAGCGGACCTTCCCGTGTGCCGCGAGCCACCTGGCCCTCGTCTTGGCCTTTCTTTTTTGCATGCAGAATCTGATTACGATCGTGCTCGCCGGATTGGGCAGCGCCATCGTCGTGACCGCCGGGTATCACCTGCTGGTCGTGGCGCCGCGCCTCGCCAAACTCCGTGCGGTCCTCGATCAACACGACAGCCTCCTCGGCGGCGGCGCCGCGCGCGCCACCGATCGCATCGTCACGCTCGAACGCGACTCGGCCGCGCTGAGTGCCGCGCGCGAGGCGGTGTCGCTGCGCGTCGACGCGCTCGAGCGGACCGCGCGCACCGAGGTGCCGCGGGTCGGATTCGTGCGCTTCAACGCGTTCAGCGACGTCGGTTCCGATCTGTCGTACGCGCTCGCGCTGCTCAATCGCGACGGCGACGGCGTCGTGCTCACCAGCATCTACTCGCGTGAGGACACGCGGACGTACGGCAAAGCCGTCACCGCGTTCAAACCGGCCCAGGACCCTTCGGAAGAAGAGCTCGCGGCGATCGCCAAGGCGCGTGCGGTGGCGACGTGAACTTGCCCAAGAACACGTTCGTCGTGAAGATCATCCCGCCGCGCGGCTACTCGGTCTATCGCCTGAAGTTCACTCGCCGCCACGTAGCGGCGATCGCCGCGGCGCTGCTGATCGTCCTGATCGGGGCGGCCGGGTTCCACACGTATCAGCTGCGGGTTGCGGAGGCGGACGTGCGGGCACTGCAGTCCCTCACCTCGGAACAGCAGTCCAAGCTGCAGACGATCGACAAACAGGCGGATGCGCTCGCAAACGAGCTGCGCACGGTGCAGAAGGAAAACGCCGAGATCAAGCGCCTGATCGGCGCGGACCGGGGCAGCCAGCGGCACGCGTTCGCGCCGAGCAGCGCGGTCCGCCCCGCGGCGGATTTCAACGCGGTGCAGAAACGTCTGCGGAGGCTGGCGCAGGCCTCGGAAGCGACACGCGACGACACGAAGCGCCTGCAGCGGCTCGCGATGCGGGTGCTCAACCTGCGCCGCATGGCGTCGATCGCGCGCGAGCGGCTGCTCGCGGCGATCCCCTCGCTGAATCCGGTCGGCGGCGGCATCGCCGCAGGGTTCGGCTGGCGCACGAACCCCTGGCCCGAATTCCACAAGGGGCTCGATCTCGAGGCCGACTACGGCACACCGGTGCACGCGACGGCGGCCGGTACGGTCGCGTCCGCTGGTTGGGAGGGGGGCTTTGGGATCAAGGTCGACATCGATCACGGCAACGGCTACCACACCTGGTACGCCCACCTCTCCCGCGCGATCGTCGCGGTCGGAGCTCGGGTCACCAAAGGCGAGCCAATCGCGCTCAGCGGTTCGACCGGCGAGTCGACCGGCCCGCACCTGCACTACCAGGTGATGTATCAAGGGCAGGCAGTCGATCCACAGCCGTTCCTCGACGGCGTGCCTGCCAAGATCATCGCGACACTTCCCGACCAGCCGGGCGTATAAAGAACAATGCTGCCTTGCATCGTGTGGGACATTCTCTCCAAGCTCTTCACCGCGTACATGCTCGTCATGATTCTGTATGCGGTCGTGTCGTGGATTCCGAGCATCCGCGGGCGTTGGAGCGACTATTTGGCGATGGCGGTGGAGCCAGTGCTCGCGCCGGTGCGCCGCGTCATCCCGCCGTTGGGAGGCTTGGATCTTTCGTTTCTCGTGGTACTCATCGTGATCCAGCTGGTGCTGCGTCTGATCGCCGGCGAACCCTGTACCGCGTGAGCTCGTGATTCAACGGGAATCGGCCGTCGCCCAGCGCGGTCCGACCAACGTCCGCAACTTCTGCATCATCGCGCACATCGACCACGGGAAAACCACCCTGAGCGATCGCCTGCTCGAGTTCACCAAGACCGTGCAGAACCGCGACATGGAAGCCCAGCTGCTCGACGCGATGGACCTCGAGCGCGAGCGCGGGATCACGATCAAGATGCACCCGGTGACGCTGACCTACACCGCGCACGACGGCATCACGTACGAGCTGAACTTCATCGACACGCCCGGCCACGTCGATTTCTCGAGCGAGGTCTCGCGCTCGCTGGCCGCCTGCGAAGGCGCCTTGCTGGTGATCGACGCGGCCCAGGGGATCGAAGCGCAGACGCTCGCCAACTACCATCTGGCGCTGGGCCAGAACCTCACCATCATCCCGGTCATCAACAAGATCGATCTGCCGGCCGCCGACGTCGAGCGGGTGCGCGCAGAGATCGAGGAGCTGCTGGTGATCGAAGGGTCGGACGCGATCCCGGCCTCGGCGAAGGAAGGGATCGGAATCGAGGAGATCCTCGAGGCGATCGTCACCCGGATCCCGCCGCCGAAGGGGCGCGAGGACAAGCTGCGCGGGCTGATCTTCGACGCGCAGTTCGACACCTATCGTGGCGTCGTCGCGTACGTGCGGGTCGTCGACGGAGAGCTCAAAGCCGGCTCGCGTTTCATGTCGATGGCGCATCGGCGGGTCTACGAGGCGACCGAGGTCGGCGTGTTCAAGCCCGACATGCGCAAGACGGGGTCGCTCAACGTCGGCAACGTCGGCTACGTGATCGCCAACATCAAGTCGCTCGGCGACCTGGACGTCGGCGACACGATCACCCTGGCCGACGATCCGGCGACCGAAGCGCTCCCCGGCTACAAGCCGATCGTTCCGATGGTCTACTGCGGTCTCTATCCCAACGAAGGGGTCGAGGTCTCGGAACTGCGCGACGCGCTCGAGAAGCTCGCCCTCAACGACTCGGCGCTCCACTTCGAACCCGAGTCGTCGATCGCGCTCGGCTTCGGCTTCCGCTGCGGCTTCCTCGGGCTCTTGCACATGGAGATCGTGCAAGAGCGGCTCGAGCGCAACTACAACCTCGACCTGATAGCGACGTCGCCGTCGGTCGTTTTCCGGGTCACGCTCACCGACGGCACGGTCGATAACATCGACAACCCGGCGAAGCTCCCCGTGCGCGACAAGATCGCGCTGGTGGAAGAGCCGTACGTCAAGGCGACGGTGATCACCCCGCCCGACTACGTCGGCGCGATCATGGAGCTCACCCAGAACCGCCGCGGGACGCTCGCCAACATGGAGTACCTCGTCGACGGCCGCGTGATCTTGACGTACGAGATGCCGCTGATCGAAGTGATCATCGATTACTTCGACCGGCTCAAGAGCAGCACCAAAGGCTACGCTTCGCTCGACTACGAGCTCATCGGCTACCGCGAAGGCGATCTCGTCAAGCTCGAGATCCTGCTCAACAACGAGCCGGTCGACGCGCTCTCGTTCATCGTCGCGCGCGACAAGGCGCCCGCGCGCGGCCGCGCGCTGACGGAGAAGCTCAAGGACCTGATCCCGCGGCAGATGTTCGACGTTCCGATCCAGGCCGTAATCGGCGGGAAGGTCGTAGCGCGCGAGACGGTCGGCGCCATGCGCAAGAACGTGCTGGCCAAGTGCTACGGCGGCGACATCACGCGCAAACGCAAGCTGCTGGAGAAGCAGAAGGTCGGCAAGGCGCGCATGAAACGCGTCGGCCGCGTCGACCTTCCGCAGGAAGCCTTCATGGCGGTGCTGCGGCTCGACGAGTCCTAACGGCGGGTGTAGAGTGGGACGGGTGAGGGTCTACGTCGCGACGACAAACTTCGGCAAGCTGCGCGAGATGGAAGCGCTCTTCTCCGAGGCGCCCTTTACGCTGGCCTCGTACGGCGACTACGAAGACCCGATCGAAGGCGACACGTCGTATGCCGACAACGCGGCGCTCAAGGCGCGCGCGCTGCACGCGCAGCTGCAGCGCGCCGGCCGGCCGGCCAACGTCCTGGCCGACGATTCCGGCCTGGAAGTCTACGCGCTCGATCGCCGTCCGGGAGTCCTTACGGCATATTACGGCGGCGCCGAGCTGTCGTGGACCGAGCGCCGCAAACGTTTGCTGGCCGAACTCGACACCACGCCGCTGGGGGACTTCGATCGTCGCGCGCGCTTCGTGTGCGCGCTGCACTTCATCGACGAGACCGGGCGCGAGTTCGCCGCGATGGGGACGGTCGACGGCGAGATCGCGACGGCCGAACGCGGCGCCGCGGGGTTCTCGTTCGATCCGATCTTTCTGTACCCACCCTCGGGCCGCACCTTCGCCGAGATGAGCGCCGAGGAGAAGAACCTCGTGAGCCATCGCGGGATCGCCGCCGCGGCGCTGGTCGCCGCCATCACACGCGCCGGCGTCTGCGCGCCGTCGGCGTGAACGAAAACGGCCCGGTCGTTACCGGGCCGTTTCCAGATGGTGCACCGCGAAGGACTCGAACCTTCAACCAATTGATTAAGAGTCAACTGCTCTACCATTGAGCTAGCGGTGCAACGTTTCCGAGGTTACAGGGACGGGGCCGGTTCGTCAAGACCGCGGCCCCGTCCGTTTGTTTTGGTGTGCCCGGCGGGGCTCGAACCCGCGACCAATAGCTTAAAAGGCTACTGCTCTACCGACTGAGCTACAGGCACATGCCAATCCTTGCATGATTCGACGTGGTGACCGAAGGTTCCGCGCCGCGCAGCGAACCTGCGCCACGACGAGAGCGAACAGCCCCAAGCCGCACGGCTCGGGGCTGCTCCGATGGGTGACTGACGGGGGTCGAACCCGCGACCTCAGGAATCACAATCCTGCGCTCTAACCAGCTGAGCTACAATCACCGCGACGAACGCCCATAGTTAGGCGAACCGCGGGCAAAAAACCTGCGCATTCGTGGTGCGCCCGGAGGGAATCGAACCCCCATCGTTCCGCTTAGAAGGCGGATGCCTTATCCGTTAGACCACGGGCGCCGAGCCGGTGAACACGTCGGGATGACAGGATTTGAACCTGCGACTTCTTGCTCCCAAAGCAAGCGCTCTACCAAGCTGAGCTACATCCCGCAGCCCCCATGGTACCACGGCGCTCAACCCGCTTCGGGAGCCGTCGAGTGCGTTGCCGCTTCTCTGGGGCGAGGGGACCGACGCCGCAAGGAGAAGGCAGTTTTATTCCGGTTTCCTTGATTTTCCCTGGGAGGAAGTTCGATCGTGACGCCTTCTCGTAGTGCCTTTTTGGCAGGAACTGCCGGGGTGGTAGCGGTTTCTACGGCAGCCCCGACGCTGATCGCCGCCGCCGGTCCCGCCGACGTCGCAGGCGCGACCCGCGGCATGACGCTCACCACACTGCGCGACGGCGCCGTCGACCACGTCGGCGTGCGCACGCCGCACGGCATCGTCGATATCGCGCGTGCCGCGAAAGCGCTCGGCCTCGCCTCGCCGCCGCTGACCCTCGACGACGTCGTCGCCGGCCGCGGCAACGTCGCCGCCCTGCCGATGCTGGTCGCGAAAGCTTCCGGCGATGCGGTCCGCAGCGAGGCGTCCGTACAATTCGGCCCGCTCGTCGGATCGCCGCCGAAGATCGTGTGCGTCGGCTTGAACTATCGCGCGCACATCGCCGAGACCGGCGAGAAGGCGCCGCCGTATCCCGACCTGTTCAACAAGTACAACACCGCGTTGAACCGGCACAACGGCACGGTGATGGTCTCGAAGCTGCAGGCCGAGAAGTTCGACTACGAGTCGGAATTGGTGATGATCGTCGGCAAGACGGCGCGCAACGTCCCCGAAGCCGACGCGCTCTCGTACGTGTTCGGCTACTCGTGCGGTCACGATTTCACCGCACGCGACACGCAGCAGCGCGTCTCGCAGTGGATGACCGGAAAGACACCGGACCAGTTCGCGCCGCTCGGCCCCTGGCTCGTTACCGCCGACCAGATTCCGGATCCGCAGACGCTGCAGATCCAGACGTGGGTCAACGACGAGAAGACCCCGCGCCAGGACGCGAGCACGGCGCAGATGATCTTCAACTGCGCGCACATCCTCAGCTACACGTCGAACTACATCACCCTGCAGCCCGGCGACGTCATCTTCACCGGGACGCCCAGCGGCGTCATCACCGGCTACCCCAAAGAGAAGCAGGTCTGGCTCAAAGCCGGCGACCGTATCCGCACCACGATCTCCAAACTGGGCGAACTGCGGTTCTCCCTGGTCTAGTCCCGCCACGTCATCCTGAGCTTGTGGAAGGACGACAGGCTCAGGGTGACCGGGGGCGCGAAGGGCGAGTCCTCCGGGGGCACGTGGCGGAATCGGCAGACGCGCTGGATTTAGGTTCCAGTGGGGCGACCCATCCGAGTTCGAGTCTCGGCGTGCCCATCGGGATTCGCCTGCGGGCGAATCCTGCGTCCTCCCTCCGGTCCGGGCGCCCATTAGGAATGCGGCCTCAGGTGCTTGACGAGTTTGCGAGGGTCCGATAGACTCCGAGGGTTCGTCCCGAGCATCGCTGAAAGGCGGCCTCGGCGCGCGCGGAAGTAGCTCAGCGGTAGAGCATCGCCTTGCCAAGGCGAGGGTCGCGAGTTCAAATCTCGTCTTCCGCTCCAGATTCCCTACGACAAGACGGCGGGCGCTTGCCCGCCGTCACCGCTTCCGGAGGTTTCCTGTACTCGTGCCCTCGACGCTGAAACCGCTCGACCCAACCCAGGTCGAGCTCGAGATCAGCATCACGCCGGAAGAGTTCAGCGCGGCGCAAGATGCTGCGTTCCGCAAGCTCGTCCGCAACCTGAAGATGCCGGGCTTCCGCCCGGGCAAGGTGCCGCGCAAGATCTTCGAGAGCACCTACGGGACAGCCCAGATCCTCGAGCGCGCGCTCGACGACCTCGTCCCGGTGAAGTATGCTGCCGCGATCGAAGAGCACGGACTGGAGCCGCTCGACCGTCCGAAGATGGAGCTGCTCCCCGAAGAAGAGGGACAGCCGCTGCGCGTGAAGGCCGTCGTGGCGATTCGTCCGGCGATCGAACCCAAGGACTACGCGGGCGTCGAGATCACCGACGTCACCGAGACGGCGAGCGACGCCGACGTCGACGCCGCGCTCGAGCAGATGCGCCGCAACGCGGCGACGCTGATTCCGGTCGACCGTCCGGTGCAGGTCGGGGACGTGGCCACGCTCGACTACGAGGGCAGGATCGACGGCGTCCCGTTCGACGGCGGCAAGGCCGAGGGCCAGGAGACGGAACTCGACGAGGGCCGCTTCATTCCAGGCTTCGTGCAAGGGATCGTCGGCATGTCGGCCGGCGAAACGAAGGACGTCCACGCGTCCTTCCCCGATCCGTATTCGAATGCCGACCTGGCCGGAAAGGCAGCCGTCTTCACGGTCACCGTTCACGAGGTCAAGGAGCCCGAGCTTCCGCCGCTCGACGACGAACTGGCCAAACGCGTGTCGCGCTCCGAGACGCTCGAGGATTTGCGGACCGAAGTTCGTCGGCGCCTCGACGAGACGGTGAAGAACAACGCGCGCCGCAGCATGTCGAACCAGCTGCTCGAAAAGCTGGTCGCGGCCAACGACTTTCCGCTGCCGGACGTGCTGATCGAGCGCGAGATCGACTCGCTCATGAACGACTCGCGCCAGCACGTCGCCCGCGCGGGCATCGAGTGGGACGAGTATCTGAGCGCCAGCGGCAACTCGGAGGCCGAACTGCGCGGAGGCTACCGCTCGGAGGCCGAGCGGCGGGTGAAGACGACCCTGCTGGTCGAGGCGATTGCGAAGAAGGAAGGCGTGCAGGCCACGCAAGCCGACGTCGAGGCCGAACTCGACGCCCTGGCCGCCCAATACGGGCAGCCGCGCGAGCGCATCATCCAAGCGCTCCAGTCCAACGTCGGCGCCCTGATCGACGGGATCGTGCGCACGAAGACCATCGATCGGCTGATCGAGCAGGCCAAACGGACGCCGGCCCCGCCGGCGGCCGCCTCAGCTGAAACTGAAGTCGCAGCGCAGTAGGTCAGGGAGCACGCACATGGGACATCTGGTACCGATGGTCGTCGAGCAGAGCGCACGCGGTGAACGCGCGTACGACATCTACTCGCGCCTCCTCAAAGAACGCATCATCTTCGTCCACGGACCGATCGACGACGGGATGGCCTCCCTCGTTATCGCGCAGCTCCTCTTTCTGGAGCGCGAAGACGCCGATAAAGATATCGACATGTATGTCAACAGTCCGGGCGGTTCGGTCACCGCGGGGCTAGCGATCTACGACACCATGCAGCTGATCAAGCCGGACGTGGCGACGATCTGTGCCGGCATGGCGGCCTCGATGGCCTCGATCCTGCTCACCGGCGGCGCACAAGGCAAGCGTTTCGCGCTGCCCTACGCCAAGATCCTGATCCACCAGCCGTGGGTCCAGCAGGTGGGTGGCCAGGCCACCGATATCGAAATCCACGCTCGCGATCTCATCGCAACGCGTCGCACCCTGGCGGGCATCTACGAACAGACCACCAAGCAACCCGTCGACAAGATCCTCAAAGACATCGAGCGCGACTACTACATGACGGCGCAGGAAGCGATGGACTACGGGATCGTCGATCAAGTCTTCACCAAAGAGAACCGTTCCGTAGCCCCCAACTCGCAAAGCCTGTAGGACATCGCATGTTTCGTTTCGGGGACGAGAAAGGTCAGTTGAAGTGCAGCTTCTGCGGCAAGTCGCAGGAGCAGGTGCGCAAGTTGATCGCGGGTCCCGGCGTCTACATTTGCGACGAGTGCATCGAGCTCTGCAACGAGATCATCGAGGAAGAGCTCTACAAGAACGTCGATGAGAACCTGCGGCTGCGGAACATTCCGAAGCCCAAAGAGATCAACCACATCCTGAACCAGTACGTCATCGGTCAGGAACGTGCGAAGAAATCTCTCGCCGTCGCCGTCTACAACCACTACAAGCGCGTCAATGCCGGCGGTGCGACCGGCACCGACGAAGTCGAGCTGCAGAAGTCGAACATCCTGCTCGTCGGCCCGACCGGCAGCGGCAAAACCTACCTCGCGCAGACGCTGGCGAAGATCCTCGACGTCCCGCTCGCGATGGCCGATGCGACGTCGCTGACCGAGGCCGGCTACGTCGGTGAGGACGTCGAGAACATCCTGCTCAAGCTCATTCAGGCCGCCGACTACGACGTCAAGCGGGCCGAGAAGGGCATCGTCTACATCGACGAGATCGACAAGATCGCGCGCAAGAGCGAGAATCCGTCGATCACGCGCGACGTCTCGGGCGAAGGCGTGCAGCAGGCGCTGCTCAAGATTTTGGAAGGGACGACCGCGAACGTGCCGCCGCAGGGCGGCCGCAAGCACCCGCACCAGGAATTCATCCAGATCGACACGACCAACGTGCTGTTCATCTGTGGCGGCGCGTTCGACGGGCTCGAGAAGATCATCGAGGGCCGCGTCGCCTCGAACTCGCTCGGTTTCCGCGCGAACCCCGAGACGAAGAAGGAGCGGGCGCACACGAAGCTGCTCCAAGCGCTGATGCCCGAGGATCTGCTGAAGTTCGGCCTGATCCCGGAGTTCATCGGCCGCCTGCCGATCGTCGTCACGCTCGACGCGCTCGACGAGCTCGCGCTGCGCCGCATCCTGGTGGAACCGCGCAACGCGCTGGTCCGTCAGTTCCAGAAGATCATGGGGATGGACGGCGTCGAGCTGACCTTCACCAAAGAAGCGCTGATCGCGATCGCCATCAAAGCGCAGTCGCGCAAGACGGGCGCCCGCGGCCTGCGCTCGATCCTCGAAGAGATCATGCTCGACGTGATGTACGACCTGCCGTCGCTCACCGGCGTCAAGAAGTGCGTGATCAACAAAGAAGTGGTCGAGAAGAAGGAGCAGCCGACGCTGATCTTCGCCGAACGGCCGAAAGACCAGAGCGCCTGAGACATCGAGGTCCGCCGGAAACGGCGGGCCTCGATCTTTTCGCCCTACTCCCCGGCGCGGCGGTGGAAACCGGGTACACGTCGGACATGGAAACGCAGACCGCATGACTGACGCTGACGAGTTCGGTTTTTCACGACGGGGAGACGGTTCCCCAGAGCGCCGTCTTCAAGGGCATGGGTTGCACCAGCGATAACCGCAGCCCCGATCTGAGCTGGTCCGGAGCGCCGGTCGGCGCGAAATCGTTCGCCGTCACGATGTGGGATCCGGACGCGCCGACCGGCGGGGTCGGCTTCGTGCACTGGGTGCTCTTCAACATCCCGGGCAACGTCTTCACGCTCAAGGAGAACGCGGGCGCGCACAAGGACGCCGGCGTGCACGCGCTGCACGGCATCAACGACTTCGGGATGAAGGGTTACGGTGGACCGTGCCCGCCGCTCGGCGATCCGCCGCACCACTACCATCTCGCCGTCTACGCGCTCGACGTCGAGAAGTTGGACGGGCTCGACGACACCACGTCGTACGCAAAGCTCCGTTTCACGATACGCGACCACACGCTCGCGACCGGGGAGATCGTCGCCATCTACGCTAGGCCGTCCGTCTAGCGACACCACCGTGCTGCAACGCTTCGGCGATGGCGCGGCGAACCACCGCGTCGGGCTCGTCGTCGAGCGCGCGGTCGAGAATAGCTTCGGCCCACGGTGCGCGCACCGACGCGAGCGCCTCGACGAGGGCTAAGCGCGCGCTCGTACCGCAGTCCGCGGCGCGGGCGTCGATCGCGCGGGGCCAAGCGGGCTCGCTCCGAGCGTCGATCGCCGGTTGGGTCATCGGCGGCGCGTACGATACCGTCGGCGGCCGCGGCGACGCCGGCGGCGCGAAGATCGCGATCGCCAGCAGCGCGGTGCCGAGCAGGGCGAGCAGTGCCGGCAGCAGCTGCAGCGTCACCAGCCGACCGCCGTCAGCACGGCGCGGGCACGCAGCGCGGCGGTCAGCGCGCCGCGCGCATCGTCGAGCGCGGCGTCGCGCCCGCTGGAGAGGATCCGGTCGAACGCGTCGCGCGGCAGCTCCGTGCAGCGGACGAAGGCGTCGTCGAGCGCGCGCACGTAACGCACCAGCGTTGCGGCGAGCAGCGGTTCGTCATCGCAGCGCGTCGGCAGCAGCGCGGCGAGCGTCCGCAGCATTGCCGGAGCGCCGAGCGTAGTGCCGACGAGGTCGTCGAGCAACTCGCGCAGCGTCGCTCGCTCGATCGAGACGCAGAGCGCACGCTCGTCGATCTCGCCTGCCGGAGCGGCGAGCAGGCGTTCCAGCAACGCGACCATCGCGCGCCGCAGGTTCGCATCTTCCAGGTCGTCGGCCGTCGCATCGAACCCCGGGATACGCAGCTTCACGTACAGCCGGTCGAACACGTCGGCCAGCGCCGCGCGCGCGTCGCGCAGGGCGCCCGTGACGTCGCAATCGTCGGAACCTGCGGCGGACGGAAAGAGCGCGCGCAGCGCGAGAGCGTGCGCGGCAAGGCCGCTCGCCTCCCCGGCACGCAGCAATCGCGCGGCGTCGTCCAGCTCCTCACCGTCGAGGGGCAGCGCGAGAACGACCGCATCCGACACGCGCTGCGCGAGCTGCGCGGGTAGCGGGACGGGTTCGTTCGAGGCGATGATCGGTTCGGCGCGTTTCGCATCGAGGGCACAGCTCGACACGTGATACGGCAGGCCCGCGATGCGCGTTGCGAACGCGCCGATGTGGCGGCACGCGACCGGCGCGGACGTGAGTGTCTGCGCGGCGCCCTCGACGTCGATCGCCGCTTCGACGCGGACAGCGTCGCGATCGCCGGCCGGATCGGCAAGCAGCGACCACGACACCACGATGCACGAGCGGGGCGGGAGCCCGTGCAGCACCAAGCCTGCGGCCAGCGGTGATCGGCCGGCGGGATCGAGCGCGCGGCACCCGTCGATTACGGTCGAACCCGCAACGTAGACGGTTCCGTCGGGCGCGGCAGCGCGAATCGTCAGCGTCTCGATCGCGACGTCGGCGTCGACGTCCAGCACGAGGCGCACTTCGAACGCCGCGCCCGCCGCGGCGGCCTCCGGAACGTCCAGCGTCGCTTGGACGAGCGACGGCGCGGCGTTACCCGCGACGGCGGGCAGCCGAAGCTCCGGCGCGTTGCGGGCGCGCACCGACCCGCCCGGCACGGCATCAGCCGTCGCGATCTCGAACGTGACCGTTGCGAACGCCGGGATCGATCCGAGCGTGCGCGTCGTCGTACCGGCAGTGGCGATCGCATCGCGCGCGAGCGCCGGTCCGTCGTTGCGAACGGTATACCGTGCGGCGCGGGCATCGCACGCGACCGGCGCGTCGAGCACGAGCCACGCGCGATCGCGCACGCCGATCGCCACCGCGGCGCGGCAGCATTCGACGCCGTCGCCGTCGACCGCGACGAGCGCGAGATCGAGGACAGCGCCGTCATCGCACGTTTCGGGAAGCCGCGTTCGGAGCGCGGCGCGCGCGCTCCGCCCCGGCAAAACGACGACGGGAACGGGCAAGAACGCGAGCCCGCCGGCAGCGCGCAACGTCACGCGTTCCGTGTGGTCGCCGCCATTGGTCAGCACGGCGCCGAACTCCAATGCGTCCCCTGGTGCCGCGACGGCCGGCGCGCCGACGATGCGCAGGCGCACATCGCGCGCGACGTGCGGAGCGAACGATACGTCGACGCTGCGCGCTCCTTGCGTGACGCAGACGGTCCCCGCTTCGCACGTCGCGGCATACGCCGCGGCGAGCACGACCCGCGCCGTCGTGCGCGCGGGAATGCAGGACGCGACGACCTCGCAGCGCGAGGCGCTGATCGAAAGGCGGCCGACGACGTCGCCGTCGGCTCGTCGCGCCGCGCGCGTGTCGAGCGCGATTCCTTCGAGCGTGATCTCGTCGCGCACGGGGCGCAGCCCCGGCGGAAGCGTGATGGTGAGCGGCACGTCGCCGGCGTCAGCCCAACCGGCGTTGCGCAGCTCGACCGTCACGGACACGCGACGGCGCGCGACGCTCACGGTGACGATCGGTGCCGCGAGCTCCGCCTGCGGAGCGATCGCCGAGCGCGCGACCAGGCGAACGCGCGAACCGCCGGCGACCACGTCGGCATCGGTCGCCTCGATCGCGCCGAGGGGCGCAACGATCCGCGCAGTCATCGCAAGGGTGACGCTCTCGCCGGGCGCGAGGCGATCGTGCGCGAGCGTCACCGGCCCGTCGCCGTCACTGCGCGTGCAGCCGTGCGGCGCGGGCAACGTCAGACGCAGAGCGTACGCCGCGCCGTCACCTTCGTTCGTGACGACCGCGCGAACGGCGACGAGGTCGTCGGTGAGAACGTCGACGAACGTCCCCGACGCCGGTCCGTCGAGCACCGGCTGCGTCCGCACCGTCAAGTGCGCGACGTTCGTCCCGAAGGCATCGCCGTGGAATCGGAGTACCGCTTGCGCTGCGAGCGACGCGCCGTCATCAGCTCCCGTCGCGACCCGCAACGCAACGTCGGCGCAGACGTCCTCTCCCGCCTCGACCGGTGCGACGTCGACGTCGAGGTCGCCGATCCCATCGAGCCCGTCGCCGATCAGGAACGCGATCGTTCCCGGTGGGCTCTGCTCGCGTGATACGTTGCGAGCGCGAACGCGCAGGTGCACGATCTCGCCCGGCCGCGCGGTCGCCGGTTCGAAATGCAGCGCATATAGTACGGTATCGTACGCCGTCATAGACGCGCCGGTGCCCGCTCAGTCAGCCAACTATTCGTAAAGGGCGGCGGAACTCGCCGCATCGCACGGCGAAGGTGGCTCTGTGAACTCTGCGCGTCTTCGACGAAGCGTGTTTTCTCGTCGGCGCGCCGGTTGAGCATGCGCACGCTGCGTCGCGCCATCGCCTCGGTTCAAGCGATCGTCGCCGCGATCGCGCTCGTCGTCATTCCTTCGGCGCCGACCGACGGCGCCGGCTATCCCTGCGGCACGCCCGGGAAGGACGGCAGCCCTTCGCTCGGCGGAACCCCCAACACGTACTGGGCCGGTTCCGGAAGTCCGGCTGCGGGCAGCACGACGATCACGCTGGGCACCCGCAACGCCAACGGTTCGGCGGTGCTGGCCAAGACGGGTGATATGCTGCTGCTGGTGCAGACGCAAGGCGCGTCGATCAGCACGACCAACAGCGCGGCGTACGGCAATGGATCGACCGGCTCCGGTTGGACCGGAACTCCGGTCGCCGGAAGCTACGAGTTCGTCATCGTCCGCAACGCGCCGGCACTCGGCGCCGACACCGGATCGTCGGTCACGATCGCCTCGGCGGGCGGAGGCGGCCTGGTCAACAAGTATGTCAGCGCCGCGGCCACCGCGGGCATGGGCCAGGAGACGTGGCAAATCGTGCGCGTTCCCCAGTACCTGAACTTCACCGCGTCAGGTCCGCTCTACACGGCAAGGTGGGATGGAGCGAGCGGCGGCGTCATCTCGCTCGACGTCGCGAAGACGCTCACCCTCTCGTCGGCGATCAACGCCGACGGCTACGGTTTCCGCGGCGGCGGACAAAACGTGTGGGGCAAGGCCGCGACGACCGTGGCGCCCTCGAGTTGGACCGCCAACAAGGGCGCCGTCACGGACTACGTCTATCCGATCAATCCGATCATCCAGAGCCTGGCCGGTTTCACGTACACCAGCGGCACCTCGTTCGACGGTGGCCCGGACGGTTTCAAAGGCGAGGGGATCGCCGGGACCCCGGCCTACACGTACGCTTCGGGCGATGCGGCGACCGTGAAGGCGGCGAGCTGGGGCTATCCGGGCGGCGACAAGGCGCGCGGCGCACCCGGCAACGCCGGCGGCGGGGCGACCGACTCGAACGTGACCGGCGTTCAAGAGAACCCGAACGCGAACACGTGGAACTCGGGCGGCGGCGGCGGCGGCAACGGCGGCGCGGGCGGCATCGGCGGCAAGAACTGGGACGGAACGCCGAACAACGGATCGACCTCGATCGTCTCGAGCGAAGGCCTCGGCGGGGCGGCGTGGCCGGCGAGCGTCACCAGCATCGTGATGGGCGGCGGCGGCGGTGCCGGCTCCAACAACGATGGCTCGACATCAACTCGCTCGATCCCGGTCGGCGGTGGCCTGACCTTCACGCCGACCGCCACGACCGCCTCGTCGGGCGCTTCCGGCGGGGGCTTGGTCCTCTTGCGCGTCGCCACGATCGCCGGTGGAACCATTACCGCCAAGGGGATATCGGCACCAGACCCCGACTTCGACGGCGGCGGCGGGGGCGGCGCGGGCGGCACCGTCGTCC
>Ga0207416_1000242_pt1 | contig 100661 bp, 98 predicted proteins | sample PaiPotPPM11metaG_FD_184107 | JGI IMG/M metagenome (GOLD analysis project Ga0207416, IMG submission 184107) | Iron sulfur acid spring bacterial and archeal communities from Banff, Canada, to study Microbial Dark Matter (Phase II) - Paint Pots PPM... ... | reverse complement strand
GTCCAGGTCGGCGGCAAGATCGATCTTATTGACCTGGTCGGCCGAGGCCACTTGCACCGTCTGGCCGCCGACCTGGACCGAGTTCGGCACAGCTTGCTCGTTGTTTGATGGCGCATTGTCTGGCGGCGCGGACTCACTGGGCCATGCCGGCGCCACACCCGCGGGCGGCGATGCCGGAGCGGAATTTGCCGGCGTGACGCTCGCCGCCAGCCAGGCAGTCGCGGACGCGGTGCTCTGCGCCGCATCCTTCGAAGAATCTGCGTCTTGCGCCGCCGGAACCTTGTTATGCTTTTTGCTCGCGAATTTTTTGACGTTTGTTTTCTTGGCGGCCGGGTTGGCGCTGCTGGCGTGCGCGGCCGGCGTCGTCGCCGAAGTTTGTTTGATGAGCTGGAGCAGCGACAGCGGCTTGCCCGGTTGATCGGTGCTCGCGCTCTGCGCGGCAGCGCCGCTTGCCGCGACAACAAGCGCGATGGCCGTAGCCGCCGCCGTAGAGACGATGCGAATACGCAGCATTGCGTCCTCCGTTACTCAGGCGAGATGACGCCCCGGACGCATCGGGCAATGCCGGAGTGACCTCACGGTGACGCAATTGAGGATTCTTTGGCGATTTGAGGCTTTTTCAAAGCGCCGGGCTCGAACTGCCCGATAGAAATAAAAAAACACATTTCGTCGGCTGACTTCAGCACCTGGGTTGGGATACGGAAATGATATGGGTGATCCGCTCGTTGAGTTGCCAATGTCTATCGTCCGCGCCGCTTCCTTGGAGCAGCGCACGCATGTCCTGCTGGTCGAGGATGACGCGGAAATCTCGCGCATGCTGATGACGGTGCTGGCAGAAAATGGCTTCGCGGCGTGCTCGGCCACTTCAGCGACGGAAATGGACCGCGTGCTCGGGCGCGCCGAGGTCGACCTGGTGTTGCTCGACGTCATGTTGTCGGGGGAAGATGGCTTTAGCATCTGCCGGCGGCTGCGGTCGGTATCGGCCGTGCCGATCATCATGCTCACGGCGCTCGGCGAGGATGTCGATCGGATTATCGGGCTTGAAATCGGCGCCGACGATTATGTGACCAAGCCGTTCAATTCGCGCGAACTCATGGCGCGCATTCGCGCCGTGCTGCGCCGCAGCTCGAGCGAAACTGGTGCAGCCAATCGACTGCAGCCGCTCCGTTTTGCTGGCTGGGTGATTGATCCTGCCGCTCGGCGGCTGCGCGACGCGGATGGCGTCGAGGTGGCGCTGACCAGCGCCGAATTCGATCTTCTTCTCGCCTTCTGTCTCAGGCCGGGGCGGGTGCTTTCGCGCGAACAATTGCTGGAATTGACGCATGGCGGCCTTGCCGGGCCGATCGAGCGCAGTATCGACGTTCACATCAGCCGCATTCGCCAGAAGATCGAGCCCGATCCTGGAAGCGCGACCTTGATTAAAACGGTGCGGCTCGGCGGCTACATCTTCACGCCGCATGTGGACCCTGTCTGATGGGCTTTTTGCGCCGGTTGCTGCCGCGTTCCATCGTCGCGCAGATTGCGCTTCTGGTCACGGCCGCGATTTTGCTTAGCCATACGCTCACCGGCAGCGTCGTCGCGCTGTTCATCGAGATGCCGAGACCCGGTCAATTTGCGGGCAACGTGATTACGATCATGCAGCTGGTGAGAGCGGCCAGATCGCCGGCAGAGGTCGCCGACCTCCTCGCCGCGGGCAATCGATCCGGCATCGCCGTCCGCCCGGTCGAGCTCACCCAAGTCGTGCCCCTGAGATCGGATGCTCCTGGCATGTCGCTGATCGACAGGCTGATCAGCTATCGATTGGAGCTTCGCGGGGCCATCCGTCCGGCGCGGAAGCCGCGCATGAACATTTTTCTAATCGAGGATGTCGCCGCGCCCGGCGGAGCAAAAGGCGCGATTGTCGTGCCGCTGGATGATGTCAACGCGCTGATCTTCGACCTTCCGATTAACGCGCCAATTTTCAAATTGATCGGCGGGGCGACCGTGGCGCTGATCGTCATCTCGCTTTTCATTATCCTTGCGTCGGTTTACGCGGTGCGTTGGATTACCTCGCCGCTGTCATACGTCGCTTCCGCCGCGCGCGCTTTTGGGCGTTCGACGGCGGCGGACGAGTTGCTGCCGGAGAAAGGCCCGCGAGAGATCGTGCAGGTAGCGCAAGCGATGAATGACATGCGCAAGCGCATTCGCGCGCTGGTGTCCGACCGCACCCGCATGCTCGCCGCCATGAGTCACGATCTGCGCACGCCGCTGACGCGACTGCGGCTGCGCGCGGAGCGCCTCACCGATGCCGATACGCTGACATCCATGCTGCGCGACATCGCGACGGTGAACGATATGCTGGCCGAGACCTTGATCTATTTGCGCGAAGGCGTTCGCGCGGAGCCGGTTCAGCGGATCGATCTTCCGAGCTTGTTGCAGACGGTGTGTGCCGAATTCACCGATATGGGTCATGCGGTGGCCTATGAGGGGCCCAAGCGCTTCGCCTTTGCCTGCCGCCGCGGCGCTTTAGCTCGCGCCGTCACCAATATCGCGGACAACGCCGTCAAGAACGCTGCGTCGGTGATCGTGCGCCTGCATGCCGACAATGGTCGCGATGTCCGCATCGAAATTTGCGACGATGGACCCGGAATTGATCCGGCGATCCGGGACAAGGTTTTCGAGCCGTTCTTCAAAGGCGATACTGCGCGCCCGTCCAATCCGAGCGGCAGCGTCGGATTCGGCCTCGGACTTTCGATTGCCCGCGACATCGTCCGCGACCATGACGGCGAGATCGAGCTGCTCGCCCACGCGCCCACCGGTCTGATGGTTCGGATTGTTCTGGCCGCGGCGACCTGCGCCGCCGAGTAAACGCGATCGCGCCGCAATCATCCCTTCATCGCAACATCTCTTCACATTACTTAATCCAGCAATTTCGCCGATCGAGTAGCTTGCCGCGGGTTCGTTGTGGAGTTGCCGCATGCATCTCTCGGTTGGTCTGCCAGTCTGATGTGGCAGGTCAGAGCTTTAAGCTTGGCGATGCTTGTCTCGGTCGGCGGCTGCGCTGCTGTGCCGACTGAGCCGGCCGGGATGCTGTCGTCCTATGCCGATCTTGCGCCGAGCGACGGCCTTCTCACGCATGTGCGGGTCGCCGTCAACAAAGATGATGTCCTGGCGGCCTCGACGGTGCGGATTATCCCGACGACTTTCTCCGACGCTGCAGCCAAGGTCGCGCTGTCCGATGCGCAGCGAAATCTCCTTGCCGCCGTCGTCGATCGATCGGTGTGCGTCGGGCTGAGCGACCGGTTTCATGTGGCCGCGCCAGGCGAGGCTGCCGACCTGAGCGTGCATGCCGCCGTTACCTATATCGGCCTGACCGACGCGAGAGTCGCGGCCGCCTCACGGGCGATGGCGATCGGCGCGTCGGTCGCCGAGGGCGTATACCTGCCGAACAACCTGATTCCGATACCGACACCGCGCATACCCGTAGGCATGGGCGGCCTCGCAGTTGAGGCTGAAGCGCTCGATCACAACGGGCACCAGGCTGCCGCGATGGTTTGGGCGCGCGGCGCCGACGCATTCACGAGCAAACCGAAGGTTTCCATCGAGGGCGACGCCTACGACCTGGCGAAAGCTTTCGGCGACGATTTCAGCAGGCTCCTGGTCACGGGCGCGAGCCCCTTCAAGCAGTTGCCACACCTGCCATCGGCCAACACGATTAAAACGATGTTCGGCGCGGCGCCGAAAGAAACTGCGTGCGACGCCTTCGGCCGCGGTCCCGGAGTAGCCGGTTTGGTCGGCGATGCCATCGGGCTGCCGCCGGAATGGACCGACAAGGGCGCGGTGCCTCCGGGCGCACCTTCGACAACGCAAGCTCAGCAACAATCTCAGCAATAGATCGTGCCAGAACGCCGCGCCCCAACGCCTGCCGCCGAAATATTTTTTAACATCACTTAAACGCGCCGCCGGCGCCGGCTCGATATGCTTCGAGTCTGCATCGCAGGTAGGAGGTTCGGTCGATGCCGAAGATCTTGGACTTTTTTCTCCTGTTTGTTCTGGTATGCGGCCTTGCTATTTTGGGAGGCTTGAGTGGTCTTGCGCCGAACAAGACGCTCGATCTTGCTGGTCGCCAGCTTGCTAAAATCGTTTGGGCTCGCGGCGCTGACGCATTCCCGATCGAGCCGAGCGCGTCAGCCGATCTCTTGCGCAGAACCAAAGACTCGATGTGACAGGCAATTGGCGGCTGACGTGGAACGGGTGTGGATTGGGAACCGGCTCGGCGGACGACGCTATTCGACGGTGACGCCGCTCGCTTTAATCGGCACCGCCCATTTGGCGATCTCGCTTTTGACCAGATCGCCGAGATGTTGCGGCGTCGCGTCCTGATCGGAGACGATTTCGGCGCCGAGCCCGGTCAATCTGTCGTGCACCGCGGGTGTGTGCATCGCTGCAAGCGCTGCGTCGTGAAGTTTCTTGACGATCGGCTCCGGCGTGCCTTTCGGCAGGAAGATAGCGTTCCACGTATAGGCGACCAGATTGGGCGTGCCTTGCTCGGCCGCAGTCGGCATATCGGGCAGCGCCGGCGAACGCTTGGTGTCGAAAATCGCCAATCCCTTGACCGCACCGTTGTCGATCGGCGGCTTCGCCGTCGTGATGATATCACACATATAATCGACCCGTCCGCCCTCGAGATCCTGCAATGCCGGCCCCGTGCCGCGATAGGGCACGTGCGTGACGTTGACGCCGATGACATAATTCAGAAGCACGCAGCCGAGATGCGTCGCCGAACCAGCGCCGGCTGAGGCGAACTGCATCTTGGCCTGGTTCTCCTTGGCATAGGCGACGAATTCCTTGAAATTATTGACCGGCAGATCTTTGCGCGTTTCCAGCACGATCGGAACATTGGCGATCAGAATGACCGGCGTGAAATCGGTCACCGAATTGTAGAGCGGTTTCTTATAGAGCGTCTGGCCCTGGGCGTGAGTGCCGACGGTGCCGAGCACAAACTGATAACCGTCAGGCGTCGCATTGGCGACGCGCGCCGAGCCGGTCATGCCGCCGGCGCCGCCGACGTTCTCGACCACGACGGTCTGGCCCAAAATCTCGCTCATGCGGCCGGCGATGACGCGGCCGAGGATATCGGTCGGGCCGCCGGCGGCGAACGGGATGACCATGGTCATCGAACGCGAGGGAAAATCATCCGCGCGTGCGGGAAGTGCACAGGCAAATATAGCCGCGGCCAAAGCGGCGAATAATCGCAACTTCATTCTTGGATATCCTTGAGATCGTTTCCTTAACTGCCGTCAGTGCTGCATTGCTTGCGCCGTCCAGTCAACCCGGCCGCTCGCCGCAAAGCCCTATCTCCCCCGCATGCGGGGGAGGTAGGGGGGAGAAAGCGTATCAGAGCTCCGTGATCGCTTCAGGAAAACGGTGCAGCCGTTCGCCGGGTCCGTTCGCGCCGATCAGATAATTATCGCAGACCCAGGACAGCACGTGGCCGCGGATATAGGTCGGATGCACCACGATGTTCATGTCCTCTTCGATCTTCATCGGCTCATCGCTGCGAATGAGCGGCCGCTCGACCAGATCGTAGCCCTGGCCGTGGCAGTGCAGCCGCTTCTCTTCCGGCCGGCCGTTCTTGCGCATGAAATCGTTGTAGGCGGCGAAAATGTCCTTACATGCCGCGCCGGGCTTGAGCAGGCCGAGATTGAATTTGCGGGCTTCGAGCGCGAAGGCGAACTCCTCCTTGATCTCGTCCGACGCCTTGCCGACGACGCAGGAACGGCCGAGCTCGGTATACATGCCGCCGGGACCTGAATCCTCGACCAATAGCGCGAGCGTGTCGCCTTTCTGAATGACGCGGTTCTGATAATGGCGCTGGCTGAACTGCGCCGGCTGGTCGGTCGGCATCGAGGCGCACAGATAAATTCCGTTCTCGCTGCCGTGACGCTGGCTATAGCACTGCGCGATGGCCGCGATGTCGCGGTCGCGCAGGCCGGGCTCGACGGCGGCGAAGGCCGCCCGCATCGCGCCGTCCTGCATGGCGGCTGTGCGGCGGATGAGGTCCTGCTCCTCGGCGCTTTTGATGACTCTAATATTGTCGACGACATCCGTGGCGTCGACGAAGCGCGTGTTGGAGAAGCGTCCCTTTTGCAGATAGTCCACAAGCGCAAATGACATCCCCGCCGTGCAGACCAGGCCGATGGTGCCGCCGGCATAAGGCTCAAGCCCCTTCGCCGCCAATTCCGCATCGTAGTTCGCGGTGTAATTGCACGATACAAAGCTCGGCGTGGTCAGCCATTGCTTGACGCCGCGGCGCGTGCCGTCGCCGCTTGCCGCCGGATTGCTGGCGCCGCCGAACGGGCCTTGGCTCACCATCGTCATCAGGTCATCGCGCGGAAACACGACGGTGAGGGGATAGCCGTTGGTCGCCGGCAGATCGGTGAAATATTTGACGTAGCCGCCCATGTAATCGTTGTTGTTCTGCATCAAGAGCGCGTCGATCTTTTCGCGCTCCATGGCGGCGCGCACGGCGGCCCAGCGGCGTTCGAGTTCGGCCGTCGAGATCGGCGTTTGCAGGCGTTCGGGAAGCTTTTCCATTTTGTCCTCTCGGTGCGTCTTTTTCTAATGCGCTATCACGTTGATCATGCCGCCGGTGTCGCCTTTGAGAAACTGCTCCATGTTCTTTTCAATAACCGGCAAGGCGAAATCGACATAGACGTCGCAGAAACCGCCCTGGTGCGTCGTGATGATCACGTTGTGCATCGACCAGAACGGGTGATCGGACGGCAACGGCTCCTGCGAGAAAACATCGAGGGCGGCGCCGGCAATGCGTTTGCTCTTGAGCGCCTCGACTAGCGCCGGCTCGTCGACTACCCCGCCGCGCGCGAGATTGATCAGAAAACTCGTCGGCTTCATCGCGGTAAACATATCCGCGTTGATGCTGTTGCGGGTCTTTTCGGTGAGCGGCGTCAGCAGGACGAAAAAGTCGAAGTCGCCGACGACTTTTAGCAATTCGTCGCGGGAATGCATGGCGTCAAATCCCGGGGCCGGGCGCGGCGCGGAACTGATGCCGACGACGCGCATGCCGAAGGCCTTGCATTTCGGCGCCAGCGCCTCGGCGATGACGCCGACACCGAATATCCCGACGGTCTTGGTGTGCAGGAGCTGCGCCGGGAAGCGAAACCACTTCTTCTCGTCTTGGAGACGGACGGCGCGGGGCAGATCGCGCGCGAGCGCCAGCATGGTGCCGAGCGCCGCCTCCGATACCGGCGGGCCGTGGATGCCGTGAATGTTGGTGACGATGACGTCTTTGCGGAGCGCGTCCTGGTCGGTGAGGTTGTCGACACCGGTGCCCAAAGCTTGCACCCATTTCAGCCGCGTGGCGTCTTGCAGCACCTTGGGGGAAAGCATGGGCGCAAAAGTCAAGAGCGCGTCGGCCTTGGCGATATGGGGCCCGACCTTGGAGTGATGGTCGGCGATGTCGATCGAAAGCTCCGGGAAGCGCGCTTTGAGCCGGTCGCGATATTGATTGCGGACGTTTTCGGGCAAAGTGAGGAGAATGAGCAGGTTGGTCATGGAGGCTGATTGATCTTGTAAGCCAATTGGCGGAAGGCGGGGCTACTGGCGCGATGCGGTTGCCACGTGCCACGGGCAGGTTGCGCAAGCCTTATATCTTCTTGGGCGGAGCGTCGGCTAGTGCGGTGGAGTTGCAGCCGCCACGGTCTGAACGCAAGCTCGCCGGGCGGCCCCCGTCCAAAAACCGCGCCAGACCGGCGTATTTACCCGCGTCCCTGCGCCTTCGACACTGGGTGTCGCGTGGAGCGGCGGCCTCGGCTAGACTCCCGCTACGCGTTATTGAATCGGACAAGCGGTCACTCAGGAGCAAACGATGCCTATCGACTGGTCAGCCGTGAATTGGCTCTACGTCGCTATAATGGCAGGGTTCGTATTCGTTGCGGCCTTCATCGGCAATCTCTTCACATTTGGGAGCCGCATCGGCGGCGCGCTGCTGACAGCCGTTCTGTTCGCCGCGATGTATGTGATGTGGAATTACTATCCGCACCCGCAGATCCAGCTTCCAATCGTGACGACATACTCATATCCGCCGACGAGCGGTTGACGTTTCCGCCTGTCTCGTTATGCGTATGAGCCATTGTGAGCGTGCGACAATCGCCGGGTGAAATGGAGGGGGCATGAACAAGGTCTATGCCGACGCGCGTACCGCGTTGGCCGGGTTGCTGAAGGATGGCATGACCATCATGGCCGGCGGTTTCGGCCTGTGCGGCATCCCGGACTCCTTGATCCTTGCGATCCGCGACTCCGGTGTGAAGAACCTGACCTTCGTCTCCAATAATGCGGGGATTGACGGCGCCGGACTGGGCGTGCTGCTCGATACCCGCCAGGTCAAGAAAATGATCTCCTCCTATGTCGGGGAGAACAAAACCTTCATGCAGCAATATCTCGCGGGCGAACTTGAGATCGAGTTCAATCCGCAGGGCACGCTGGCAGAGCGCATTCGCGCCGGTGGCGCCGGCATCCCGGCGTTCTTCACCAAGACCGGCGTCGGCACCAAGATCGCGGAAGGCAAGCCCGAGCAGGTGTTCGACGGTGAGCGCTACATCATGGAGCGCGGCATCGTTGCCGATCTTTCGATCGTGCACGCTTATAGGGGCGATACCGAGGGCAACCTCGTTTATCGCAAGACCGCGCGGAATTTTAATCCGCCGATGGCGACTGCCGGCAAGATCACCGTGGCCGAAATCGAATACCTGGTGAAACCCGGCGAGATCGACCCCGACCACATCATCACGCCGGGAATCTTCGTCCAGCGTTTGGTTCATGTGCCGAACGCAAACAAGCGTATCGAGCAGCGCACCGTGCGCAAGCGAGCTTAGGAGAAACGAGCTATGCCCTGGACACGCGAGCAGATGGCGGCGCGCGCCGCGAAGGAACTGGAAGACGGCTTCTACGTCAATCTCGGCATCGGCATCCCGACGCTGGTGTCGAACTACATCCCGGACGGGATCAGCGTGCAGTTGCAATCCGAGAACGGCATGCTCGGCACCGGTCCGTTCCCCTACGAAGGCGAGGAAGATCCCGATCTGATCAATGCCGGCAAGCAGACCGTGACCGAACTGCCGACCACGAGCTATTTCAACTCGGCGGATTCGTTCGGCATGATCCGCGGCGGCCACATCAACATCGCCGTCCTCGGCGCCATGCAGGTGGCGGAGAACGGCGACCTCGCCAATTGGATGATTCCGGGCAAGGTGGTGAAGGGCATGGGCGGCGCCATGGATCTTGTCGGCGGCGTCAAGAAGGTCGTCGTGCTCATGGAGCATTCCGCCAAGGGTGAATCCAAGCTCTTGAGCAAATGCACGCTGCCGCTGACCGGCGCCGCTGTCGTCGACATGGTGATCACCGATCTCGGCGTGTTCACGCTCGACCGCTCAGGCGGCGGGCTCACCCTGATCGAACTGGCGCCCGAGGTGACGCTCGACCAAATCAAGGCGCAGACCGAGGCGAGCTTTAAGGTCGCCAATACGTTGAAGCAGTAGCATCGCCGCGCCGGCTGTCGCGCCTCAGCGCTCTTTGTTGCGCGAGTTGCCAGATATGCAGAGATTGGCCTTATGAGAAACGAAGCGTGCAACGCGTGGCCGGAGTCCGCGTCACCTCGAAATGGCCGCGTAGCTGGCCGGCCAGTCCCTGTATCAGTCGCAGCCCGGAGGACCGATTGCGCACCGATTGCAAATCAAATCCGGGCCCGTCGTCCTCGACATGCAAAACATAGGAACCCGCCTCGTTCCTCATAGCGACGCGAATGGTGCCGTGTTCGCGGCCATTGAGGCCGTATTTGGCCGCGTTGGTCAGCAATTCGTTCAATATCAACGCGAGCGGCATCGCGGCCTCGTTCGTAAGCTCGCCGGACGCGGGCTCGCAGATGATTCGGATATTGGGCGGTAGCGTCTGCTGGGTTGCCTCGCAGACCGCGTTGAGCAGCTCATCGATATTGAAGCGGGTCGCGTTGGCGGTGCCGTAGAACACCCGTTGCGCAGCCGCCATAGCCGTGACCCGGCTGGCGGCTTCGGCGAGAACCTCGCGGGCTTCAGGATTTTCTGTTTGTCGTGTCGCCATGTGCAGCAGCGATTGCAGCGTCTGCATATTGTTCTTGACGCGATGGTTGAGTTCCTTGAGCAGGATCTGCTGTTGCGTTTCGGCCTGTTTGCGCTCGCTGATGTCGACCAGCATGTTGATGGCGCCGACGATCTTGCCGCTCGCATCGCGCAAGGGCGTTGGATAGGGAATGAAGGGGACGCGCGTGCCGTCCGGGCGTTCGGCGATGGCTTCGGCATTTCGGATCGGGCGCCCCTCCTTGAGGGCAACCGCCATTGGGCACTCATCGTGCGGGAGCGGCGTCCCGTCCGGCCGGTAGAGCTTCCACGTCACGCACCATTCGTCGCTGCCGATCGTCGGCGTGCGGCCCGCAAGCGCGACGGCCTCTTCGTTGAAAAAAGTGATTTTGCCACTGGCGTCCGTAGTGTAGATGGCGGCCGGTATGGCGCCGAGCAATTCCTGGAGCCGCCGCCCGCTCTCCTGCAGTTCCGCTTCGGCTTTTTTACGCTCGGTGACGTCGCGCGCAATCTTGGACGCACCCACGATCCGGCCGGACCGGTCTCTGATCGGCGACACGGTGAGAGAGACGTTAAGGAGCGTGCCGTCCTTGCGGCGGCGGACGGTCTCGTAATGATCGATCCGCTCGCCGCGGCGGATACGCGCCAGGATGCCGGGCTCCTCGTCCATCCGATCCGGCGGAATCAGAATGGTCACCGGCTTGCCGGCGACCTCTTCGGCTTTATAGCCGAAGATGCGCTCGGCACCGCGGTTCCAGGTCATGATAATGCCGTCGAGACTCTTGCTGATGATCGCGTCGTCGGAGGATTCGACGATTGCGGCGAGCTGCTGCGCCGCTTGTTCGGCGCAGGCCGCAGACGCGAGCGTACCGGCGGTGTTATGGGTAGTTGTGCGCTCGAATGAAACAACGCCCCGAGTCCGCATTGCAGCCACTTCTTCGATGCTCATCCACAATCTCGACGCGCGAGCCTCTGTCGGCAGGCCGGATTGCCAAACATGGGCGCTCCACCCCGAAATGGCAAACGCCATCCTCCCGCGAAAGTTCCTCAAGGCGCCGGCTGACGACCATGTCAAAAGACGTTAATTCATTCGGCGCTAACGGCGATCTTGATCGAGTCCGCCGGCACGCCGCTGAGCTCAAGCGTGAGCGGTTGCGCCGCCAAGTTGAACTTCACGCTCTTGCGGACACCTTCGCAACCGGTTGCGCCGGAGAACGCCGTCGCCTTCACGGCGTGACCGTCCTGCACGACGTCGATCCAGCCCTCGGATGACAATGTGATCTTGTACGTGCCGGCCCGCGGCGGCGCGGGAACCTGAACGTAGCCGGCAAATGATGTCGGCGATTTCGGCGCGCGCTCCGGCGCGGTGGGGAGCTTGGCGTCGGCGAACGGCACGAGCGCGACCGTCGTGGCCCAAGGAAACCGCCACGTCACGCGATCGCCCGATGCGACTTTGGGCAGGTCCGTGCCGGTGAGCGTGGCGCGCTCCTTGTCGAGCGGCCATTTGAATTTATCGCAGCCGACGGGTTCCTGGGCGAGGCAGGGTCCGGCAATCGCGCAGGCGACGAGTCCGATGATTACGGATTTCACCATGCTGTCCTTGTTATCCCAATCTTCTTGGGCTTAATCGATCGCGATCATGACGTCGGACGCCTTGATGACGGCGATGGCTTTCGCGCCCGCCTTAAGTCCGAGATCGTCGACCGCCTCATTGGTGATTGAAGCCGTAACGATTTGACCGGGAGCTATTTCAAGGCGGACGTGCGCGGTCGTGGCGCCCTTCTTCACTTCCACGATTTTGCCCGTGATTTGATTGCGTGCGCTGAGTCTCATAATGGGTTCCTTGGCGTTGCCTGCATGTGTGGCGCGCAACGCGGCGGTGCCGCGTCGTTGGTTAGGTGGCGGTTTGGAGATCAGCCGTTCGGAAGCACGTTCCGGTTACCACGGCACGCTTACGGCGCGTCGGCGGGCGGCATAATAGCGAATGCTCCTTGGAATTTATAGCCTGATGCACATTGCAATTCAGCGATGCGAAGTGAGTCAATGACACCGGCCCTATTCGGAGTTATTGGCTCAGCAAAGGTTCTACCGGGAGGACGCTGCGCGCTGGGCGTAGCATTTCACGCTTCATGGACGAAGAGCGCAATGACAGGGCCGCAGGCGTACGCGAGGAGGCGAGTCCCGACCGTGAATTGGTTGCCGATTTTTCGTCCTCGGCGCCTCGCCAAGTCCCGCGGTCCGATTCCGGCCCGGTCTTCGGTCCCGATCCGGAGCCGCTGACGCATCGGGAAAAACGGCTGATCGTCATCTGCATGATGCTGCCGGTGTTCCTCGGCTCGATCGATCAATCGATCCTGGCGAGCGCGCTGCCGACCATCGGCCGCAGTCTCGGCGAGGTGCACAATCTGCCCTGGCTGATCACGGCGTACCTGATCGCTTCCACCGCGCTCACGCCGCTCTACGGCAAGTTCGCCGACATTCATGGCCGCCGCGCTGCGATGCTGATCGGGCTCGCTGTCTACATGATCGGCTCGCTGATCAGCGCTGCGTCGCCAAACATGCTGATGCTGATTTGCGGCCGCGTCGTGCAAGGTTGCGGCGCCGGCGGGCTGACCGTCACCGCAAACATGGTCTTGGGCGATATCGCGGCGCCGAAAGACCGCGGCAAATACTACATGTATTTCTCCATCGCTTTCACCACCGCGGGCGCCAGCGGGCCGGCGCTCGGCGGATGGATCTCCGAGCATTTGTCTTGGCCGGTGATCTTTCTGTGGAATTTTCCGCTCTGCGTGCTGGCGCTCGCGATCACATTGACGGTGCTACGGCGATTACCGCGTCTTGAGCGACCACACCGGCTCGACATCGCGGGCGCACTTCTGGTGATGGCGGCGAGTTCGACTTTCATGCTGGGTCTCAATCTGGGCGGCGCGCGTTATCCGTGGCTGTCTTTGCCGGTCCTGGCGCTCCTCGGCTGCGCGCTCGCGCTCGGCACCGGATTTATTGTGCGGCTTCGCACCGCCGCCGAGCCGCTTATCCCAATCGGCGTCCTGTCCGATCCGGCGGCGCGGCTTACCATTGCGGCGCATTCGTTCGGCTGGGGCGCGATGGTGAGTCTCACGGTCTTTCTGCCGATGTATCTGCAAAGCGCGCTCGGCTGGTCGCCGACGTCGTCCGGGCTGAGCCTGATGATCCTGATGGTGACGCTCAATGCCAGCGCGGGATTGTCGAGTCAGCTTCTCGGCCGTGTACAGCGCTACAAGATATTGCCGCTGTGCTGTCTCCTCGTCGGTATTGGCGCCGTCGTCGCGCTCGCATTCTCGGCCGGCACCATGACGACGCGAAAATTCGAGATCATATTATTCTTGATCGGCGTCGGTTGGGGCCCGACTGCGCCGTTGACGCAAGTGGCGCTGCAAAACACCGTGCCAAGTCACGATCTCGGCGCCGCCCTCGGCACCATGAATTTCGCGCGCACGCTCATTGCCACGATCCTCATCGCCATATTCGGTGCGATCGTCCTGGCGAAAGCGCCGGTCGGGGCGCCACCGGGTTCGCTCAGTCATAGTTTCAGCCACAGTCTTTTGGGCGCGGCGTCGGTCGAGACCTTCGCAACGGTTTTCCTGGCTGCCGCCGCCACCCTGAGCGTGGCCTTCGTGGCGATCATCCTGCTCGAGGAAAAGCCTCTGGGAGACGCGCAGCCAGGCGCGCGCCGGTAGTAGATTAAGGCTTGCGCCCGAAAAAGCTTACGGCCAAAAGCCTGCGCCGACGCATGCGCCAACGCATGCGTCCAGAGCCTAACCAAGCTTACCGGAAGCTTACCGGGAGCTTGCATCATGGGTCCAAACAGGGGCAATTTGGCTTCCCGGAGCTCTGGCCGATACATGATCTATGGTCTAAGTTACTGAGAGCACAAAAGAATTTATAAATTTTCAGGCGCTATGCCGTAACCTCATAAATCCTCACAGGCAATTGAACCTCCGTGTCACAAACCGCGACCAAACCCATGAGTCGACCTTAAGGCGATGCAGGCACCGGCAGACGAAGCACTGATCGGGCGGATCGCACGTGGGGACCGGCTTGCGATGCAGGTGCTTTTCGCGCGGCACCATGTGCGCATCTACCGCTTTGTGCTGCGTCTGTTGCGCGACGAAATGGCGGCGGAAGACGTCATTGGCGATGTATTCCTGGACGTGTGGCGGCAGGCCAACCGTTTCGAAGGCCGGAGCGCCGTATCGACTTGGCTCATCGCCATCGCGCGATTCAAGGCGTTGTCGGTATTGCGCAAGCGGCGCGATGACGGGCTCGACGCGGAGACGGCGGAAGCGATCGAGGATGCTGCGGATGATCCTGAGCGTGCCGTCACAAAGCAGGACAAGGGCGAGAAATTGCGCAAGTGCCTTGCGGGACTTTCGCCTGAACACCGGGAGATTATCGATCTCGTCTACTACCACGAGAAATCCGTGGAAGAGGTCGCCCGGATCGTCGGCATTCCAGAGAATACGGTGAAGACGCGCATGTTTTACGCGCGCAAGAAGCTGGGAGAGCTCTGCAGAATGGCAGGAATAGATCGAGGTTGGCCATGACGCATAGTGACATGACGCATAGTGACATGACGCATAGTGACACGACGCTTGGCGAACAGGCGCGCGACCCGCGCCAAAACGAACCTACGGATATCGAGGTTCTGTTGCCCTGGTATGCGGCCGGCACGTTGCGCCGCCGCGACCGCCAGCGCGTCGAAGAGGCGTTGCGCAAAGAGCCGGAGCTTGCGCGGCATGTGGATCTTGTGCGCGAAGAACTCGTCGAGACTATTCACCTCAACGAAACGCTGGGCGCGCCGACGCCGCGCGCGGCGGACCGGCTGATGGCCGCGATCGACGCCGAGACGACGGCCGCGCGCAAGCGGGCGCCCGGCGCCGTGGCCGGTTGGATCACCGGATTTTTCGCCAATTTGTCGCCGCGCACCATGGCGGTGGCCGCCTCGTTCGCCATGCTCGCCATCGCACTGCAGGCGGTCGCGATCGTCGACATTTTCACCAAACCTCAAGCTGTGGTGCAGGCCGAAGGGCAGGGCGCCGCGCATAAGAACGGCACCTTCGCGATGGTGCGTTTCGCGCGCCAAGCGAGCGCCGGCGAGATCACGAATTTCTTGCAGAACTACCAGGCGGCCTTGGTCGACGGTCCGACCCCCGGCGGGCTCTATCGCGTCAGGATCGCGATGACGTCGCTCGCCAAAGAGGAACTCGCGCGCATCGTCGCCCGGATGCGGCAAGACCGCGTCGTCGAGACCGCCGAGCCCGGCCAGTAGGCCGGGTTGCGCGCTTAATTCCCTCAGGAATTCCAGGCATTCGCGCCGCGCCTCGGGCCGACTTGTGGTCGGTGGTAATTTGTTACCGTGGCGCCGCCCCTCGAAAAAGTCTCTCCTTGATCGAACCATTCCGGGGTCTGCCGCGACCAATGTGTGGTGGCAAACTTGAGCTGCCATCGGCGCGCTTCTCCCCCGACGCCAGCGCCGATATTTCAGACCCGCCCGGTCTCGTCCCCACCGGGCGGGTCGTCCTTTTTTAGGCATGGACGTTTTAGGCATGGACGTTTTATGCAAGGACGTATGCAAGGGCCTGCGCTCACGTCAGGCTCGATGACGGATAGCGCCGGAACGCCCATTCGACATGCGTCTCGGGCTTTATCCGCCGCGGGCCGCCGGCGATCACCGCGTCGCGCAGTTCGTTGTGCCGATGTCGCGGAATGCTGCCCCAGGCGCGCTTGAGGCAAGCGGCCGGCTCGCCCATGCAGCTCCGCTGCCGCTTGCATATCTTCTTCGGGCAGCCCTTCCACAGCGCCAGCACATCGCAATAGAGCCGCTGCACCGCCGCGCGCGCGGCATTGCGGCGCACTTGCTGCTGGTACGGCGTATAGCGCTTGTTGAGATCGTTCCGGTTCGCCGGCTTGTTGCGCCATGTGGGCATGAATGTCTCCTTTGTTTTTCCTGTTCGGCGAAAGCTCTGTAGGGTGGGCAAAACCGTCCGCGCCTGCGCAACCGCGTGGGCACCGCGCACGCACGATTTTGCCCACGCGGCTTGGCTCTCACGACGCGGTGCCCACCCTACGGGACGAGCGAACCCGTTCTCGCGACGCACCTGCGCCCGAGTCGGGACAAACCGCGTGGCAAACCACAGCAAAAAAGAATCCCACGAACGAAAGCGAAGGAGGCGGAGCGCCGACAAGCGCGTCTCCTACCGGGCCGCATCAAACGGATGCGGCAGCGCGTCCTTTGCTCCCCCGCCTTCTTTCCCTCTCCCGCTTGCGGGGGAGGGTCAGGGAGGGGGCGGGCGCGCTCGCCTCTCGGCGCCCCACCGCGGCTCTGGCTTAGGCGACCTAACGCCACCACTCAGCTCCGGGCCGCGCTTCCTGACGTCGGATGGGAGCTTGCGCTTTTGCGGGCTTAAGGCCCTTTCCGACACCAGTGCAGCGAGCACCTCGCAGACCGGTCATCATGCCGGCCGGGACGATGCCCGAAGCCGCCCGGGTGCGGATCGTAACTCCGCCCGCGGGCACCGCACTCGCTCCGTCTTTCGGGAATACCTCCGGAAGTCGTCCCTCGGTGAGCGAGATTCGGGGGTTGTAACTGAAATGGTGACTAGTGTCAAGAGGTCGTCTCGTAATTTGCGACGCCCCAAATATCGGCATACGCAGCTGTCACCCGCGCCTCCGGTCGGGACGCACGGCGCGCCAGTCATCATGAAACGAATCATCTTGGCTGCCAGAGCGCAAAGCGCAGCGCCGTGTGACGGTCCCGCCAGGACCGTCACACGGCGCTATGGTTGCGGTTGGTCCTCAATCACCAGACTGCTAAGCTTTCGGCCAGCGTGCGCCTTCAAGGTATCTGGTTGCGGTTGGTCCTCAATCACCAGACTGCTAAGCTCGGACGATCGGCTGACCAAGATAGCGAAACGTTGCGGTTGGTCCTCAATCACCAGACTGCTAAGCTCGATCTCGACATGCGCCGGGCAACCGTGTGGTTGCGGTTGGTCCTCAATCACCAGACTGCTAAGCTTTGGCCTCGAAAGCTTGATGTTGGGCGAGGAGTTGCGGTTGGTCCTCAATCACCAGACTGCTAAGCTGATCTCGGTGATGTTGTAAAGCTCATTGCCGTTGCGGTTGGTCCTCAATCACCAGACTGCTAAGCTGTCCGCTGGCGGCGGTCACGGGCTATTTCGTTGCGGTTGGTCCTCAATCACCAGACTGCTAAGCTGCCGCCGGCGAGCGCGATGTCGCCCGACTGGTTGCGGTTGGTCCTCAATCACCAGACTGCTAAGCTCGGCCGCGGCTGGGGCACCGTCGACGCGCAGTTGCGGTTGGTCCTCAATCACCAGACTGCTAAGCTCGCGATGCTTATCACTATATAATGTGTCAGGTTGCGGTTGGTCCTCAATCACCAGACTGCTAAGCTACGCCCTTGATCAGCGCGCCGATCGAGGCCGTTGCGGTTGGTCCTCAATCACCAGACTGCTAAGCTCGATAGATCGCCGGTATTGACCGTGACTTTGTTGCGGTTGGTCCTCAATCACCAGACTGCTAAGCTCATATGCGCCTTGATGGCGCGCATCTCGGGTTGCGGTTGGTCCTCAATCACCAGACTGCTAAGCTCAGCCCGACGATGTCGATGATGCGGATCTCGTTGCGGTTGGTCCTCAATCACCAGACTGCTAAGCTCAGGTCTGCCAACACTCAAGAATCGTTTCAGTTGCGGTTGGTCCTCAATCACCAGACTGCTAAGCTCGCAGCAGCGCCAGCAGGCGGCCGCCCAGGGTTGCGGTTGGTCCTCAATCACCAGACTGCTAAGCTGAAGCGCCGCGTCACGCCGTTGATGGTGCGGTTGCGGTTGGTCCTCAATCACCAGACTGCTAAGCTAAATCTACCGGAAGGGGTCATTGAGAATCTGTTGCGGTTGGTCCTCAATCACCAGACTGCTAAGCTGATGAACTACCGCACCGGCCGCGCAACAAGTTGCGGTTGGTCCTCAATCACCAGACTGCTAAGCTTCACGTTTTTTGTCCCACGTATCTACGTCGTTGCGGTTGGTCCTCAATCACCAGACTGCTAAGCTCCGCCGAACTTATCCCTCACATGGAGTTTTGTTGCGGTTGGTCCTCAATCACCAGACTGCTAAGCTACTACGCACCGGCGAGCACGGCGGGACACTGTTGCGGTTGGTCCTCAATCACCAGACTGCTAAGCTTGATATCCACTCAAGGCCCCGGAAACGGGGCCTTTTTTCTTGTTTGCAAGCGTGAAATACAGGCATCATCAAATTAGAATAAGGCGAACTGATCGGGATTTTTTGGGCTCTGTTCACGCTTTCGGCCACGGTAGGTGCGGATATTCTCATACTGCTTATCGGTAATGGCAAGGATGTGAACTTTGCCGGCATTCGGCATTTCCTGCTCGATTTTGCGTTGGTAGCTCTCGGCTTGCTCCTTGCCCGCGCAGAAACGCAGATAGACGGAATATTGCGTCATTTCAAAGCCGAGATCGAGAAGCTTCAGTCGGAAGCGTGTTGCCGCCTTCCGCTCTTTTGCGGTCCCTACCGGCAGATCAAAGAATACGCAAAGCCACATGATTCGATAACCCGATAGCGAGATCGGAGCACCATTTCCACGCGTGCCCACTTCTAGAATCCAAGTGGAAGGCCGGCACGGGGGAGAACAAGCCGATCAACTTCTCCCGCGTAAGCCTTGGCCAGCGAACTGGCGAGCCGTTCGAGGCACGTCATTAAAGGGCTCATTCCTTCTTCCGCGGCCAAATCGATGATCATGATGCGTGCGAGCGCCGTCTTTGCTTCTGACGACACTTCGCCGACGCCCTCGCTTTTGAGGCGATGGACTTCGCGATCGACGAGCGGACGGAATGGTTCCATCAGGTCGTCGACCAGCACCAGCGCGTTGCCACGGTTTGAGTGCATTAAGCCGAGACTTGGATGTAATCCCGCTGCCATCACGGCCCGCGCAGTTGCAGCGCGCAAAATGGCATAGCCGTAATTCAGCAGACCATTGAGGCCATCCCCGTCAGTGTCGCGGCGGAACTCCGGACCAAGAAGTAGCGGCCAGTAGCGTCGTGCAGCCTCCGCCTCGACGTTGTCGGGATCGCCAGGCCGAACCTTTCGTGCGAGCAGACGAAATCCGCCAGCCTCGGCACCAACAGCGGCAAGCGTCGTACCTTGCGCGATGATCTTTGCCTGCGCGATTTGCTGCCAAAGTCGTTTTTTCAATGGGCCGGATGCCTTGGCTTGGTCACTCATCCGGCCAGCCTGAGCATGATGGCCGTCCACCGGCCAAACCACGGCCGCCGGGCGATGGTTTGCTCCGCAGAGGACGACAGGCACGCCGCGTTTCGCCAGCGTCACCATGAGACTGTTCGAGTAGGTCAATCCGTGCGCGTTCGCGATAACCGCGGCAAGATCGTCAAGCGGTATCCGACCGACCTCGGCGCCTTTTTCGGCGACCGTCAAAAATCCTCGATCAACGGCAAGATGCCGTCCGTCCGTCGCGACCTCGACAACTCGCCCGACCATCGCTCTCCGCGCATGTAGTTTCGGTGTGAGCGCAGATGGGCAAGTTCAACGAAGTCCGTTCGGTACGCAATGATTGGGTTAATGTTTGGTTAATGCTTCGCTCTGAATGCGCCAAGCGCGACCGAGCTCATCGACGCGGATACGCTCCGCCTTCCACTCTTTCAGGCGGTCATATTGGCCGAATATCCAGCGGAATGGATCGTCGGGATTATCGTGGCGATCCTGCAGCGCGCCTGCCTCCTTGTGTTCGGCAAGGCGTACGCGGTTTGCTGAAGGTTCGAGGCGAACCACGCGGACGATTCTGGTTTCGCCTTCGTATTCGATGCGCACCAGATCGTCTTTGAAAAGTCGCATTACTCGGCGGGAGCTGGGAAACTCGGTCGGCCATTGTAATGTGTACGACAACTGGTTGGCTTGGAAAAACGTAGCGGCCTCGCCATGCCAAGTCCCGTCCGGATGTTCAAAGATCTCGATGAACACGTTTTTGCCCGCGGAGTAGCTCTTGTAAACGGCTCCGGTCCGCGCGTCCTTCACTGGAACGAGATAATCTTGCTTCTCAGATTTGACGAGCCGGACGCGCTTTAAGCCGTTCTTTATATGCGGGTCTCGTACATTATCGCGGAAGTCAAGTAGCGCCTTTGTCAGCGATACACTGTTCTTGGCCGCCGCATCGACATGAGCCCGCACCATGTCACGGAGCCTGCGGTCCCGAATTTTTTCGATTTCATTGTGGGTCAGCGCGGCGAGCGGTTTCCGATAGACCAGGTTGCCAAACGATTTGCCGTGATCGTCCTTCTCCTCCTGTTTGACGGCGCCATAAGCGGTGTCCTCATGCAGCTTCCCCTGATGCCCGTGGTCAGGCTTGTGCGACACGGTTATGCGCTTGAGCGCTGCGTTCAAGTCATCGCGTAACGTGCGCCAGGGCAGTGGCACTTCGATCCTGTCACGCTTGTCATCGTAGACACTGGCAATGCGCTGGAGGAGGGAACGATCTGTCAACGCGACCACCAGCGCATCGATGGCATGATGGCGGTGGTCTGCGCGGTTCTTCGCTGTAGTGAAATTATGGTCCGGCAACAACGTATTGAGGCCCCATTTACCTCTTATCAGACCGGTGTGCTGGCCGGTGACCACCCATACTTGGTTTGGATTGCAGATCGCAGACATGTACTGGCGTGCAAGGCGAGAAAGCCAGCGAGTCTCCATCAATTGGCGATCAAGGAAATCGCGTCCATCCCGTTTCAACCGATCGCGCGCGTCCGGCGCAAACCGCCAACGCTTGTTGCTTGGGAGTGTCGAAGCTCGCGCTGAAATTGCCGGCCATTCGGGCGTAGAGCCAAAGGCTTCGTAGGGCGTCTGCTTGCCCTTGAGTCTGTTGGCCGAAGTGAAACAGACCGTCTTGTTGGCTGCGCTGTTGTCGAGCGAGTCAGAATACGGGATGAGATGCTCGACCTCGACATCTGCGGACATCAATTGCGTCAAGGAGATCGGTCTTCCAGAGAAAGGGCATGTTTTGGCGATGTCGCCGAGTTCCTGCCATAACCGCATCTTCATAAGGTCGGCACCGCTGACGTTGATGATTCCGATTTCCGCAAGCTTCATTTTGCGTTCGTCATTCTTCTCTTGATTTTTAGCTTGCCTGGCCTCCTCCTCGCGCTTTTCCTCCTGAGATCGCTTCAAGTCGCGTGCAAGTTCGACCACCACCTGTTCAGGCGCTCCGAATTCCTTGATCAGCGCATTGACCAGCCGCCGCAGCTGGCCCAGTCCGATATGGACAGTAGGGTTGGGAAACTGGCCGAAGCGCTTCTCTTTCTTGCTGCGATCATCTCCCGTCCCCACCACTGCGTCGGGCAGCCATTCTCCGTAGTAAGGCAGCCGGTCGAGGATTTCGCCGGTCGGCAGCTTGGCGTGGTCGCCATAAATGCGTCGGACGGCATCGTGCTCCTGCACGCCGGAACAGCCGTCATCCGCGACGTCATTTTCCATGATCGGCCGGAGTTTCTTCAGCGCCCGCAGACCGAGGCGGCAGTGCCCATCCGGCAAATGCGCGTTGGCAACTTTGTCGGCCGTAGCGGCATCAAGGCCGCATTTGCCTTGCAGCCAGGACACAAGCGTCTTCTCATCAGGTTCACCGAGCAGCTTTTCGGCAATCGTGATCTGGCGATCGAGCGGCAAGCTGCGCCATGCCTTGCCGAACAGGTTCCGGTTGGCAAGTCTTTCGGCCAACTCATCTCCTTTGAGATGGTCGCGCCGCTCGCTTTCGAGATTGAACTTTGCTTCCTGCGAGAGCTTGAGAAGCGCTCGGATCTTATCGAACGACACTTTGTTGTTGTGCAGCAAGGCAAGCGCGACCTTATCGCCATCCTCCTTGGCGACCTTTTTTCCGGCTTTGCCGGTCTCATGAATTTCCAGATTGCGAACCTCTTTGAAGATGCGGAATCGCTGGGCGAGCGGATGCGCCCATGGACAACGATAGCCTTCCGGGTCTTTTTCGTACGGCGCCGTTGCGGGGTCGAATGAACTCTTGCCGACTGGCGGTTGCTTGAGGTCACGCTGGAAGAAGATGATTTCGTTTTCGATTTGGGCGCGCGCATCCGAGGTCATCGATGAGCGACACTTAGCCTGTGTGTCCCAGATCGCGTCGAACTCCCTTCGATAGTGGTCTCGCGTCGGATAGAAGTTGTAGACGGCTTTGGGGCCGGCGGCGATGTTGCGCGCTCGGACGCTTTCGCGCCGCTGATGGCGCCGCCACAGAAATTCACCAAGCGTGCGCGCGTTGTCGGCCTCCATCGCCTGGTCCAGCCGAGTGGCGCCCTGCTTGATAGCGCCCTTATCATCCTCGTTCTTTTCCGCCTTGCGGTTGGAGAGAAAGCCGCGCCGTTGATTGAGATGAAACAGCGCGCGGCCGACGTGGTACGCGGGGAGCGCCTCATCGAGCGCTTTGGCGCGAAGTTCGTATGGGTCTAGTGTTTCGAGCGCCTTTTGCTCCATCTCCGTCGGAGGCATCAGACCGTGTCGGACCAAAGCCTCCATCAATCGATTGCGACGATCGACAAAACGGTCGCGACGCTTGCGGGCGCCGCGCGCCATACGGCGATCGACGGCGTTCGAAGTCCCCGATTGCCGGTCACGCCCATCGGGAAACACGCGGACGCCGCCGGGACCGAGTCCCATCGGATGCCATCCGGCGCTATCTTTCTGCAACCAGACGACGAACCAGCCTAATGAGTTAGTTCCGAGATCGAGGCCCAGCCGATAGGGTCTTTGCTCATTCGTGTTCATGGAATGCCCCACACTCCCGTTGACGAGCCTATCAAACCATTGCACACTCCCCGCGTGCAAGCATCTCGGGAACCGAAAGACTTAGCAGTCTGGTGATTGAGGGCCTCCCGTTAACAAGCGAATGCACAAAATGGGGCGGGCTGCGGCCCGCCCCTTCCTATTTGCTGGTGCAGCGCACCGATCTGCGCTCACGCGGCTAAAGGCTATAGGCGCAGCCTCTTTACGGATGCCGAGGAACATGCAGACAATACCCGCCGTGGGGGTATTCTGTTGTGCCTGGTGATACGGTCCTCGAAACCGAAGACCTGACCAAGGATTTTGCCGGTTTCGTTGCGGTGCGTGGGGTGAACCTGCGCGTTGCGCGCGGCTCTATCCACGCCATGATCGGTCCGAACGGCGCCGGCAAGACCACCTGCTTTAATCTGTTGACCAAATTTTTGAGCCCGACGCGCGGCCGCATCATGTTCGACGGCCGCGACATCACGGCGCTCAAGCCCGCCGACGTGGCGCAGCTTGGTCTTGGGCGCTCGTTTCAGATCTCGGCCGTATTCCCGCATCTTACCGTGATCGAGAATGTGCGCATCGCCTTGCAGCGCAAGCGCGGCGGCTCGTTCGATTTCTGGCGCTCCAAACGCGTGCTGCATGCGCTCGACGAGCGGGCCTTGGCGCTGATAAATGATGTCGGTCTTGGCTCCTACGCCAATATCCTGGCGGTCGAACTGCCTTATGGCCGCAAGCGGGCGCTCGAGATCGCAACCACGCTCGCGCTCGATCCGGCCATGCTGCTGCTCGACGAGCCGATGGCGGGCATGGGCCACGAAGACATCAAACGTATCAGCGAGCTCATCAAGTCCGTCGCCTTAACGCGCACCGTGCTGATGGTCGAACATAATCTCAGCGTCGTTGCCGATCTGTGCGACCGCATCACCGTGCTCACGCGCGGCCAAGTGCTGGCGGAAGGCGACTATCAGACGGTCTCGGCAAATCCCGCCGTGCGCGAAGCCTATCTCGGGACGGGACATGCTTGAGAGCAAAATGCGTGAGGGTGGCCTGTTTGAGAGCTACAGTCCTCGCTGCAGCACATACGAGACTATCCCTGAGGCAGATTTAGCCATTGATTGCACGCCCGCCATTTTGCCTGAGAGGAATTTGAACTCAAGGACGACCCAAAGGGTCGCCGCCGAAGGCGGTGCGCTTCGCGCATCCTTGACTTCAAATTCCTCTCAGGCACCGGTTGGGCATGCAATCAATGGGGACTTGGCGCTGCGGCCAGCGCTGTCTCACATCTGTCTGAGTCCGGACAGCCATCATGCCTGACGCCATGCTCACCGTGAAAGACCTCGAGAGCTGGTACGGAGAATCGCACATTTTGCACGGCGTCACGTTTCAGGTGCAGCCGGGCGAGGTGGTGACGCTGCTCGGCAGGAACGGCGTCGGCAAGACGACGACGCTGAAATCGATCATGGGCATCGTCAGCCGGCGCTCGGGCTCGGTGCGCTTTGAAGGACGCGAAACGATCGGCCTGCAATCCGATGTGATCGCGCGCTGCGGCATTGCGTTCTGCCCGGAGGAGCGCGGAATTTTCTCAAGTCTCGACGTGCGCGAGAATCTTTTATTGCCGCCGCAAGTGCGGCCGGGCGGGCTCGATCTCGATCGCATCTTCACGCTGTTTCCTAATCTGCGCGAGCGGCTGAACAGTCAGGGCACCAAGCTCTCGGGCGGCGAGCAGCAGATGCTGGCGATCGCGCGCATTCTGCGCACCGGTGCCCGGCTGTTGTTGCTCGACGAGCCGACCGAAGGGCTGGCGCCCGTCATCATCCAGCAAATCGGGCATACTATCGGCACGCTCAAGGCGCAGGGCTTTACGGTTCTTCTGGTCGAGCAAAACTTCCATTTCGCCGCAGCGGTCGCCGACCGCCACTACGTCATGGAACACGGCCGCATTGTCGATGAATTCTCGACCCCTGAACTAAAGGCCAATATGGATAAACTGCACGACTATCTGGGAGTTTGATATACCGAACAAAAGGGCAAAAAAGCCCGCGCAGAGGGAGGTGTGCAATGAGGTTAGGAACCTATATCGCAGTCGCGGCTGCCATGCTGATCGCCGGCGCCGCTCAAGCCCAAACCACGAACGTAAAGATCGGCGTGCTCACCGATATGTCGAGCCTCTATGCCGATGACAACGGCGCCGGCTCGGTCGCGGCCGTGAAAATGGCGGTCGAAGATTTCAATCCGGCCGCGCACAATATGAAGGTCGAGATCATCGCCGCCGACCATCAGAACAAACCCGACATCGGCTCCAATATCGCGCGGCAATGGTTCGACGTCGACGGCGTCGACGCCATCATCGACGTGCCGAATTCCGGCGTCGCGCTCGCGGTCAGCGAGGCGGCGCGCGAGAAGAACAAGGTGCTGCTGATTTCGGGCGCCGCGATCTCCGATCTCACCGGGCCGAAATGCTCGCCCAACACCGTGCATTGGACCTACGACACCTGGATGCTGGCGCACAGCACCGCCGGCGCCTTGGCGAAGTCCGGCGGCAATAGCTGGTACTTCATCACGGCCGACTATGCTTTCGGTCACGCGCTCGAACGCGACGCCACTGCGGTTGTTCTCGCCAATGGCGCCAAAGTGCTCGGCAGCGTCAGCCACCCGCTCAACAATCAGGATTTCTCGTCGTTTCTACTGCAGGCGCAAGCTTCGAAGGCAAAGATCATCGGGCTCGCCAATGCCGGCGGCGACACCATCAATACGATCAAGCAAGGCTCCGAATTCGGCATCGCGGCCGGCGGGCAGCACTTCGCAGCATTGTTGTTTTATATCGGCGACGTGGAAGCGCTCGGGCTCAAGGTCGCGCAGGGCCTGGTTCTCACCGAGACGTTCTATTGGGACATGAACGACTCGACGCGCGCCTGGAGCAAACGCTGGCAGGCGACGCGGCCGGGCAAATTCCCCAACATGAATCAGGCGGGCGATTATTCGGCGACGCTGCACTACCTCAAGGCGGTCGCCGCGCTCAAGAGCACCGCCGACGGCAAGGCTGAAGTCGCCAAGATGAAAGAGATGCCGACCGACGATCCGGTGTTCGGCAAGGGCACGATCCGCGCCGACGGCCGCAAGATTCATCCCGCTTATCTGTTCGAGGTGAAGTCGCCCGCGGAATCGAAATATCCCGGAGACGACTACAAGCTGCGGACGACTATTCCCGCGGACGAAGCATTCCGGCCGATGAAGGACGACAATTGTCCGATGCTGACCAGCAACTGACGCCTTACGCAAAATCAAACGAACAACGACATCGAACAACGACATCGAACAATGACATGGAGAGAAAAATGAAAATCGCAGGGGTAGCGTTATTCGCCGCCGCCGTGTTTATCGGCACGGCCGCCAAAGCAGAAGATCTCGCCGTAAAGATCGGCGTGATGAGCGACATGTCGGGCCTCTATGCCGACCTCGGTGGGCCGGGATCGGTTGCCGCCGCCAAACTGGCGATCGCAGATTTCAATCCGTCGGCGCACGGCATGAAGGTCGAGATGGTGACGGGCGACATGCAAAATAAGCCGGACGTCGGCTCGAACCTGGCGCGGCAATGGTTCGACGTTGACCATGTCGACATGATCGTCGACGTGCCGAACTCGGGCGTCGCGCTTGCGGTCAACGAAGTGGCGCGCGAGAAGAACAAGGTCTTCCTCGTCTCCGGCGCGGCAAGCTCCGATCTCACGGGACCGAAATGCTCGCCGGACACCATCCACTGGACCTACGACACCTGGATGCTCGCCAACGGCACCGGCAAGGCGCTGGTGAAGACCGGCGGCGACACCTGGTTCTTTCTCACCGCCGACTACGCTTTCGGCCACGCGCTTGAACGCGATACCACGGCCGTCGTTCTCGCCAATGGCGGCAAGGTGCTGGGCAGCGTCAGCCACCCGCTGAACACCAGCGACTTCTCGTCATTCCTCCTGCAGGCGCAGGCCTCGAAGGCAAAGATCATCGGGCTCGCCAATGCCGGCGGCGACACTATCAACGCGATCAAGCAGGGCGCTGAATTCGGCATCACTTCGGGCGGCCAGAAATTCGCCGGACTGCTCGTCTTCGTCACCGACGTCAATTCGCTCGGGCTGAAGACGGCGCAAGGCCTGGTTCTGACCGAGACTTTTTACTGGGACATGAACGCCGCGACGCGCGCCTGGACCAAGCGCTGGCAGGTGCTGATGCCGGGTAAATTCCCCAGCATGGTTCAAGCCGGCGTGTACTCAGCCGTCACGCATTACCTGAAGGCGGTCGCGGCGCTCAAGAGCGCCGCCGATGGCAAGACCGTGGTTGCCAAGATGAAGGCAATGCCGACCGACGATCCGCTGTTCGGCAAAGGCAGCGTCCGCGCCGACGGCCGCACCATTCACCCGGCTTATCTGTTCGAAGTGAAGAAGCCCGAAGAATCGAAATATCCGGGTGACTATTACAAGCTGCGGGCCACCATTCCCGCGGACGAAGCCTTCCGTCCGTTGAAGGACGGCAATTGCCCGCTGGTGACGAACTAAGGATTTTTGACCCTCCCCCTTGTCGGGAGGGTAGGGTGGGGGTCGGGAGGTCAAATACGAGCGTGGACGATCGTGTCTCACCTCTCGACCCCCACTCCCAACCCCTCCCCACAAGGGGGAGGGGAGCGTCCATGCGTTGGGTTTAGATCGTCAGCATGTTCGAAATCTTCGGCATTCCCTCGCAAGCTTTGTTCGGCCAGCTTTTGCTCGGCCTGATCAACGGCTCGTTCTACGCGCTGCTCAGTCTCGGGCTTGCCGTCATCTTCGGCATGCTCAACATCATCAATTTCTCGCACGGCGCGCAGTACATGATGGGCGCTTTCACCGCCTATATCCTGCTGCACTATGTAGGCATCAATTATTGGCTCGCGCTTGTCATCGTACCGATCCTGGTCGGCTCAACCGGCATCGTGATCGAACGGCTGTTCTTGAAACGGCTGCAAAATCTCGATCACCTTTATGGGCTGATCCTTACCTTCGGATTGGCGCTGATCATCGAGGGCTTGTTTCGCAATTATTACGGCTCCTCGGGCCAGCCTTATGAGATCCCGGATTCGCTGCGGGGCGGCCGCAATCTCGGCTTCATGTTCCTGCCGAACTACCGCGCCTGGGTGATCGCCTTTTCGCTCGTGGTGTGTTTCGGCACCTGGTTCGCGATCGAGCGGACCCGGCTCGGCTCCTATCTGCGCGCCGCCACCGAGAACCCGACCCTGGTCCGCGCCTTCGGCATCAACGTGCCGCGGATGGTGACGCTCACCTATGGCTTCGGCGTCGGGCTTGCGGCGCTCGCCGGCGTCATGGCGGCGCCGATCTATAATGTCTCGCCGCAGATGGGCTCGGACATCATTATCGTAGTGTTCGCCGTCGTCGTCATCGGCGGCATGGGCTCGATCATGGGCGCGATCCTGACCGGCTTCGCGCTCGGCATCGTCGAAGGCCTGACCAAAGTGTTTTTTCCGGAAGCTTCGAACACCGTGATCTTCGCCATCATGATCATCGTGCTCTTGATCCGGCCTGCCGGGCTGTTCGGACGGAGCATATGATGGCAAGCGCAGCCGACGCCCCGGTCATGCCGATCCGGCGCGAAACGCCGTGGAGCCTTGCCGTGGCGGCCGTGGTGATGGTCGTGTTCCTGGTTGCCGCGCCGTTCGTGCTTTACCCGGTCTTTCTCATGAAGGCGCTGTGCTTCGCGCTGTTCGCCTGCGCCTTCAATCTTCTGATCGGCTATGTCGGGCTCGTCTCGTTCGGTCATGCGCTCTATTTCGGCTGGGCGAGTTATCTCGCGGCCTATGCGGCCAAGTCCTGGGGCTTGCAGCCCGAGCTTGCGGTGCTTGTCGGCACGGCGACCGGCGCCGGGCTTGGCGTCATTGCCGGCGTCATCGCCATCCGCCGCCAGGGCATCTATTTCGCCATGATCACGCTGGCGCTGGCGCAGATGATGTATCTCGTCGCTTTGCGCGCGAAACTCACCGGCGGCGAGGACGGCATCCAGGCGGTGCCGCGCGGGCACTTGTTCGGCGTGTTCGATCTCGGCGGCGAAATGAACATGTACGCGTTCGTTCTCGTCGTTGCGCTCGGCGCATTCTTTCTGATCTACCGGATCATCGATTCCCCGTTCGGCGAGGTGCTGCGAGCCATCCGCGAGAACGAGCAGCGCGCCATCTCGCTGGGCTATCACGTCGACCGCTACAAGCTCGTCGCCTTCGTGCTGTCGGCGACGCTGGCCGGGCTCGCCGGGTCGATGAAGGCGCTGGTGTTTCAGCTCGCCTCGCTGACCGACGTGCACTGGACCATGTCGGGCGAGGTCGTGCTGATGACGCTGGTCGGCGGACTGGGCACGGTATTCGGGCCGATTGTCGGCGCTTTCCTCATCGTCGCGATGGAGAACTACCTGGCGCCGTTCGGCCAATGGGTGCTGGTGATCCAGGGCGCGATCTTCGTCATCTGCGTTCTGGTGTTCCGCCGCGGCATCGTCGGCGAACTGGCAAACCGCCTGCGCGTGCGGCTCTGACATCAACAACAACCGGGTCCTGATTAGATCAAGCTGTTAAGATTCTCGAATCAATTTTGCACGCTGTTATCCACAAACTGAAAGTCAAGAACTTGCTCTTGCCGGCGCGATATTCATTTTGATTGCCGAATCAGGGCGCCTTCCTGAATATGCAGAAACGCTGATTCCACGGGCGCTTCTGGCTTCATCAAAATGTCGGAACGGGGACAAGGGCCGTACGACACTATTGCGCGCAAATGGCTCGCACTCGTGGAGCGTCGCCAAGAGCATTTCATCGAGCTCTGCGATACCGGGCGCTGGCGGCACTACTACACCAAAGACGAGTTTTTGGAAGAAATGCGCAGGGTGTTGCGTGTGCGCGACCAATGGGCCTCGATCGCGGGCTTGCCGCCGCAGAGCGAAGACCCGCCGCCGTTTCTCAGGAACGTTCAGACGCCGCACCGCGTGCTGCCTAACCGTTTGGTGCCGCTGCGTTTAGCGTCCGTAGACGAACCGAGAGGCGAGGCCGATCTGGCTCCGGTGAAAGTGCGGGCCAACGAGCTACCGGCCCTCCGCTGGCCGGACTAGACTTTCGGCCGGCAGACGCGTTATCCACAATCCGAACCCATGTTGAGACCCGTATGGGAGCGTGCGCGCCAGGCTTCTTTTTGGCGCTGCGCTCTTGATCATTTTCCTCAAATCCCCCAACAGATGTGAGCAAACAATGACGAGCGCTTTGTTCTCGCCGATAAAACTCGCCGATCTCACTTTGCAAAACCGCATCGTCGTCGCGCCGATGTGCCAGTACAGCGCCGACGACGGCGTCGCCAACGATTGGCATATGACCCATCTCGGCATGCTGGCGAATTCCGGTGCCGGGCTCCTTATCCTTGAAGCGACGCATGTCGAGCGGCTTGGCCGGATCACGCACGGCTGCATGGGCATTTATTCCGATGCCTGCGAGGATGCGCTCAAGCGCGTCGTGTTGCATTGCAAGCGCATCGGCACGGCGAAACTCGGCATCCAGCTCGCGCATGCCGGGCGCAAGGCATCTTCGCAGCGGCCATGGGAGGGCGCCAAGGCGCTGGGTCCGAACCAGGATCCCTGGCCGACGATTGCGCCGTCGGCGCTGCCGTTCGGCCCCGGCTGGCATACGCCTCGCGCCATGAACGAGGAGGACATGGCGCGCGTGCGCACTGCCTTCGTCGATGGCGCCAAGCGTGCGGTGCGCACGGGCTTCGATGCCGTCGAGCTGCATTTGGCGCACGGCTATCTGCTGCATAGCTTCGTCTCGCCGCTGTCCAACAAGCGCAACGACGAATACGGCGGCTCGCTCGCCGGCCGCATGCGCTTTCCGCTTGAAGTCGCGCGCGAGACTCGCGCCGCGATTCCGCGCGGCATCCCGCTCGGCGCCCGCATCACCGGCACCGATTGGCTCGACGGCGGCCTGACCGGCGACGACGCGGTGGAGCTTGCCAAGGGGCTCAAGCAAGCCGGGTTCGACTACGTGGATATTTCTTCCGGCAATATCACGACCGAAAGCCGGTGGCCCAACGATCCCGGTTTCAATGTTCCGGTCTCCGAGCGCGTGCGCAAGGAGACAGGTATTGCGGTGCGCACCGTCGGCATGATCGTGAACGCGAAACAGGCGGAGGTTGTCATCGCCGAGGGCAAGGCCGACATGGTCGCGCTGGCGCGCGCTTTCCTCGACGACCCGCATTGGGGCTGGCACGCCGCGCAAGCGCTCGGCGCCGAAGTGCCGCGGCCGGTGCAATATGCGCGTTCGGCGCCGCCGCTATGGGCCGGCGCCGCCTTGCGCGGGTGACGGCCTGACCGGGCGATATTGTGCGGCGAGATGTGCCGGCGCGACGCCGAGATAATAAGCGAGCCGCAGCCGCCACATCAGAAAGATGGTGCGGAATACACCGTGATATTCCCAACGGCGGCCCGACGTGACCGCCGGCGTGCCGATGCAATACGGCCGGCATAGGCGTTTGAGCCGCCGCGAGAGGGCGATGTCCTCCATCAGCGGCAGGTCGGGAAAGCCGCCGACGGCCGCGAACGCCTCGCGGGTGACGAAGATCGCCTGATCGCCCGTGGCGATCCCGGTCAATCGCGAACGCCAATTGATCGTGCGGGCGACGGCGGCAAGAAGCGGATGCCGCCCGGCGATGCGCAGATCGAAGCGGCCCCAGGCGCGCTGATCGAGCGCCATGGCAATCAGGCTATCGGCATCGTCCGGCAGTGCCGTGTCGGCGTGCAGGAAGAGGAGAGCGTCGCCACTGCCAAGCGCCGCGCCGGCGTTCATCGGCGCGCCGCGGCCTCGCGGCGCGGCGATCACACGGTCGGCAAGCAGGGCGGCGAGAGCGGGGGTGCCGTCGCCGGATCCGCCATCGACGACGATGACCTCGGCGCCGCGCGCACGTAACGGCGTCAGCGCCCGCAATGCGGCGGTGATGATCGCCGCCTCATCCAGCGCGGGGACGACAATGGTGAGCCGGCGCATGCCGGAGATTGAAGAAATTCCCGCCGTCCGGTCAAGGCGCGGGCCCTATCTTACAATGCTGAAGACTGTTAGGACTGCTCTTCGTGCGACCGCCACCGGGACATGTGGGAACCGGCGGGATTCTACCCAGCGGGATTCTACCCAGCGGGATTCTACCCAGTATGTCATCTTATTAGGCGTGGCCTTCATCGAGCCATGCGTGGGGACTCATGCCGTCACCGCGTTCGTGTAATGTCCTTATGATTTACCCACGTTTTGGGGCGGGGACATTTTGGAACTTCGGGGCGGCCTGTGAGCTGTTTGGGGCAAAGTACCCCACGGCTCCTCTCGGCCTGATCACGGTCGCGGCTCTGCTGCCGGCTGAGTGGACGATCCGACTGGTTGATCGAAACACCGGGAACCTGGCCGACGGCGACCTTGAATGGGCCGACATGGTCATGACCGGCGGTATGCTGCCGCAATATTTCGACACCATCGAAATCATTGACCTGTGCCGTGCGCGCGGCAAGCCGGTTGTCGTCGGCGGGCCGGGCGTGACCTCCGTTCCCGAGCTTTACAGCAAGGCAAATTTCCAGGTGCTCGGCGAAGCCGAGGGCATCATCGACAAGTTCATCGCGGCCTGGGACGCCGGCGCCACCGCGGGCGTCTTTGAAGCCGAAAAGTTCACGATCGATGTGACGAAGAGCCCGGTGCCTCGCTTCGATCTCTTGAAGGTCGAACATTACCTCTACGTCGGCGTGCAATTCTCGCGCGGCTGTCCGTTCACCTGCGAGTTCTGCGACATTATCGAACTCTACGGCAGGGTCCCGCGCGCCAAGACCATCCCGCAAATGCTGCGTGAGCTGCAGACGCTTTACGATCTCGGCTATCGCGGCCATGTCGACTTCGTCGACGATAACCTCATCGGCAACAAGAAGGCGGTCAAGGAATTCCTGCCGCAACTCAAGACCTGGCTCGACGAGCACGACTATCCGTTCGAGTTCACGACCGAGGCTTCGCTCAACCTTGCCGACGATGCGGAACTTCTGAAGCGGTTGAATGCGGCCAATTTCATCGGCGTGTTCATGGGTATAGAGAGCCCGGACACCGCCACGCTGGTCGCGATGCGGAAAAAGCAGAATACGCGGCGCAACATTGCCGAGAGCATCCGCACGATTTACGCCGCCGGGCTTTACGTCACCGCGGGTTTCATCATCGGCTTCGACAGCGAGCAAGGATCGGTTGCAAACGGCATCGTCGATCTCATCGAAGAGGCCGCTATTCCGGTCGCCATGGTCGGTTTGCTTTATGCGTTGCCGAACACCCAACTCACGCGCCGCCTTGCCAAGGAAGGCCGCTTGCATCCGGATCTTTTATTGGATCCCGCCGCCGGCATGGATCAGTGCACGCAAGGTTTGAACTTCGACACATTGCGGCCGCGGCACGATATCCTCTCCGACTACAAGCGCGTCCTGGAAAGAATCTACGAACCTGTTGCTTATGCGAGCCGCCTGCAGCGCTTGTCGCAACTGCTCGGCGCCTCGAACCCGAATCGTCAAAAGCGCGCCAACGATTCCAGAAGCAAGCTCGGCGGGTTAGAGGTCGTTCACCGGGTCGTGTCCAAGTTGCCGGGAGCGCAGGACATGTTCAGGCGAACGATCATCGAATGTGCAACGAAAAACCCGCAATGGGCTCGGATAATCGTGCTGCTGACGGCCTTCTACCTCCATCTGGGTCCGTTCTCGCGGCACGTCATCGGGCAGATCGAGCAGCAGCTTGACGAGGGGCCGCAGGATATGTCGCCCCTTCTCGGCGCAGCCGTAGAGCCGCCCGACGTCGCGATCACGGCGTGAATTCACGCGCTGGTCTTGTCTCGATCATTGATCGGTGTCTGTGATCGGGATGATGCAGCCGCAATGCGGACATCGCGCTAGATTTTTCGTTTGAGCATGATCTTTTCCGACCTTCCTTCGCCCGCCGAAGCGGGCTTCGCGAAGGCGGGAAACCGGTTTCCACCCCCGGATCAAGTCCGAGGGCAGGCTTTTTCGGGATCATGCTCTAAATAAACGCCGGGCGCGGCGGGGCAGATTCGCCGATAATAAGGCATGAGCAATCCGGTTCTCGTCGAAGTGCTCCGCGGCACGCAGGTGGAGAGCAGCCATTGCGGCGCCGCCGTTGTCGCCGATGCCGACGGAAACGTCGTGCTTGCGATCGGCGACGCGACGAAGCCGGTCTTCCCACGCTCGGCGATCAAGCCGTTCCAGGCCTTGCCATTGGTGGAGCAGGGCGCGGCCGATCGCTACGGTTTCGGCGATGAGGAGCTTGCGCTGGCCTGCGCCTCGCATAGCGGCGAGCCGGCGCATGTCGCCGGCGTCGAGCGCATGCTGGCAGCGGCCGGTCTCGATTTATCCGCACTGCGTTGCGGTGCGCACTGGCCGATGTCGCAGGCTGCGGCTTACGCGCTGGCGAAATCCGGGACCGCGTCGGCACTGCACAACAATTGCTCCGGCAAACACGCGGGCTTTCTCTGCCTCGCTTGCACAATGGGCATCGATCACGCCGATTACTGGCGGCCGGAGCATCCGGTGCAGCGCGAGGTTTGCGCCGTGCTTGAGGATTTCACCGGCGCCGTGCTGGCGCAAGATCGCTGCGCCCAAGATTGCTGTGCCATGGACGGCTGCTCGGTGCCGACCTGGGCGATCCCGCTCGAAAACCTCGCGCGCGGCTTTGCTAAATTCGCCACCGGGCGAGGCCTTGCGCCTGCGCGCGCCGCGGCGGCCGCGCGATTGCGCCAAGCCTGCGCGCAAAAGCCGTGGCACGTTGCCGGCACCGGGCGGTTCTGCACCGAGATCATGCAAATCTTCGGCGCGCGCGTCTTTGTGAAAACCGGCGCCGAAGGCGTCTATTGCGGCGCGCTGCCGGAGCAGGGCCTCGGTATCGCGATCAAGTGCGACGACGGCGCAAACCGCGCGGCGCAAGCAATCATGGCGGCGATCGTTGCTCGTTTTCTGCCGATGGACGACGCGGAGCGCGCCGCGCTTGCGCCCTTCGTGCGGCCGGTATTGCGCAACTGGAACGGAATGGAGGTCGGCGCGGTGAGGGTGGCGGAGCCGGCGTTTCGCCGCGGTGACATTGCATCGCCCCCCGCGGCAAAGGACAATTAAATGCACTGTCACCGTAATTCCTGACTGCCCGTCGGCTGCGGCCGGGTAAGCGCGGGCCAAAGCCCCGGGGGAAGGATAATTAAATGCACTGTCACCGTAATCGACGATCGCTTTCTCGCCCGCATCGAGCACCTGACTGCCCGTCGGCTGCGGCCGGGTAAGCGCGGGCCAAAGCCCCGGGGGAAGGATAATTAAATGCACTGTCACCGTAATCCCCGGCGCCGGTATCGGCGGCGCCGTTGGCGGTTATTTTTCAGAGGGAGTGACGGCCAGCCTTATGTTGGATTACGGTTATTCCGAAACTCAAGCAGCTATTCTTACGCCAATGATAACAGGTGCGCCCGGCGTATTTACCGGTGGTCTGTACGGGCAAATATATTCATCAGAGTTTACAAGCTCACCAACGAGCTCTGCGATACCGTCTAAATGACTATACCACCCCAAAAAGGTGGAGGCGGAGGCCGCTGTGTTTCTAAATCGTTTTACAGCACTCGTTGTATTCGTTGCCATGGCTGTCGGGGAAATCGCAATAACGTACCTCTACGTGCGGTATTACAACTCCCTGAATTACCCTGCCTGGTTAAAGTTTGTTTTGGTCACGATTCTTTTGGTCGTTGTAACGGGTACTCCCCGAGCGCAAATGCGTATCTTTAGAGATGTAGACCGAAATGAATTCGATAATCGAATATTGGTCGGTCTGATGCTGATCGAAAGTTTGGTCGTGGCAGCTATTATTCTCTATCTTGTTAAAAGCCCACACTAGAGCGTGATGTTTTTAAGTTCTTCTAGATGAGGTGGTCCCGGTTGTCTGAACAGCTTTTCCGCGTCGATAAGTGGAGCGTCTGCCTCCAGTTACGGTGACAGTGCACTAAATTGACACTTGAATTACGGTGACAGTGCACTCAATTGACAGCTGACCGGTTGGCACGGTGAAAGTGACTGAGCCAGCGCTTCGCAACCGGGGTTAACGGCGGGCTGCTGCAATCAATGCGACCAAAACCGCTTCGGCGGTACGGATGAGTTGGGTGAGCGACTGACGGCGGCGTTTTTGCAGCCGTCGCGGTCCGATCCGAACTGGCGGGATATGGACGAATTGGACCAGCGGTCGGCCGCTCTGCGCGCCCCGCAAGGCCTGCCAATAGACGTAGTTGCAAAGATAACGCCCGGCATCGCGCGACAGGCGAGCCGGAAAGGTGCCTCGCGCCGCGCTCAGCAAACGCATGAACGGCGTTTTGCCGTTGAGCGACGATGGTTCGCCGGACGCGATCATGCTGTGTTGCGGCTTGCTTCGATCCGCATCGGGAAACAGCAGCGTCACGGCGTTCCGCGCGCGCGTCTCGATGCAAAGGTGACGCCGCCGCCCGGCGAGACCGAACAACAACACCACGTCTGGTTTCTCCGCCAATAGTTTCGGCAAATCGCGGTCGACCGCCGCATAGCTTGTCGCAAATACATGCGTGGTGAGTTCGATGTCCGCCAAAGCCGGCCGCCGCCTGCGGGCAAGCGCCTTGACCAAAAGCGCGCTTGGATTGAACGGCGCGCCCGGGAACGGACCAAAACCGGTAACGAGCACGCGCATCGTCATTCCGCGAGCATTTCGGCGATCTCTTCGACGGCGGTGGCCGGCGCCAGGCGGCCGGCGGCGACCTCGGCTTCGATGCGCGGCAATGCCGCTTTCAGCGTGCGGTCGGATCGCAACGGCGCGAACAGCCGCTCTTCGAGCATCGTCCACATCCATTTGACTTGCTGCTCGCCGCGGTGCCCCGCAAGCTCGCCCGAAGCGGTGAGTTTTTGGCGGTGATCGAGAACATGCGCCCACATTGCCGCGATGCCGTCGCTCTTGAGCGCGGAGCAGGTGATAACCGGTGGCGACCAGTTCGGCGATTGCGGCGAGAGAATGTGCAGCGCCGCGCCATATTCCGCCGCGGCGAGTTTGGCGCGGGCGAGATTGTCGCCGTCGGCTTTGTTGACTACGATCATGTCGGCGAGCTCGACGACGCCTTTCTTGAGCGCCTGCAATTCGTCGCCGGCGCCCGGCAGCGCCAGCACAAGGAAAAAGTCCGTCATGTCGGCGACGGCGATCTCCGACTGGCCGACGCCGACGGTCTCGACCAGCACGACGTCGTAGCCGGCGGCCTCGCACAACAGCATGGTCTCGCGCGTTTTCGCCGCGACCCCGCCGAGCGTGCCCGAAGACGGGGAGGGGCGGATGAAGGCTTTGTCGTCATTGGCAAGCTGCGCCATGCGCGTTTTGTCGGCGAGGATCGACCCGCCGGTGCGCCGCGATGACGGGTCGACCGCCAGCACCGCGACCTTGTGGCCTTGCCGCGTCAGCATGATGCCGAGCGATTCGATCATGGTCGATTTGCCGACGCCAGGCGCGCCGGTAATGCCGACGCGCACCGCATTGCCGGTGTCCTTCAGGAGCTCTTGGGTCAGCGCTGCGGCAGTGCGGCGGTGATCGGCGCGCTTGCTTTCAATCAGCGTGATCGCGCGGGACAAGACGGTGCGCTCACCGGTGCGGATGTCGCGTGCAAGGCGTTCGATATCGGGAGTTGGAGCGGGCGAAGTCATGATGTTCCGCGGGCATGGCTGATGCGCATCGAGTCATCTATTTGATTCGATGTTCCTTAACGTAGCGCAACGATAGCGCCGCGCATGCGGTTCGATTCAGGATAGTGAATTGACAACTTGAAACCGCCCAATCCGGAACAAAATTCATCGCCGAATGACCCCGATATCGCCGAATTGAGGCCGCATCGGGCGGCTGTCATCGGCACGCTCATGAACGACGCGGAGTGAGGCGTCGTGCGTCCTCGAACAGGAGATAGTCGATGAACTGGGATCAGATTCAAGTCAATTGGACACAGTTCAAGGGGGAGATCCGCAACAATTGGGTCAAGCTCACGGACGAGGATATCACGCGTATCGGCGGCCGCCGCTCCGAGCTCGTCGGCCGGCTGCGCGCGCGTTACGGCTTCGCCAAGGCCGAAGCCGAGCGCGAGATCGAGGCCTGGACGAAGGCGCAGCGCCACGCCGCGTGATCACCCATAAGCTGCGGAATATCGGCTCTCCGGTCACGGCAAAATCGCGAAAGCTCGCGCCGGAAAGCCGAGGCCCTTTTCCACTTTCGGCCAGGTCACGACGATGAGCGCGCCGGTCGCGGGCACTTTGTCGAGATTGGCCATGACCTCGATCTGATAGTGGCCGTGCTGCAGGATGTAGGTTTCCGAGTCCATCTTATCGGTGGTGTCGGTATCCATCGCCTCGTGACCGGTCGCGGTGACGCCGCGCTGCTCGTAGAGGTATTTGATCGTCTCGAACGACCAGGCCGGAAACGGCTGGCGCTTGAATCGTTCTGGATTGCTGTCCCAATCCTTGTACATGTCGGTGCGTAGCGCCGCGAAGGCGCCTTTCGGCACGCGGCCGTGCTCGCGCTCCCAGGCCTTGAGATCGGCGACCGAGAAGGCGTGATTGGGATCCTTGGCGAGGTAAGGCGTGTCGTCGAGCACCACCAAACGCAGAATCATGTCCTTGAGCGGAATCTGATCCATCGTGATTCCGTTTTCGGCGAAATGCGCCGGCGGATCGACATGCGTGCCGTATTGGCCGACCATTTGATAATAGGTCGCGCGGAATTCGTCCTTTGGAATGGTGTAAGGCTCGCCCGTCTTCGGATCGGCGGCGGGCGAGAATTTGGCCTGGCCGAAACCGGCCCAGACCGGTGTTTCCGGACCGAACGAATGCGTGAGGTCGACGAACTGTTTGCCGGCCATGATTCGATAGGCGCGTTCGAGGTCCGATCCGGCCCGCGCCGGCGCCGCCATAACCGTCAGCACCGCGCAAATCGCGCCGATCAACAGGAAATGAAGGCGAGGATAAGCGATCATCGACGTTTTCCTTCTTTGGGTCCTTCCCCGAGCCGTCGGAATGGCTAACTTACAGCGGCGCGCGAGCCGGCGGAACTTCGTCAGGTGGTGACCGTTGGAGGGATGCTCGGCAGTGCGCACAGGGCGGCTTTAGGCTTTTCGACCGGTCCACGATATGCGCGGATTCGTCAGATCTCTCGTCTTTCTTTGCGTGCTTTTGATTCTTGGAGCCGCTGTTTATGCCATTCTTGCGGTTCAGCCCGCGCTCGATCCCATCGCCCCGCCGCAAGCGAGCAGTTTCGATCCGGCGCTGGTGAAACGCGGCGCAGAGCTCGCTGCCGTCGGCAGTTGCGGCGTCTGTCATACCGCACCGTCCGGGCGGCAATTTGCCGGCGGTTTGGCGCTGCCGACTCCGTTCGGCACTATTTACTCGACAAACATCACGCCCGATGCCGCGACCGGAATTGGAAACTGGTCGCAAGCAGCATTCCAGCGCGCGTTGCGCCGCGGCGTGCGCCGCGATGGCGCATATCTCTATCCGGCGTTTCCCTACGATCACTTCACGCTGGTGTCCGGCGATGATGTCAAAGCGATCTATGCCTTCCTCATGACACGCGAGCCCGTCCGCGCCACCGCACCAACAAATCAGTTGCCGTTTCCCTTGAATATACGGCTCGTCATGTACGGCTGGAATCTTCTGTATCTCAAGCCCGGTCCTTACCGCCCCGACCCAGCGCAAGACGAGGCGTGGAATCGCGGCGCTTATCTCGCGGAAGGGCTCGGCCATTGCGGGGCTTGCCATACGCCGCGAAACATCCTTGGCGCCGAAAAGACGAGCGAGAAATTTTCCGGCGGCGAGGCCGAGGGCTGGAGCGCTTACGCCATCAATGCGTCGTCGCCGGCGCCGGTGCCGTGGACCGCTGACACTTTACTTCAGTACCTGAGCCGCGGCTTTAATGCCGATCACGGCGTAGCGCGTGGACCGATGCTGGACGTTGCCAGCAATCTCGGTGCGGCGCCCAGCGACGACCTGCATGCGATCGCGGCCTATGTCGCGGCGCAGATCGGCGACGCGGCCGCGCCCACGCCGCAAGTGGCAAAACAAGCCAAGGCGCAAAGCGCGCGCGGAAGTGCTGTCGCGGCTGCGAGCGCAGACAGCCAGGCCGATACCTCGTACAACCGCGGCACAAATGCCGACAATGACGAAGGCGCGCTCATCTACGCCGCCACCTGTTCCGGATGTCATCAAGGGCCGCGCGCCGCGCCGTTCGGCGGCATCGATTTCGCTCTTTCCAGCAACATCAACGGCCCGAGCGCGCGCAATCTCGCCAATGTCGTGCTCAATGGATTGCCGGCCACGGAGAACAAGCACAGCCCGATCATGCCGGGCTTCGCCAATGCCATGGACGACAATCAAGTCGCGGCCTTGGCGCGCTATCTGCGGGCGCATTTCACCGACAAGCCGCCTTGGACCGATATCGAGAAAAGCATAAGCGACGCGCGCATGAACGTGCGCGCGCCGGCAGCCAACGCCGCGCCGGCTAACGGTGCGGCTTCCACGGGCACGCAGCAAGGGACGACTAATGAAGCTCAACGTTAACAATGCCCAGCATGACGTGGACGCCGATCCACGAACGCCGCTGCTCTACGTGCTGCGCGGCGATCTCAAGCTGAACGCGGCGAAATTCGGCTGCGGCCTCGGCCAATGCGGCGCCTGCACGGTGCTGGTCAACGGCGAGCCGGTGTTTTCCTGCGTGACGCCGATCGCTTTGCTCGCCGGCAAGGAGATCACGACCTTGGAAGGCCTCGGCACCGAGGAACACCCGGCGCCGATCCAGCAGGCCTTCATCGAGGCGCAGGCGGCGCAGTGCGGCTACTGCATTCCCGGCATGATGATGCGGGCGCAGGCGCTGCTGCAGCGGAATCTGCATGCCGGCGACGCCGATATCCGCGCTTGGCTCGAGCCCAATCTGTGCCGCTGCGGCAGCCACATGCGCATTCTGCGCGCCGTCCATCGCGCGCAGCACATATTGACGACGGCGCAAAAAGGAGACGCCGGATGAGCGACACCGGGATCGTCATCTCGCGCCGCGCCGTCCTCGCGGGCTCGGGCGCGCTGATCTTCAGCTTTTCGTCGGTTGCGCAATCGCCGGCGCAGGAGAACGCCGCTCCGCTCGCCGCGGCGGCGCCGCCGCTTCCCGGCAGCCTCAAGCAGTCTCCGTTCCTCGATTCCTGGATTCGCATCGACGCCGACGGCGCCATCACAGTATTCACCGGCAAGGCCGAGCTCGGGCAGGGCATCAAGACCGCGCTCCTGCAGGTCGCCGCCGAGCAAATGGACGCCGACTTTGCGCAGCTCAAGATCGTAACCGCGGACACGGCGCGCACGGCGAACGAGGGTTACACCGCCGGCAGCCATTCCATGCAGGATTCCGGCACGGCGATCACGCACGCCGCCGCGCAGGTGCGGACCCTTCTCGTCGCGCAAGCTGCCCAGCGCTCGGGCCTGCCGGCTGATCAATTGAAAACGGACAACGGCGCGGTCGTCGCGCCCGACGGCCGCCGTTTTGGCTACGGCGATCTGGTCGCGGTCGAGATACTGCACGTACAAGCCTCGCCGCAATCGATGCTGAAAGATCCAGTCCAATACAAATTTCTAAATCGGCGCATTCCGCGCGTCGACATTCCCGCCAAGGTGACCGGAGGCGAAGCCTTCGTGCAGGATTTCCGCCCGGACGGCATGGTCCATGGCCGGATCGTGCGGCCGCCGAGCTATGGCGCGGTCCTCGACAGTGTCGACACGACGGCCGTGAAAAAGATGCCGGGTGTGCTCAAGGTGGTGCGCGACGGCAGTTTTCTCGCCGTGATCGCCGAGCGCGAGTTTCAGGCAATCGAGGCAATGCGCGCGCTCGCCGCCGTGGCGCGCTGGCACGAGAGCGCGAAGCTTCCCGATATGGCGGCCTTACCGGCGTTCCTTGCCGGACTGCCGGCACGGGACATCAAGGTGATTGATCAGCAGCAACCGGCCGCAGTGAATGCGAAAATGATCTCGGCGACCTATAGCCGACCTTACGTGTCGCACGGTTCGATCGGCCCATCCTGTGCTGTGGCGCAATTGCAGGACGACGCGCTGACGGTGTGGACCCACACCCAAGGGGTTTTCCCGGATCGCGACGCCATTGCCGAGATGATGCGCATGCCAAAGGACAAAGTGCGCTGCATCCATAGCCAAGGCTCGGGCTGCTACGGCCACAATGGCGCCGACGATGCCGCGGGCGATGCCGCTTTGCTGGCGCGCGCGCTGCCGGGCAAGCCGGTGCGGGTGCAATGGACGCGCGAGCAGGAGCACGCTTGGGAGCCGTATGGGCCGGCGATGCTGGTCAAAGTCAGCGCCGCATTGGACGACAGCGGCAAGATCGCCGATTGGGATTATGCCGTCTGGAGCAACACCCATTCGATGCGGCCGGGGCCGGCCGGCGCGCTGATCGCGGCGCGTTATCTCGCCGAGCCGTTTCCGGAGCCGGAGCCCAAGCCGATCCCGATGCCGGAAGGCGGCGGCGATCGCAATTCCAATCCGATCTATAAATTTCCCAGTATGAAAGTGATTCATCACTTTCTTCCCACGATGCCGGTACGCGTGTCGGCGCTGCGCTCGCTCGGCGCCTATATGAATATCTTCTCCATCGAGAGTTTCATGGACGAGCTTGCGGCGGCGGCCGGCGCCGATCCGGTGGAGTTTCGTCTCAAACATCTCGACGATCCGCGGGCGCGCGAAGTGGTGTCCACGGCCGCGGGGCGTTTTGGCTGGTCGGCCAAGCCGCGCGCGGGTTCGCCCGGTCACGGCTATGGCTTTGCCTTTGCACGCTACAAAAATCTCGCCGCTTATTGCGCGATTGCCTGCGAGGTCGAAGTCAATCACGAAACCGGCCGCGCGCGGATGGTGCGTGCAGTCGCCGCGGTCGATAGCGGCCAGGTGGTCAATCCCGATGGCATCGCCAACCAGATCGAGGGCGCCATCCTGCAATCGATGAGCTGGACGCTTTACGAGAACGTGAGCTTCGACGATCGCCGCATTACCAGCGTCGATTGGGCGACCTATCCGATCCTGCGCTTTTCCGCGGTGCCGGACTCTATGGAAGTGCACATCATCAATCGGCCAGGCACCCCGTTTCTCGGCAGCGGCGAAGCCGGGCAGGGGCCGGCAGCGGCGGCTGTTGCCAATGCCATCGCCAATGCGACGGGTTACCGCTTCCGCGATCTGCCGCTGTCGAGCGAACGCATCAAGGCAGCGATCGGGGTTTGAGAGTTGGTCCTTTCGGTTGGATTGCGTCGTCGCGGAGCTTGTCATCGGGCCGGCCACTTCGGGCCGGACCCGTTGGCTCCTCGCAATGACGATCCGAAGAGTCTCAGGATTCCGGCAGCGGAATGAATTCCGTAGAGTCGCTCGGCACGATATCGAAGCGACCGGCTTTCCAGTCGGCCTTGGCGGCTTCGATACGGTCTTTGCGCGAGGAGACGAAATTCCACCAGATGTGGCGCGGGCTGTCCATTGGCGCGCCGCCGACAAGAATGACGTGTGCATCATTGACCGCCTTCACGTCGATGCGGTCGCCGGGTTTAAGCACCAGGAGCCGTTCCGCGCCGTGATGGTCGCCGGCGATCTCAATCTCGCCTGATATGACATAGAGCGCGCGTTCTTCGTGCTCTGGGCCGATCGGCAAAGTCGTGCCGGCTTTGAGGTGCGCTTCGGCAAAAAGAGTATCCCACAGTGTCGCGACCGGCGACGTCAGCCCCTGCATCGTTCCGGCGATGACGCGCAACGTCAGGCCATTGTCGCGCAATTCGGGAATGTCGGCGGCCGCTGTGTGGGCGAAGGCCGGCGCGATTTCTTCGTCCTTGGCCGGCAACGCGACCCATAATTGCAGGCCGTGCAGCGGCTCGCCGCCGTCGCGGTGATCGGCCGCCGTGCGCTCGGAATGCACGATGCCGCGCCCGGCGGTCATCAGATTGACCGCGCCGGGCCGGATCGGCAGCGCGCTGCCGAGACTGTCGCGATGCACGATCTCGCCGTCGAACAAATAAGTGACGGTCGAGAGGCCGATATGCGGATGCGGCCGCACGTCGACGCCGTCGCCGGCGCGAAACACGGCGGGACCCATATGGTCGAAAAAGATGAAAGGCCCGACCATGCGGGCGCGCGCCGACGGCAGCACGCGATGCACCTGGAAGCCGCCGAGATCGACCGTGCGCGGCACGATCACCTGCGCGATGGCATCGCTTGAGCCTGCATCGCCGAAAGTTGGGTCTTTGGCCGGGAAGAAACTCATGACACAGCCTCACGCTGTTGCACGGCTCTATTCTAAAGGCGAGCAACGATGCCCGCCATTCACGACTTTGCGCGCTTTCCGGCTTTGGCCACCGCCTCGGCAATAAAGCGCGGCTGGGCAAAGGAGGCGACATGGACCTCGGGCGTCCAATACATGGTCTTGAAACGGCCGGCCTTGCGATAGCGTTGGGCGATTGTTTTGACGGGAAGCTGCCGCAGCCGTTTGTTGTCGCTGGCAAATCCCATCGCCATGTGGCCGCCGATATAGATCGGGATCGCGGCGATATAGCAGCTCGCGTCGGCGAACAGCCGCCGGAATTTCGCAATGGATGACGTCAATTCGCTCTGCTGGAAAAACGGCACGCCGTTTTGCGTCACCAGCACGCCGCCTTTGTTCAGGCAGCGCCGGCAGTTTGCATAGAATTTCTCGCTGAACAGGACCTTTCCCGGGCCTTGCGGGTCGGTGGAGTCAACGATGATGGCGTCGAAACGGCGATCGGTCTTGGCGACATATTTTGCGCCGTCGTCAATGACGGATTCGAAGCGCTTGTCGGCAAAGACCGGTTTGGTGAATTCGGGGAAATGCTCCTTGGCGAATTCGACCACTTTCGGATCGATCTCGACCTGCGTGAGGCGCTTGACCGGTCCATGCTTGAGCACTTCCTCGGCGATGCCGCAATCGCCGCCGCCGACGATGAGCACATCGCGCGCATTGCCGTGCGCGAACAGCGGCACGTGCGACATCATCTCCTGGTAGATGAACTCGTCTTTTTTCGAGATTTGAGTGGCGCCGTCGAGCATGAGCATCTTGCCGAAGAACGGCTGCTCGAACAGGACGAGATGCTGATGCTCGGTCTGCAATTCATAGAGCACCTTGTCGACCTGGAAGGTCATGCGGAAGCCGAGTTCGTCGAACAGCGTTTCGGCGATCCAGCGTTTCTCCGGCAATTTTTTGGCCAATACGACCTCCCCATAACAAAACGGCCGGGTCCGGGCCCGGCCGCTCAAATCCCGTTCGCCGGCAGCCGAGTCAGGTTCTTTGGCCGCGGAGCAGCTCGTTGACGCCGACGCGCTGTGCCGAAAAGGCCTCGTGCAGCACCGGGATGCATTTATCCGGATCGGCCGAACCGCACATGAAGACGTCGAGCGCGGCGTAACCCTGCTCGGGCCACGTATGGATCGAGATGTGGCTTTCCGCCAGCACCGCCACGCCGGAAACGCCGCTCGGCTGGAAGTGGTGCAGGTGAATGTGCAGCAACGTGGCGCTCGCCGCCTCGACGCAGCGCCGCAGTGTCGCCTCGATGTGGTCGATGTCGTTGAGCCGGGTGGCGCCGTGCAGATCGACGATCAAATGCACGCCGGCGCAACGCACGCCGTTGCGGATGGCGAAGTGATCCTTGGCCAGGCCGTCGTCCTGAATGTCTTGGTCCTGAATGTCTTGGGTCTGAAGACTTGCGTCTTGAGAGCTCTGGCGATCGTCCGCCGGCGCCGGACTAGCCACTTTCAGCTTGGTCTTCTTGTCTTCCTTTCGGGCGGTACCTGGGATCCCCAAGCCCTTCACCGATCGCAAGAGGGCGTTCTGGCTCATGCCGTCCTCCCCAACCAGATATGAGAACCCGAGATGCCGGCAAACCGGCGCCGCGGAAAGCGAAAGCCGCCCGATCAGTCCCCACGAACCGACCAATAGCGGCTAAATCCCCACATAAATACAACCAGCATATAGTCAAGTAGATTCTGCGAGAAAACCTTTAACGCATCGTCACGATCGTTGTTCCTCAGCGTGATCGGACGTGAAGAAAAGAAAAACGCGGCGCGACGTGCGCCGCTTGGGACTCGTTTTTCGGGACCTGGCATATGCGCGAATTTGTGAAGCGCCTGGTCACCTCTTGCGGAATAGCGGATGGCGGCTAATCTCGCGCTGGCGATGTACACAATACGAACGGGGTTGGAAATGTCCGCTTTCGCACGATCTCAGAGCCGGCAAGCGGGAGCTTCCCGAACTGTTACCGTGCCTACTAGCCGTTCACGGCGACGGCCGGCGAGGCGGTGGCCGACATCGGCTTTTTGACGCGGGCGCGGAAGAAACTGAGCACGCGCCGGGCGGTGTCGGGCTGCAATTTGTTGAAGCTCGTCAGCGCCTGCTCGAGGTCTTTCGCCGACATGCCGCGATCGGCCGCGCGCAGCAACAAAATGGCCTTGGTCGTCGTCTGCGAGAGTTCGGCGACTTTGGCCAGAATAAGGATAATCTCGGCGCCGGGATCAAGCAGCGCGCGCTCGACGACGTCGATCGGCGTGTCGCACATGATCGACAGCGCGATCGCTGTCTCCTCGAACTTGCGGTCGCGCGCGTATTGATAGACTTCGGCTTCGCCGATCCGGCGGGTGCGGTGTTGCCGTTCGACGGCCTCCTGGGCGGCGGCGAAATCCGGCGACGAATTGCGGGTCTCTTCGCGAATGCCGCTGGCGACTTCGGCCACGACGCCTTCGATCGTGGTCGTGGCTTGCGGATTTTCGGCAGACAGGCGCGACCGCACTTCGCTCGAAGCTTTCTCGAGCAATACGAGGAAATGCGCCCGTGGAATATCACTGCGCAGGCCCACTTCGGTCGCAAGCATGTCGTCGTCGACGGAGCGATTGACCAGTAAGCGGAAGCCGGCGTCGGAAAAACGCGCGCCGGTATTTTTCACCACCGAATGGATGACATCGTAATCGCCGCGTTCGACCAGGACGTTGGTCACCGCTTCGCTCAGCGCGCAGCGCTTGGAGATGGCGAACAGGTGCTTCTGGCTCTTGGTGCCGGCGCTGATCAGGAGATCGCGCTCGTCGAGCCGCTCGGACAGGCTGAGCACGGAGCCCGCGACTTCAATGTCGTCGTCGAAGGCAAGCATGTGAATGACATTCGACGGCGCATTCGCGATCGGCGCCAGCCGCTGCGCCAATTTGGCGCGGGCCTGGGTCTCGATGGCGTTGACGAGCCGCGCCATGACGTCGTCGAACACGCCGATCTGCTCTTCGGAATAGTTCTCAGCGTTGTTGACGAAGAGATCGGTGACGCGAGAGAGAATGTCGACGCGGCGCGGGATGCTTCCCGACGTCAGCGCGGCCTCGAGCTCGTCAAGAAGAGGAAGGGTACGCATCACAACTCCGGACGCCGGAACGCCGTTGAATCAACGACAACAATGCATTGAGAACGGTGAATAAAGCCTTTCGCGGCGCGTTGCCGGGTGACGTCCGCCCGCGGCCCAACAGGTTAACGAGGCTATAAAGATAAGCCGGCGGGCGCCAAAATCCGCGTTATGGCGCGGGACGCCGGGCCGGAGCCGGGGTGAATATCCCCATCCGGTTTTGCACCTCGGCGGGAATCCGGTAGTCGCGGACTACCTGCCGCGGGTCGCGCAATCCGCAAGCTTCGCGCTGGACCATGAAGCACCACAGCGTGTGGCTCGCGACCTGCACGAGCTTGGCTCGTGCCATACAACTTTCGGAGGGTGGATGGCCGTTTGCCCGATCCAGAGCCTGTCCGGCGGCCGGGCCGTATGGAGCCACACGGTCGTATTCGGCGAGCGCGGCCAGCGCCGCCTCCAGTGCTCGCCCCAACCGGCCAAGTGCGGACGCCTGCTCCTGCACGATTTCGTAGTCGAGAGCGACGACCTGCCTTGCGCTGCCGGGAACCGGGCGTAAAGTCATGCCAACATCATAACAGACGGTTCGGGAAACGCTCGGAGGGAAAACATGCGACGTTTAGTTATTCTAGCTCTCGGTCTTTTGTCGCTCGCTGCGACCGGCCACATGGCCTTAGCCGACGACAGCTTGAAAGTGGCCGTCCCGCAAAAAGGCGCCTGGGACGCGGGCCTCGTCGAGCTCGGCCAGCGCGGCGGCATTTTCAAGAAGCACGGACTTAATCTCGATATCCTCTACACCTCGGCCGGGCCGGAATCGATCCAAGCGCTTATCGGCGGCAGCATCGATATCGCCGTCGCCTCGGGCGTATCGGCCGCGGTCGGCACTTTCGCAAAGGGCGCGCCGATCCGCATTCTCTCGAGCGAAATGACCGGAGCGCCCGACCTCTATTGGTATGTTCCCGCGGATTCCCCAATCAAGACGATTGCGGATTTCAACGGCAAGACGATTGCGTTTTCGGCGGTCGGGTCATCCAGCAATGCCGCCGTCCTGGCGCTGATCGCGCAAAATCACCTCACCGCAAAGCCGCAGGCGACGGGCAATATCGCAGCGACCATCACGCAGACCATGACCGGGCAGGTGGATGTCGGCTTCGGCGCCGCGCCGTTCGGGCTCGATCTGGTCGAGGCCGGCAAGACGCGCATCGTCGCGACCGGCGCCGATATCGAGGCGCTGCGCACGCGCGCCGTGCGCGTCAACCTGATCGGCGCGCAGACATTGGCGAGCAAGCATGACGCGATCGTGCGCTTCATGCAGGCCTATCGTGAAACGGTCGACTGGATGTATTCCAGCCCCGATGCCTTGAAAATCTATGGCGAATATTCCGGCTTGCCCGCCAATATCGTGCAGCGGGTGGTCAAGCTCGTCCCCAAGGAAGCGCTGCAAACCGGTGAGATCAAAGACCTGAAAGGTCTCATGGCGGACGCGGTGACGCAGAAATTCCTGTCGGCGCCGCTGACGCCGGACCAGATCAAAGAGCTGGTGCAGATCCCGAAATAGGTCTCAACGAGTCTGAATTATCGCGTCCAAAGCTATCGCGTCCAAGTCACTAACGTCACGCCGGCCGCGGCGTCGAGATCGCGCCGCGGACCGGGCTTGAGGCCATGCCGTGCGAGCACGTCCTCCGGCGTCGCGTTCGGCCCGACTTCCGTGAACGGCGAAAGCCCGCCGGGGATCCGTGCGTTCGCGGCGCGGGACAGATGAAAACCGTCGTAGCGCGGCAGGAACATGCTGAACACTTCGGGACCGCCGATGATGGCGATCGTGCCGCCGGCGATGCCGAGTTCCTGCAAAGCCTGATCGAGCGTCGCGCCTAGCGGATTCCAGAGGAGCGCGTTCGGATACGCGGTGTCCAGCTCGAGCGCAGCGGTCTGGCGCGTCAGCACCAGCCGCTTGCGCAGCGCCGAGCGCGGGCCGCCTTCGTGCGAGTGGCGACCGTGGATGACGACTGCGGCATGGTCGAGGCTGGTTTGGAAAAAATGCTGATCGGCGCCGTTCTTGATCGACGCCGGCATCTGGCCTTTGCCGTCGGCAAGCATGCCGTCGGCGGAAACGATGACGTAGCCCTCGATGCGGCGCAAGGCGGCGCGGCCGGCTCTAGAAGACCGCGATATATTTCAAGAGCGACAGCACGCCGATGATGATCACGATCACGCGCACGATCTGTTTGGCGCGGCCGTCGATCGGCAGCATGTTCACGAGATAGAGAACAAGAATGATGACGAGAAAGGTGATCAGGAGGCTGATGAGGATGGACATGAAAATCCCCGCTTTGAAGTCCCCGAATTGATCCCACCTTTCCAGGGAATGCACAATGTCTTTTAGCGGGGGAATTGCTGCATCTACAGGCGTTCGGGCTTATACTGTCCGAGTCAGCGCGCTACCGCTTCGGCCATCATGGAGGCCACGATGTCGGAATCTCCAAGCCTGATCATGATCCAGTTTCTGTCCTGGGTGGCCGACCGGCCCCGTAATTACGCGCAGGCGATGGACGCCTGGCGCAGCACCTGTCCGCGGCTTTCGGTATGGGAGGACGCGATCATCGAGGGTCTCGTCCGCATCGAGAACAACGCCAATCGCACGGTGAGCTTGACGGCGCGCGGTAGCGCAGTGCTTGAGCAAGTACAGCCGCAAACGGCCGCCAAATCGGGCGCCAAATCGGGCGCACAGACCCGCCGCGCCAAGGTCCGCACCAAGATCCCCGCCGTAGCTCACGCCGCGGCGTTCTGAGCCGTTCTCGCCCGGCGCGCCATTCCGCTGCACAGAAAATCAAGGAAAACGCTGCATGAATGGAGTACCGCCGGACGTGCACACCAAGGCGCTCGAATTCATCCATCAGGGCTGCATTTTCACGCTCATCGTGACGATCGCGCTGCTCGCCTGGGTGGCATCGGGCGTGGATTTTTCCAACGAAATCCCGCGCGTTGGCGCGATGTTTTGTCTGACGGGATCGGTTGTCTATGGCGTCGCCGCGCTGGCGCTCATTCCGCTGGTGCAAGAGGCGCGGCGGCCCGGCCAATCCAATTTCGAGGCCGAGGCGCGTTATTCGCTGTTCGGACGCCGCTCGCTGCGGCTGAAGCCGGTGCTGCTGCCGCAATATGTCCTGCTGCTTGCCGGCGTAATTTTCTATATCGCCGGCATGATCGATTGAAAGCTTTGCGCCTTTCAGGTGAGGACAGGCCCGCCCGGCTGCGGGGGAATCTCAAAGACGTTCAGCACCAGCCCGATCATTCCATAGAAGCCGACGCAACTCACCGTCTCGATGAGACCGTCGCGGCCGAGGACCGATTGGGCGCGGTCGAATGTCGCCGTGCTTAAAGTCTTGGTCGCCTGCAATTCGATGACGATGTCATAGACCAGCGCCTCGTCGTCGCGTTTGAAGCTTGGCTTCTTGCGCGCGCGAATGGCGTCGATCGTTTCGTCGCTCAGCCCGGCAGTGCGGGCAACCGGCTCATGGACCGACCAGGCGTATTTCACCGTGGCATCGCGGCACATGAAGAGCACGATCAGCTCGATCAGCCGCTTTTCGAGTTTCGGCGAAACGCGAAAGCAGTTGGCGAGGCCATCGGCGGGTCCGGCGATGTCGGGCGTGTGGATCCACACCGAGAACGGTCCGCTTAAGCCGCTGCGCGGACGCGTGCGCATGATGTCGTCGTAGAGCTGTTGCTGGCGTGGGTTGAGGTTTTCCCTTTTGACGTCTTCGATACGCGCCATGTTCGCTATGAGCCCCGCGGCTCCTCCCTTGATAGTGTTTTGGTCCTAGACCTTGATCCAATTCAACTGAATCGGATCAAGGTCTAGATTCTTCATTTGAGCATGATCTTTTCCGAAAACCGGTTTCCACTTTTCGGGATCATGCTCTGATCGCCGGAAACTTCCGTGACGGCGTTACAGACAGCAAAAGCGCGGCACGGGAAAGCGTCTCGCTGTCCGGCCGCGCTTCGCTTGAAGTCGAGACTTCGTCAGCTCAAGACATTGTACTTCTTGAACCAGCCGATCATGCGGTTCCAGCCGTCTTCGGCCGCGTCCTTGCGGTAGCTCGGGCGGTAATCGGCATGAAAGCCGTGCGGGGCGCCGGGATAGATGTGAAATTCCGCGGTCTTGCTGGCGGCTTTAAGCGCGGCTTCCATTGCTTCCACCTGCTCGGGCTTGATGCCGGTGTCTTCGGCGCCATAGAGCCCGAGCACCGGCTCCTTGATCTCCGGTGCAAGTTCGATCGAGCTCTTCGGTACAAGCTCGCTTTTATCGACCAGCGTGCCGTAGAACGCGACGCCGGCCTTCAGATCGGGATTGTGCGTCGAGTAGTGCCACACATTCCGGCCGCCGCGGCAAAAGCCCATGATGCCGAGCCTATTGCCGTCGCCGCCTTGCGCCTTCGCCCAAGCTACTGTGGCGTCGATGTCGGCGAACAGTTCGCTGTCGCTCTCGGCATTGACGATCGGAAACAGCTTTTGCATGTCGTCGATCTTGGTGAGATCAACACCGCTGCGGAAATAATAGTTGGGCGCCACCGCAAAGGCGCCAAGATGGCCAAGGCGGCGGGTGACGTCCTTGATGTATTCGTGCAGGCCGAAAATCTCCATGCAGACAATGACGATGGGCGGCTTCTGCACGCCGGCCGGGCGGGCGTAATAGACCGGCATGTCGCCGCCGGCGGTTTTGACCGTGGCCTCGCCGGCGGTAAGGCCGGTCGTGTCGGTGTGAATGACGTCGGCGCGCACCGGCCCGGCGGCGAGGGTATATCCCGCCGTGGCGGCGGCCGTAGTCGTCATGAAACCGCGCCGCGACAATGGCGGCATGACTTTTGACAGTCCGATAATGTCGGACGGCAGGCTTTGCTTGTTCATGTGACGTCCCCGGTTGATCGCGACGGATATCGCGACGCGCGATGAGCATAGACCAGTGCTATGGGCAGCACAGGCGGATTAACACCGGCGCATGGGCGCCTCAGCCGCTCCGGTTCCATCACATAAACGTGCGGACAGCGGGGCCTCCGGGGGCAAACGCCGGTTGCCTTGGCTTTCGCAAAAGACTATTTGGAAATTCAAACCTGCGTTTGAAAAAGAACGGGCTGCCGCCGGACAAGTCATGACGCGACCTTCCGAAGTTACCCGCGACCGCATCATGAAGGCCGCCGAACGCCTGTTCGCCGAGCGCGGCTATGACGGCACCAGCATCCGCGCCATCGTCGCCAAGGCGCGCGTCAATCAAGCCGCGATCAACTACCATTTCGACGGCAAGGAAGGCCTTTATCGCGAGGTGTTGCGAGCCGCATTCCGTGGGATGACCGAGGATCAGGTCTCTCACGCGCAGGACATGAAGACGATGTCGCGCGAGGACGCTCTCGGCGAGTTCATCCGCCGCCAGCTCCGCCCGCTGATGGCGCGCGACGAGTCCAGCCGCCACATGCGGATCTTCAATTGGGAAACGGTGCGGCCGACGCCGGTCTTCCGCAGCCTCGTCGCCGAGGAGGCGGCTCCCTTCATGGGCGTGGCGGCCGATCTGGTGCGCCGTTTCATGCCTGACGCCGACCGCCGCACGCTGACTGTCGCTTCCATCTGGCTGATCGGCCAATGCGGCGTATTCCTGCGCAATCGCGACCGGCTCTCCGAGCCCCCCATTGGGCTCAATCTCGACGATGCCATGGTGGAATGGCTCGCCAAGGCGATCAGCCGCTGGGTCGTGGCCGGCCTCGGCGGGTTCGGCCCCCGCGGCGTCTGAGTTTTCCGCTGTTGTCCGGGTTGGCGAAAACCCCGGGAATGCCGCAAAAATTCCTTTTTCCGGGCCAGCGGCTGCCCAGAACGGATGTTTGAATTTCAATCGCGCGTTTGAAAAATTGGACCTGACGATGCAGCCGAACGGAACAATCCAGGAGGGCAGGGTCATGCAGCGGGATTTGGTCAAAGCGGATTTGGTAACGGGGAAGTTGGTTGCAGGAAAGTTGGTCAGTGGGCATGGCGTGCCGCTATTGGCGCGGTTCCTCGGCAAATTCATCCTCGACATCATGCCCGCGGCACTGGCGAGCGTGATCGGCGGGTTCCTGTTCACCCAGTACCAGTTCGGCCATACCGCTGCCCGTCCGGCGCTTGAGCAGGTGACACCCGCATCGGCCGAGATGATGGCGCTTGTCCGCGACGAGCACGCCATGATCATCGACTATCTCAAGACCCAGATGGCGGCGGAAAAGTCGCGGGTCGCCGTCGAGGACGCGGACCTGGCGCGCGCGCAGGAAGATTCCAAGCTAGCTGACGCCAAGGTGCAGGCCGCGGCGCCCACGATTGCGCTTTTGGATACCAAGCCCGCGGCTGAAGCCGCGCCACGCCATGGCGCTGCGGTCGCCGCGGCGGCAAAGCCGATCGTCTGGCGCGCCAAAGCTCCGGTTGCGACGCCGGCTGTGGCTGTAGCGTCCACGCCGCATGCGCCGATTGTGATTGCGCAGGCGGATCCGAGCCGGGATGCGCCGCCCGCCGACCGGCTGGCGAGCGATCCCGACTCGCTTCTTGCCAAGACGCTCGATCTGAAGGACCACGTCGTCGCCGCCACCCGCCACGCCATTTCCGCGGTTGGGGATATGTTCGCCGCGATCGGTGGCGCGCTCACCCCGTCGGCGACGCTGCCGCGGCAATTCGGCGCGAATTAATGGGGAGCGGACTGGCGATCCGTTACGCCGTTACCGCTCTCCGCGCCGACCTGGTGCCAATTGGCAACAGCCCCCAGTTTTCACACTTTCCGCGGCTTGCGGGCCCTAGTTACGGCCGGTAAGCCATATCCTGCCGGAACCGGGAACTGGGTTAGGGGCGGGCAGTTCTGCGGTTAGGGACAGTTTCGATCGGTGCAAATTTCGGCCGGGTTCGTTTTTGTAAGTCTGGGAATGGCGTTGGGCATTTGGGTGCGGGCCGTCGCCGCACGTCGTAGGAGAAGTTGATGCGGTCCACCGGGAATTTCAGTCCGGAATGGGGCTATCTCGCTCCGGCGCCAAGCATCCTGCGCACCATGCGCGTCGTGCTGGTCGCGACCGCGGTCGGCGCAACGGCTGGTGCGGGCGTCGTTCTGTCGCTGGTCGACCATTCCACCCGTGATGGCGAGAAAGTGTCGCTGGCGGCACATGCGATCGTCACCAGCGCGCAAGCCGCGCCTCTGCCTGCCGCGCCTCTGCCTGCCGCGCCCCTGCCTGCCGCGCCCCTGTCTGCGACTGCCCCGGCGACTCCGGTGGCCAATGCCGCGCCCATCGCTGCGGCAGCGCCGGCTGTGTCCGAAGTCAAAATCGCGCCCGCGAATGTAACGACTGTGGCGGCAGCGCCGGCGGCGCAGATGCCTGCGCAAAACGCGCTTCAGGCCGTGCCGCAAATCCAGGCTGCGACGCCGCAACCGGACACCGCGGCGCGGTCCGCCCAGGCGTCCGACACGCCGGCCGATAGCACGCGCGATGCAAGCGCCGTTTCCGTGCCGCCGCAGCCGGCAGTCGCTGCGCTGTCCGATGCTCCCGTGGCGGCCGCGCCCGCGGTGGCGGACGATGCGGCCGGCTCATCAGATCAAACAATGGTCGCGCCGCAAGCCATCCCGGCGAAGAAGACCAAGCACCACACCGTCAACGGTGCGAACGGTAAGGACAACAGCCTGGGCTTTGGTCTGGCGCTGCGGCACCTGTTCAGCGCTCGCGCCGGCACGTCGTATTATCCGAATCGCGGTCTTTAATCAGCAATCCTTCGGCGCGCATCGGACAGTCGCGCCTTGCGCGCCTCGGGCACACGCTAAGTGTGCAAAAGGGATCGCGTCCGCCCGCCAATCGCTGGCCGGCGGACGCAGGAATGCTGAACGATCAACTCGGCTTACTTGCGGCGTTACTTGCAGACGCCCTTTTTGACAAGGCCGCTTTGTGCGGCCCAGGCGCTTGTGAAGTCAGGCGCGGCGGCGACCTTGGTCCAGCCCGCGCCCCACGGCGCGGCGCTGCTTTGCCACCAGATCCGGCAAAAGCCGAGCTCGAATTTAACGACGGCGAAATCGGCACGCGCCGGAGTTGCGGCGGCGAAACCCAGTGTCAATACGCCAATTGCAAAGGCTGCAAAGGTCATGCGCTTCATTGTCGTAGCTCCCTGTAGTGCCTTCCCGGGAACTTTCGGATAGTACTTGCGCGATTGTCAGGCAAGCCCGTCGCCGGTCCTGCGCGCGAGTTCTAAGCAGGTGAGGCAAGGGCGCAACATCGGAGGAATTCATGCCGGAGGTCGTCGTCTATATTCTGGAAGGCCGCTCGCTCGAGCAGAAGCGCGGGCTCGTCAAAGACATTACCGAGGCGGTGGTGAAGAATGCCGGCACGACCCCCGAGCAGGTCACGGTCTCGCTGGTCGAAACGGCAAAGACGTCGAAAGCCAAAGGCGGCGTGCTGTTCAGCGAAATGCAAGGACGTAAATAGTCCGGCGCAAATAGCCCGACGCAAAAGTCCTGCGCAAATAGTCCTGCGTAAGTAACCAAATAACGTCCAGGCAGCGCGCGCAAATAAGCCGCGCTGCCTCCCCCATACAGCGAGCGACGATTGACGTGCGGCGGCGTTAAGCATGCCGCAGGCGCGCCAATCATGCGCATTAAACCTGTCGTTAGTGCGGCGCACAATTTACTTGCTGCACTGCGGTAAATCTCTGATAATACGGAATCAAAGACCTGAACGCCGGGAGAGCGGCAACCAGATCAGGGGTATAGAATGAGCGAAGAATGGAATACCAAGGATGGCCGCCGCCGGGTAAGGCGCGACCCCCCGACGATCGATGATGCGGTTCTTGCCGCTCAAGGGCTCGCGGAAGACGATATCGACGCGCAAGTCGAGATCGTAATGTCGCTCATGGCCGTTACGGCCGAGGAAGCGCGGGGCGCCGTCCTGAAAAACGGTCAGCGCAAGAACAAGGAAGCCGCCCACTTTATGATCGCCGGCCGCAGCGGCGCGCCGCGCACGGTCGTCGTTGAACGCCGAACGTCGCGTCGCCCGATGGCGCGGCCGACGACAACCAGCGCCGGCTTCCGGGGTCGAATATAGCTTGCGCCGCCACCGCGGGCGGCGGCGCAAGGCTGAAGAGGTTATCGCGCCGCGCGGGCGGCTGCGATCCGATTCCAAATAAAGAGCACGACGATAGCGCCGATCGTGGCGGTGATCAGGCCCGCGCCCTGGTCCGGCCCGTAATGACCGATCGCCTGGCCCACGAAGGTCGCAAGGAACGCGCCGACGATGCCGAGCACCGTGGTCAGAATGAAGCCTGACGGGTTGTTCGGACCCGGTGAGACGACGCGCGCGATGATGCCGGCGACGAAGCCGATGACGACGACCCAGAGTATGCCCATGACAACCCTCGCAATGATCTCGTGCGCCCGGTTGCGCACACTGGCGACCGTAAAAGCCACATAGGCAAGCCGGTTTCCGAGTGCAAGTTCCCACGCGGATACCTCCGGCTTGCGGCAATGGGCGCGGATGCCGGCTTCGATTATACTGGCTTTGACGACGGTTGGGATGTTTTCCCAAGATGGATTCAAGACGGATTGAAGACAAAGACAGATTCAAGACACGAGACAGTCTCAAGACAGAACCAGACTCACGACACGCGCAGCAGGCGCAGGATGTTTTGAGGCCGCCAAGATATGTTTTGGGGTCGCCAAGCTGTTTTGAGGTCACAATGACCAAAACGATTGAAAAGCCGCGCACCAAGGTGCGCACCAAGACGCAGCGTCCGCCGCTCTACAAGGTGATCCTGCTCAACGACGATTTCACGCCGCGCGAATTTGTCGTGCAGGTGCTCAAAGCCGTGTTTCGCATGAACGAGAGCCAAGCCTATCGCGTGATGATGACGGCGCATCAGCGCGGCGCCTGCGTCATCGCGGTCTATACGCGCGACGTCGCCGAGACCAAGGCGAAGGAAGCTACCGAGCTCGGCAAGATAAACGGCTATCCGTTGTTCTTCACGACGGAGCCGGAAGAATAATCTTCGAGCTTTGGATGGCGTGTTCGCGCGCTCGCTATTGGCGCGTTATGTCTTATTGTCGCGTCGTTCCTTTTGGCGCGAAAATCGGCACCTCGTTGGATGCGACTTGCTGCTGACGCACCGCTTGATCGGAAGCGATTTGCATCGGCGCGTGGGCATAGGCGTAGAAAAAGCCGCCGACCGCCATGCCGGAAAAGAACACCGCAAGCAGCGCCAGAATCATGACGCCGTCGTTTCGGGGAGCAACGGGTACATTACGCAATTGCTTGTCTAAAAGTTCCTGATCGCGCCGGTCCATTTTAGGGATCTCCGAAATTTTTCAAAAACCTCGTTCTGCAAAGCCGCCGCCAGAAATGCCCTTATGAAACCCCTGACAATGGCGGGCGTTCCGGCCGTCGCGACAAGTTTTAGAAGCTATTGAAATGCTTTGCGTTTAACGGCCGCGCCGGCGCTGGGCCGCAGTGGAAAGCGCGGGAAAGGAACAGTGCGGCGATTTCCGGCGTTGCCTTGTCGTTGCGGGCGGGGCGCAAGGGAAATTGTCGCCATGCCCGCAGCCTACCCGGATTTTAGCTGGTCCGTCCGCGCCGTTCGCGTTCTTGTCGCGGTCGCTGTTGCGCTATTGGCCGGCGCGGTCATCGGCGGCGTTAGCGTTTACGTCATGGACGATGCGCTGACCGTTCCGCCATCATCGGCACAGATGACGGCGGAGCCAACAGCGAGCGTGGCGAACGCGCAAGGCAAGCCGATCAGAACAATCGATCCTTCGTTGCCGGCGCCTTCAGCTACGGCAGCGCCATCGGAATCAACGGCTGCGCCATCGACATTGCCTTCAGCAGCGGCCGACACATCGGCGTCGAGCGTGCCGTTGCCGGTGCAGGCAACGGAGCAGCCGCAACCGCCATCAATTTCGCCGGACATTTCCCAGCCCGCCTCGCAGGCAAGTAACGCTGACACGGTGCGTTCGGGATTACCCAACGAAAATCAGTCGGCGGCATCGCGCAACGAAACTGTCTCCGCGCGAAAAGCTCCGAAAAAGCGCATCGCAGTTACGCGAAATACGCAGCCTGCTGCGGCTGATGTGATCGGCGCGCCGCCGGCGGCCGGAAATCGGCCGGTCTATGACTATTATGACGACGATACGGGGGACCGCGACCGTCAGGACGCAGACCATGCGCCGGGACGAGTTGTGCCGTCACGATCCGATAGCCACGACTCGCGCGCTCATCGCAACACCAGCAAGACCAAATCACGCGTCATCGTTCGCCGCCAAGATGACTGGGATCAACAAAGCGGGCGGGCGGATGACGGGCGGCGCGCGGTTCTGCCACCGCAACCGGCGCCCGCGCAGTCATTCCTCGGCGGCTTGTTCGGCGCGCAGCGATCGTTCTGAAGATTCTGAATAGGCGGGTGCCGCAGCCGTTACTTGCGCCGTTACTTGCGCCGTTACTTGCCGCCACCCTGGATCGACATGCCGTTCGGCCCGAAATTGATCGACATGCCCTGCGGCGGGTGGCGATCCTGATAGAGCTGATAGCCGAGCACGGCGACGGCAACCACCAATGCGCCGATGATGAGATAGAGCATATTGCTGCGCGGCACGGCCGGTCACCCCAGTGATGAGATCGAAACCGATGATAGCCGCCGCTCCCGCCGATGCGAAGCGGGCCGCCGCAATATCATGTTGATAGATGGTATGTGAGGTTGCCGCGTTGCGCCGGCAGCGGCTCGCTAGAGCATGATCCGGAAAAGTGGACACCGGTTTTCCGAAAAGATCATGCTCCATCAAGATGCTAGGGCGACAATCGATTCAATCGAAAGGATTGCGCTCTAGCCTTCGAGCGCTTGCACGAGCCAGATCCGCAATTCCGGCGGCACGTCGGTCCGCGCTGAAATTGCCGCGGCTAATCGCTTGTCGCCGTTCAAGCCGATGACCAGCCTGGCGAAGCCGGCTTCCGACAGCTTGGCGTTCGGATTTTTGATAAGCCTGAATTTGATGTCCTGATTGCCGCGCTTGAGCAGAACGTCGGTGACGGATTCACCGATATGCGGCCGCGCCGCGATCGCCATCAGCATTCTCGGTTCGGCCCTTTCGGCGATATCGACGAGATCCTTGTCCCGCAACGACGGCGATAGCGCGATGACTGGGCCGCTGATGGCGGCGTCGCTGTGGCGGGCGAGCGAGCCGAGAACCTTGGCCGGCCCTTTCTGGACTGGCGCCAGCGTGGCGGCCACTTCCGCCAGCGTCGCCCGGTCGCTCTTCTTCAGGAGCCGGTACAGGACCTCGTCGAAGACGTCGGTCTGGGCGGTATCGCAGGCGTCGGCATTGCTGAGGAACAAGTCGATCATCTGGCGCAAAGCGTCGCGCCGCCAGGGCTCCGGTGCCCGGACCAGCGCCTTGTCGAGTTCCGTAATCAGCGACTGCGCGCCAGGCGTCATCTTGCTTGAGCTTTTCCCTAGGTCCCTGGTTATTCCAATTTACCGCCGACCGTAGCGGTTTCCCGGATTCGCCGGAAGCGTTGCGGCCTCATTTCACCAGGTTGCGGGCATGAATTGCCCGCGCTGGTTGTGGTGCGACGCCCCGCGGCGAGTTTCGCGAGACCACAACCATCCTACAGGGTCACTTAAGGCCAGCTTAAAGGCACGGCCTGAAACCGGTTTTTGCCGCCGTCATCCGCTGCTTTTATCGGTTCCCCGCTTCGCAACCCGACGCGTCGGGCGAGCCGCCAGAACGACGGTGCTCAAATTTTTCGCGCGGGCTGTGGCGCCGCGAGCTTGGCGACGAGGCCTTTGAAGCCCCAGCCCATGACGGTGTTGTGGTTCCAAACAAAAACCGGCCGCAATAGCGGGGTGAGCAGCCGCATCCGCGGCTCCTTGACCTCGACGATCCATTCATAGCGCACGCGGGTGCGCCGTCCGTCCGGCCAGATCGCCCAGCGTCCGATCCCGCTCAGCTCGCCTTCGGCTTGCGCCTCGATCCGCGTCATCGGCTCGATCCGCGTCGTGCGCATGTCGAAGGCCAGCGTGTAGGGCAGCGCGGTGCGCCAGATCATCGTGCTCCAAGTCATGCGGCGCACCGCACCGACGCCGTTCTCGTCGCCGTCGGCGATGCGCTCGACTTTCTTCACCGCGCGCCACCACGACGGCCATTCCTCGGGCGTGCTCAAAGCCTGCCACACCGCTTCGCGCGGCGAGCTGAAGCTCCAGTCGGTGGTGAGGTGGAAGTTGGTTGAGGGCATTGGATCCTTGTAGCCCGGCTTGAGCGAAGCGAAATGCGGGATGGTGTCGCCAGCGGTGCGGTCATTCCCGGATTGCGCCGCGCGCAATCCGGGCCACGGTTGGCGCGTTATTTCACGCCGAGCAATTCGACGTCGAACATCAGCGTCGCGTTCGGCGGAATGACGCCGCCGGCGCCGCGGGAGCCGTAGCCGAGTTCGGGCGGAATGATGAGCGTGCGCTTGCCGCCGACCTTCATGGTGGCGACGCCTTCGTCCCAGCCGGCGATGACGCGATGCTGGCCGATCGGAAATTCGAACGGCGTGCCGCGATCGACCGAGCTGTCGAACTTCGCGCCCTTCTTGCCATTCTCGTAGAGCCAGCCGGTGTAATGCATGACGCAAGTCTGGCCGGTCTTGGGCGACGGGCCGGTGCCGATCTTGGTGTCGATAATTTTCAGGCCCGATGGCGTGGTTGTGACGGGCTGGGCATCGGCCGGTTCAGACATCGCCAAAACTCCTATGACTCCGGTTGTTACGACGGAAAGAGCGGTAACGACCGCGGCGCGGCGCGATAAAACTCGCATTCTTTTTTCTCTCCTGTGGGATGGGCGCGGGAGACTAGCCTAGAAGGGTGGGGCAGGCCATGCCCGGAATACTCAAATAGCGTTCGGTCAGGGCGGGTGCGGAGCCCTTCGATGCTGTGGTCTTCGTTGCTGTAGTCTTGGCCATGCGTAGAAAATAATATCTCTGCCGGCCCTGGCCGAGGCAGGCCGTCACTCCGCGCGGTGCGCGGGCAAACGAGCGGGTTCGGGTTAACGGCGATGAGCAGCGAACGCGAGGTTGATCTGTTGATCGCGGGCGCCGGCCCCGCCGGCATGACGGCGGCGCTTGTCGCAAGCCTGCAAGGATTAAAGGTGCTGCTCTGCGAAAAGTCGGGGCAGGTCGGCGGCACCGGTGCGACCTCGGCCGGCACGCTGTGGATTCCCGGCAATCATCAGAGCCGCAAGGCGGGCTTCGACGACAGCGCCGAGAAAGCGCAAGACTATCTCGACGCACTCATCGGCGGCCCAGTGAACCGGGAATTGCGGACGGCGTATCTGCAAACCGGGCCGATCGCGATCGACTATCTCGAAGACAATAGCGACGTGAAGTTCATGCCGTGCGGGCGGCATCCCGATTATCGCAGCAACATGAAAGGCGCGGCGGTGATGGGGCGGGCGATCGCGCCGCAGCCGTTCGACGGGCGTCTGCTCGGCGCCGATTTCGCGCGGCTGCGTCCGCCGATCCGCGAATTCATGGTGTTCGGCGGCATGATGGTCGGCAAGGCCGACATCGCGCCGCTCGTCGGCCGCTTCACGTCGCTCAGGAATTTCAGCCACGCGACGAGGCTTTTGCTGCGTTACCTTGCCGATCGCACCCGTTATCCGCGCGGCACGCGGCTGGTCATGGGCAACGCGCTCGTGGGGCGGCTGTTTCTCAGTCTGCGGAAGCGCGGCGTCGAAATCCTGTTCGACGCGCCGATCGCCGATGTCGCGTACGAGAACGGGCGCGTCCTCGGCGCCAAGATCAAGATCGCGGGCCAAGGGGTTCAAGAGACTTATGTAAGGACGCGAAAAGGCGTCGTCTTCGCCACCGGCGGCTATGCGCATAACAAGCGCTTTCGCGAAGCTTTCATGCCGCGTCCGGTGCCGGTCCACTCGCTAAGCAGCGAGTTCAACTCAGGCGACGGGCTCACGATCGGCGAGCGGCTCGGCGCGCGCATCGCGCCGGAAGAGCACGGCCAGAGCGGGTTATGGACGCCGGTATCGCTCACCGTGCGCGCCGACGGCAGCAAAGGCCTGTTTCCCCATCTCATGCTCGACCGCGCCAAGCCGGGCGTGATTGCCGTCAACAAGGCCGGGCAGCGCTTCGTCAATGAAGCGGTTTCGTACCACGATTTCGTCTTGGCCATGTTCGAGGCCGATGCGCGCGCGCCGTCCATTCCCTGCTACCTGATCTGCGATGCGGTATTCATCGAGAAATATGGTCTCGGTATTGTCTATCCCGGCATGCGCGACCTCTCAGGTCTGCTCAAATCGGGATACCTCAAGCGCGGCGCTACGCTGGAAGAACTCGCGGCGCTGATCGGCATCGATGCGCTGGCGCTGCGCGCGACGGTCACGCGCTATAACGCGTTTGCGCAGACCGGCGCGGATGTGGACTTCGGGAAGGGCGAAACCGAGCTCAACCGCTTCAACGGCGACGAAACCCACACGCCCAATCCCTGCATCGGGCCGATCGCGCGTGCGCCGTATTACGCCGTCGCGCTTTGGCCCGCCGAGATCGCGGTGAGTACGGGCCTCACCACCGACGCCGACGCCCGCGTGCTGGACCGCGACCACAGCGCCATTCCCGGCCTTTATGCCTGCGGCAACGACATGGCGTCGCCGATGTCGGGCGCGTATCCCGGGCCGGGCACCACGCTCGGTCCAGGGATGGTCTTTGCCTATCGCGCGGCGATGCATGCCGCCGGAAAGGATCCGTTGGGCTAATAACCTGCATGGGCGACACCGATCAGCGCTGGTACGCCTTCCGCGATCTTGTGCGTGGCCGCGCGATCCCGCCGACCATAGGCCTACGCCGCTGTCGCCAGCGCGAAGTCGTAACGGTCCCGGATGTAGCCGTTGAAGAACACGCCCTTCGACTCCGCTCGCATGAAACTTTCATACACGGCGCGCGGCACGTCGTAATATTTATAGGTGTTCCCGCCGGTGAACGTGACCCAAAGCTGGCGCGCCGCGGCGTCGTAATCGATGCGCTGGATGGCTGTTGAGCTGACCGCAGGCACTGGCGCCTCCTTGTTCTTATCCGCGGCTAACGCGTGGCAGCCGACAGGGTTGCGCCGCCACGTTTTTCGACATGGCTGGGTTGAGGTCTGTGCTGAGGTGCGGGAGGCCGGCGGACCGCCGATCTCGGTGTCCACGCCATGTAGCTGCCCGCGAGGCGGCGCACCGCGCAAAGACGGATGCGAAGTGAGTCGCCGATTCCGAAGGCGTGACCGTTCAGGCTGCGTGTTCGGGCTGTCTCGTCATGTCACTGCGGCCCGCCAGCAAACCCGCAATCGAAATGTCTTCGTCGAGGTCTTCCCAATGCAGGCCGACTCGGCTGATCTCGACGCGCGCACGCGCTTCCGGGCTCGCGCCCAATAGGCGCGGAAACCAGGCGAGCGGCACCCCCAAGGTGCGGCCGTCGGTCAAATCGACCCACATCATGTGCTCGTCAAAACGAACCGCCGTTGCCGAAATGGTCATCCCAAGCCTTTATCGATTTGTAGGATGGGTTGAGCGAAGCGAAACCCATCATCGATCGATGAGGCAGTTGATGGGTTTCGCAAGTGCTCAACCCATCCGGGCTACGCGTTACAATCCAATCACGCGGTTCCAATCCGCAATGTACATATACAAGCGCTGAAACTCGCTCGGCAATAGCATTCGATTATGGGCAATAAAGTTTCGGGCCTTTTCCATTTCGTCCATGCGCTGTTTCAGCCAGTGCTGCGTCGGTATGATATCTTTGAAATAATCCCACTTGGCGATGACGATTTGAGCAAGTTGGCCGAAATCAACAAATCCGAGTAAGTCAGCCTTCTCTCCCTCCAACCAGGAATCCTTAAAGGCGGTATCCCTGCGTCCCTCCGCATATTCTTTGATCTTAGGAGGCAGTTTGTCTTGCCAGTCTTGGCCTTCTTTCTCATCAAGCGCGTCGCGAATAAAATCGCGGAGCTCGTTTTCGAAGCAAAAGAGAACTGCATATAGGCGTGCCATTTCGAGGGCGCTATTTCTCCGAGCGACGCCGAAAGGTGCGAGCGCTTCTCGAAGCAAATTTTCCTCTGCTTCAGTCGTGCTTGCGCCGATCTGAATGCCTGCTCGCCGAAATGTCTCCGCTTCTGCTTCGAACATAAGGCCTCGAAACATGAAGCTTCGTACGTTGTCCTTAGCTGACAAGATGCTCCTTCAGCGATTTGAAAATCGCATTGTACACCTCGACATCTTTCGTCGCCGGAAGATGAATCTGAATGTTGTAATGAAGACCAGAGATGATGTTTGCGTGTTCCGCCGCCGGCGGCAGAGTCGCCGCGTGATCCGCTTCCCGCTCTTGCGCGGGCACACCTCCTCCGGGGGATGAACTGCTTTTCTTGGGCGAAAGATCAGCTAAGGGAAGCAGTCCGAAAAATGTCTTTGCCATCAGGCTAGCAAGATTGTCGCTGACGTTATGGTAGCTCTTAAATTTGCCTTCGATAGCGCTACGATCACTTGTAGTTGGATGTTCTTTAATTAGAAAAATGTCTTCGTAGGCCTCTCGGAGGGCCTGACCAAGTACCTGTTTGGACCGAGAATGGTCGCGGTATTCGAGATAACGGGGGGTCGGCTTTCCGTCTGAAGTCACGAACCCGATCGCCTTCAGCAAAGGTACAAAGGCTCGGTCGTTCGTCGACTTGAAGCCCCAATCCTTTAACAATAATTGGGTGACGCGCTCGGGCGCCTGCCCGTCCTGAACCTTCTTGAACAAATCAGGTATGCGATTGACTGGCAAAACGTATGCGTTTGTTAGGGCCATTCGATGTGCTCAATGCGATGAGAGATTATCTCTCACAATTACTGTACACGATTTGTTCTTACAAGAAAGGGGCGGCCAAACGGCCGCCCACAACTTTTTAGCTACACCCCGTCGTCGATCCGCACGTATCGCACTTCAAACACGTGCCGTTCCGCACCAAAGTAAAATTCCCGCACTCGCCGCACATTTCGCCTTCATAGCCTTTGGCTTTGGCTTCGGCGCGGCGTTCGGCTGCCGCGGCTTTGGCGTTGGCGCGGGCGTCGATGCGTTGCTCGAGCGCTTGGGTCGGCGAGAGTCTTTGCTCGGGCTCGGACTTGAGCGCCGTGGCGCCGGCGAGTTCGCCGCGCGCGCCGGAGCCGGCAAACGCGGTCACATTCGAACTCTGTACCCCCTCACCCCGACCCTCTCCCCCCTGGGGAGAGGGAGCAGAGACGCGGTCGGCTCCGCCACCGCCTTCCATCACCTTGAGACGGTCGGTGCGCGAGCGGGTCAGGCCCTTCGATACATAGCGGCCTTCGGGCTTGCCTTCCTCGACGCCTTTGCCGAGCGCATCGAAACCTTCGCCGCTCGGATCGACATGGGCGAGATCGAAGCGCTCCATGTAGGACACCGCCAGCTCGCGGAACACGTAGTCCAGGATCGAAGTGGCGTATTTGATCGTGTCGTTGCCCTGCACCGGGCCGGACGGCTCGAAGCGGGTGAAGGTGAAGGCATCGACATATTCGTCGAGCGGCACGCCGTATTGCAGGCCGAGCGATACCGCGATGGCGAAGTTGTTGAGGAGCGAGCGCAGCGCCGCGCCTTCCTTGTGCATGTCGATGAAGATCTCGCCGAGCCTGCCGTCGTCATATTCGCCGGTGCGCAGATAGAGCTTGTGGCCGCCGACCACGGCTTTCTGGGTGTAGCCCTTGCGCCGGTCGGGCATGCGCTCGCGATTGCGCACCTCGATGATGCGCTCGACGACTTTCTCGACGATCTTTTCCGAAAGGGCGGCAGCACGAGACGTCGCCGGCTTGTCGAGGAACGCTTCGATCACATCGTCATCCTCGGCGTCATCGGCGATGAGCTGCGATTGCAGCGGCTGCGACAGTTTCGAGCCGTCGCGATAGAGCGCGTTGGCTTTGAGCGCGAGCCGCCAGGACAAGAGATACGCCTCCTTGCAGTCCTCAACCGTCGCATCGTTCGGCATGTTGATGGTCTTGGAGATGGCGCCCGAAATGAACGGTTGCGCCGCCGCCAGCATGCGGATGTGGCTTTCGACCGAGAGGAAGCGCTTGCCGGTGCGGCCGCACGGATTGGCGCAGTCGAACACGGCATAGTGCTCGGGCTTGAGATGCGGCGCGCCTTCGACCGTCATGGCGCCGCAGACGTGGATATTGGCCGCTTCGATGTCGCGCTTGCTGAAGCCGAGATGCGCCAACAGGTCGAAGCTCGGCGCGGCGAGGTCTTGCGCATCGACGCCGAGTTCGTCGCGCAGGAATTCCGCGCCCAGCGTCCATTTGTTGAAGACGAATTTGATGTCGAACGCGGTCGGCAGCGCCTTTTCCACTTTCTCGATCGCCTCGGGCGTGAAACCCTTGGCCTTGAGCGTCGTATGGTTGATCGCCGGCGCCTGGCCGAGCGAAGCGTGACCGACCGCATAGACGATGATTTCGGCAATTTCGCTTTCGCTATAGCCGAGCACGCGCAGCGCTTCCGGCACCGCGCGGTTGATGATCTTGAAATAGCCGCCGCCGGCGAGCTTCTTGAACTTCACCAGCGCGAAGTCGGGCTCGATGCCGGTGGTGTCGCAATCCATGACGAGGCCGATGGTGCCGGTCGGCGCCACCACGCTCGCCTGCGCATTGCGGTAGCCGTGCGCCTCGCCGAGCGTCAGCGCGCGATCCCAGGCCGCCTTGGCGTGCTCGACCAGCTTGTGGTCGGGACAGGATTTGTGATCGAGCGGCACCGGCGGCGTCGTCATCTGCTCGTAGCCGGTGCGCTCGCCATGCGCGGCGCGGCGATGGTTGCGCATCACGCGCAGCATCGGCTCGCGGTTCGCGGCATAGAGCGGGAACGGGCCAAGCTCGGACGCCATCTCGGCGGAAGTGGCGTAAGAAACGCCGGTCATGATGGCGGACAGCGCGCCGCAGATGGCGCGGCCGGCGTCGGAATCATAGGGAATGCCCGACGACATCAACAGCCCGCCGACATTGGCATAGCCAAGGCCGAGTGTGCGGAAGTCGTAGGAGCGCTGCGCGATCTCACGCGACGGGAATTGCGCCATCAGCACCGAGATTTCGAGCACGATGGTCCACAGCCGCACCGCGTGTTCGTAACCTTCGACGTCGTACAGCTCGCTCTTGAGCGTCTGCCCGTTGGCGGCGGAGGGAAGCGCCGGCGTGTGGAACGCGAGCAGGTTCAGCGAGGCGAGATTGCACGCCGTGTCATCGAGGAACATGTATTCCGAGCACGGATTGGAGGCGACGATCGGGCCGGACGCCGAGCAGGTGTGCCAGTCGTTGATCGTGGTGTGGAATTGCAGGCCCGGATCGGCGCTGGCCCAGGCGGCGTGGCCGATCTTTTCCCACAGGTCGCGCGCCTTCACGGTCTTGGCGATCTTGCCGGGCTTGGTGCGCCAGAACAGATCCCAGTCGCGATCGGCTTCGACCGCTTTGAGGAACTCGTCGGTGACGCGCACGGTGTTGTTGGAGTTCTGGCCGGAGACCGTGAGATAGGCTTCCGAATCCCAATCGGTGTCGTAGATCGGGAAACTGATATCGGTATAGCCCTGCTTGGCGAACTGGATGATGCGGCGGATGTAATTTTCCGGCACGTGGTTCTTGCGCGCCGCCTTGATCTCGCGGCGAAGCTGCGGGTTTTTCTCAGGGTCGAAGCATGAGTCGCCCGGACCTTCGCAGTTCACGCAAGCCTTGAGGATCGCGCGCAGGTGGCGCTGGTTGATCTTGGAGCCGGTGACGAGGTTGGCGACCTTCTGCTCTTCGACCACTTTCCAGTCGATGAAAGTCTCGACGTCGGGATGGTCGGCATCGAGGATCACCATTTTCGCGGCGCGGCGCGTGGTGCCGCCCGACTTGATGGCGCCCGCAGCGCGGTCGCCGATTTTCAGAAAGCTCATCAGGCCCGACGACCTGCCGCCGCCGGACAGCCGTTCGCCGTCGCCGCGCAGTTTTGAGAAATTCGAGCCGGTGCCGGAGCCGTATTTGAACAGCCGCGCCTCGCGCACCCACAGATCCATGATGCCGCCCTCGTTGACGAGGTCGTCGGCGATCGACTGGATGAAGCAGGCGTGCGGCTGCGGATGCTCGTAGGCGCTCTCGGACGACTTCAGTTTGCCGGTCTGGAAGTCGACGTAGAAATGCCCTTGGCCCGGCCCGTCGATGCCATAGGCCCAATGCAGGCCGGTGTTGAACCATTGCGGCGAATTCGGCGCCACCATCTGCATCGCCAGCATGTAGCGGTGCTCGTCGAAAAACGCCTGCGCGTCGGCCTCGGAGGAGAAATAGCCGCCCTTCCAGCCCCAATAGGTCCAGGTGCCGGCAAGGCGATCGAAAACCTGCTTGCAGGATGTTTCGCCGACGATGCGTTCGGCTTCCGGCAGCTCCTTCAGGGCTGCTTCATCGGGAACGCTGCGCCACAGCCATGAGGGAACGCTGTTCTCCTCGACCTTCTTGCGGCGCGAGGGAACACCGGCCTTGCGGAAATACTTTTGCGCCAGCACGTCGGAGGCGACTTGCGACCATTGCTCCGGCACCTCAACGTTCTCGGCGTGGAACACGACGGAACCGTCCGGATTACGGATTTCGCTCGTGGTCAGACGGAACGCGATGTCCGCGTATGGCGATTGTCCCTCTTTGGTGAAGCGCCGCTCAATCCGCATTTTCTGCCCCTTCAATTTGCATTTTTCTCTACATCGGCGGTCCAGCGGATCACCCGCTTAATATAGAACGCCGACAGCTTCCCCGCGACGTGGCAGAATAAGCTCTGCCGCATCAGCCTCACCCCTGATCGCTGTTTTGCCACCCACGCCGTTCAGCTTGACGAGTCGCGTTTCGCTTTTCACGTCCGGGCACCCTTCGAGGTCAGCAAATCCCACGCGCATGCCAGAGGCGGCGCGGAGCATTCCGCAGAACCCTTTTTGGGGAGCCCGGCCGACTTCATGACCTGCGCGCCGAACTTTCGAAAGCTAGGCTATGCCGGTCGCGCACGTCAAGACTTAGTACAAAAATCTGAATCAACCACTAAATGTGGGGATTACGGGGATGAATCGGGGAAGGGAGACGCAAGTATCAGAGATTCGAAGGGAATCTGGAAGGCCCTACGGTTTCGCCAAAGCAATTTTGATGTTGGAAACACGATTTTCTGGGGCCGGCCGCGCCTCCACAGGGTCACGGCGCCCACCTCCCTGGCGGAGCTCGGCGGCAGACTGAGATGGGCGCGTCATGCGGCTGTCACGCAATGGCGCGGGTTTGAGCCTGATTCTGAGTGAGAACACCTATGGAATGGGGATTTTCACCACCATCGTTTTAGCGGCCGTACCTAAGATATTGAATCCGTGAGCGGATTCGTCACGCGTTTGTTAGATCGCCGGCCGGGGCCGGTGTCGCGCTACCTGTCCCGTCCAAATTCACGGCGCGAGGGGTCCCGAGCGCTGCCGGAACGGGCTACTCCCTTGTTAACCTTAAAGAAGTCTTACTTTTCCTATGGGCTCACCATTGCTTGACGGGGTAGAGGGGCGCCGCCGATAACCTTTTGTAAATGATTAGGTGTGGGGTTCAGCGTGCGATCCGCGCAGGGCGCATCATTGCGAGCGCCGCCCTGTTGGCGGGCTGTACTGCAAATATCCACAACGATCCCATCAATGCCCCGCTGACCGCCAACCCCCGGCAGATCGAAGCCGAGCTCGGCAGCGACGTCGCAACCAATTACGACGACATGGTCGTGGCGCTGTCCTTCTCGGGCGGCGGCACCCGCGCGGCGGCGTTCTCCTACGGCGTGCTGCAGGGCTTCGAGCAGACGCGGGTGCCGACCCGCACCGGCCCGGTGTCGCTCCTCGACCGTCTCGACTTTCTCTCCGGGGTTTCCGGCGGCTCGATCCTCGCCGCCTATTACGGATTGCGTGGGCGCGAAGGGTACAGCGATTTCAAGCAGCGCTTCTTGCTGGCCAATGGCGAGGAGGGGCTGCAAACCGATCTCAGCCTCGGCAATATCGCGCGCGGCTTGCAGGGCGGCGTCAACGACACCACGCAGTTTCCGGTCTGGCTCGACCAGCATCTCTACAACCACGCGACGTTCCGCGACCTGCTCAGCCGGGCGCGGCCGCGGGTCTGGATCAACGCCTCCGATATCTACAATCGCACCGCCTTCATTTTCGCGCCGGTGACGTTCAGCGCGCTGTGCAGCGACCTGACGAGCTATCCGGTGTCGTTGGCGGTTGCGGCCTCCGCCGCGGTGCCGGTCGTGTTCGCGCCGATTGTCATCCAGAACTATCCGGGCGCTTGCCCGATCGGACTGCCGGACTGGGTGCAGCGCGTGCACAACAATCCTAACGCCCAGCCGCTGATCAAATCCTATGCCGATGCGCTGGAGCGCTACCGCTCCGGCCAAATCAAATACGTCAAATTGCTCGACGGCGGCCTGATCGACAATTATGGGCTCGCGGGCTTCACCATCGCGCGGCTCGCTTCGAGCACGCCGGATGGTCCGCTGGCGCCGCAAGAAGCGGTCAAGCTGCGGCGCTTCCTGTTTCTCGTCGTCGATTCCGGCCGCGACCCGTCGGGAAAATGGGCGCAGACGATTCCCGGCCCGTCGGGCGTCGATCTCATCATGGCGACGTCCGACACCGCGACCGAGTCCGGCGCGATCGGCAGCTATTCGGCATTCGACGCGACCATGAACGACTGGAAGACTCAGTTGGTGCGCTGGCGTTGCGGGTTGTCCGAAGCGGACCGCCGCAAGTTCGGCGCGCCGCCCGGATGGAACTGCAGCGACGTGCAATTCTTCATCGGGCGAATTTCTTTTGATCAACTGGGTCCGGAGCGGCAAGCAGCCCTCAACCACGTCGAGACGCGTTTGCGCCTGCCGCCGGATCAGGTCGAGATGCTGATCAATGCCGGCCGCGATGCGCTGAGCGTCAATCCGAAATTCCGCGCGTTCCTCACTTCCCTCGGCCACTCGCCGCTGCAGCGGCCGCCGGTCGCGCCGGCGCCGCGTTCGCCGTTCCCGCCGGCGCCGCGCTCGCCGTTGCCACGACCGAGTGGCGCGCCGGTCTCCGCGCTCCCGCACACGGAAGCCAAAGCGGACTGAGCAAGACGGATTGAGCAAGGCGGACTGAGATTGCGTCCGCACCCGCTTGATTCCCCTTTCGCTTCGGCGTTGAATCTGGGCTGCAAACGGCGGTCGACAACGCCGAGCGGGAGGAAAATCCATGGACGACATTCAACGGCGCGCCTTCATGAAGGGCGCGGCCATCGGCACGCTTGCGTTTACGGTCGGCGCCGCCGACGTGATGCTGACGCCGCGCCAGGCGCACGCACAAAGCGTTCCGCTGCGCACGTTGACCGCCGATCAGGCGGCGACACTTGGCGCCATGGGCGAGACGCTCGTGCCCGGCGCCAAGACCGCGGGCATCACCAATTTTGTCGATCAGCAGCTTTCAATCCCGCCGGAAGAGGCACTCCTCGAAGCGCGCATCATGAATGTGCGGCCGCCCTACGCGAATTTCTATCGCGCGGCGCTTGGTGCGATCGATGGCGCGAGCGCGGCCAAATATGACGGCCGCGGCTTCGCCAAGCTTAACGCTTCCGAACAGCACGACTTTGTCGATCTGATGCGCCAGAACAAGCTTGAGAACTGGAAAGGCCCCGGCGCGGGCTTTGTCTATTTCCTGCTGCGCACCGATGCCGTCGATGTCGTCTACGGCACCATGGACGGCTACGCCCAGCTTGGCGTGCCGTACCAGGCCCACATCGCGCCGACGAAGAGCTGGTGAGGAGACAGCGTCATGGCCAACGAAAAAGTTGATGTCGTCATTGTCGGCGCCGGCGCGTCGGGTTCGGTCTACGCTTCGGTCTTGGCGAAGCAGGGCAAGAAGGTGGTGCTGCTTGAAGCGGGCCCCGATTGGCAGCTCACCGATCTCATCAGTTCGGATTTCTGGGGCCGCCGCGTCAAACCGGCCGGTCCGCCGTTCCTGCTCGAAGGCAAGAATCCCTACGGCTATGTCTATCAAGCCGGCTGGGGCGTCGGCGGCGCGTCGCTGCATTATTTCGCCAATTTCCCGCGCCTGATGCCGAACGACTTCAAGGTGAAGAGCACCTACGGCAAGGGGCTGGACTGGCCGATCGACTACGCCGACATCGCGCCCTACTGGGACAAGGTCGCCGACGACGTCGGCGTTTCCGGCGACGCCAAGGCCGAGGAAGTCTGGCGGCCGGCGGGCAAGCCCTATCCGATGCCGCCGATGAAGACATTTCCGGGCGGCGACGCTTGGAAGAAAGGCTTTGCGGCGAACGGAATGCGCCTCACACCGGCCGCCGTCGGCATCAACTCGACCGAATATAAAGGCCGCCCGGCCTGCATCTATGACGGCTGGTGTCATGTCGGCTGCCCGATCGGCGCGCTCGCCAATCCGCTCGTCACTTATCTCGCCGACGCCAAGAAAGCCGGCGCCGAGGTGAGGGCGCATTCGACCGTGACGCGCGTTCTCATGAGCGCGGACGGCAGCAAGGCGACCGGCGTCGAATATTACGACGCCAAGAAAGAAAAGCAGGTGCAGGAGGCAAGCGTCGTCGTGCTGGCCGCATGGGCTGCGCAAAACCCGCGCCTCATGCTCAACTCCGCCGGCGGCAAGCACGCGAACGGGCTTGCCAATTCGAGCGGGCTTCTCGGCAAATACATGCTCGCGCATTTCGCCTCGGGCACCTCGGCGATGTTCGACGAAGATATGCAGCCCTATATGGGCACCATCGCCGCGCAATATTTCTCCTACGACCGCTACGACAAGAATTCCTACAAAGACAAAGGCGCGTTCGGCTCGACCTTCATGGTCGCCGGCTCCGCTCAGCGTTACAGCGCACTCGGCGGCGTCGCCAATGCGCGCCTCGATCTGTTCGGCGCGGATCTCGCCGCCTTCATGAAACGCGCGGCGAAGGGCTATACCCGCCTCACTGCCTTCGGCGAGGAAATGCCGAGCCTCGACAACCGTGTCGAACTGGCGAGCGACAAGGACGAATTCGGCATGCCGCTCGGCAAAATCACCCATGGCTTCAACGACGAGGCGGTGGCCTTGTTCAACGCCAATTTCGAGCAGGGGCTTGCCATCGCCAAGGCCACGGGCGCCAAGGAAGCGTGGTCCAACAAAGGGCCGATGCCGACCATTCATCTCATGGGCGGCACCATCATGGGCCACGGCACAGGCGACTCGGTGACCAATAGCTTTGGCCAGACCCACGAGATCGCCAATCTGTGGATCGCGGGGCCGGGCATCTTCCCAACCAGCGGCGCGCCGAACCCGACCTACACGATCTTCGCGCTGTCGCTGCGCGGGGCGGAGAATCTCGCGACGAATTTCGGAGCGGTGGCGGGGTGATGTTTTTTCCTCCCCGCCGAAAAGCGGGGAGGGGATCGCCCGAAGCTCGCGAAGCGGCAGCGTTCACTTCACCTTGCGTGCCGCGATGCGTTGATATTTACGTCGCCCGCTCGCTCTCAAACGTTGCCTTGTTCCCACGGCTCGCTGCCTATCTCTTTCGCGATAATTTGCGCTGTTCGTCGTAATGCTTCACGAAAGCTGGCGTCTCGATCGAGTGTAAAGCGCGCCGTCGGCACTGCCAAATTGATGGCGCCGTAGAAATTCCGTCCACTTCGGACAGCAGCGGCGATGGCCGTTATGCCCAACGTGAACTCCTCTCGCGAATAGGCAAAGCCCGTCGCTTTGATCTCCCGAATTTCTTTCTTCAGACGGCTCTTGGACCTCACCGTGTGCGGCGTCACCGGCGCCAATGCGACGCGCGTGAAGTATTGGCCTAGTTCTTCCGGGCGAAGCTCCGACAGCGCGATCTTGCCGGCGGAAACAGCATATAGAGGCGCAAGCATACCGACCTTCATCGTGTACGACAGCGCCTGATTGCTGATTGCGGAAGCGACCACTTCTACCGAGTCCGCAATCCGGGCATAGAAGCCGCAAGTTTCGCTGACCTCGGTGCTGAGCTCCTGCAGGAACGGCGTCACCCGATCGCTCAAAGATGGCTTTCGCACCTTCCTTGCGAGCTGAGCGACCCCCGCGCCAAGCCGGTAGCGCTCGGTCTTCGGATCACGTTCGAGAAAATTCCGCGACCGCAGGTTTGTAAGCAGATGAAACAGGCTGCTGCGAGGAATGCCAAGACTTCTCAACAATAGCGAGAACGACGGCGGCTCGGAACAGGCGGCCACATACTCGAGAATATCGAGGCCACGCTCGAGCGACTTGACAGCAGAGTGAGAGCTTAGTTTCATGTTGTAGACAAGTTCAACCTATTGAACCTACCCAACCGCGCTCGCTTTGACAAGTGGCCAGCGCGTGCGGCCGGAACGGCCGACCTAGAGGAAACGTCACGGGCGGTACCATTGGTCGAAGCTCCTCCAAGCAGATGTTCCGTGCTGATTGTCGGCGGAGGTCCGTGCGGCCTGATGCTGGCCAATGAGCTAGGCCGGCGCGGCGTCAGCGCTGCTCTGGTCGATCAAAAGCCGACGACCACTTTCAATCCTCAGGCCAACGCGACGCAGGCGCGAACGATGGAGCACTTTCGGCGCCTCGGCTTTGCCCAGGAAATACGGTCGCTCGGGCTGCCTTTGGATTTCCCGACCGACGTCGCCTATTTCACCCGCTACGACCGCCACGAATTGGCGCGCTTTCGCCTGCCCTCGGCCGGCGAGGCGATGGATCGCGTGAAGGAATTATCCGGCTCGTGGAGCGCAGCCGAATTGCCCCACCGCGTCTCGCAAAAGTTCGTGGAGCAGGTGCTGCGCCGGCATGCCGAGAAGCTTCCAGGCATTTCGATCAATTACGGATGGCGTCTCGTTCGCTTTTTCGAGCACCCGCACGGAATCCAAGCGCGGGTCGAGCGGGTTGCCGACGGACGGACGCTCACTGTGGAAGCATCCTACCTCGTCGGCGCCGATGGACCGCGAAGCACGGTCCGTCAGGTCCTTGGAATTGAGCATTTGGGCGACCAGGAGATCGTGCGAGACTTTTTCGGCGGTCGCATGCATGCCATCTACCTGCGTGCTCCTGATTTCTATCGCATCGTCCCGCACCCGCCCGCCTGGATGAATGTAACGTTCAATCGCGAGCGTCGGGCCTTCATGGCGGCGGTGGACGGCAAGGGCGAGTTTGCGTTCCACACTCAATTGCGACCTCACGAGAATGAAAATGAAATTACGCACGATCGCGCCGTCGCGATGTTTCGTGCCGCCGTGGGCGCTCCGATCGAGCTCGAAATCCTGTCGCGTGGAACTTGGACGGCCGGCTTTGCGCTGGTGGCCGAGCGATTTCAGCGTGGGCGCGTATTCATCGCGGGCGATGCAGCACATCTGTTCACGCCTACGGGCGGCCTTGGATACAACACCGCGGTCGAAGACGCGGTCAATCTCGGCTGGAAGCTTGCCAGCGTAGTGCGTGGCGAAGCAGGCACCGGGCTCCTCGACACTTATGAAGCAGAGCGCCAACCGATCGCGGCTCGCAATACTCGATTTGCAAAAGCGTTTGCCGACTCCATCGGTACCTTTATGCCTGTCCCCGAAATCGAAGACGACACCACCGAGGGCGAAAGAGCGCGCCGCGAAGCCGGTGAGTATCTCGCCGTTCATGGCAGGGCTGAATTTGACATTCCCGGCATTACGTTCGGCGGGCGTTACGACGGCTCCCCCATCGTCATCGACGACGGCACGGCGCCGCCGCGTGACGAAGCGAATGTCTATGTCCCCTGCGCGAAACCGGGCGGCCGGGCACCGCATGTTTGGCTCTCCGACGATAATTCGCTGTACGACAGGTTCGGCTTTGAATGGACGCTGTTGCGATTGTCCGGCGGAGCCAAGGCTCACAGCCTGATCGCCGCAGCCGCGCAAGCAGGTATCAAACTCAAAGTTGTCGATATTTCGGAGAAAGGCGTTCGCGACGTCTACGGCGCCGATCTTGTCTTGGTGAGACCCGATCAGATCGTCGCCTGGCGTTCGAACAGCGCGCCTGATCCCAAAGCAATTCTCGGCCGCGTGCTCGGCCTTCAAAGCGGCCCAACGTCCGAATGTGCGAAAGCGGGAGAGAACGGCAATTCGCGATCAGCATGGCGATGACGACGCAAGATTCGATCAGGCCGTTCCGCAGTCTAGATGGGGAGGTAGAGAATGACCAATGCATTTCCGAGCGATCGAAAGCTGAAGAGAGAAGCTCTGCTCGATGCCGTTGACAAAATCGCTCCGATTCTGCGGGACTCCGGCGCCAAGAGCGATACGATCGGCACACTTTCGTCCGAAGCTGTCGCTGCGCTGCGCACGGCCGGCATGTTCAAGCTTAAGCTTTGTACGGAGATGGGCGGTGCGGAGGCCGACCCTGTGACCGAAATGATGGTGATCGAGCAGCTCGCCTACAATGATTTCACGAGCGGTTGGTGCACGATGGTCGGAGCTACCGCCATTGCATCACTCGGCACCTTTCTCCCTCAATCCGGTCTCGAGAAAGTCTTCGCCAACGGACAAGTGCCGACGGCCGCCATATCTTTTTTTCCCGCCGGACGCGCTGTGCGCGACGGTAGTGGTTTTCGGGTTCGCGGCCGTTGGCGTTTTAACAGCGGAATTCGCCACGCGGAATGGGTATTGGGCGGAACAGTCGTTGAAGGAACGGAAGCCGAGAATGGTGGCCGGCCGATCGTGATGTTCTCGGCCTTTCCGATCGAGGATGTAACCATCCACGACAACTGGGGCGATGTAGTCGGCTTACGAGGGACCGGCTCGTGCGATTTCTCAGTCGATGACTATGCTTTGCCCGCAGATTTGACTTTCGTGTGGGATCTCTTGAAGCCGAGGCCGCTTCGTGGCGGGCCGTCGTATCTACTTCCCCCGTTCAGCTATGTCGCCAAAGAACACGGGAGTGTTGCTATCGGTGCCGCACGGCGTGCGCTCGACGAGCTCATCAGCATTGCAACCACGACCCGAGGCACATTCCGCTCCTCGCGACTGGATGAGCGCCAAGTGGTGCACCGTCTTATTGCCGAAGCCGATCTGAAATTGCGGGCGGCGCGCGCGCTCATGCATGAACGCTATGACCGCCTATACGACAGCGTAAGCGGCGGCACGCTTCCAGACGGAGCGGCCATTGCCGACGTGCGGGCGATTTGCGTTTATGCAACAGACATAGCGATCGAGACGGCGACCATGTGCTACCACTTTGCCGGCAACACCGGCTTACATCATCCACATATCGTCGGCCGCTTGTTGCGCGACCTCAACACCGCGGGCCTCCACCAGGTGATGAGCGACACGGCATACGAGAACCATGGAAAATTCCGCCTAGGCTTACCGGCTGATCCGCTCGCCTGATGAAACGCATCGGCAGCGGCATTCGATCCGGCCTGGCACCTTGGCGGACGCGCCTTAAGCCCGCCCGCACCTGAAGGCTCGATCTACGCGGCGGATGCGGGAAGAGCGCTGGTCTTGGGATGTTCTTGTGCGCTGCCGAGCATCGGCGTCCTGGCCCCGAAGCAGTTGCTCTACAACGGCATGATGTGTCTACTCCGCCGCGGCCTTGGTGTGGCCGAGCCGGCGGTTGAGCGCATGCAGCAGCCCCTCGGCGGCTTCGGCGATCACGGTGCCGGGCGGGAAGATCGCCTCGGCGCCGGCCGATTTCAGCGCCTCGTAGTCCTGCGGCGGCACGACGCCGCCGACCACGATCATGATATCGCCGCGGCCTTGTTTGGTGAGCTCGGCCTTGAGCTCCGGGACCAGCGTCAGATGCGCGGCGGCGAGCGACGAAACGCCGAGAATATGCACGTCGTTCTCGACCGCCTGGCGCGCGGCCTCGGCGGGCGTCGCAAACAGCGCGCCGATGTCGACGTCGAAGCCGAGATCGGCAAACGCGCTGGCGATCACTTTCTGGCCGCGGTCGTGGCCGTCCTGACCGATCTTGGCGACCAGGATGCGCGGGCGGCGCCCTTCATTGTCCTCGAATTCGGCGACGAGCTTTTGTACCCGTGCGACGGCGTCCGTCATGCCGACCTCCCGTCGATAGACGCCGGAGATCGCCTTGATCTCCGCCTGATGACGCCCGAACACTTTTTCCAGCGCCAGTGAAATCTCGCCGACCGTCGCCTTTGCGCGCGCGGCGTCGATGGCCAAGGCTAAAAGATTGCTATTGCCGCCTTCGGCATTGCGCGTGAGCGCATCGAGCGCTTCGGCGACGATTTTTGGATCGCGCTCGCGCTTGAGGCGGCCGAGCTTGTCGATCTGCAATTGCCGCACTGCCGCGTTGTCGACCTTGAGCACGTCGATCGGCTGCTCGTCGCGCGGCCGGTATTTGTTGACCCCGATCACGGCTTGCGCGCCGCAATCGATGCGCGCTTGTGTGCGCGCTGCGGCCTCTTCGATGCGCAGCTTCGGCAGGCCGGCTTCGATCGCGCGCGTCATGCCGCCGAGCTGCTCGACTTCCTGGATGTGGCCCCACGACTTCGCCGCGAGATCGTGCGTCAGCCGTTCGACATAGAACGAGCCGCCCCACGGATCGATCAGGCGCGTCGTGCCGCTTTCCCGCTGCAGCACGATTTGCGTATTGCGCGCGATGCGGGCGGAGAAATCCGTCGGCAAAGCCAGCGCCTCGTCGAGCGCATTGGTGTGCAGCGATTGCGTGGCGCCCTGCGTCGCCGCCATCGCCTCGATGGCCGTGCGCGTGACATTGTTGAACACGTCTTGCGCGGTCAGCGACCAGCCGGAGGTCTGGCAATGGGTGCGCAGCGACAGCGAGCGGTCGTCTTTCGGGTCGAACTGTTTCATCAGCTTCGCCCATAATATGCGCGCGGCGCGCAGCTTTGCGATCTCCATGAAATAATTCATGCCGATGCCGAAGAAAAACGACAGCCGCGGCGCGAAACGGTCGACCGCGAGGTTAGCCGCCAGGCCGGCGCGGACATATTCGACGCCGTCGGCGAGCGTATAGGCAAGCTCGAGATCCGCCGTCGCGCCCGCCTCCTGCATGTGATAGCCGGAGATCGAGATCGAATTGAACTTCGGCATATGCGACGAGGTATAGGAAAAAATATCGGAGATGATGCGCAATGACGGCTTCGGCGGATAGATATAGGTGTTGCGCACCATGAATTCTTTGAGGATGTCGTTCTGGATGGTGCCGGCGAGCTTTTCCGGCGGCACGCCTTGCTCCTCGGCGGCAACGATATAGAGCGCGAGCACCGGCAGCACCGCGCCATTCATGGTCATCGACACCGACATCCGATCGAGCGGAATGCCGGAGAACAGCGTGCGCATGTCGTAGATCGAGTCGATGGCGACGCCGGCCATGCCGACATCGCCGGAGACGCGCGGATGATCGCTGTCATAGCCGCGATGGGTGGCGAGATCGAAGGCGATCGAGAGGCCCTTTTGGCCGGCGGCGAGATTGCGCCGGTAGAAGGCGTTTGAATCTTCCGCCGTGGAGAAGCCGGCATATTGCCGGATGGTCCACGGCTGGGTGACATACATGGTCGGGTAGGGGCCGCGCAGATAGGGCGCGATGCCGGGATAATTGTCGAGCGCCTCGACACCGTTGAGATCGGCGGCCTGGTAACTGCCTTTGACGGCGATGGACTCAGGCGTCAGCCAAGGCGCGGCGGCGCCGGACGGCCCGGTGGGGGCGTCAGCAAAGACCACCTGCGTGAAATCCGGGATTTGGCTCATCTCATCACCTGATCCGGCGACACAATCTATCACGCACCGCAACATAACGCACGGGGAACATCGCGAAGCTCTCGACGGGGGAACCTCAATGGCCCAGCATCTGATAGGCAGCTTGCAGCATGGCCACCGTGTCGCAACCGGCATAAATGAACGCGCCCACACCCGCGCTTCTCAAGGCGTCCTCCCCGGCAGGCCGGCCGGCGAGATAGAGATATTTTGGGACGGGCGCGAGAACCTTTGCCGCCGCGACAGCTTCGCGCGCGTAAATTTCGTCTGAGGAGCACAGGCAGGCGAGTTGCGCGCCTGACGCTTTGAACGCCGCGCCCATCGCTTCGAGGTTCGCAAAGCCATCGTTGGTCACGGCTTCGATGCCGCCGGCTTCAAAGAAGCTCTTGGCGAATGTCGCGCGCGCCGTAAAGTCGCTGAGCCGCCCAATGTTGGCGAGAAAGATTTTCGGCCTTGTTCCGGTTTTGGCGAGAATTGCGTCGGAGCGATCGCGCAGGAGCTCGAATGGTTCGGCGAGCCGGATTCGCGGCAATGGTTCGGCCGATACGGCGCTCGCGACCACCGCCGCGCCTTTCTTTGACGGCAATGGCGCGACGTTAAGAACGGCCGGCGTAGTCTCGTGAATGTCGGGGTAAGCGTTGGTGCCGGTCAGAATGTCCTTGCCGCGGGTAACCGCTTTCTGCCGTTCGGCAAGTACCGCGGCGGCGCTTTTCTGGATCAATCCGCTTTCCAATGCCGCCCAGGCGCCGCCGGCTTTTTCAATGTCCTGAAACAGCGACCATGCGGCGGCGCAAAGCTGTTGCGTGACGGTTTCGAGCGCGCCCGAGCCTGCGGCGGGATCGCCGACACGCGCGAGATTTGATTCCTCCAGGAGGAGAAGCTGCGTATTGCGCGCGGCGCGGCGCGCGAATGCGTCTGGCAAGCCAAGCGGCGCAGTGTGCGGCAACATGGTGATGGCGTCGGCGCCGCCGAGGCCGGCGGCGGCGACCGCGATCGCGTTGCGCAGCATGTTCACGTAAGGATCGCGCCGCGTCATCATCCGCCATGCGGTTTCGGCGGTGACCATGACCGGTTTCGGCGCGAGCCCGCAGGCCGCCTCGATGCGCGCCCACAATTTTCGCAGCGACCGGAATTTCGCCATGGTCAGGAATTGATCGGCATCCGCCGACAGCCGGAAATAGATCGCGTTCCGCGCCGCGTCGAGCGTCATGCTGCCCGCTTCGAGGGCACGCAAATAGGTGACCGCGCTGGCGAGCGCGAAAGCCAATTCCTGCGCGTCCGATCCGCCGGCATTGTGAATGACCCGGCCGTCGGCGACGGCGAATGGGCCGCAAAATCCATCGCCGGCGAGCCCGCTGATCATCTCCGCAAAGTAGGGCGCGAGATCTTTCCATCGCCGCGGGCTCGTGCCGCAGGCGGCAAAGCCGCCGATCGGATTGATGCTAAAGCGAATGTCGGCCGACGCGGGTGCGATGCTGCGGCTTTTCACCAGAGCAGCAAGGTCGTGAACGACATGCCGCGAGGACGGGCTGAGATTGAGGTCGATGGCGACGCCGGCGCTGAGATCGACGCCTTCGAGCACGCGCACGAGCGAAGCTGGTGAGGGTTCGAGGCCAAAGCCGTTGGCGCTGATCGACTCGGCGAAAATCAGGATCAGGCCGGTGGCGCCGTTTTCCAGATCGTCGAGCGCCTGCGCATTGGCCGCCGCCGGATCGGGATGATCGACGCGTTGCAGGATCGTCCAGGCATGGCCCGGGGCACGGCCTGCGACAACGTGCGCTGATGGATCGCGCTCATAGAGCGGCTCGACGGTCAGTCCGTCGTAGGTTTTGCTCTCGAGCCGCTCGAATGGCGCGCCCTTGAGCACGGCATCGACCAGCTTGCGCCAGTCGGCGCGTGTCGCGGGCGCAAAATCGCCTGCAAACGAAAGAGTTTCACCAGTGGTCATGGTCATCCAGTGGTCATGGTCATAAAGTGCCATGCCGGGCTCGAAGGGCCAATACGCAGGCGGCCCGAATAGCCATTATGCCAAAACGTGCAATTGGCGTGCCGCGGATGTCCGGCAATGCGGGGAGAAGCTTACCGCGGCAATCGTTCGATGCCGCCGGTTTCCACCCTTGCCAGCGCGTCGCGAACGCGGATGCCGCCGATCACCCGGTCGGGCGCGATCTCGGCAAGCGGCAGGAGGACAAAGGCGCGTTCGAACAGGCGCGGATGCGGCAGCGTCAGGTCGGGGTCGTGCAGAACGAGATCGTCATAAGCGAGCAGGTCGATGTCGATCCTGCGCGGCCCCCAGCGGAGTTCACGGTCGCGGTCGCGCCCCAGCGCGCGCTCGACCTTCAGGGCGCGGGCCAGCAAATCGTGCGGCGCCAGCGATGTCGATACGGCAATAACGGCGTTGATGAACGGCGGCTGGTCGGTGACGCCCCAGGGCGGCGTCCGGTAATCCGACGAGCGCGCTATCAGGCGCACGGCGGCATCGTCGCACAACATGGTCACGGTTCGGTCGAAGGCCGATTGCACGTCGCCGACATTGCCGCCGAGCGCGATCAGCACCGAAGCCGGAACTGGCTCAGCCATTTTTGCGGGAGCGCGTGCGCTCGATGATGACACCGACGTCGTCGAAGGTTGCGGCGATCGGAGCGTGCGGCTTGTGGACAGTGACACGGACACTGCGAACCTTCGGGCAGCGCGCCAACACTGCCTTGGCAACGGCGCCGGCCGCGGCCTCGACCAGCCGATAGCGGCGGCCGCAAAACGCTTCGCTTACCGTCTTCACCACCAGATCGTAGGACACCGTGTCCTTGAGCTTGTCGGAGCGCGAGGCTGCGGCAAGATCGATATCGAGGACGAGATCGAGCATGAATGTCTGCCCGACCTTGGCTTCGTGCTGCATCACGCCGTGATAGGCGTGGAGCGTGAGACCGCTGACGAAGATCGCGTCGCTCATCGCGCCTGCCTGATGGCGGCGGCGACCGCGAATGCTTGCAACGTGGGCGCCACGTCGTGCGCGCGGATGATGGCCGCGCCTTTTTCGGCCGCGAGGAGATGCGCCGCAAGCGATCCGCCAAGCCGGTCCATCGGCTCGGACGGCACAATCGAATTGATGAAGCGCTTGCGCGAGGCGCCGACAAGAAGCGGTACGTCAAAACCGCGCCAGGCATCAAGGTGGGCGATGCAGGCAAGGCTCTGCTCCGGCGTTTTGCCGAAACCGATGCCGGGATCGAGCACGATGCTATCGTGCGCGATGCCGGCGCTCCAGGCGATTTCGAGCGAGCGCGAGAAGAACTCCGTCACCTCCGTAATAATGTCGATTGCGGGATCGGCGGTCTCGCGATTGTGCATGATAATGACAGGCGCACCGTGCTCGGCGACGACGCGCGCCATGTCCGGGTCGCGCTGCAGGCCCCACACGTCGTTGACGATGCTCGCGCCGGCCTCGAGCGCCCAGGCCGCTACGGCGGCTTTCATCGTGTCGATCGAAACCGGGATGCCGATAGTGGCGGCCGCCGGCAGGATCGGCTCAAGCCGCTCGCGCTCTTCGTCCGCCGACACCGGGCGCATGCCGCCGTAGGGCCGGGTCGATTCAGCGCCGATATCGATGATGTCGGCGCCCTCGGCAGCCAAGCGGCGGGCGTGCTCGATGGCGGCTGCCGGCTCAAGAAAGTGTCCGCCGTCGGAGAAGGAGTCCGGGGTGACATTGAGCACGCCCATAATCAATGGGCGCCCCAGCGGGCGCGCTTTGGCCAAAAGCCGCGTCAGCACGCTGTCGCCGGTTGTGGCGCCCGGTACAGAAGCAGCGCGATGGGTCGCGCTTGTGGCCGCTGTCTTGGTGGCCGCTGTCTTGGCCATTCCTAAAACTATCCTGGGCTGATCCGCGGGCCGTTCTTTTGGCCATTCTTTTGGCGGTGGCTTTGCGCGGTCAATGGCGGGGAGTCAAGCGGCAGGCTTTTGCCGCGCCGCGCGGTTCGCGAAGCTTCGCTCAGTAGCAAATGAGCGGCGGCAGCTTCTTGGCGTTCTCGATCCAGCGCGTCACCGTGTTCATCGACGGCAGAACACGCACCAGATTCCGCTTGGCGTTGATTTCCGCCATGGCGGCCGCGAGCTTTTGCGGATTGCGGAAGCGAAGCTCGTTGGCGGTCCGCACCCCCGCGGCGCGCAACAACTCGGAATATTCCCAGCCAACGCCTTTGACGCGCATACGATCGGCGGCGGTCACCCAATCGAGCACGCATTTCTCAGGCGTGCCCGTCTTGGTGGCGATCTTGAGACGTTGTCTCGGCGTTTTGGCCAAACGCAACAAGCCGACAGTGGTCCTGATCCCATCCGACTTCAGGATCGCGGCAACGTCCGTTCCGATCCCCTGGATTTCGGTAATGGGATACCCCATCAATAACCCCCAGCCTCAGCGCAATGACGTCGTCGTGCCTATGCGTCAGTACTCAAACAAACTGCACTCAAACAAACTGCGACAGGCCGGGGATCGCAGCGGCGATCGCGCCGACCGTGTCCTCGCCTGCCTTCTCGCGCGTGTAGGCTAAGACCGTACGGCCAACACTCTGCACTTGGCCCATGCTCAGCCCCGCCGACATCAAGCGCATGCCGGTACCCATCACCCCACCCATCGTGCCACCCAAGAGACCGCCGCCGCCTTCGGTCGCGGCTTTTTGAATCAACGCTTCGGCTCCGGGAAGCTTGGCCAAGAGCGGCTGCACCTTGTCGGCCGGTCCTTCTTTGGCCAGGAAGTCGAGAATGATGCCGACGGCTTTTTCCGCAGCGGAACGATCAATCCCGATATCGGCGACGAGACGCGCGATCAGTTCGTCCATTATCCCCTCGCCAGCCCCACACTGTCGGCGGGTTCTTGCCATAATGTAGATTCAATCACCGGGTGACAAGACTGTGTCGATGAAACAGCGCATTCGACGCATGCTTTTTGTTAGAACATGCGGAGCGTGACAAACTTGCAACGCAAAACTGTTCGGACCGTGCGCCGCACCGGTAGAAACGCCTGGCCGCACGCAATATAAAAGTGCATTCGCGGTTTGGATGTCGCTTCGCGGCGTGTCACGGTGACAATTATGACAGTATCAGAAATTCTCCCGGCAGTCCTCGATCGCGTCGACCGCGATCTGGACGCCAGTCTCGACCGATTGTTTTCGCTGCTGCGCATTCAATCGGTGTCGACCGACCCGGCCTACGCGCCGCAGTGCCGTAAGGCGGCCGAGTTTGTTGCCGCCGACCTGACCGGCCTCGGTTTCGAGACGAGCGTGCGGCCGACCGACGGCCATCCCGTCGTCATCGCTAAAAGCGCCGAAAAGAGCGGGGATGGCGCAGGAAACGGCAAGGGAAACGGCATCGCGCCGCGCGTTTTGTTCTACGGCCATTACGATGTGCAGCCGGTCGACCCGCTCGATCTGTGGAAGTCGCCGCCCTTCGAGCCCAGCATCGAGACGCTCGACGACGGCCGGAAGATCATCGTCGCCCGCGGCGCTTGCGACGACAAAGGCCAGGCGATGACCTTCATCGAGGCCTGCCGCGCTTTCAAAGCGGTGTCCGGCAAAATCCCGCTCGACATTACAATGATGATCGAGGGCGAGGAGGAGTGCGGCTCAAAACACCTCTTCGGTTTCGTCCGCGACAATGCGCAGGAGCTTAAGCGCGACCTGGCGCTCGTTTGTGACACCGGCATGTGGGATGCACAGACGCCGTCGATCACGACTTCGCTGCGCGGACTGGTCTACGAAGAGATCAGGCTGACCTGCGCCGACCGCGACCTGCATTCGGGATTGTTCGGCGGCGCCGCCCGCAACCCGATCCATGTGCTCGCGGATATTCTTTCGGCGCTGCACAAACCGGACGGATCGGTCGCCATACCCGGCTTCTACGAAGGCGTTCATGAACTGCCGGACGACATCAAAGCCGATCTCTCGGGGCTGGGCCTGACGCCGGAGAAATTTCTCAATCCCGTCGGCCTTAAAATTCCGGCAGGCGAAAAGGGCCGCATGCTGATCGAGCAAATCTCGACGCGGCCGACCGCCGAGGTCAACGGCATTATCGGCGGCTATACCGGGGAGGGCGCCAAGACCGTCATCCCCGGCAAGGCAAGCGCGAAAGTCTCGTTCCGCCTCGTCGGCGCGCAGAACCCGGAAAAAATCCGCAACGCTTTCCGCGACTTCGTCCGCGCCCGGCTACCCGGCGATTGCGGTGTCGAGTTCGGCAATTTCGGCTGCAATCCGGCGTTCGAAGTCGCCTTCGACAATCCGGCGCTGAACAAGGCGCGCGCGGCGCTCGCCGAGGAGTGGGGCAAGAAAGCGGTCACGGTCGGCGCCGGCGGCTCGATCCCGATCGTCGGCGATTTCAAGACCGTGCTCGGCATGGATACGCTGATGGTCGGCTTCGCGCTCGACGACGATCGCGTGCATTCGCCGAATGAGAAATTCGATCTGCGGTGTTTTCACAAAGGCATCCGGAGCTGGGCGCGGATCTTGGCGGCGCTGGCCGGCTGAACAAATGTAGTCGCCGCGTGCTGGCTTCACTCCGTTGCAGCAGCAAGGAGGCGCGGCGTCACGAAACACTCAAGCCGGCCCGCACGCGGACTTAAGATCGACCAATCGTCGATCGGCAAATCGATGACGACGAGGCCCGACGTCGGCAGACCTTCATTGAGTTGTTCGCGCAAGCTCGCGTCGCCCGAGGCGGCCAGTTGCACGGCGAGTTCGTGAAAACTCGGGTTATGGCCGACGACCAGCAGTGTTTTTGTCGTGCGCGCCTCGCTGATGACGTTCGCGAGCTGAGCGACACTGGCATTATAGATGCGTTCCTCCGTAAACATCCGCGGCGGCTTGGCAAAACAAGGGGCTACGAGGGCCCAGGTTTCTTGCGCGCGAATGGCCGTGGAGACCAGCGCAAGATCGGGAACAAGGCTATGCTGCGCCATGTAAGTCCCAATCACCGGCGCATCGTTGCGGCCGCGTTTCGTGAGCTTTCGATCGCGGTCACGCTCGCCGGATTCGGCGCGTTCGGTTTTCGCATGACGCAGCAGCATCAATCGGCGCATCGCGGTAATGTCGCTTTCCGGGCCTAAAGTGTCTAGTACGGGCGCGCTAAAGTCCTTACATAGCGCCGGCTAAGCTGGCGGCCGGGGTCGGCAGCCACAGTCGGATACCCCCTTTATGAGTGACGACGACATAACCGCGGCCTACGGCAATACCTGGTACGCCGCGACCAAGGTCGACGCGCCGCGGCGTCCGCAATTGTCGTTCGATCTCGATGTCGATGTCTGCGTAATCGGCGGCGGGCTCGCCGGGCTGACGGCTGCGCGGGAAGTGGCGCGCAGTGGCTGGTCCGTCGTGTTGCTGGAGGCGGGCCGCCTTGGCGCGAGCGCGTCCGGCCGCAACACCGGCTTCGTGCTGCCGGGCTTTGGCGCCGACGCCGACAGATTGATCGCGCGGGTCGGTTTCGAGCGCACCAGGGATCTTTGGACGCTATCCCAAGCCGGCCTCGATTACGTGCGTCACGCCGTCCAAGCCAACGGCGTCAGCGGCATCGATCCGGAAAACGGCTGGCTCTATGTCTCCAAGCAAGACAATAGCGACGAGTTCGTGAGCCACGTCCAACTGCTCGGCGAATTGGGCTGCGAGATCGAGGGCTGGCAGACCGATCGCGTGCGCAGCGTGCTGCGCAGCGAGCGCTACTTTTACGCCATCAATTATCCGCGCGCGTTCACGATCCACCCGCTGAACTATGCGCTCAAGCTCGCGGCTGCCGCGGAACGCGACGGCGCCCGCATTTTTGAGAACACGCCGGCTTTGTCGATCGACCCGACGGGCGTGCGCAAACGCATTGTCACGCCCGGCGCGCGGCTGCGTGCCAACCACGTCGTGCTGTGCGGAAACGTGCAACTCGGCGAATTGATGCCGCGCGTCGCTGCGACGCTCGTGCCGGTGACGACCTATGTGATCACCACCGCCCCGCTTGGCGAGCCGCTGGCACACGCAGTCGGCTATCGCGGCGGCATCAGCGACAGCGATCACGCCGACAATCACTATCGCATTGTCGGCGGTGACAGATTGATGTTGTCGGGCCGTTCCACGGCATGGGCGCGCAATCCTCGTAGCTACGTGAGAGCGCTGACCGGCGATATCAAGAAAACCTATCCGCAACTCGGCGACGTCGCCGTCGATTACGCGTGGTCCGGAACGTTGGGTCTCACCATCCACCGCATGCCGCAGATCGGCGAGCTCGGTCCGGGCGTGTGGCTTGCCAGCGGCTTTGGCGGGCACGGCCTCAACACCACCGCCATGGCCGGCAATATTATCGCGCGCGCGATCGTCGATGGCGACCAAACCTGGCGGCAGTTCACGCCGTTTGAACTGGTCTGGGCCGGCGGCAGTTTCGGGCGCGCAGCCGCGCAAGCGCGGAGTTGGACCAAGCGCTTTCGCGCCGCCATCGGCGAGCGGCGCGCCAAATCCGGCGAGCGCGCCCATCGCAGGGCTCCCGACATCGCGCGCGACGCCCAATCGGCAAGGGAGGCGGCGCGGCAGTCAGCGGCGGAGCAGCCGGCATCGACTCAAGCGCCGGCGCAACATGGCTCAGCCGCCGACTCCATTGTTCCGCATGCGACGGTTGCGCAGGCGGCGGGGCAACCACAGTTAGAACCGGCCGCAGGCGGCGAAAAGCCCAGTCAAAGCGTTTAGTTTCGACGATCCGGCAAATCGGCAACAGCGGCTGGCGAAATTCATCTTCGGCCGTCCAACACGTTCGCGCTGCCCTCCTTCTTGCTGTATGTTTTGGCCTAAGCTCGGGAATCTGGACTGGGAGTGGCAGGGCATGGCGGCTGGATGGCGGATTCTGATTGCTGTGCTGGGCGTCATTATACCGGGTCTCGCTGCGGCGGCCGATCTGCCTCAGCCGGTCCCGGCGCCCGTGCCGGTGGCTTACACGCCGCCGGTTCCGGACTGGATCGTCACAGTCGGCCTCGAGGGCCGTATCGTTCCGGCTTTTCCCGGCGCTCCCGACAGCAAATTTCGCTGGAGCGGATTTCCGCTCTTTAGCGTCCGCCATGCCGGCGAGCCGCCGCCGTATTTCGGGCCGCGCGACAGTTTCGGCTTCGATGTCATCGATCTCGGCCAGTTCAAGTTCGGGCCCGCCATCAAAATCGAGCAGAACCGCAAGGCCGCCGACTACGCCGCGACGGTCGGTCTCGGCAACGTCGATTACGCCTTGCAGGTGGGCGGGTTTGCCGAATACTGGCCAGTGCAATGGCTGCGCTTGCGCACCGAGGTGCGCCAGGGTTTCGGCGGCGAAGGCGGCACGACCGGCGACGCGTTCTTGGACGCCGTCGTTCCGTTCGGGCAGTTCCGGTGGTCGGTCGGGCCGCGCGTGACACTGAAGTCCGCGCCCGCGATCAATCCATATTACGGCATTACCATCGCGCAATCGATCGGCTCGGTTCAGGCGGGGCTCCCGCAATTGCCGGTGTATCATGCCGGCGGCGGCCTCTATTCCTACGGTGCCGGCACGCAGCTCGAATATTTCATCAACGATCAATGGGCAGCGCACGGCTTCGTCGAATACGAGCGGCTGACCGACTCCGCCGCCGACTCGCCGCTGGTGACGCAGCGCGGCTCGGCGAACCAGTGGACTTACGGCCTCGGCGCGACCTATTCGTTCGCCATGCACCCACTGTGGTGAGCGGCTTTTGGTGACGGTGTTTTTAGCGCCCGTCGCGCCGCGCCATAAAGGCGAGCCGCTCGAACAGGTGCACGTCCTGTTCGTTTTTGATCAGCGCGCCGTGTAGCGGCGGGATGAGGCGCTTGGGGTCACGCTCGCGCAGCATCTCCACCGAAATGTCCTCGACCATCAGAAGCTTCAGCCAGTCGAGCAATTCCGACGTCGAAGGCTTCTTCTTCATGCCCGGCACATCGCGGATCTCGTAGAAAAGCTTGAGCGCTTCGGCGACCAATCGTTGCTTGATGCCGGGGAAATGCACCTCGACGATGGCGCGCATCGTGTCGGGATCGGGAAACCGGATGTAGTGGAAGAAGCAGCGGCGCAGAAATGCGTCGGGCAATTCCTTCTCATTATTCGATGTGATGACGACGATCGGGCGGCGGCGGGCATGGACCGTCTCGCCGGTTTCGTAGACGAAGAATTCCATGCGATCGAGCTCCTGAAGGAGATCGTTGGGGAATTCGATGTCGGCTTTGTCGATCTCGTCGATGAGGAGAACAGGGCGCTCGTCGGCGACAAAGCCTTCCCACAGCTTGCCGCGCCTGATGTAGTTGCGGATATCCTTGACGCGCGCGTCGCCCAATTGGCTGTCGCGCAGCCGCGTCACCGCGTCGTATTCGTAGAGCCCTTGCTGCGCCTTGGTGGTCGACTTGATGTGCCACTCGATCAGCGGAGCGGACAGCGCTTTGGCGATTTCGATCGCCAGCACGGTCTTGCCGGTGCCGGGCTCGCCCTTGACGAGCAGCGGCCGCTCGAGAGCGATCGCGGCATTGACCGCCACTTTGAGGTCGTCGGTGGCGACGTAGGCGCTGGTGCCTTCAAAGCGCATGAACATTCTTTCCGTTTCGATGCGGGCTTTTACGCTCGGCGCGATTAGATCATGGCGAAGTCGGCCATCACAAGGCGCGAACCTTGGCGCGAACTTTGGCGCGGGGTTTGCGCGGCCGCTGCGCGGCACGAAGCGGTCTGCGCCCCGGCAAATTTTGCCTGCGGACCGGCATATCTGGCCCGGGCCGCATGCCTGCTGTCCACCCAACATATTGAAATTATTTGTCTAATTCGATGGCACGCGGCTTGCTGCACTGCTGCGTGGGAATGCGGCTGCCCGTCATTATCGAATTGGCCCTGCCGCCGTCGCGTTGAGATCGAGTTGGAGACAAGTCATGGGTATCTTCGATGCTTTGACCACCGCAGTGGCTGGTCTTCAGGCACAGTCATTCGCGCTGCAGAACATTTCCGGTAACATCGCGAACTCGCAGACCACCGGTTTCAAAGAAACCGACACCGCCTTCCAGGATCTCGTCTCCCAGGCTGCGATCAATCAGCAGACGGCGGATGGCGTCACCGCCAGCTCGCGAGCGACCAATACGGTGCAGGGCGCAATCTCGAGCGCGACCGTCTCGACCGACATGGCCGTCAATGGCCAAGGCTTCTTCGTCGTCGCCAAGCCGGTCGGGTTCACCGACAACCAGCCGACGTTTTCCGGCATCGACAACTACACGCGCGCCGGCGACTTCCAGATGAATGCCAACGGTAATCTGGTCAACAGCGCCGGATATTACCTCATGGGCATTCCGGTCGACGCGACCACCGGGAATCCCTTGGGCAGCGTTCCGCAAGTTTTGCAGTTCAACAACAATTTCATTCCTGCGGTGGAGACGACCTCAATCAACTATACGGCCAATCTTCCGGCCACGCCGAAGTCCGGTGTTCTTGCCCCGAGCAGTTTTGAGGCCAATCCGCTCGCCGGCGCGCCGGTTGCCGCCCAGATCATCGGGACCGGCGCGACCATCAAGCCGGATGCACCTGCGCTCGGCACCGGCACGGTAAGCGGGCTGGCGAGCACCACCACGCTCGCCAGCTTGGGAATCGCTTCCGGCGACCACATTACCATCGGCGACGGCAGCGCTACGACGGACTTTGTTGCCGGCGGTGCAGGCGCGCTGACGGTCGGCGATCTGGTCAGCTACATCAATAACAGCACCACGGGTCTTGCCGCGGTCACGGCTTCGATCAACTCGACAGGCAATCTTGTCCTCACCGGAAAGAATGATACGTCGACGCTCACGATCGGCGGCACCGGGTCCGATCCCGCCGACATCGGCTTTGGCGCAGGCGAAAACTCTTTCAAGCCGACAAATCTCTTAACGCAGAGCGTCGTCGCCCAGGGGCAGACCCTCACTGTCACGGTGGGTGGCGGCGCAACGCAAACCATTACCTTCGGCACCGGCGGGGGTCAGGTCGAGACGCTCACCCAATTGCAGACCGCGGTTGCCGGGCTGACCGGCGTCACCGGTTCCGTAAACACGGCCAACGGCGATATATCGCTGACGGCTATTAGCCCAACCGCCAGTATCGTTGTCGGTGGCACCGCATCGGCCGCGAAATTCGGCATCGAAAATCTAACGGCGCTGCCGGCCAACGGCACGGTGATCGGCAATGACGTCACCACTTTCACCAATGAATCGTCGGACGGCGGCTCGATTACCACCTACGACGCGGTCGGCAATCCGGTCAACGTCCAGTTTCGCTGGGCACAGGTCAGCTCTTCTCCCAGCGGCAGTTCGTGGCAATTGTTCTATCAGACCGACTCGGCCGCGACCGGTACCAACGCCGCCTGGCAGAACGTCGGCACGACGTTCCAGTTCGATTCAAGCGGCCAAATGAATCCGCAGATCACGAGTTTGACGATCCCAAGCCTGACGGTGAACGGCAACTCGATCGGCAACGTTCAGCTTCAGATCGGCAAGGATGGCCTCACTCAATTCGCCAATACCAGCGGCACCGTACAGGTCAACACGCTCCAGCAAAACGGCTTTGCCGCCGGCTCCCTGCAGTCGGTTTCCGTCGATACCCAGAACCGCGTGGTCGGCACGTTTACCAACGGTCAGACTATTCCGCTAGCGCAGGTGACGCTGGCGTCATTCAACGGCACCAACTCTTTGCAGGCCCTCAACGGTGGCGCCTATGCCGCGACGCCGGAGTCGGGTCAGCCGAGTTTCCAGGCGAGCGGCAGCATCGAAGGCAGTTCGCTGGAATCCTCGAACGTCGACATCGCTACGCAGTTCAGCCATCTCATTGTGGCGCAGCAAGCCTATTCCGCGAATGCCCGCGTCATGACGACGGCCAACCAGATGATCCAGAGCTTGCTCACGGTCATCCAGTGAAGATTGCGGCCGCTGCTTTCGCCAGCCGTGAGCCGCGTGGACCGTTAGAACCATGAGTATCAACCAGGCGTTGTCCGCCGCGCTGGCGGGAGTCAATGTAACTCAGGAAAATCTGTCGGTTATCGCTGGCAATATCGCCAATGCGAATACGTCCGGCTATGTCGAGGAGACCCTCAATCAAGTCGAGCTTGGCACCGCCGGCAATACCGGTTCGAGCGTCCACTCCGAGGGCATCAACCGCAATCTCAATACGATACTGCAGGGCCAGTTGTGGACCGAGACGTCCGGCGGCTCCTACGCCAATACGACGTCGCAACTCTATCAGCAGCTCCAGAGTGTTTACGGCACACCGGGGTCGTCGACATCGTTCGATGCAATCTACAATAATTTTACATCCGCCCTGCAGGGCCTGTCGACCAGCCCGAGCTCATATTCCAATCAGGCCGCGGTACTCAGCTCCGCGCAGGCTTTGGCGCAAAATCTCAACTCCATGACCACGAGCGTGCAGCAACTGCGCACGCAATCCGAAGCGGGAATCGCCAACGACGTGCAAACGGCCAATGGCCTGTTGCAGCAAATCGCGCAGATCAACAACAAGCTCGAGGGTACTGGCTCGAACCCCGATACTACCGCGGCGACGCTCGAGGACCAGCGCGACCAGGACGTCACGCAACTTTCGCAGTTGATGAATGTCCGCGTCGTGCCGGGCTCGAACAATCAAGTCTCGATCTTCACCGGCTCCGGCCTGCAGCTCGTCAGCGGCGTCCAGGCCTCGCAAATGTCGTTCGCCAATGCCGGTACGCTCTCGGCGACGTCGCTGTGGAGCGCAAACTCGAGCCAGGACGGCGCCGGGACGATTACGCTGAGTGCGCCGGGCGGCGCCACCATCGATATGATCGCCGACAACGGCATTCAGTCCGGGGAAATCGGCGCCTACTTACAGATGCGCGACACCATTCTGCCGCAGGCGCAAACTCAGCTCGACGAGTTCGCCAATCAGATGTCGCAGGCGCTGTCGAACCAGACCGTCAATGGAACGGCGGCGACTTCGGGCGGATTGAATGGCTTTAATGTCGACGTCGGCAGCTTGTCGCCGGGTAATTCAACGCAATTTACCTATACCGACAGCGGCAATGTGCAGCACACGATCACGGCCGTGGCGCTAGGGCCGAATACCACGCTGCCGCAGCAAACCTCAGCGTCGAATCCGAACAATACAACGATCGGAATCAATTTTTCCTCCGGCATGAGCTCGGTCGTCTCGCAGCTCAACGCCGCATTCGGCTCGAACCTCACATTCGCCAACCCGTCCGGCACCACGTTGCAGGTTCTCAACGCCAACGGCAGCGGCAATGTCGTCAATTCGGTCTCGGCGACGTCGACTGTGACCTCGCTCACCAGCGGCAGCCCGCAGCTTCAGTTGTTCGTCGATGGAACTCAGCCGATCACCGGCGCTTTGACGCCCACCGGCGGGACGCAAACCACCGGCCTGGCGGGCCGCATCAGCGTGAATGGTGCGCTGGTCAATTCGCCCGGTAGTTTGGTCGCCTATGCCGCCACGACGTCCGCCGGCGACGGCACGCGGCCGAATTTCCTGCTGAGCCAGATGACGACCGCGACGCTCGGCTTCTCGCCGACCACCGGGATCGGCACCACGCAGGCGCCCTATAGCGGCACGCTCGCGCAGTATTTGGCTCAGGTCGTTACCGTGCAATCGCAAGCCGCCAACGCGGCCAGTAATCTGCAACAGGGGCAGAGCACCGTCCTCACCGCATTGCAGCAGCGCATGAACAATCAATCCGGTGTCAATATCGACACCGAAATGTCCAACCTCATCTCCCTGCAGAACGCCTACAGCGCCAATGCAAGGGTGATGTCAACCATCCAGCATATGATGGATACGTTGCTGCAAGCGGTCGGCTGATCATGAGCATTACAGGACCGGGTTCGATTACTGCGAGCAATGTTGCGGCGCAGACCACGATGATGGACCAGCTGAATACGCTGGGCCAGGAGCTTGCCAGCGGGCAGGCGGCGCAAACCTATTCCGGACTGCAATCGCAAGCGGGCGTGGCGCTGGCGCTCAATGCGCAAATCTCGGCAATCAATGGTTACAGCAACACCGCCTCGACCATCGGCACGACGCTCAGCATCGCACAGTCGGCGCTGACCGCGCTGGACAGTACCAGCAGTGCTGTTCAGAAATCGATCAACGATCCGCCTGCCTTTAGCCTCAACGCGAGTGGGCAGACGCAAACGCAAGTCACCGCTGCAAGCCAGCTTGACCAGATCCTGTCGCTCCTGAATACCCAGGTCGGCAACAACTATATTTTCTCCGGCAGCGCGGTAAACCAGCCGTCCGTGGCCAGCACCAGCGACATTCTCAATGGCAACGGCGCGCAGGCCGGATTCAAGCAAATCCTGTCGGAACGCCAGCAGGCTGATCTCGGGAGCGGAACGGGACGTTTGAGTACCTCGACTGCGGGTACGACCGTGACGTTGAGCCAGGACGGTTCGCCGTTCGGCTTCCAGCTCACCGGCGTCAATTCGAGCCTGACTGGCGCCACCGTCACCGGGCCGTCGCCGTCGCCGGCGACCACTTCGGTCAATCTCGGCGCAACGGGTCCGAATGCAGGCGACACGATCCAGTTTCAGCTCACGCTCCCTGACGGATCGACCCAGACCATTGCGCTGCAGGCAACGTCGTCGGCGACGCCAGGCACGAACCAATTCAGCATCGGCGCGACGTCGGCCGTGACCGCGACCAATCTTCAAACCGCGCTGAATACCGCCATCACCGGTCTGACCCAGACCGCGCTGCCGGCCGCCTCGGCCATGGCCGCCGCGAAAAACTTCTTCGAGACGAGCCCCCCGCAAATCGTCAATCCGGGTTCGCCGGCGAATTACACAACCGCGATGTCTCTGATGAACGGCACATCGGCGGACACGGTGATGTGGTACACCGGCGAAAACGGCGCGACGCCGGCGCGCCAGACCCAGACCGCTTTGGTCGCGCCCGGGACGACAGTCGACTATGGCATGCGCGCCAATGAACAGGCTTTCAGCAATCTGGTGGCCAATGTCGCGGTGCTGGCGTCGACCACATATTCGGCCAGCAATCCCAACGCCCAGACGAGCTATCAGGCGCTCACCCAGAAGGTGGCGGCAAATCTCGACCCGACGTCGGGCCTGCAGACGGTCGCCGACGTCGAGGCGGATCTCGCCAATGTGCAGACGACCGTGAGCAACGCCTCGACGGTGAATTCGCAAACGCAGAAGACATTGACCGATCTTGTGCAGAATATCGATGGGGTGGATCAAAATAAGGTCGGCGAGCAAATTCTGACGCTGCAGAACAATCTCTCGGCGTCGATGTCGATCACGGCGCGGCTTGCGCAAATCAGCCTGGTCAATTTCCTCGCGCCGTCGGCGGGCTAATCGGCGCGTTTACCTAAATCCTGACAAATATGGAATCGGCGGCGCAGGTCGCGTTGCGGCCGAAATTGTCGGTGAAGCGCGTGTCCACCAGGTATTCACCCGGATGGACGCCGAGGAATGTCCGGAGCGCATCTCGTTTCACGTCGCTGTCTTCGACCACAAGGTAGTCGCCGGGCGTCAGATAGTGGTGGAATTGCTCAAGCACCGCAGCCACATTGTGGTGTGCATCCTCGACGACGAGCCATGGATGGGCTTCAGATCGCAGCAGATCGGCGTCGAACAGCGCCTGCGGTTCCGAGCAATCGCCCTGATGGAAACTGACGCGCGGATATTTGGTCTCGATCTTGATCCGATCGACCGAGTGAATGCGGCCCTCGACGCCGTTCATCGCCATGTGATCCGCGAACCATGCCGCGCTGGCGCCCAAGCCGGACCCGACTTCGAAAACCGTCCGCGGGCGCAGTTCGGCGATCAGCGCCGGATACATCGCGAAATCGAAGACGTTCTTCATCAGCGGCAAACCGCGCCAGCGCATCAGCGCCGGAGCGCCCTGGCAGGTCAGCAGCACATCGACGCCGAATTCGGTGCCAAATCGCGGATGATAATGCGCTCCCGACTGCTCGCGCCGGGAAAACTCCACGAGACGGCCCTGCCGCCAGCGATCGAGGAAGAGGCGTAGGCGCTGCAAATCCCATTGCAGGCCCTGGAACTGCGCCGGCGCGCGCGCGGCGTTCTCGCGGACGCTGTCCTCCCAGCTCCGCGCCGGGTCGAAGTTTACAAGCTGGCTGAGAACGCGGGTGAACCAGCTATCGAAGATGCTGTGCAGGCCTTTTTGGTCGCGCTCGACCTTCGCCCGCATCTCGCCGAGGAATTCGAGGGCCGCAGCTTTGAGGTCGTCGCCGGAAATCAGGTCCGCCACGTCAGGCATGATGCGTTCCTCGCGGCAGGTTTCAACGCCGCAAGAGGGCCGATCGAGAGGCGTTCGAGGCTACGACCCTAGGAAAACATGGTAAACAAAATGCTTACAGCGCCCACAAACCACCCGTTAACCATAAGGACCTACGTTAGTTTTCAAGGTCTTAGCGGAGTTGCCACCGGAAACTCATCTTCGTCAGGTGGCATCGGTTTTCTCGGGGGGCTCATGTGCGGCATAGCGGTTGCCATCGATTGGGATGGCGCTGAAGCGGCGGTCCAGCGGTTGATCTCGGGCATGCTGCATCGCGGAGACGTCACCGACCCACTCGTCATGGTCGGAAATAATACCGCGATGTGCACACGCCGTCTGCGCATCGTCGATGCCGAACACGGCGCGCAGCCGAAAGCGTCTTTCGATGACCGTTTTCTCGTCTCGTTTAACGGTGAAATCTACAATCACGTCGATCTACGCCAGGAGCTGGAGGCGCGCGGTGTGCGCTTCCGTACAGGATGCGACACGGAAGTCGTGGCGAACGTGCTCCGGACCTGGGGGCAAGCCGGGATTGCGCGCTTGGCCGGCATGTATGCCTTCGTCGCGATCGATACGGCGACAGGCGAGTTCCTTGCAGCGCGCGATCCTTTCGGAGTGAAGCCGCTCTATTTGGTGCAGTCGCCCAAAGGCTTTTTGTTTTGCTCGGAAATTCGGCCGTTGCTGGACGCGACCGAAGGCGAAGCCGTCCTGCTGTTGCCGCCGGGCTATATGTTGACCCGCAATTTCTGCGGACGCCATTACAATCTGCCGTCACCGGCAGTCTCGAGCGCGGCGTCGCCGCAGGAGCTGGATCGAATTCTATCGGAAGCGGTGCGCATCCGCGTGCCGCCGATCCTTCCGGCCGCCGCGCTGTTCAGCGGCGGCATCGATAGCACGCTCATCATGCATTATGCGCGGCGATCCCGCCCTGACATGCCGGGCTACATCGCCGTCGGTTGCAACGCGCCCGATCACATATATGCCAAGCGTTATGCCGACGAGACCGGACTCGATCTGCGCGAAGTGGCCGTTGAGGCGCATTCCGCCAAGACGCTTCCGCTCATCGAGACGGTCGTCGATGCCGTGGAAACGTTCGAGCCGGCGGTCATCCGTCCGAGCCTTCATACCTATTTGCTCTCGCAGCGCATTCATCACGATGGCTTCCGCGTCGCGTTATGCGGCGAAGGCGCCGACGAGCTGTTTGCGGGCTACTCGCCGCTCGAACACGCTTTTTTGCAGCCGAACGGCTTGGGCCGTAATTTGCAGACGCAATGTTTGAGCATGATGCATCGGGCGAACCTGCAAAGGGTCGATCGGTGCTCGATGCAATTCCAGCTCGAAATACGCGAGCCGTTTCTGGACCAAACAGTCGTCAGTTATGCGAGCGATCTCGATAAATCGGCTTTGGTGAAGCAAACAGGCAACGCGCCACCGGTCGGCAAGGCGCCGTTACGCGCTCTCTATGACTTATATCCCGCAGAGCTGCCGGCCTGCATTCGCGACCGGCAAAAAATGCTGTTTAATGAAGGCGCCGACGGCGACGTGGAGGAATCGGGCTGGCTCGATCTGTTCGAGGGGGCGGTGTCGGACGTCGATTTCCGCGATGGCCAGCGCGAATTCGCCGATTTTGAAATCGCCACCAAAGAAGAATTGTTTTATTTGCGCAGCCTCGCCGCGAAGATGGATGTAAACCGCATCCCGCATCTGCGTGGGCGGCTGCGATTGGATGTGCCGCGCGCCGCCTAACCCATGCTCTAATCGCGTTGCGTGAGCTCAAGTACGATCAGAATCGGAAAGCGCATGCCGCCGTCAACACGCTCGCAAAGTGTGCGTATTCGGCTGAAGCCAAATTTGTATAAGGCGGCTATATCCGCGGAGCTAATTTAGCTCTTGTCACGCAGGCCGGCGGCGAGACCGCGATTGATCTTGATGATCGACGTCAGGTATTCCGGCTTCGGCTTGGTCATCAGCGAGAACGTTTCCGCCATGACATACACGCCGAGCCGCCTGATGTTCTCGCGAACCTCTTTCGGAAGCTTATTGCCTTCGCTCACTACGGCGTCGAGAAATACCGTCCAAAGCCTGCGATTGTACAAGAGCGCATCATCCAGGCCGCGCGGCCTGTCGCTCCAGGAATCGTGAACTGCCTGCAATTTTGCCGCAGCTTGCAGGAGCAAGCCCGCCTCAAGTGCACGCGGGGATGCCGCCTCCACGGCAGTCTTCGCGTAGGCGTTGGCGGCGTAGTGCATGTTGAGATGCTCCTTTTCGTACGCGATGAGCTTGCGCGCTTCCTTGAGGGCTTTATATGGCTCGCCTGTTAAGATTTGGTTGTTGATGCTTTCAATATAAGGTTTTGCGCTGGGCGCGGCCTTCAGGAATTCAGCCACCAGCTTAAAGTATAGCGCGTGGTGGTCCTCGGGCCGCTTGGCCGTGTAGATGAACTGCACCGCGAGGTAGATGAGCTTGGCCAGGCTATCGGCGCGGCTCAGCGTCATGATGTCCTTTTCGCGCAGAATCCGGACTGTTCCCTCGATCGTCAGACGCGTGCGCTGGCCGGTATTGGTGACAACGCAATCGCCGAGCAGAATCCTCTCATTGGGTTTGAGTTCGATTTTCAGGGCCACGGCTCAAATCCTTGTTGCGCGGATTCATCGTTGCGGATGATGGTTAATGGCGACCTAATCAGGCCGGAAATATCGAATGGAAATAGCCGACGAATCTAAGCGTGGTGCGCCGCGCCAAAGAAAAAGCAGCGGAGCTTTCGTCCCGCCGCCTCACCAGAAGGCCTATTCCAGAAGAAACTAGCCGAACAGCTTGAGCACCGACTGGTTCGCCTGATTGGCGATGGACAGTGCGGAGATTTCGAGCTGCTGCTGGGTCTGTTCGGTCAGCAAGTTGGCGCTGGCCTGGTTCTGATCGGCCAGGACGAGATTGCTGGCGCCCGTCTGCAGGGTGTTGATCAGATTGGTCTCGAACGTCTGGCGGGTCTGGATGGTCGACGAATTGGTGCCGAATGTCTCGGTCTGTGCCCGCACGGTGCTGATCGCGGCCTGGATCGCCGTTTCCGCCCCCGTGATCGTTGTGGTGGACTGGAACCCGCCGGCGGCAATCGTCGAAAGTCCAAGTCCGGTATGGTTGAAGGTCACGCCAGCGATCGTCAGCGAGC
>Ga0207416_1000241_pt1 | contig 100692 bp, 106 predicted proteins | sample PaiPotPPM11metaG_FD_184107 | JGI IMG/M metagenome (GOLD analysis project Ga0207416, IMG submission 184107) | Iron sulfur acid spring bacterial and archeal communities from Banff, Canada, to study Microbial Dark Matter (Phase II) - Paint Pots PPM... ... | reverse complement strand
CCTTCCTAAGCTCCTCTTGGACGGGCTCGACTTCAAAGTTGCCGGTCCTGGAGGTGCACTGTGCGGCGACTTTTGAATCCCTGGATCTTGCTTACGATCGCCTCCGCCATCTTTGCCTGCGCCGAGACCGCCTGGCCGAACTAGCGACCCGGCCGTCGGGCGGCTTTTCATGTCAACCGCCACTCGTTAGACTGTAGGCTGTGCTTACAAAGCGGGCGGGGGGGCGCTCCCGTCGGAACGCCCCTTCTCCATCCTCGCTGGGGCCACGGATTCGAAGAGCCCGTCAGGAACTCGGACTCAGCCTGGCCGCCGTCGCCGGCTCGGACTTCAGCCGGGCCTTTCTAAACCAGATCGAACTGGGCCGCGCCCAACCCTCGACACATACGCTGCAGATCATCGCTCGGCGGTTGCAGCAGCCGATCGATTACTTCCTCGAAGGCCCGGAGGTTTCGGCGGCAGCGGTCGAACTCACCCTGGCCGAAGCGGAGATGCGTTTGCACCAGGGCGATACGCAGCGGGCAGAAACCCTGATGACCACGATTCTGCGCAACGAGCTACCTCAGGAGGTGCGCACCCGCGCCCAGATGGTGCTGGCCGGCGCGTATATCCGGCGGGGCGCCGCCGCCGAGGCAATGCCCCTGCTCGAGGAGGCCATCTCAACAGCGGAACGGGCAAAGTGGCCCGCCCTGCTGGTCGAGCTGTACGATTGGCAGGGCCGCGCCTACTACTTGATGCGACGTGCGCATGAGGCCGGGCGCTGGTTCGACCGGGCCTACCAGCTCTACCAGGACACGGGACTGGCCGACCCCGCGCTGAAGGCGCGTATCCTGGGCCATCGGGCGAACCTTCATTACGTGGCGGGCCAGCCGGAAGAGGCAATCGCCTCATACCGCGCCGCGATCATGGCGGCGGAGCAGGTCCTCGATATGCCCGCCCTGGCCGGCATCTACGAGGGGCTTGCTCTCTCCTTTGAGCAGACCGGTCAATACGCCCAAGCTCTCTCCTACGCACAAAAGAGCCTGCGGATCTTCGAGACCCTCCAGGACATTCGGATGACCGGTCAGCTCCGGCTCAACATGGCGGACATGTTGCTGCGCCAGGGTCGGGCGGCTGAGGCCGAGCCGTTGTTCGTCGAAGGTGCCGCGCGCCTGCGGCGGATCGGCGATCAAGAACTTCTCCCGCTCCTGGTCACCGGTATGGCGGAGTCCGCTTTGGAACAGGGCGCACTCGACCGGGCAACGGCACTGATCGGTGAGGCCCTCGAACTAGCCGGCCACTCGCACGATCCGATCGCGACCGTCGCCAGCCATCGCGTAGCCGCACGCGTACATCACGCCCGGCGCCGCCACGCGACGGCGCATCGACACTTCGAGCAGGCGCTGGAGGTGGCGGTCAGCATCGCCAGCCCCGATCTGCGCGCCCGCGTCGCTTACGACTACGCGCGGGCGCTCGAGGAGGAGGGCGACGCGCAGCATGCCGCAACCCGATTCCGCGAGGCATATGAAGCCGGTCACTCTGTAAACAATGACCTATCGAGACGTAAGTAGCACTTGACACGGGGAAATCGGTTCGCCCATAATGGCACCCACGGATAGTGGTGTCGCCACACTGGCGAGCCCCCCGCCACCTTCCGGTGGACCCGGCGCGCAGGTTCGTACAAGCTCGCGTAGTGCGATAGACTGATCACAGACAGTCAAGGGGGATAAATGGACGGGTACTCGCGAAAGGTCGGAGCCAGGTTGCGGAGCCTGAGAAAGCAACGCGGCCTGACATTGCAACAGGTAGAGGTCCTCTCCAACAAACGCCTCAAAGGCTCCCTGCTCGCTGCCTACGAACGCGGCGATCGCAATATCTCCGTCACCCGCCTGGCCCAGATCGCGACGCTCTACAGCGTCCCGGTCAACCAGCTGCTTCCGGAAGAAACTGAAGCCCTGAACGAGCCGGCCCTTCCGGCCAAGCTCGCCATCGACCTGAACCAGTTGCAGGGACTTCCCGAGCGGCAGGGGTCGATCCTGGCGCGACATGTCGCCCGCCTCCAGCAGCAACGACACGACTTCAACACCGCCGTGGTCACACTGCGCGGCGACGATCTCGAGCAGCTGGCGGCAGCCTACAAGACCACCCCTGAGATGCTGCGTCGATCGCTGCAGGAGTGGGGCGTTTTCAAGCAGGGCCAGCCGCCACCGGCGGCCCGTCCCGAGGTGGAGCACGAGCGGCGCGCCGACGAGGCTGAATCGTAGTCCGGAGACGAAAGCTCTAGAAGGGAATTTCTCCCTGCGGGGTCGGCTCGGAGTTGTCGCTGCGGGAACGTAACTCCGCGATCGTCGCCGGATGCGGCGGCTCCTCCTCCGTCGATTCGTCATGCACGGGAAGGCTCTCGATCCGCTGTCTTGCTTCTTCCAGCTTCCGCTCACAGAGCTGAAGGTACTCACGGCCGCGGGCGACTGCTGCGATGGCGTCTTCCAGGCTGAGCTTTCCCTCCTCCAACGCCCTGAGTGTCGAATCCAGCTGCGCGAGTGCCTGTTCGTAGGTGAGCTCCAGGTTGACCTGGCTCACCGGCTCACCTCCTCCACTCGGCAATCGAGCCCGCCCGCTGCGAGTACGACCCTGACCTCCTGGCCACGCTCGGCCTCCTCGGCGGCCCTGATAACGCGGCCGCTGTCGCTGTCGAGGCAGATGCTGTAGCCGCGGGCGAGGGTCTGCTCGGGACCGAGCGTGTTGAGGCTGGCCCGACGGTTGGCCAGTGAGCGCTCGCAGTCACGCAGCGCTCGTAAGGCGGTCACCTTCAGTCGCTCCCGCCCCTCCCCTATCCGCCGCCCGTCAGTCTCGATTCGGCGTGAGGTGGCCGCAATCACCTGGTCCAGCCGACGCCGGCAATCGGCCAGGGCGCGTTCACGTCCTCGCAGGACTTCGCGGGGATCGCGCTGGCGCAGCATTCGGACGAGGTTGGCGAGGCTCTCCCGCCGCCGTCCCGAAATATCGCCGCTGAGTCGCTGCAGCCGCTGGCGGCGCGCCTCGACTTCGTGGCCGGGGCCGATCAGCAGACTCGTCCCGGCGCGCTGGACGCGCTGGCCGCGTTCGCCCAGCTGCCGGAGCAGGTCGGCCTTGATTGGAACAACGAGCTCCGCCGCCGATGTAGGCGTCCTCGCCTCCCGGTCGGCGACGAGGTCGGCTAGGGTGCGGTCGGAAGTGTGGCCGAGCGCGGTGATCACCGGGATTCGCATCGCCTGGATGGCGCGCACCACCGGTTCCTGGTTGAAGGCCATCAGCTCCTCGAAGCTGCCACCACCGCGTGCCACGATGCAGACATCCGCCACTCGGTCCTGGTCACACTGACGTAGCGCCGCAACCAGGCTGCGTTGCGACGCAACGCCCTGGACCAGGGCGGCATAGACCACGAGCGGCACATTCGGAAACCGCTCCCAGATCGTCTGCTGGAGGTCGTGGATGACGGCGCCGCTCGGCGACGTCACCAGCGCCACGCAACGAGGAAGGAAGGGCAGCTTCCGTTTCCGCTCGACGGCGAAAGCGCCCTCGGAATCAAGTTTCCGTTTGAGCGCCTCGATCGCCTCGCGCACCTTGCCGGCGCCGTCGTAGTCCAGCCGGCTCACCACCAGCGTCACCCGTCCCGTCTGAACGTGAAAGTCCACCTGGCCGGTGACCACCAGTTCCTGGCCGTTCTCCGGCAGGAAGGGGAGCCGTCGCGCGGTGCTACTGAAGATCACCGCGTTGAGCGCCGCAGATGCGTCCTTGAGCGTGAACCAGACGTGTCCCAATCGTGGCGAAACGCCACTCACCTCGCCCTTGACCAGGACGCTCTGAAAACGCGAGGCGAGGAGGTCGTGGATTCGCCCATTGAGCTCCAGGACCGTCAGCGGCTTGATGGCCTCGTCGGGGCGCACAGCCATCAGGGGACAGCCTCCGCCAGGCTGGCGTCCGGCCGGTAGAGGGCTTCCTCCACTGCGCGGCGAAGCGCCTGCAGCTGCGCTGTCTCGTCGGTGAAGACCCGGACCAGCGTCGTACGGATGGGAAGCCGCGCAAACAGGTCGGCGACCGCGCTTCGCTCCACCGCCCGGCTGACCGGGTTGTAGATGTTGACCGGAAAGGGATCGTTCAGGGGATTCTGGGGGCGAGGATCGACCGAGGCGAGGTCCACCTCGATCGATACGTGCTTGAGCGACGCTGGTAGCGCGGCCCGTATCCGCTCGACGTAGTCGCCCGGCCTGGGATAGAGGAACGACGGCGGCGGGTTCGAGAATTCGTAGTAGTCCTCGAAGATCAGGCGCCACTTGAGCTCCCTGCGCACGATCCGCGCCCATTCCAGCGAGAGGTCACGAGCCCTGTCGTTCTCGTGCTGCCAGCGATCGACCGTGTCGATCAACGACCAGTCAGTCAGCCCGCGATAGGAGTCGAGATGATCGAGGGGATTGCCGGGCAGGATACGGTCGATCGTCTCCGCGAAGATTTCGCGCATGTGCAGGTCGATTCGCCGCACCGTTCGGTGATAGTAGATGTTGTTGTAGAGGTACAGGCGCGCATTCAGGAACATCAGAAGAGCCTGCGCACCGTGCTGGTGCAAAAGCATTCCCTGCTCGTCGATGAAGGAATAGTGGAGCAGCCGTTGGACATCGACCGGACCGATCTTCACCCCGCACATGTAAGCGTCGCGCGGCACGTAATCGAGATTGTCGGCCGTATACATACCGTTCAGGACCGGCTTGAGCAACCGCACCCATGTGGGAGCGGCGGGCCCCGGTAGGCTCGTCTCCGCAATCAGCTCCGCAACCCAGCGAGGATCGATCCGCTCGCCAGGCTCGAAGGGCCCGCTCGGCCCCGCGTTCAGGGCAGCGATGATCGGAGCCAGCTCACCTTCGATCAGCGCCCGCCCGATCACTTCGTGATCGATGCCAAACCGGTTGAGGTAATTCTGGTCGAAGAAGTGGCCGAAGGGTCCGTGACCTACGTCATGGAGCAAGCCTGCCACCCGCATCGTCTCCTCCAAGCAGCTGGCGGAAGGAGCGTCCCCCGCGACCAGCCGAAGGTTCGGTTCCAGTTGCCGGGCCCACTCCCCCGATAGGTGCATCGCGCCCAGGGCGTGCTGGAATCGGGAATGCTCGCCGCCAGGGAAGACCCACCATGCCGATTGCAGCTGGTGGATACGCCGCAGGCGCTGCAGCCAGGGATGGTCGAGCAGGTCTTGCTCCGCCGCGGTATCGCCGTGGAGGCGCTTGGTGATCTTGATATAGCCGTAGAGTGGGTCAGCCATCAGATTCACGGCATCGTAGTGACGTGCTAGATCCCTCATCGAAACAGGCTGATTTTATGGCGTAGCATGAATTCCATGGAGCGGGCCGTTGTCATCGACGCTCTTCGCACGCCGATTGGACGCTACGGCGGAGCGCTCAGGGACTCAAGGCCGGATGATCTGGCCGCGCTCGTGATCGCGGAAGCGGTCAGGCGCAACCGCCTGGATACGTCAAGCATCGAGGACGTCTATTTCGGGGATGCCAACCAGGCCGGGGAAGACAACCGGAACGTGGCGCGGATGGCGGTCCTGCTGGCCGGACTTCCAGTCGAGATTCCCGCTGCCACGGTCAACCGCCTGTGCGGCTCGGGAATGCAGGCAATCATCTCCGCGACCCGCGAGATCGAGACCGGCAACGGTGAGCTCTTTCTCGCGGGAGGGGTGGAGAGCATGACGCGCGCGCCCTACGTGCTGGAGAAGCCGCAGCATGAATTCCTGCGGGGGCCGCAGACGCTGCACGACACGACCATCGGCTGGCGCATGATCAATCCCAGGTTGGCGGCGCACTATCCGCCGATCAGCCTCGGACAGACTGCCGAGGTGGTCGCCCGCCAGTACCGGATCAGCCGCGAGGCCCAGGACGAGTTCGCCCTCAAGAGCCACATAAAGGCGGTCGCCGCCCAGCAGGCGTGCCACTTCAAGGCGGAAACGGTGCCGGTGACACTCAAGGGCGGGGCCCGAGTCGAGCGCGACGAAGGCCCACGACCGGACACCAGCATGGAGAAGCTGGCCAGCCTGAAGCCCGCCTTCGAGGCGGACGGTACGGTAACGGCCGGTAACTCCTCTCCGCTGAACGACGGTGCGGCCTGCGTCGTCTTGATGTCGGAAAGCCGGGCCGGCGCACTCGGCCTCAAGCCAAAGGCGAGGATCCTGGCTGCGGCGAGCGCGGGCGTCGACCCGTCGGTCATGGGTCTGGGTCCGATCCCCGCGAGCCGGAAGGCTCTGGCGCGCGCCGGGCTCACGCCAGGCGACCTGGAGGTCATCGAGTTGAACGAGGCCTTCGCCTCCCAATCCCTGGCCTGCATCCGCGAGCTCGATCTCGACCCGGAGCGGGTCAATCCCAATGGCGGGGCGATCGCCCTGGGTCATCCCCTCGGCGCCAGCGGCGCCAGGATCACCACCACGCTGGTGCATGAGCTGGTCCGACGAAAGGGCCGTTACGGCCTTGCGACGATGTGCATAGGCGTCGGCCAGGGGATCTCGGTTGTGATCGAAAATTTGGAGCGCTGAAAGACCGGCGACCGCCGCAGCAGCGTTAACGCCTTGCTACACGCCGGTCTCCATTTGATCTTAGCCCTGACTCAGAATCAATCCAGAGACCGGAATGCTGGTTGTCACCCGCCTGTTGCCCCGCCGCTCCTTGCTGATCGCGTTCAGCCTGGCCGGCCTCATGCTCCTGATGCCGCTGGCAGCTGCCGCCGACAGCGCTGGAACCGATCCCGCCTCGCAGGCGGATTCGCTCTGGAACCAGCCGCAGGGCACCAGCCCCGCCAGCGCCATGTACGTGATCCAGGCCTGGTGGGATGGCCTGACCCGGGCCGCCGCACGCAACCCTGAACAACGCGGGCTGCAGGAGTTGAGCCAGGCCAACAGCGACCTGCTGAACGCCTACACGCTCCTGCAAGAACAGCGCACTGACCCCGGACCCCACCCAGTGGCCGTGGTGGACCCTCTACTTAGTGGGGCCTACGGATTTGTGAGCGGGGTCCACGTCAAGGCGCCGATCGGTTCGCTGCTCGGATGGGTAAACGATTCCCTGGTCCATCTCGAGGGGCGCGGTACGACCGACACTATCGTGCGCAGCCTGCTGAGCGATTACAGGGTGCAGCGGGCCGCGGCCAGCCGCGACCTTGCCCCGCCGGCAGGCAATCCTCTCTGGACTGCGAACTCAACCCGCGAGACGGCGATGTTGCAAAAAATCGGTGCCCTGGGGAATGCCTCCCTGGGAGTGCCGGAACTCCTGGCGGAGACGGCTCCCGCGAGCACTTCATCCGCAGTCGCTTCGGGCTCCAATGGCAAGGCGACCGGCAAGGCAAGTGCCGCGGGCCAGAGTGGCGATTCGCACGGCAAGGCTGCCGGGCACCAGCCCGAAAAGCATTAACCGTCCAACTCGGGCTTAGGGCTCGTCCTCGTCTTCGACGCCGTCGAGCGTGAGCATGAGTCCATCCTGCAGGTCGTAAAGAGCGTCCATTGATTCGGCGATGGTTAGATCTTCAGGCAGCCGGTTGCCGATCGGGTGCTCCATCTCGGCGGCCAGCTGCTGCACCCTGACAGCAAGCTCTGCCGGGAGCTGGGTCTCCTCGGCGATATTGAGCATCTCGAGCTCATCCAGCAACCGGTCGATGTGGCGGATCCGGTTCCGACGGGCGTAACGCATCTCACGCTCGACGTGCCAACGGTCACGGAGCGCGGAGATTTGAACCGAGGTTTCCTGGATCATGCGGCCGGTTCCGGCTGTGCGCGCCATGGCTTCCCGAGGGATTACTGTACGGTCAAAGGTGGGATTGGTCAAGAACTCGATCCCCTTCGGAGACGCCTCTGCGCCGTTCGACGCCACCCTGGTCAGCTCGCAGCTGGCCGCGCAACCGGTGGCCTGGACGCTTCACTGGTTACCGGAGGTCTCATCCACCCAGGATCTCGTTCGGGAGGCTGCGCTGGCCCGGGCGGCCGAGGGCTGGACGGTGGTTACCGATTGGCAGCGACAGGGACGCGGCAGGCTGGGCCGCCAGTGGGTCACAGTCTCCGGACGTGACCTGCTCTTCTCCGTCCTGCTCCGGCCGGGGAGGCAAATGTTGAGCCTGCTTCCCCTGCTGGCCGGGATTGCCGTAGCCCAGGGCCTGGAACAAGGCACCGACCTGCCGGTCGATCTCAAGTGGCCTAACGATCTCCTGATCGACGCTAAAAAGGTCGCCGGCATCCTGCTCGAGCATGGACCCGACGAGGTGGCCGCGCTCGGCGTGGGCGTGAACGTCAACAGCGGCCCGGGAGAGCTGCCGCCGCAGGCAATCTCCGCAGCGATCGCCCTCGGGCATCCGCTGCGACGCGAGGCCTTGCTGGTGTCGATACTCAAGGCTCTCGGCGCCGCGCTGCAGAGGAGCCGCAGTGAAGACCGGGGCTGGGTGGTGGAGACATGGCGGCAACGCAGCTCGATGCTCGGGAGCCGCGTCAGCTACGAGCAGGCCGGGGTGGTGAGCGCCGGTGTCGCGGAGGACCTGGAGGATGACGGCGCGCTCCGCGTTCGTCTCGAGGACGGGAGAGTCACCCGCATCTACGCCGGCGACGTCAGGCTATTACGCGACTGAGGGTATCCTTCAGTCGTAGGTGCCGCCCCTGTCCTTGATGTAGCCACCCTCGTGCGTCCCCTGCGGGTCATGATGGGTGAAATGGATCAGCCCGCCCTTGCTGTTCCAGATGTACTCACCATGCACTACCACGCTGTCGCCCACGCTCACCGGCACCCTTCTTCCGATCGATATGTTGTGCTCGACTTCGACCGTGATGTCTCCGCTCGATAGACGAATGATGAACTGCTCGTGAACGCCAGTGCTACTGCTTCGATCCGGGAAGATGGTCGCCACGGTCCCGTCCGCAGTCACCTCGACGTATGACTGGTGGTTCTGAAAATCCTGGACGATGGCGGCGTCGTCAGGGTTCGTCGTTGTGGCGGTAACGCCGCCGCCGCCGCATCCCGCCAGCAGTAGCCCGAATGAAAGGGCGGCGAAACGTGCCACCCTGTCAACAGGGTTGCTCAGCTGACTTTTACGTCTCCCACCATTCCGGAGTGAATCATGCAATGGTATTTGTAGTCGCCTGCCGTATTGAAGGTGACGACGAACTTGGAGCCCGCACTCTGCAGGCAGGAGTCGAAGGTGGTGTTGTCATCGGAGGTCACGCTGTGCTGGGCCCCGCTGTCGACCCAGTCCCATTCAACGCTGTCGCCCTTCTTGACCGAGAGGGTCGCCGGCGCGAACGCCCCGACGTTGGTCGGATCCGAGTTGATCTTGACGGTCTGGGCGGCCGTGCCGCTGCCCGCACCCTTGGGGGTGCAACCGCTCCCGCCATTGTCGGCGGAATTGCCGCTACCGCCGCCGCAGGCCGCGAGCAGGGTCGCACTCCCGGCAACGACGATCATCATTCTCCACACGCTCACGATTGCCTCCTTGCTGCTAGCGAACTGACGAACTGAGTCTAAGGGCGCCTGGGTCGCCGGTGCAATTGGCTCAGCCGCTCGCGGCTCGGAATCAGGTGGCTACCCTACTCGGGCAGCTCGTGGAACTCGCGCCGCGCGTCCCGCACCCAGAGCAGAAGTGATGCGGCGAAGATAACCACACCCACGATCAGCAGGACGAGGTTGAGGACCAGGCCAAGCAAAAGTGCTGCGATCCCCACCGCCAGCACCACCGGCCAGATGCTGGGCGGCGGCAGGTGGATCGCCTCGTGGCTCTCGGGCTGGTGCTCGGTCTCGTGGGCAGCCATCAGACGAAGCTGTTGTACACCAGGGCCCAGACGAAGGAGAGCCCGAGCATGATCACCGCGGTTACAAAGAGCAGTATCCCCAGTCGAATGTTCTTACGCGCCTCGTCCCTATGCATGCGTCACCGCTTCAACCCAGTTTACCAACGATGCGGTCCGCGACCATCACGGTGAAGAGGAGCGCCAGGTAGGCAATCGAGTAGTCGAACAGCGGGCGCGACCAACGCCGGCGCCGGTCGCGCAGATTCAGCACGGCGAAGCCGATGAAGGCCGCGCCCAGTAGCGAAGCGCCGGCGAGATAGAGCCCACCGACCGCGCCACTGACGAAGAGCATCAGAGTCACGGCTACGAGCAGCAAAGTGTAGAGCAGTATCTGGCGCTTGGCCTCATCCTCACCTCGGACCACCGGAAGCATCGGCACGCCGACCCGGGCGTAGTCGCGCTGAATCCGAAGCGCCAGCGACCAGAAATGCGGCGGGGTCCAGAGGAAGATGATGGCGAAGAGATACACCGCCGTCAGGTCGAGCGAGTGGGTCACCGCCGCCCATCCCACCAGCGGGGGGACTGCGCCGGCGGCGCCACCGATCACGATGTTCTGTGCCGTCGATCGCTTCAGCCACAGCGTATAGACGAAAACGTAGAACAGCAGGCCGCTGAGCGATAGCGTCGCGGCCAGGACGTTCACCCAGAAGGCGAGCAGAACGAAGGCCAGCACACCGAGGGTGATGCCGAAGGTCAGCGCGTGGGCGGGCGCGATGCGGCCGTCGGGGATCGGGCGTCGGCGGGTCCGGTACATGTCGCCGTCGATATCCCGGTCGATCCAGCAGTTGATTGCCCCGGCGCCTGCTGCGGACAGGGATCCGCCCAGTAACGTGAGGATCACGAGCCCGGTCGATGGCCAGCCGCGGCTGGCGATCATCATCCCGCCCAGGGCGGTGACCAGGAGGAGCACGATGATCCGGGGTTTTGCCAGGCTGAGGTAATCGAGCACCACATCGCGCGCGGGCCGGCGACGGGCTTGAACCTCTGGAACCGGCTCGATGCGTTCATCTCGGAGGGGCAGGCGACCGGTCAGGGCGGCGAGCACCACTGTCCCGGCCCAGACCGCTGTGGCGAGCGCCAGGTGCAGGCCGCGCAGCGCGGCAGGAAGATGAAGCAGGACGACCGCCGCACCGACCGCGACCTGAAATAAGAGCGCAGCCAGGGTCAGCGCCACGGCAGAGCGTACAGCCGGCACACCGCGATGACGACGGAGAACTGATACCAGGGCGTAAATCACCACCACCCCAATGACAGCCGCCATGCCACGGTGAAGCAGTTGGATCAACGGCAGGCGGTCGAACGCGAAGGTGAAGCCGCCACCGCAGAGCGGCCAGCCATCGCAGGCACCGCTGGCGCCGCTGCCAACGACCAGGGATCCGCTGAGGATCAGCAGATAGGTCCCCGCCGCCGCAGCTCTCGCCCAGCGTGCAGCCACCGCATCCCCGGCGGCGCGGGGCCCGCTACTGAAGGCGGCGGTTGCCGTGATGCAAAGCGCGCCGAGCAATGCCATGGCGGTCGCGAGATGGGCGAGCACGATGATCGGAGGCAACTCCAGGCGGACCGTGATCGCCCCCAGGGCCACCTGGAGGATGAGCAGCAGCAGCGCGGCGGTGGCCGGGATCACGATGTCGCGCCGCTTGCGCCAGACCGTGAGCGCAACGGCGGCGGTCAGTACGACCAGAAGGCTCGTCAGCGAGGCGGTGGTGCGATGGGAGTATTCGATGATGGCGTGCAGTTCAAGCGGCGGATAGGGGCGCCCATGGCAGAGAGGCCAGTCCGGACAGCCCAGCCCTGAGCCGGAAACTCGCACTACTCCCCCGAGCACCACCAGCGCATAGGTGACCACTGCGGTGGCCACTGCGAGCGCCCTGAATGCTCTCACCGAAGCCTCCTGCTACGCGTGCTCGGAGGCAGCCGCGACGGCGCCGCGGCGCACATCTCTCAGTGGACGGGCGCTTCTGACCGGCGGCACAGTGTCGAAGTTGTATTCCGGTGGCGGCGAGGTGGTCGCCCACTCCAGCGTGTTGCCCTCCCACGGGTCCGCGGGAGCGCGCCGCCCGGCGCGGATGCTGACGGCGACGTTCATGATGAAGATCAGGATGGCGGCCGCGATCATGAAGGCTCCGATGGTGGCGACGAGGTTCCAGGTGGCCCAGTCAGTGCGGTTGCTCTGCCAGATCGCAATCCGGCGCGGCATCCCCTCGAGCCCGAGGAAGTGCATCGGCATGAAGGTGACGTTGAAACCGACCAGTTGGACCCAGAACTGGATCTTGCCCAGGGTCTCGTTCAGGTACCGGCCGGTCATCTTCGGGAACCAGTAAAAGAAGGCGGCGAAGACACCGAAAACGCTTCCGCCGAAGAGCACGTAATGGATATGGGAGACGACCCAGTAGGTGGCGTGCACCTGGTAGTCGACCGCCAGTGAGGCCATGAAGACGCCGTCCACGCCGCCCATCAGGAACATCAACACGAACCCGACCGAGAAGAGCATCGCGGTGGTGTATTTGATGGACCCTCCCCAGAGGGTCGCAAGCCAGTTCAGCACCTTGACCCCCGAGGGCACGCCGATCATCGCCGTGGTGCCCATGAAGAACTCCTGGAGGGCGAGCGGCATTCCGGTGGTGAACATGTGGTGGGCGAAGACCATGAAACCGAGCACGCCGATGGCGGCCATCGAGAAGGCCATCGCCCGGTAGCCGAAGATAGGTTTTCGGCTGAAGACCGGGATTACTTCGGAGACGATGCCGAAGGCGGGCAGGATCATGATGTAGACGGCGGGGTGCGAATAGAACCAGAAGATGAACTGGTAGAGCAGGGGATCGGAGCCGTGGTTGAAAAAGTGGGTCCCCAGCTGGCGGTCCATCAGTACCATCGCCAGGACGCCGGCGAGGAAGGGGCTGGCGAGCAAGGTCAGGGCCGCGGTAACCTCCATCGACCAGACGAAGAGGGGGAGCCGGAACCACGTCATGCCCGGCGCCCGCATGTTGTGAATCGTCACGATGAAGTTCACGGCGCCCATGATCGACGAGATGCCGAGGATGTGGAGTCCAAGGATCCAGAGGTCCTGGCCGAGCCCAATCGCGTAAGCCCTCTCTGTCAACGGCACATAGCCGGTCCAGCCCGCTGCCGCAGCTCCGGTCTGGGTCAGCAACCCGCTGTACATGACCAGGCCGCCGAGCGGGATCAGCCAGAAAGAAAAGGCGTTGATCCGCGGAAAGGCCATGTCGCGAGCGCCGATCATCAGCGGGACGAAGTAGTTCCCGAAGCCAGAGAAGACGGGGATGATCCAGAGGAAGATCATGGTGGTCCCATGCAGGGTCATGATCTGGTTGTAAAGCTTTGGCGTCAGGAAGTCGTTGTTGCCGACCGCCAGCTGGGTGCGCATCAGAAGCGCCATGATGCCGCCCACCAGGAAGAAGAAGAAAGTCGTATAGAGGTACATGATTCCGATCTTCTTGTGGTCGACCGTCGTCAGCCACGCCATCACTCCGCTGCGGCTCCTGACGCCCGCCTGCGGCAGCGCGATACTTGCCATCAGATACTCCTTGCCCTGGTGATTGTCACGGTGTGACGGTGATGGTGCCGGCCATGTTGAACGCCGTATGGAAGGTACAGACGTAGTGGTAGGTGCCCGGTTGTCCGAACTTGACCTCGTACTTGTCTCCCCCGTTCATGGTGTCTGAGGTCGGGACCTGGGAGTTGTCGAAGGTCACATTGTGGGCAGATGAGCCGCTGTTGACCCACTGGACGACGTCACCGACCTTGACCGAGGTCCCGCTCGGTTGGAACTTGAAGTCATCGGTCTCAGAGACGGTCTGCGCGGCCGTCGCGCCGTTTACGCGCGTGCCCGCCGCCGGCCCCCCGCCCGGAGGTGGCTGTCCACCACCGTTCGCCTGCTTCTGGCGCTGCTCGTACCATGCCTGGTAGGCGCTCGGGGCCATGGCCTGAACCTTGACCTGCATGATGTAATGGCCGACGCCGCAGAGTTCGTTGCACTCACCGTAGTAGAAGCCGGCGTGATCCGCCTGCAGCCAGCCGTGATTCGTCTGGCCCGGGATGGCATAGATCTGTCCTCCAAGGCGCGGTGCCCAGAAGGAGTGAAGCACGTCCCGGCTCGTCACCTGGAGCCGCACCACCTCGCCTGTAGGGATGACCAACGTGTCCGACTTGACCTTGCTGTCCGGATAGATGTACTGCCAGGCGAACTGGACGCCCACGACCTTGATGGTGAGGGCCGGCGCCGGGCCGTTACGCACGTAGTCCATTGCCAGGAAGGTCCGTACGAAGAGAAAGGACACGATCACCACCGGGATCAGCGTCCAGACGATCTCCAGCCTGGTGTTGCCATGCACCTGCGCCGGTTCCACGTCGTCGCGTCGCCGAAAGCGAAGAGCGGCATAGATAAGGAGCCCGCCGACGATGACGAGCACGGCCATCGCGATCCAGAAGATGCCGGTATAAATATCGACGATCTTGCAGGCGTTCGGGCCCGCGCAATCGAGCGGGCTGACGTCGATGGCAGGCATCACGCCAGCAGTCTAAAGATGGGCAGCGGCGGGCTGCAAGCGGGCCGGCACCCGATTTGGCCCCTCACCTGTGGAAGAGCCACCAGCGTCCGCCGGGCTGGCGCAATCCGTTCATCTCCTGGGCGGTCGCCCGTGCGTCATGCATGGCGTCGTACCAGAAGGTCAGGGCACCCAGAAAAGTGGCGATGAAGACCAGCAGGGAAAGTAACTCTACGAAGAGCGAGAGCAGCACCATGAAACTGCCGCGTGGCTTCCACCAGGCAAGGAGCTCGGCGGTTGCTCCCGGGATATTCAGCGTCACAAGGAAGAGGCCGAGCACGCCCAGGGGAAAGATCAGGGCCTTTGTCAACTGGCGGTTGTAGAGCTGGCCGAGGCCGGGGATCATCGAGAGCCAGGTGGCGAGCCGGACGCTATGCCGCTGCGGCCGAGCAGGCGTTGGGGTCAGGGTTGTCTGCGGCTGGACCACCGCAGCGTCAGCGCTGGAACATGCGGTAGCAGTAGTAAGCGAGGATCAGGAGCGTTGCGATCGCCCAGATCAGGACGAAAAAGAAATCGCCCGGGCCGGGATCCCTTGTTAGGTTGATCAGGTAGAACATCGCCGGCACCTCAGCCACCAGCCTTGTGCGCCTTGGTCACATCAAGCAGGTTCTCCGCCAGGATGACCAGCGCGGTGAAGCCGACCAGGATCACGAAGGCGATGACCGTCCCGACCAGGTCCTTGAGCTGCTGTCTTCTCATGGCAGGCTCGCGTACTGCTGCCACATGCGGATCCAGTCGACCAGCAGGTTGATGTTCTGGTTGATCGGCTGCGGCAGGAGCTTATTCACGCCCCACGGCGGCATGATCGTTCCCTTGTGCTCCTCACCCTGGTTGCCGAAGTAGATGCAGCGGTAATAGTAGTCATTGTTGAAGAACCCGAGGCGGTTCTGGTCGTTGAGAGGCGGACCCTTGCCGCCCTCTCCGGTGGCGCCATGGCACTGTGCGCAGCTGTTCTCGTAGAGCTGCGGAGCCCTGTCGTAGACGCCGAACGGGTTAGACACCAGGTTGGTGTGCGCCCCCGCCTGGGTGGTGGCCTGCCGGTTGCCGTTGTGGCAGATGATGCAGCCGGTCTCGTCGATCCCGAGGCCCTTGTAGGAGCTGGGAATGAAGCCGGTCAGCTGGGCGACGACCGGCTTGCTGGTCTGCGGGTCGGTCACCACCTTGCCATTCGCGTCGAGCACGTAGTAGGGCTGCGCTGCCGGATTTAGGCAGGCGGCAGCCGTCGTGGCTGCCGGAGCGCCGGCCGGGCCGCCCGCGCTGGCGCTGCCCTGGGGCGGATTCGCCGATGGTGAAGGCTTTGGCGATGCCGAGGCGGAAGGCTTCGCCGAGGTAGAGGTTTTGGCCGAGGCGCTCGGAGACGGGGCAGGGGTCGCCGGCGGCGCGGGCCGGCAGACTAACGTGTCCTGGCCGTATTTGGCGAAGACGGCGTCGTTGATGACGGCTGGATGGTTGGGGCCGAGCCGCTTGGCCGCCTCCTGCGGACCCAGCTTCGTGATGTCCGGCACGTGGCATGTGATGCAGCGCTCGACCACGAACTGGCTGTTCACCTGGACCTTGGGAAAGATCTGCTGCACGCCCATGGGAAAGTCCTGACCATACTGGGCGGCGTATTTCTGCTGGATCGGTACCCAGGGGCGATTGAAGTCCTGGTAGAAGGCGAAGGCGAGCAGCGCCAGGAAGAGGCCGCTGACCACGAGGAAGGCGCGGCCTAGCACGGCTGCCCCGGGGCGCACTGCGCATTACCCAGGACCCAGCCCCAGTCCCAGGTGAACTCGTGTCCACGGAAGAAGGTGCCGATTATCACCAGCGCCACGACGATCGTCATGTAAAGAGCGAAGAGGATGATCGCCACCTTGCGTTCGGCGGGACGCCGGCTGGGGTTCCGATCGAGGAAGGGGACCAGGATCATGAGGACGATCACGAACGTCGGGAAGGCGACGCCCGCCATCAGCGGCGGGAAGCGGGATAGGAGTTCCTGCAGCCCGAGGAAGTACCAGGGGGCCTTGGAGGGGTTCGGCGTCATTCCCGGGTTCGCCTTGCCCAGGAGAGGCGCCTGCAGGAAGATGGAGACGAGGAGGAGGAAGATCGTCATCGCCACCGCGGCGATGAACTCCTTGAAAACGAACTCCGGGAAGGAGACGATCATCTCGTCGTCGCTGTCGTCGCGGATGGCGAGGGGCGCGTCGGAGGCCCGCTGGCGCCGTTGAGCCTCGGCCCGCTCGCGTGCCTGGATGCGCTCTCGAGCGTCGGTTGCCAGTGTCAGAGCCCTCCGCTGAAACCGTCTTTGCGCACGCGCCAGAAGTGGATGACCATCAACAGGAAGGCTACAAGAGGCAAGCCGACCACGTGCATCACGTAGAAACGCAGCAGCGCATTATCGCCGACGATCTTGCCGCCCAGCAGCAGGTAGCGGGTGTAGGGTCCCGCGATCGGCGCGTACTTAGCCATGTTGGTGCCGACCGTTACCGCCCAGATGGAGAGCTGGTCCCAGGGCAGCAGGTAGCCGGTGAAGCTGAGCAGCAGCGTTATCAGCAGTAGCAACGTGCCGACTCCCCAGTTGAACTCGCGTGGCTTCTTGTAGGCGCCGGTCAGGAAGACCCGCGCCATGTGCAGCCAGACCGTGATCACCATCGCATGGGCGGCCCAGCGGTGCATGTTGCGGATCAAGCCGCCGAATGTCACCACGAACTGGAGATCACGCATGTCCTGGTAGGCATGGTTGGTGGAGGGCACGTAATAGAACATCAGGTAGAGGCCGGTGACGGTGAGAACAATGAAAAGAAAGAAGGAAAGGCCACCAAGACAAAGGGTGTACGACATCCGGATCCAGGAGCGACGAACCCGGACCGGGTGAATGTGAAGCACGAAGTTGGTCAGGGCGGTGCGTGCCGCGATCTTGTCGGTGAGGGGCAAACCATGCCGAAAGACGGCGCCCACCATCTGCTCGAGTACGGAGTAGACCTCGTCGACCGCGGCGCGGATGACCCTCATGAACCCTCCCCGATCAAACCTTCAGGCGGAAACTCCGGTCCACGATGATCGACCGGTCGATGTAGAGCTTGCCGTCGCGCGCCACTTCCATGTGAACCCGGTCCATCGGACGCGGTGCCGGTCCGAAGAAGTTGACGGCGTCCCGATAATACCGGCTGCCGTGACACGGACACTTGAAGCCTGGCAGCTCCTTGTTTTGCTGGTTCGCCCTGAGTCCATGGACCCCCTGTGCGATCAGGTCACTGGTGACGTCTGGAAAGTAACGGGGCGTGCAGCCCAGGTGAGTGCAGATCAGGCTGATGGCATAGAAGCCGTCGCTGTCGCGGTTGATGACCACCCGCTTGTCAATCAGAACCGTGGTCGATCCCACGGCGTAGCTATTCGGGGGGTCGGCCTTGAAAGCGGCCGGGTCCTCATAGAGCGCATTCGGCTGCAGGAACCTGATGCTCTGGAAGAGGGCGATCGCGGTCGCTCCGACGAAGGCAAGCCAGCCGGTCATGGCGAAGAAACTCCGCCGCGACACCGTGCGGCTGTCGGCGACCAGGCGGCGGAATCCAGCAGCCATTACACGAAAGGATTATGCGCGGGAGGGGTGAAAACGGTGGCGAAGATGATGGTCGAGGCCATGATCACGATGAAGAGCACCGCGACGAGCAGGCAACCGAAGTCGGCTTTGATCGCTTCGATAGCGCCGCGCACGGTGTCGAGAATATCAAAGCAGGCAGAGCCCAGAAATCGGGTCTGGGCCCTATGCGCCGGCCAGGCCGGCCGGCGGCGGCGACAGGTCCGTGAGCTCCTTGCACCTGGCGACGTACTCGTGCACCAGCGAGACGACCGTGGCGTGGCTCCAGGTAAGCGGTGAGACCGATAGCGGCGCCTTGCTGTACGGGTCCAACTGCTCGGATAGGACACCGCTCGGCAGCGCCGAGTTGACCACCCAGTCGAGTATCTGGCGCGCCCCTCGGAGATCTTCCGGGCTGGTGGCCCGGGCGGTGAGCCACTGCGCGTACCACATGGTGCAGATGAACCACGGATTCCCGGGGACGTTGGCGACGTCCTGGCTGACCTGGTAGTAGTAGTCGTTCTCATAGCGCGCGATCCCCCCCACGTCGGTTTTGCACCAGAGGCGGTCGTGGACCTGTTCCATGGTGCTGACCACCTGCGGGTCATCGGCTGCCAGCATGCCGAAGTAGAAAAGGCCGTAGACGCTCGAATCGATGGTGAGGTCCTTGGCGGTGCTGCCGTCGGGCCGTACGTAGATCCGACGCAGGAAGCGGTTGAGCTCGGTGTCGAAGAGCCAGGTGCTGGTGGCCGACTTCATCCGCGCGGCGACCTGGCGGTACCGGTCGGAGATCGCCGTCTCGCCGTAGAGCTGGGCGAAGTTGGCGGCTGCCTCGAGCCCGGCCCAGACGGCACCGACCGTATAGCTCATCACGCCGCGGCGCTCTTCCCAGAGGTCATAGCTCGCCTGGGGCAGGCCGGTCACCGGGTCCACGTAGCTGGCGAGAAAGTCGCCGGCGAGGATGATGAGGGGACGGTAGTAGGTCTTGAAGAACTCGAAGTCACGGTGTCCGTCATAGTGCTGCCAGAGGGCATAGAGGACGATGCCGGTCTCGTCCTCCTGGATCGGATACTGGGGCCTACCCGCGGCGTCGACCCATGGATGCCAGCTGCTTCCGGGCTCACCCGCGGGGGTGTATTTGTGCCGGAAGTAACCGTCCGCGGTGACGATGCGGGCGCAGAGCTCGAAGAAGCGGCGCGGGACGTCCAGGTAGCCGGCCTGGTCCATGGCGTAGGCGGCCATGGCGCCATCCCGCGGCCACATGTAGCTGTAGGTATCGCGCGCGAACTTGATGATCTCGGAGTCGTTGGCGGCGAGGATCGCGCCGCCGTTGTCGACCTGGGTGCGCACGATCAGCAGGCTGCGGCGGTAGAGCTCGGCGACAGCCGGCGAAAGGTCGGCGAACTCCCGCTCTTCCTTGTTGACCCAGGCGATCCAGTAGCAGCGAGTGCGCTCGAGAAATGCCTCTGGAGTCCTCAGCGTGACGACGTCGGCCACCGCCTTGAGCCCGTTCAAATCTTTGGCGGCGATCAGCCAGTGATATGCAGTCGCTGCCTGGCCGGCCTCGACGTGCCCGAGGTGAAGCGACAGCGTCATGTCGACCGAGCCCTGCTCGATGGGATTGTTGCCCAGCACGCCATCCTCGGCATCGATCCAGGTCCCGCGCGCTCCCCCGACCTCTTTCTTACCGCAGGCGTAGGCATCGAGCCCGATCCTGTCAGAAACCTGGCCGCAGGCGGCGAAGTAACGGCGGCCTTTGTACGCGACCAGGCCTTTTACCGGCGGGTAGTACATCACCGTGTCCCCCACCTCGGTGCCGTAGATGTGCCAGTCGTAGTGAAAGAAGAGACGCACCTCGCGCGGCGCGCCCTCGTTCAGGACACGGACCCGCCGGATCAGCAGGTCACGGCCGAGGTCGACAGCGTCGTTGAAGGTCACTGTGACCTGAAGGTTGGGATGCCGCAAGCTGGCGTTCGTGACCAGCGTGTCCGGTTGGTAGACGAGATGGCGGACCCAGGCAGGGTCGTCGAGCCAGGAGAAGGCACCGTCCAGCCAGATGCCGAAGCGGCACTGCTCGCCATTGGTGTGGTTCTCCTGTCCGACCCAGGGGTAGTAAATGTCCCGGAGCTGGTAATTGCGGTCGTAGTTGATCAGCAGGGCGCCATTGCCGATCGGCAGGTCGCGGGACATTCGGAACATTATCCGTTGCCCCGCCATCCGGTCGCGGCCTCGAGCCGCATTGTTACGATGCCGTGCGTGGCAGGAGCCCCGCCGGACACCCTGACGGTCCGCACCCGGGAGCGGGCAGACGCGATCGACATTACCGAGCGTGTCCAGGCACTCGTCGAGCAGAGCGGCTTCAGCGACGGTGTCTGCCAGGTCTACGTCCCGCACACCACGGCCGGCATCTTCATCAATGAGAATGCCGACTCCGATGTGCTCCGGGACCTGCTCGTGAGCCTGGAGCGACTGGTTCCCTTAAAGCAGGGCTACCGCCACGCCGAGGGCAACGCCGCGGCCCACATCAAGTCGATTCTTACCGGAAACTCGCAACTCGTCCCGGTCCGGGCGGGCCGGCTTGCGCTCGGCCGCTGGCAGGGAATCTTCCTGGCGGATTTCGACGGGCCGAGAGAGCGCCAGGTCAGGGTCACACTGCTCCGCTCATAAGAGAGGGGCCGCCCGCGGGCGGCCCTTAGCCGGGTCAGGTCCTGGAGCTCGGGGCGCCCTTCGACGCGAGCTGGGCGGGCTCCGGAGTATTGGTCGAGCTGGAGCTCACCGGGATTTTCACCGACTTCGGCTTCCCCGCCTGGGCCCTGGGCACGGTCAGCACCAGCATGCCGTTGACGAACTGCGCCCTGGCCTGCTCTCCGACGGCGTCCTCCGGCAGGGTGAGAACCCGGCTGAACTTGCCGTAGAAGTTCTCTCGCAGCCAGAAATCGTCGGCGTGGGAGCCCTCCGGCAGGCTGATCTCGCCCCTTATCGTGATCTGACCTCCGTCGAAGGTCACCTCGACGTTCTTCGGGTCGATGCCCGGGACGGCAGCACGGACCACCCATTCCTTTCCGGTCTGGTAGACGTCGAGTGGCAGGTAGCCTTCGCCAACCGCTCCTACCGCCCGTGACTGGCTACTTCCGAGGCCAAAGGTGTCGCCGAAAAGGCGATCCATGGCATTGTGCAGAGACATCAGGTCGGTAACCGGGGACCAACGGATCACGCTGCTCATGACTTGTGACCTCCCTTGTCGGGTTTTTCCGAGTGTCATATACCCCCGGCCGGCGCGGTTTTAAACCGCGTGCCGACGCGGCACAACGCCGGTTTTTAGATCATTACCACCCGTAACCGTAGCTGAAATGCCGGTATATACTGGTCAGATTCTTCGTCCCGGGGAGACGCCATGCGCACCAGCATCAAGTCGGTCGGCACCTACGTCCCGGCTGCGATCCTGACCAACGCCGACCTTGAAAAGATGGTCGAGACGTCGGACACCTGGATCCGTGAGCGCACGGGCATTGTCGAGCGCCATATTGCCGCTGTCGACGAGACCTCGACCGACCTGGCCATCGGCGCCGCGCTGGACGCCCTGAAAGGCGCCGGTCTGCGGGGTCAAGATACCGACCTCATCGTCTGCAGCACCTCGACCCCGGATTCAACCTTTCCATCGGTCGCCTCCCGGGTTCAGGAAAGGCTCAACGCCCAGGGGCCGGCCTTCGACGTCCAGGCCGCCTGCACCGGCTTTCTCTACGGCCTGAGCGTCGCCGACCGCTTCGTCAGCTCGGGCGAGGCTCGCCAGGCGATCGTCATCGGGACCGAGACCCTGACCAAGATCATGAATTTCAAGGACCGCGGGACCTGCGTCGTCTTCGGCGACGGCGCGGGGGCTGTAGTACTCGGCCCGGGGCGCAACGGCGCCGGGATAAAGTCCTGCCTGCTGGGCTCCGACGGACGGGGCGGCGACCTTATCTATGTGGCGCCAGGGGCCGACTCCCCCGAGGGGCCGGGGCGGCCGGAGATACGAATGGATGGCCGGAAAGTGTTCCGCTTTGCCACGGAGATCCTCGCCCAGGCAACCATCGATGCGCTGGCCCGCGCCGGCGTCCCGCTGGATGCAGTCAAGCTGGTCGTGCCACACCAGGCGAACGCGCGGATCATCGAGGCGGCCGGCAAGAAACTGGGCGTGCCCCCCTCTGTGATGGCCAACAACATCGCCCAGTACGGCAACACCTCAACGGCCTCCATACCGCTGGCGCTCAAAGATGCGGTTGCTGCCGGGAGACTCTCCGCCGGGGACCACATCGTCCTCGTCGGTTTCGGGGCCGGGCTCACCTGGGGTGCCTGCGTGATCGAGTGGGAAGGAGCGGCGGCCGAGGTCGCCGCCTAGCCGGTGTTTCGGGCCAAGACCCGTTACGTCGCGCTCCCCTCGCCTCGCGCGGGCGTCGGCGAGGAGGTGGATCGGTTAACCTGCGCGCGCTGCGACACCGCGCTCGAACCGGCCCGGCTGACGGCCGCCCTTGGGGTCTGCTACCGCTGCGGCTACCATTTCCGGCTGCGTGCCCCGGAGCGGATCGCAATGCTGGTCGAGCCGGGTTCCTTTTCCGAGGCCGACGCCGACGTCACCGCCAGGGACGTGCTTGGCTTCAAGGACTCACAGCCCTACGCTCAAAGGATCGAGCAGAGCCGCGTGAAGACGGGGGCCAACGAGGCTGTGACCTGGGGCGAGGCGACGCTGGCCGGCCACTCCCTTACGATCATCTGCCTGGATTTCGCCTTCATGGGCGGCAGCATGGGAGCCGCCACCGGCGAGAAGATCACCAACGGAATCGAGCGTGCCACCAGCAAGCGGCTTCCACTGTTGATCGTATCCGCCTCTGGAGGCGCCCGCATGCAGGAGGGCATGCTGGCCCTGATGCAGATGGCGAAGACGGCCGCCGCGCTCGGCCGTCACTCGGCCGCCGGCATCCCCTACTTTTCGCTGCTGACCGACCCCACGATGGGCGGTGTCACCGCAAGCTTCGCGACACTGGCCGATGTCATCCTCGCCGAGCCCGGGGCGATGATCGGTTTTGCCGGCGCCCGGGTAATCCAGCAGGCAACCTATGAGACTCTTCCTGACGGTTTCCAGACCGCTGAGTTCCTCTGGACCCACGGCATGATCGACATGGTCGTGCCGCGACCCGAGCTGCCCGCGGTGCTCCGCCAGCTTCTCGACCTCTACAGCCGGAGCGGTCACCACTCCGACTTCCAGCTCGAGGGTCAGGCCAGGGCGGCTGCGACCGCCTCGACCCTGCGACCGTGAGCTCGAACGGCTCCACGGCGGCCGCCACCTGGTCACAGGTAGAACTCGCCCGTCATCCGGACCGGCCCTACGCACTCGACTACGTCCACGCCATCTTCGGCAGCTTCTTCGAATTGCACGGCGACCGGCTCTACGGCGACGATCACGCCATCATCGGCGGGCCCGCGGCCTTTGAGGGCCGCACGGTGATGGTTATCGCGCAGCAAAAGGGGCGGACAACTGCGGAGCGGGCGATGCGCAACTTCGGGATGGCGAATCCCGAGGGTTATCGCAAAGGGATGCGGCTGATCAAGCAGGCGGAGAAATTCCAGTTTCCAGTGATCGCATTGGTCGACACCTCGGGTGCCTTTCCCGGGGCCGGCGCCGAGGAGCGTGGAATCGCCTGGGCAATCGCCGAGAACCTGGTCGCCTTCGCCCAGGCCCGGATACCGATAGTGACCCTGGTGCTTGGTGAAGGAGGAAGTGGTGGCGCGCTGGGAATCGGCGTCGGTGACCGGCTCCTGATGATGGAGCATTCGATCTACAGCGTTGCCATGCCGGAGGCGTGCGCCTCGATTCTCTGGCGGGACATCGGGCGGAAGATGGAGGCAGCGGAAGCCCTCAAGCTGACGGCGCCCGACCTCCAGAAGCTGGGGCTCGTCGACGAGGTCGTCCCCGAGCCGCCGGGTGGGGCTCAGACCGATTACGGCCAGGCTGCCGACGCCGCAGCAGCCGCCCTGCGCCGGCACCTCGGCGAGCTCGATGGCATCGAGGTCGAGCGGCTGCTGGAAGAGCGCTACCGGCGGTATCGCTCGATCGGCGCGATCGCCTGATTGGCTGAGATGCCCCGCGAGCGCCTGGATCCGGGCGTCTTCCGGCTTCCGGTGGAGCGGATCCGCGAGGGCTACTACAGCGATGTCTACTTCAACCGGACGGTTGACGTGCTGAGCGCCGACTCACGCCATCCGCAGGTACTTATGCAGGTTTTCCAGAAAAATCATGCCGTCATCGGCGGCATGGACGAGGCGATCGCGATCCTGAAGCTCTGCGCCGAGGAGTTCTCCGGACTTTTAGTCCATGCCCTCTACGACGGCGACCCGGTGGCGCCCTGGGAGACGGCGATGACGATCGAGGGCGACTACACCGCCTTCGCGCGCCTGGAAACGGTCTACCTCGGTGTGCTGACGAGGCGGACCAAGATCGCCACCAACGTCCGCCGCGTGGTGGAGGCCGCCCACGGCAAGCAGATCATCTTCATGCCGGCTCGGCACGACCACCACCTGGTTCAAACCGGCGACGGGTACGCCGCCCATATCTCGGGCGCGATCGGCGTCTCGACCGACGCCCAGGCCTCCTGGTGGGGCGGCCGGGCGATCGGCACGGTGCCGCATGCGCTGATCGCAGCCTACGGCGGTGACACCGTGCTGGCGGCGCGAAAGTTCGCCGAGCACACCGATCCTACGACCAACCTGGTGGTACTCGCCGACTTTGAGAACGACTGCGTGCGCACCTCGCTCGAGGTTGCCCGTGCCCTCGGCAATCGACTCTGGGGAGTGCGCCTGGACACCTCCGAAACGCTGGTCGATGTCAGCCTCCAGAAAATTATGGGGGACTTCGATCCGCGCGGTGTCAACGCCCAGCTCTGCTGGCTGACCCGCAAGGCCCTCGATCGCGAGGGCTTCGAGCACGTCAAGATCGTGGCCAGTGGCGGATTCAACGTGGAGAAGATCGAGCGCTTCGAGCGCGAGGGGGTGCCGGTTGATGCCTACGGGGTCGGCAGCGCCTTCTATCAAGGCAGTTACGACTTCACCGCCGACGTGGTCATGGTCGAGGGGCGCCCCTGCGGTAAGGTCGGCCGTCGCTACCGTCCAAATCCACGCTTACAAGCCGTCAGCTGATGCCGGGCGTTACCATCGTGGTCGACGTCCTCAACGGCTTCTGCAAGGAAGGCAACCTCGCCTCACCCCGTTGCCTGAAGGCGATCCCCAGGATCAAGGACGTGATCGAGGTGCGGCGGAGCGCGGGCGACATGCTGATTTTTCTCGCCGACACCCATGATCCCGATGACCGGGAGTTCGAGGTCTTCCCGCTTCATTGCGTGCGTGGCACGCATGAGGCCGATGTGGTCGAGGAGCTAAAGCCCTTCCTGCCAGAGAGCCACCTGATTCGCAAGCGCCGTTACTCCGGCTTCTTTGAGACCGACCTCGAGGCCGTCCTGTCAGGGGCCGCCCCACAGCGGGTGACCGTGGTCGGAGTCTGCACTGACATCTGCGTCATGCACACCGTCGCCGACCTGCGTAACCGGGATTACCGGGTGATCGTCCCCTCAATTGCGGTCGAGACCTTCGACGGTCCGGGGCACCCTGCCGAGGAGGTGCAGCGCTTTGCCCTCGCTCACCTGGCAGGCGTCCTGGGCGCGAGCGTGACTTGAGCTTAGCGCTATAATTTAACCCATAAACGCAACTGGGCCAAACCGGATAGTCGGCAGTACCGCTTGCGTTACAAGATGCAGTGATGAGCCGTACTTTCTGTCCCGCCTGCGGTAAGCCGACGCTCCCCGACAGCCGCTACTGCGGCGGTTGCGGGCATGCCCTGGCGGCGGTCCGACCCGGCCCGCGAGCGCGGGCGCGGTTGAGGCCCTGGATGGCCTTTCCCGCTCTCTTTCTCGCAGCCCTGTTGATCCTGCTTCCAACCGTGCTCTACGTCTGGGCCGGATTGCCCTCCACCGCCAACCTGAGCAGTGCTCGCCTGCCGCTCTCGACCAGGATCTATGACAGAACCGGGACCGTGCTTCTGGCAGACATCCACCAGGGCTCGGAGCGCCGTCAGATCGTGCCCCTTAATCAGATCGGTCCCAGCCTGCAGCAGGCGATGATCGCGGTGGAGGATCGCACTTTCTACCAGCACGGGGCTCTCAACCTGCTGCGCACAGGGCAGGCCGGTGTGCAGGACCTGCTCCACCTTCGCCTGGACCAGGGAGGAAGCACGATCACCCAGCAGCTGGTCAAGAATATCTACCTCTCGGACGATCGCTCGCTGCTCCGCAAGCTGGACGAGGCGATCCTGGCGATCGAGGTCGAGCACCAGTACTCCAAGCCGCAGATCCTCGAGGCCTACCTCAACCGGATCTATTTTGGCAACCAGTCATACGGCGTGGAGGCTGCAGCCAACACCTACTTCGGTAGGCACGCCTCGCAGCTGTCCCTGGCCGAGTCTTCATTTCTGGCCGGTCTGCCCCAGGCGCCGTCCGAGCTCGACCCTTACACCAACCTGCAGGGAGCCAGGGTACGGCAGCGGGTGGTCCTCGATGCCATGGTGCGAGCCCACGATCTTTCGGCGACGCAGGCCTCCAAAGCTTTCGCCCAGCCACTTGCGCTGAAGCCACTCTCCAACGCATCGGACGTAAAGGCCCCCCACTTCGTCCACTGGGTCTCTGCCCAGCTGGAGAAGACCTACGGCAGCGACTTGGTTCAGCGCGGCGGCCTGACGGTTATCACGACGCTGGATTGGAACCTGCAGTCGATCGCCGAGCGCCAGGTCCGCCAGCAGGTTCTCAGCCTCAAGTCCAATCACGTCACCGATGGAGGCCTGATCGCGGTCGATCCCAGCAACGGTGGCGTTCTCGCCATGGTCGGATCCGCCGGTTCCGACGTGCCCGGTGGCGAGTACAACATGACGCTTATCCCACGCCAGCCGGGTTCAGCCTTCAAGATGTTCACCTACGCCGCGGCGATCGAATCGGGCAAATTCACGATGGCTTCCTGGGTGCTCGACGAGCCGATCACTGTCAAAATGCCGGATGGAAGCAGCTACACGCCACATAATTACGACGGCTGGTACCACGGCTGGCAGCCACTGCCTCACGCGCTTGGCAATTCCCTCAACATCCCCGCCGTCAAGGTCGAGATCGGCACCGGCATTGCTCGCGTCGTCGATGCCGCACGGCGCATGGGCCTGCGGTCCCTCAACCAACCGGTCGCCTCATACCAGCCGAGCCTGACCCTGGGCGGCTACGAGGTGCCCCTACTGGAAATGGCAGCCGGTGCATCCACGCTGGCCTCCCAGGGAACCTACAGACAGCCGCAGGGCATCCTCAGAATCCGCTCCCAACAGGGTTCGACGCTATACAGCTACGACCTGCGCCAGAACGCCAGGCCGGGCGTGTCGCCACAGGTCAGTTTCATCATGAGCCAGATGCTTTCTGACGATCGAAATCGGACGCTGGCCTTCGGCGCCAACAGCGACCTCGTGATCGCCGGACACCGGGTTGCGGCAAAGACGGGAACCACGAACGACTTCCGTGACAACCTGACGGTCGGCTATACGCCGAACCTTGCCGTGGCGGTCTGGGTCGGTAATGCCGATCACAGCGCCATGCAGAACGTGACCGGCATCGTCGGCGCGGCGCCGATCTTCCACGGCTTCATGACCCAGGCATTGGCGGGCACACCCGACGCCTGGTTCTCGCCTCCTCCGGGGCTCCACACAATGGACGTGGCCGGGTACACCGCCTACCTGCTGCCCGGCACCGACCAGGTGGCACAACTGTCCCAGCCGCCGCCCCAACCGGTGTTCGCCGGCGGCGAGGGTAACGGCAATGGTCATGGCGGCGGGGACGGTGGCGGAGGCGGAGGCGGAGACGGAGGCGGCGGGGGCGACTAGCTCAGCGGAGGACGCTGCTCCCGGTAGCCCGCCGTTCCGGTCGAACCGGTCGAACCGGTCGACTTCATCGACTCGATCTGGCGGGTGAGCTCCTCGACGCGTCGCTCCAGGCTCGCCACCTGGTCTCTCGTCGCCAGCGGCATCGACGAGCGCGCGCTGCGCACGCTGTCCGAAACCCGCCGGCTGAGGTCCTCGCTGGCCTGGCGCGTCTTGTTCGCGAACTCGTCGAACCGTTTGCGCCCTTCTTCCCGGCTCAGCTGGCCTTCCGTCATCCAGGTCCCGACCAGCCGGTCGCCCTGTTCGAAGGCCCAGCTGGCCGCGCCCACCATGATCGTGAATCCATCGCGGAGCACTTCGCGAACGCGGTCGGTTGTATCTGACGGTCGTTGTTCTGCCATAGGGTAAGTTTAGGCGACCGGATGCCGATCTACGAGTACCGCTGCTCCGACTGCGGCAAGCGCCCATCCCTCTTCTTTCGCAGCTTCGAGGCGGTCGAGGCTGCCCCCGCCTGCCCGGAGTGTGGTGGCCACCATCTGACCCGACTGATCTCGCGCACCGCCCAGGTCCTCTCCGAGGACAGCAGGCTGGACCGTCTCGACGACTCGGGGCTCGGTGATGTGGACGAGAACGACCCCAAAAGTATGGCCCGCTGGGCTAAGACCATGGGCCAGCAGATGGGTGACGAGGAGATGGGCGACGATTTCGACCAGGCGGTCGACGAGATGGGCGACGCGCCGCCGGAAACGGACGGCGACCTGGAGGAAGAGGGGTGACCGGCGGACGGATCAAAGCGATACACGCACGTGAGATCGTCGACTCCCGTGGCAATCCGACGGTGGAGGTCGAGGTCGGGCTCGAGGCCGGACACGGTCGCGCCGCCGTACCCTCGGGCGCTTCCACCGGAACCCATGAAGCGGTCGAGCTTCGCGATGGTGACGCCCACCGCTTCGGAGGCAAGGGCGTGCTCAAGGCAGTCGACAACGTCAACCGCGAGATCGCGGCGGCGCTGATCGGTCACGACGCCTTTGATCAGCAGGCGATCGACGAACGCATGATCAACCTCGACGGAACGGTGAACAAAGCCAGGCTGGGGGCCAACGCCATGCTCGGCGTCTCGCTCGCGACCGCCCGGGCGGCCGCCGACAGCCGCAGGGAGCCCCTCTACCGGCGGCTGGGCGCTCTGGATGAGGCCATCCTGCCGGTTCCGATGATGAACATATTGAACGGCGGCAAACATGCCCAGACCGGGGTCGACTTCCAGGAGTTCATGGTGGTACCAGCCGGAGCGCCCAGCTTTCGCGAGGCTCTTCGCTGGGGCGCCGAGGTATTCCAGTCGCTCCGGTCGCTGCTCCACGAGCGCAGGCTGAGTACCGGTCAGGGGGACGAGGGCGGCTTCGCGCCGGAGCTTCAGGCCAACGAGGAGGCGATGTCGTTGCTGGTCGAGGCGATCGAACGCAGCGGACATCGCCCGGGCGAAGAGGTCTTCATCGCCCTCGACCCGGCCGCCTCCGAGCTCTACTCAGATGGCCGCTACCAGCTCAACGGCGAAGGCCGCAGCCTGACAACCACGGAACTGATCGATCTCTGGGAAAAGTGGGCCCTGAGGTATCCCGTCATCTCGCTCGAGGACGGCCTCGCCGAGGACGACTGGGAGGGCTGGAAAGCGCTGACCGAGCGGCTTGGCAAGCGTCTCCAGTTGGTCGGGGATGACCTCTTCGTTACCAACGTGATGCGCTTACAGCGAGGGATCGAAACCGGTGTTGCGAACAGCATCCTGATCAAGCTCAACCAGATCGGCACCCTGACCGAAACGATCGAGACGATGGAGTCGGCGCGTCGGGCCGGCTACAGCCGGGTCGTATCCCATCGGTCTGGCGAAACGGAGGATACGTTCATCGCCGACCTCGCCGTCGGAACCGCCGCAGGACAGATCAAGGCAGGGGCGCCATCACGTTCCGAACGCGTGGCGAAGTACAATCGGCTCCTGCGGATCGAAGAAGAGGTGGGCAGGGCCGCGCGCTATCCCGGACGCGCCGGGTTCGTCCGTGTCTAGGCGCGTGCCGCCGCGCGGATTTTTCGACGGCGGGGAGTCTCCGTTTCGCCGGCTGCCGACCGAGCCGAGCTTCCCGCAGATCCGTGTCTCCCGCCGAACAGTTTTCTGGATCGTCCTGGCCGCAGTAATACTGCTCCTGCTCTTTCTGCTCAAGCCCTTCGCCACCTTCTACACCGACTACCTCTGGTTCAAGGCGCTCGGCTACGGCGGAGTCTTCGGCATCCGCTTTGCCGCCCAGATCATCACCTTCTTCATCTTCGCGGTTGTTTTCTGGATAATCGGAGCCGCCAACATCCTTCTGGCGCTCAATTCCGGGCGCCGACTCTCCTCGATCGGAATCCGCCAGCGCATGCTGACCGCTCCGCCGACCATCCTGGCGTTGCTCGTCGTTTTCCTGTTCGGGCTGCTGTTCGGCCGGATCGCATCCTCGCAATGGCAGACCACGCTCACTTTTTTGAACCAGAAGTCCTTCGGAATCACAGACCCGATCTGGCACAAAGACGTCAGCTACTACGTCTTCACCCTGCCCTTCTATCGCTTCCTCTGGGGTTGGTTCCTGGCGGTCGTGATCCTGATGCTGCTTGTGGTCGGTGGTCTCTACGCGTCGCGCGCGAGCCTGCAGAACCTTACCTTCCCGCCGCGGGCGGTCCGCCACCTATCTGTCCTCGCAGCGGCCTTCGCGGCACTGCTGGCGGTTCATTACCGGCTCGACCTCTATGAGCTGCTCTTGAGCAAGCGCAACTTCGTCTATGGCGCTGGCTACACCGACGTCACGGCGCGAATCCCGGCCTACTGGATCATGGTCGTGCTGATGGCGCTGCTGGCGGCGGCGCTTCTCTTCAACGCTGCCCGCGGTTCACTCGCACCCCTCGCCCTCGCGGTGCCGCTCTGGCTCGGGGCCGCCTTTGTCCTCCTCGTCATCTTCCCCGGCATCATCCAGCGGGTGGCCGTCGCCCCCAGTGAGCTGGCCAGGGAAACGCCCTACATCAAAAACGAGATCGCGTTTACGCGCCTGGCCTACGGGCTGGCGGGCATCACGGACAAACCCTTCTCGCCCCAGGACACGGTGACCGCGGATGCCATCGGGCGTAACCCGGAGACGGTGCAAAACGCACGGCTGTGGGACCCGCAGCTGGCGTTGCCGAAAACCATCCAGAACATCCAGAGCCTGCGGACCTACTACGACTTCTCCGAGGTCGCGGTCGACCGCTATCAGCTCGGCGGGCAGTATCTCCAGCTGCTTCTCGCTGCCCGCGAACTATCACCCCAAAACCTGCCGCAATCCGCACAGAGCTGGGTCAATCTAAAACTCCAGTACACACATGGCTACGGCGTTGTGGCGGTCAGGGCCAACCAGGCCACCGATCAGGGCCTCCCGGTGCTGACTCTGAAGGACATTCCTCCCGCGGGCCAGCCCGCCGTGACCCAGCCGGCGATCTATTTCGGACGGCACACGACCGACTACGTCCTGGCCCACTCGAAACAACCGGAATTCGACTATCCGGGCGAGACCGATCAGTACACGCACTGGACCGGCACGACCGGCGTGCCGCTATCGTCCGGCCTCCGCAGCCTTGCTTTCGCCATCCGGTTCGGCGACGTCAACATGCTCTTGAGCCCGCAGCTGACGACCGATACGCAGGTGCTCTTCCAGCGCCAGATCCAGGACCGCGTCGCGGCCCTGGCTCCCTTTCTGAGCTTCGACTCCGATCCTTACATCGTGGCGGTAGATGGCCGGCTCTACTGGATCCAGGACGCGTACACCATCAGTGACCGCTACCCCTATAGCCAGATGTCGCCCGACCAGACCGGGCCGCTCCAGGGGATCAACTACGTGCGGAACTCGATCAAGGTCGTGGTGAATGCCTACGACGGGACCACGACCTTCTACCAGGTCGACGCACGCGACCCGATCGCCAATACGTACGCATCGATTTTCCCGGGATTGATCAGGCCCTTCAGCCAGATGCCGGCCGGCCTGCAGGCCCACGTCCGTTACCCGCGGGACCTTTTCAACACCCAGGCCGAGCTGTTCACGCTGTATCACGCCCAGGACCCTACCGTCTTCTACACGAAGGAGGACCTCTGGATGATCGCATCGGAGAACCAGCAGCAGGGGCAGGTGGCAGCCGCTCTACGCCCGTTCTACGTTATCGCCCGCCTCCCGGGTGAACCGAAGGAGGAGTTTCTCACCATCCTGCCCTACACCCCGAACCAGAAGAACAACATGATCGCCTACCTGGCAGCCCGCTCGGACGTCCCAAACTACGGAACCCTGTTTGATTTCCGCTTCCCGAAGGACAGCCTTGTCGTGGGCCCCCAGCAAATTGAGTCCAACATCGACCAGGCCCCGGTGATCAAGTCGCAGTTCAGCCTGTTGAACACGCCCGGATCAAACGTCATCCGCGGCAACCTACTCGTACTGCCGATTGAAAATTCGCTGCTCTACATCGAACCGATTTATCTGCAGGCAGAAAACCTGCAGATCCCCCAGTTGAAGAAGGTGATCGTCGCCACCGGCCAGCGGGTTGCGATGGAGACCACGCTGGACGAGGCGCTCGCCTCCCTCTTTGGCAGCGCCCCCCCCTCGAGCAGCGGCGGAACGACGACCGGCCCAGCGCTGAGCGGAACAGCGGCCCAGTTGATCGCGCAGGCCAAGCAGCACTACGACCAGGCGCAGAAAGACCTGACGCAGGGTGATCTGGCGTCTTACGCGAAAGAGATCCAGATGGTTGGGGCGCTGCTGCAGCAGCTGAGCAGCCTACAGGCATCGGCTGCCGCAAGCCCCTCTTCCAGCGCGAGCCCCTCGCCGAGCGCCTCGCCCTAAGCGACAGCTCAAAAGGAAAAGGGCGCTTGCCCGAGCAAGCGCCCCTCCAAGACCCCCGGAGCGGTCTAGTGTCCGCCGCCCAGCGTGTCACCGACGGCGAGGACGACGGCGGCGACAGCGGCGAGTAGAGCTGCAAAACGGTACATGGCACCCTCCTTGGGTACCGGGTGCTCCGCCCGTTTGGCCGGAATGTAACACCCGGTTCAATTCGGTGTCAATATACTTTTCGTAACCAGGTTAAGTAACGCTATACAGTGGGAGGCTGAATGAACTCTATCGGCGAGCGGCTTCGAGAGGCGCGCCTGTCCCGCGGACTAACCCAGAGCGAGCTGGCACGGGGGCTGGCAACTAAGGGCTTCATCAGCCAGGTGGAACGTAACCGGGCAACGCCCTCACTTGTGAAGCTGCGCGTCATGGCCGAACGCCTTGGCCTGCCGGTCAGTCACTTCACCGGCGAGAAGCCGTTGGATCTGATCACCTATCTGCGCAAGAGCGCAACGCTCGCTGTCAAGGCGCAGGAAGCGGCGCGCGCACTCTCGCTGGTGGACGAGGGACTTGCCCTGCCGGGCACCGCCAACGAACGTGCCGACCTTTACCGGATCAAGGGCACGGCACTCGATTCGCTCGGGCGGCTGGCGGATTCCCTCGCCGCACACCAGGTCGCAGCCGCCACCGCGCCCCCGGACGACCCGGAGTTGAATGCCTCCATCTACACGGAGATCGCCACGGTGCTCCAACAACTCGAGCAATTCAATGGCGCAATAGAGGCGAACCTTCGGGCCATTCAGTGGCTCGAACAGAGCAGGCATGCCGACCCCTCGATGCGGGCGCGCATCCTGAGCAACCTTGGCCGGTCCTCCTATGCGCTCGGACAGTTGCCGAAGGCGGACGCCTACTTTCAGCAGGCGCTGGCGGCGGCAACGGACGCCGAGAGCCTGACCCGCCTGGCAATTGCCCATATGAACCTGGGGGTGTCAGCCAGGACAACGGGCGACTTCGATCGCGCCATGGAACATTGCAACCGTGCGCTCGAGCTTCACGGCCGCCTGGGCCAGGTTCGGACCGCCAACCGCGTGCTGAACAACCTAGGAGACGTCCATTACTCGGCCGGCCGTGTTGAAGAAGCCCGACGCCTGCAGCAGGAGTGCTTCGACACGGCGCGGGAGATCGGGGACGATCTCGAAATCGGCATCGCCGGTAGTACCCTGGCCGGCTACCTGCTGCGTGCCGGCGATCTGAAGGGGTCGATGGCGCTTGCAAGAGAAAGCCAGGAAGCGGCCTCTCGCTGTGGTGACCATCTGCACCAGGCTTACGCGGCCGCCATCGAGGCTCAGGGGGCCGAAGCCGAAGGCCGTCGATCAGTGGCCGATCGCAAGTTTCGGGAGGCTTTTCTCATGCTCGCCGAGCGGCAGGCCGCAGCGAAGCTGGCCGAGCTCTGCGCTATGTATGGGCAGGTTCTACGCAACCGCGGCGCGATCGATCGCGCCTTCGCCTTCATGCGAATGGCCGCCGAGCGAGACTTCGGCAACCTCGCCCAGCTGATCAGGCAGACGTCGCGATGAGCTCGATACCGGCCGGCAGGGCTAGCGATGCCGCGACGGTTCTGGTCGTCGATGACGCGGCGGAGAGTATACGGGTCCTGGAGGCATATCTAGCCGGTGTGGGCCACCAGGTCGTGGTCGCCCGCGATGGCGCCTCGGCGCTGCGCCAACTTTCGGCTCATCGCTGCGACCTGGTGCTCTGCGAGATGGCTCTCCCGGATATGGACGGCCTGGATGTGTGCCGGGCGATCAAGCATGCCCCGGCTACCGCGGAGACAGCGGTCATCATGCTCGGTTCAGACGGTGATGACGTCCAACGCCAGCGGGCGCTGCAGGCGGGGGCGGACGACTACGCGGTGAAGCCGGTCGAGCGCGCCATGGTGCTCGGGCTGGTGAAGGCGCAGCTGCGGATCGGTCGGTTGAACGACCGCCTGAACGAACTGGAAGACGTGGTGCTTTCCCTGGCCAGGGCTGCGGACGATCGCGACCAGGGATCCGCTGGAATGTCGGAACGGGTCGCGCACTGGGCCCTCAACCTGGGTACCGGGCTGGGCCTCGCGGAGGAGGACCTGACCCTTCTCTACAAGGCGGCACTGCTCCACGACGTCGGCACCCTCGGCGTCCCTGCCGGCATCCTCGCCAAGGGCGGGCGGCTCGATGCCGAGGAGTTCAGGCAGGTGATGGAGCACCCGGCACTCGGCGAACGGTTGCTGCAACCTCTCTCCCAGGCTGACCGGCTGCTTCCCGCGGTCCGTCATCATCACGAGCGGGTCGACGGCAGCGGTTACCCGGACGGACTTGCCGGCGATCACATCCCGCTCTTCGCTCGCATCATTGCGATCGCGGACGCCTTCACCGCATTGAACGCGGACCGGCCCTACCGCCGCCGTCTACCCCGCGATCAGGCGATACGTACCTTGCGAGAGGGAGCTGGAACCCAGTGGGATCCGGACCTCGTGGAGCGTTTCCTGCAAGTGCTCGACGACGGCCAGGTGAGCTCGGTCCCGACACAGGCGCGGGCCGGCTAACCGAGAAGTAGGGCCAGGTCCTCGGGCCGGTCGATGTCCAGCCCGGATCGTTCCGGGAAGAGGCACTCGATGACCGCCTCCGGGTGGGCGGTGGCCACCGCCTGGCCGCCGACATCGCCGGCCAGCTCCTGCAGCTCAGCAAAGTATCGACGGTCGAAAAGGCGCGGATTCCCCGGATGGGAACCGTACCGCGGCGTCACGATCGCACCGCGCACGTAGGCCGCACAGAGGCGACTGATTATCTGCTCGTCCATCAGAGGCTGGTCGGCGACCGCCAGCAGCGCTGCGCCGGCACCAGGGGCCAGGGCGCCGATCCCGAGCGCGATCGAATGGCCCATGCCGCGTCGAGGCTCGGCGTTCTCCACCAGTCTCACCCTGAGTTGGTGCAGCGCCGCGCGCATGGTGGCGAGCGGAGGGATGACGACCACGACCTCACCCAGGCCGCCGCCGAGCATGCAGCGCGCCGCGCGCGCGACCAGCGGCTCCCCACGCCAGTCCTCGAGCAGTTTCTGCCCTCCGAAGCGGCGTGACTCCCCCGCGGCCAGCAGGACGCCGGCGATCAACCGGGTGCGGCGTTCAGCTGGCGTTCCAGGCAGCCGGCCAACCGCTCTGACATTCGCTGGGCTGCCATCTGGATCATGCCGCGTGCTCCCACTCGTCCCAGGATGCCACGCTCCACGATCTGGGTCTCCATCAGGACACGGGTCGCTCCGCCCTCCTCGAGCAGACGGGCAAGCACTGTCGCTCCGGGTATGGAGGCGGCGCCGTCGGCGGTCCGAGCGATCATGCGGACGGTGTGGCTCTCTTGATCTGCCTCCTCGATATGAACCAGGCCTGCATACGAGAGATGGATCGGCCCTAGCTTCAGTTCCAGCCTGCCCCGGTAGGTCCGATCGGAGTGTACTTCCGTCAACTCGATGCCGGGGAGGCAATGGACAATGCCCGGCACGTCCAGCAGGGCGCGCCAGGTCCTGTCAATCGGCGCCCTCACCGTGAACCTCACGGTGAGCGTCACCCGCTCCGCGGCGCGGGCCGTTCAGCGCGACTGGGCGCTCCGCCACGGAGCCAGCCCCTCAGCTGCCGGCGCACCTCTCGCATCGCCTGAGTCTAGATCCAGCCGTAGACTCGCACTATGGCCGAGGCAGCTGCACCCCCGGACATGGGCCAGGCAGATCTCGATCGCAGTGCCTGCCGGGTGCGCGACGCGGCGGGCCGTTTCGCTAAATTGCCGATCGAGGAGCGGGGGCGTCTGCTGGACGAGATGATTGCCGGACTCGCCGGCGTCGCGCCCGCGATGGTGCTCGCCGCCTGCGAGGCGAAACGGATTCCGCCCGGCAGCAGAACGGCCGGCGAGGAATGGTCACTCGGTCCGGTGATCACGCTCCAGAACCTGCGACTGCTGCGAGCCGCGCTGGGGTCTCTAAGGGCCACGGGGAGCACCTCCATCGGGAAGGTTGGCGAGACGATCGACGGCCGCTCCACCGTCTCGATCTTTCCGGCGACCGGCTTGGATCGCGTTCTTTTTCCCCGGATCAACGCCAGGGCGCACCTGCTGGCCGGTGCACTGCCGGGCGATCGCGCCGCCTTTTACCGAAGGCGCGGTCACGAGGGTCGCGTCGTCCTGGTGCTGGGTGCGGGAAACGTCAACGCAATCACGGCCCTGGACATCACCACCAGGATGTTCAACGAGGGGAAAACCTGCATCGTCAAGATGAGCCCGGTCAACGCCTACCTCGGGCCACTCCTGGAGAAAGCCTTCGCCTCGGCGATCGCACGCGATTTCCTGGCGATCACCTACGGAGGCGCGGAGGAGGGAGAGTATCTTGCCTTTCATCCGGCGGTCGACGAGGTCCATCTAACCGGCTCCGACGCCACCCACGATGCGCTCGTCTTCGGACCGCCGGGACCAGGGCAAGAAGCACGCAGAGCGAGTGGCTCGCCGCGTTTGCAGAAGCCGATCACTTCGGAACTCGGCAATATCTCGCCCGTAATCGTCGTTCCGGGGCGTTACAGCGACCGGCAACTGCGCTGGCAGGTCGAGAACATCGCGGGAGGCGTGACCAACAATGCCTCGTTCAACTGCAACGCGCACAAGATGCTCATCACCGGGGGCGGCGCGGCCGAGGGCAAACGCCTGCTGACCGCGATCGAGGAAACGCTTGCGAAGGTGCCGCCCCGATTCGCCTATTATCCCGGCGCAGAGGCGCGCTACCGGGCCCTCACGCAGGGACGGTCCGGGCTGGTGCGCGTCGGCCAGGCAAGGCCTGGTGCGCTGCCGTGGACCCTGATCCCGCAGCTCGATCCGCGGGACGAGCGCGAAGCCGCCTTCCGGACGGAGCCTTTCTGCTCGGTCCTCTCCCAGGTCACCCTCGACGCCACCGGCCCGGTTGAGTTCCTGGCTCGAGCCGTCGAGCTGGTCAACCGGCGCCTGTGGGGGACGCTGGTTGCGACCATAGTCATTCCACCCTCGATGCGGGATGACGCCGGGCTTCGGAGGGCCCTGGATCGGGCCATCAGTGACCTCCGCTACGGCACGGTCGGCGTCAACATCTGGGGCGCCTATGGTTTTGCGCTCGGCCCTCCCTGGGGAGGCCACCCCAGCTCGAGCCTGCAGGACATCCAGAGCGGGCTCGGCTTCGTGCACAACACGTCAATGCTCGATGGCGTTGAAAAGACGGTGATCGAGCAGCCGGTGGTCAACTGGCCGAAGCCGGTCCACTTTCCCAGCCATCGGAGCGCCGTCGCCCTCGGCAAAGCGCTGACTGGTGTCGAGGCAACTGGCAGCTGGGCCGGTCTGCCGGGAGTACTCTCCGCCGCGATCCGAGCCTGAGAAGAAACCGGTCAGCTGGCCGCTATCGTGGTGCCCGGATCGACCAGGTGAACCCAGGTCAACCCCTGCGGCAGGTGCATCTCCCTGCCGTCCGATCCGAGGAGCTTCAAGGGCAGGTCGGGGTTGGCGAGGTTCCAGGTCGCCGTGTAGCGATGGCCCTGGGTGAAGACGTCAGCGGGGCCGGACCCTTGGAGGTCGAAGTCAACCGCGGGAGCGCCGAGCACATCGGTGAATCCGGCATCGTGATGTGGAACCTGGACCAGCACGACATTGACCGGCTTGAGGGCTTGACCGGTGTCACGGTCGAGCAATGGGCCGTCCACAGTCGAGTACGCGTACGCCCCGTCGCCGGCGGAGTAGCTGTAGATCACGCGGTGAAAGGAGGTCTGGTCGAACTGGATATGGTTGGCCGGCGCCGGGGGCGGGCTGGCCGCCGGCTGTCCCGGGGCAGGAAGTTTGTAGCTGATCCGCGGTGCGTACTTGCTCAGGCCCTGCGCCAGACGATCTCCGTTCGTAGTCAAGTTGTGAGGCGCGTGCCGCGCCGGATCGCGTTGGAAATAGACACCGCCGTCCGATCCCTCGGTGAGTGCGGGAATGTTCTGCTGCTGGATCGCCTGCAGCACCTTGATGTTTGCGCCGGAGAAGAAGAGGACCCCGTGATAGGCACGCTGCAGCCTCAGTGTTACCGGCCGGGCGCTGCGGACGGGTTCGATCCGCTGGGTCCCGGACGGCTGGAAGTAGATCACGGTCATGCGTGTGATTCCGCCCTCCGCCAGGTACTCGAAAACGAGGTTGGCCTGCTGCAGTCCGGAGAGGGGCCTGGCGAGCGGCGAGTTTTCGATCTGTACCATGGCCGGTCCAGGACGGCTTGGCGTTGGGGTGGGCGTCGCCACCGGTGCGGCGGCCGGAGTGCCGCAAGCGCCGAGGGCAAACAGGAGCGCGGCTCCCAGACTGATTCGAAGACGTCTAAAGGACCCAGTCACGCGACGCGAAGAGTATAAGGAACGCCTGCCGAGGTGAGCACCGGCCTATCCTAGAAGCGATGCTCCCGCACGAAATGCTGCAGAGCCAGGTCCAGATCGAGCGCTCGCTGCTCAGCCGGGTGCTCGCCTGGTTGGCCCTCTCTCTCGCGCTGACCAGCGCCGGCGCCTTTCTATATCTCACCGGCACGATACCGATCAGCGTCAACCCGTTCATCTTTCTGATCGTTGCCCTCGGCCTGATCTTCGCCATCCAGGCGACCGCGAGATCCAAGAACCAGGCGCTGGCGGGGGGACTGTTCGCCGTGTTTTCCGTGGTCGAGGGCCTCTTCATCGCACCCGTGGTCAACGCGTACCTGAATGCGCAACCTGACGCCGTCGGCGAGGCGCTTTTGGGCACCGTTGGGATCTTCCTCGTGGCGGCCGCGATCGTCTATATGACCAGCATCAATCTCGCGTCGTGGGGACGGTGGCTGCTCGGCGCCCTGCTGATCGGCATCCTGGTCAGCGTTGCCACCCTGATCTTTCACCTGGGTATCAGCCAGCTCGCCATCAGCCTGGGGCTGGGCGTAGTCTTCATCGGGCTGACGCTCTACGACTTCTGGCGGGTCAAGGCGCAACGCGCCGGAGACAACAATGCGCTGCTCCTCGCGCTCAGCCTCTACCTCGATTTCATCAACCTGTTCCTGATCCTGCTGCGGATTTTCGGCCGCCGCCGCTGAGCCCCTCTACGATGCGTGCTGCCGTCATCGACCGGTACGGCGATCCACCGGTCGTGCGCGATATGCCGGCACCGGAAAAAGCCGACCTGGCGGTGCTCATCGATGTCTCGGCCGCCCCCCTCAATCCAGTCGACCTCTCGATCGCCAACCGGCGCTTCTACGGACCCTCCCCCCCCACGCCGTATGTTCCAGGTCGCGAAGGCGTGGGCCGCGTACTCGAGGGATCGGGCCTTAAATCTGGCTCGCGCGTCTACTTCGAGACCGATGGGCGACACGGCTCGCTGGCCCAGCGCAGCCTGGCGCAGGCCTCGCTGACGATCGAAATCCCGGATGGTGTCGAGGACGCGGTCGCCGCCTGCCTCGGCATCCCGGCACTGGCCGCCTGGCTGGGCCTGGAATGGCGCGGAAACATTCGCCCCAAAGAGACCGTGCTGGTGCTGGGAGCGACCGGGGTACTGGGAATGATCGCGGTCCAGGCTGCGAGGCTGCTCGGCGCCGGTCGGGTGGTCGCCGCCGGCCGCTCGCAGGATGGTCTGCGCCGCGCCACCGAGCTGGGCGCCGATGCCACGGTCGACCTGGGCTCTGAAGAGGATCTCGCCGAGCGCTTCAGCAAGGCTGCCGCGGGGAACCTCGACCTGGTCATCGATCCACTCTGGGGCCCGCCGGCCCTTGCCGCGTTACGAGTTCTGCGGGTGGGAGGCCGGCTGGTCCAGCTGGGCCAGGCGGCCGGGCCGGAGATCAGCCTCCCCTCGGGCGCCGTCCGGGGGCGTCAGCTGACCATCCTGGGACATACGAATTTCGTTGTCCCCTGGGAGATCAAAACACGAGCCTTCCAGACGATGGCGGAGCACGCCAAGGCCGGCAGGCTCAAGGTCAGCTACGAAACTTTGCCGCTGGAGCAGTTACCCGAAGCCTGGCGTCGGCAGGCGAGCTCGCCGGGCCGCAAGCTGATCGTTATCCCTTAGGCGGCGATACCGATCTTGCGTAGAGCCGGGCCGAGCTGCCGGGTGTTGCGGGTGCGGCGCTCACGCCAGTCCAGGATCAGATCGGCGAAGGCGGACTTGGACATGCGTTCCCGGCGGACCGCCTGGGTCTTCAGGTCGGTGATCTCGAGCTCCACCCAGAGTATGCCGGTCTGAATGACGCGGGCCGGATATTCGTTGTCGTCGATCAACCGCGTGAGTTCGAGTTCCCCGAGCATCGTTTTTACCACCCACCTGTTGCTAAAACCGCGTTGCCTGCTCTTACTGATACCCAACGGGGACCGCGGGGAAATCCATCACTGGAAGAAATACAGCTTCGGCCTGATCTCGCCAGCCGCCCGTTAGACTTACACCAGTGCTCGCCGATCTGCATCTGCATTCCACTGTGAGTGACGGCTGGCGTGACCCCGATGAAGTCGCCCAGCTGGCCGCCGATAAGGGGATGCAGCTTATGGCCCTGACCGACCACGACTCGTTTTTCGGGGTCACCCGTGCCCGGGCCGCCGCTCACCGACGGGGTCTCGGCTACCTGCCGGCACTCGAGGTGACCACCTTCCCACCCAACCAGATGCGTCACGTCCTGGGCCACGGTGTCGATATGGAGGACCGCCGGCTGCTCGCCATGATCCGCCGCACCCAGGGCGTGCTCAGGCGCCAGTCGGAAGCCTGGATCGAGGTGCTGCGCGAGCAGGGCATCGGGCGTGAGCTCGGGCTCGAGGCCTACGAGCACAAGGCGATGGTGATGCCGGGAGCCGTGCTCAAGGTCATCCTGCAGCATCGCCTGATGAGCGAGAGCGATGCCTGGGCCAGCGTGCGGAAGGCGGTCGACTTCATGCCGGCAGAGACCTACCAGCCCATCCCATCACCGGAAGAGGCGATCGACACCATCCACCGCGCCGGTGGTCTCGCGGTACATGCCCACCCCGGCGTGGTTCCCGACCAGGGCATGATGGAGACACTGCTGCCGCTGCTGGACGGTCTCGAAGTCTATACCCGCAGGCACAGGCCGGAACAGATTCCCGTCTACGAAGAGCTGGCCAGGGAGCACGGGCTCATCCCGACGGTCGGGACCGACTACCACGGCTTCAACGGCGACGACTACGTGGCGCCGCAGGTCGAGATCGATGAACGCTACCTCGATAGGCTGGGGCACCGGATCCAGTGGCCGGTGCTGGAGGAGGCGGTCTGAGCCCCACCCTGGTCGAGGCTCCGGTGGCCGAGGCCCGCGCCGCCCTGCTCGAGATCGGTGGGCGGGACAGTCTCGCGCTTGCCGCCGAAATCGAGGGACTGGCCACGATCCCCGCGTTCCAGGTGATGGCCACGGCATCGATGGCGGCGCGACCCCAGTGGGCCGGCCTGGTCGATGATCTCTTCGAGCGGCCCGCGCTCAAGAATGCGAAGGGCGGGCTCCGTAATGCGCTGGCTTCCACCCTGGGTGGCGAGACGCTCTACCGAAATGTTTTCTTCTCATTTGCCGACACCGTGATCCTCTGGCATTACGGTCATACGCAGGAACGCACCGGCGCCGCTCGCCTCGACAGCGTTTACGACGCGATGCTGCGCCTGCTCACTCACGCCGATCAGTTCGCCACGCGAGCTGCAGGCCCGGAGCCCGACATCGAGTACTTTCACAGGCTGCGCCGGGTCAGGCTGGTGAGGGACAACGCCTACCCGCTGTTGCGCCGTGCCGGCCGGCTCGTGGGAGCGGTTGAGGGTGGACTGACCCAGGCGAAGGTTCGCGCGGTGCGAGGCAGCATGCTGACCAGCTACATCACCTTCAGCGGGCAGGTGATCGCGATGGCGCGCGCGCTTCGTGAAGAGCGTGCGGCAATCGACCAGGCGGACGTACGTTCCGGCCTGCTGGCGATCACGGAGCTGATCCGGACACCGCCGGTCGCACTCTCGCGCTGAAGGCGAGCCGGGGAAAGGTTCCACCGATCCCGAGCATGAGAAGTGCGGCTACCGCCATCGGGACAAAGGCCAGACCGAATCTGCCACTCGTGTCCCAGGCGACGCCACCCAGCGCCGGGCCGAAGAAAGCGGAACCGTAGCCGACTGTGAACATGAGGCCGGTTGTCCGCGCGACCGCAGCCGGCTTCAGGAGGGCTGGGAGAGCGAGGTTGAGGATGAACGCAAGGCTGCTTCCGGCGCCGGCAAGGCCGGCCCACAGGGGGGCGCTGGTCGGCGGGGCAGCTAAATAGCCGAGCACCCCCACGAGGCAGGCGGCCCCGGCCAGTATGTAGGGCCAGCGGCGTCCCACCATCCGGTCCCCGGCCACAGCCAGCCCGGCGCTGACGGGAAGCTGGCTGAAATTCAGGACTCCCAGGGTGAGCGGGATCATGCCGTGCGCGTGGCGGGCCTCCATCGTGTCCGGAATCCAGATGTTCATCCCGAAGTAGACCAGGCTGGCCGCGCCCATCAGGAGCGCCAGACGCATCGTCGTCGAGTTACGCCAGTCTGGAAACCATCCGGGCTGCGCTTTCGCCCGTCCTAAGCCCGGAGTTAGCAGCAGCCAGAGCGCCAGCGCGATGGCGCAGAGCACCGCCCAGGCTGAGAGCGCCACCTGCCAGCCGAAAACGGCCAGCAAGAAGGGTAGCGTGAGCGTTGCCGCCAGGACTTCCCCGATCAACAGGCCGTTGGAATAGATGGCGGTGGCTCGGCCGACATGACGGGGAAACCACGCCTGGACGAGCGCCGGCATGGCCGGCTGGCTGATCGCGATGCCAATCGATAGGACCACCGTGAACGTGAATAGAATCACCGGGTTGTTCGAGGCGCCGCGCAGCGCGGCGCCAATCGTGAGCAGGACAAGCCCCGCTGTGACAACCCCCCTGGCTCCCAGGCGGGTGACGAGGTAGGCACCGGGGATCGCGCCGGCGGCCATCATCAGTACCGGCAGGGAGGTGAGCAAACCTCCCGCGCTGTAAGAGAGGTGAAGCGCCCGGTGCAACGCGGGCAGCGTCGGTGGCACACCGAGGATGACGGTGCGAAGGTTGATGCCCACCACCCAGAACATCGCCAGAAGAATGGCCGGATGGCCGGCGTGCCGCGAGCTAGGTTCCGCCGACGGGTAGCTCCTCGATCAGGACAGTCGGGCTGCCGACGAATCCGCCGGCGAAGATGAAGCGCAAATCGTTGCCCACGCCGACGATGCGTTTGAGCATATCGATGACGTTACCGGCTACGGTCAGCTCCCTCACCGGGCCGGTGAGCCGACCTTTCTCGATCCAGTGGCCGGTGATGCCGAGCGAGAATTCGCCTGAGACCGGGTTCACCGTGTTCAGGCCGTGCAGCTGCGACACGTGCAACCCGTTGTCGACTCGCGCGATCAGCTCATCGCGGCTTATTTCGCCAGGCGTCAAGATAAGATTGGTCACACCCACCTCGGGAACGCTCTTGTAGGAGCGGACCGCGCTGGCGGTGCAGCGCTCGCCACTCCGCCTGGCCGTGTAGGTGTTGTGCAGGTAGGAGCGCAACACCCCAGCCTGGACCAACTCATTCCTCTGGGCGGGCACGCCCTCTCCATCAAACGGCCGGCTCGCGAGACCGTCCGGCAACCTGGCGTCATCGGTGATCGTCACCAGTTCGCTTGCGACCGCTTGTCCCAGCCTGCCCGCCAGCAATGAACGCCCCTTCAGGACCGCATCGCCGCTAAAGGAGCTGGAGAGTATGCCGAGGATCATCGCGGCAGCGTGCGGATGGAGCACGACAGGCACCTTCGCGGTAGGAACCCGTGCCGCACCCAGCAGGCCGGCGGCGTTTTCAACCGCCTCCCGCACCACCGATTCCAGCTCCAGCCCGTCCATGTCGCGCCCGTGGGTGAAGGCGAAGCCGGACTGCATCTCGGAGTCCTGCTCGGCTATCGTTTCCAGCACCCCGTAAGCAACGCTGCGCTGGTAACTTGCCTCCAGCCCGCGGCTGTTGTAGATCTCCACCTCGCCCGATCCGTCGCTGTAGACCGCCTCGCTGACCCGCCTGACACGGGGATCGAGCGAGATGGCGCGGCGTTCCATCTCCAGCGCGAAGTCGATCTTTCGCTGTGGATCGACGCGGCTAAGAGCCGGCGAGTAGAGGCCCGGCAGGGGCTCGATGGGCTGCGTTTCCGGAAGCACGTTGGCCTCGTCGGGATGGTTGTAGCGCCCGTTCTCGAGTGCCTCGTCGACGAGCCCGTCGAGGGCCGCATCGTCGATGTCGGACGTGTAGGCGAAGCCGACGCGATGCTCGCGGAGGGTCCGGAGCCCGATGCCGCGGCTTTCCGCCGACGTGAGGGACTCGATCTCGCGCTGGTAAACCTTGACGGTGAACTCGGTGCCGCGTGAGAGGTAGACCTCGGCCTCCTCCGCCCCCTGCTGCCTGGCGCGCTTCAGAACTCGTTCGGCAGCCGGCTTCACTGACGCATCGCGCCGGCGGGAACGACACCCGTGCCGCCAACCGTGAGCTCGCTGATCCGAATGGTGGGCTGCCCGACCGAGACCGGGACGCCCTGCCCTTCCTTCCCGCACGTCCCTGGGGCCAGCTTGAGATCATTCCCGACCATGTCGATCTTGTGCAGGGCGCGCGGGCCGTTGCCGACAATGGTCGCCCCTCGCACCGGCCGGCCGACCCTGCCGTCTTCGATCAGGTAGCCCTCCGTCACCGCGAAGACGAAATCGCCACTCGTGACGTCGACCTGGCCCGCCCCCAGTTTCTTCGCATAGAGGCCGCGTGGCGTCGACGAGATGATGTCTTCGACCGAATGAGCGCCCGCGGCGATGAAAGTGTTCGTCATCCGCGGAATCGGAAGGTGCTGGTATGACTGGCGGCGTCCATTACCTGTGGGGGCGTGGTCCTGCTGGCCGGCGCGCAGGCGGTCGTACATGTAGCTGACCAGGACGCCGTCCTGGATGAGCACGTTTCTGCGGGTTGGAACTCCTTCGTCGTCCACCGCCAGCGTTCCCCAGCGGCTGGGAAGCGTCCCGTCGTCGATAGCGGTGACGATCGGACTGGCCACCGTGTGGCCGATCTTGCCTCCGAACACGGTCGATCCCTTACCGACGAAATCGGCCTCGAGACCGTGACCGCACGCCTCGTGGAAGAGGACGCCGCCGAACTCGTTGCCGATCACGACCGCCATCGTCCCGGCAGGGGATGGGCCGGCATCTAGAAGGGCGACCGCGCGTTCGGCCGCCGCCCGTGCGTAGGTGGCAGCCGAGGTCTCATCGAAGAACTCGAATCCACGCTGCGAGCCTGGCGCCTCCATGGCTGTCTGGATCTCGCCATTGCGTTCCGCCACCGCATGGATCATCAGCCGGATCCGCGTTCGCGAGTCGCCGTGCCTCAGTCCTTCCGAGTTGGCGACCAGGATCTCCTGGGCGCTCTGCCCGTAGCCGACGCCTACCTGCTTGATCGCGCCATCGACGTCACGGGCAGCATGGTCGGCTTCCAGCAGCAACTCGATCTTCGCCTCCGGCCCGACCGTCTCGGGTGCTACCTCGACTGGCTGTGGCCGGTGCGGCGTCCCCTCTACCTCCGTAAGCGAGAATTTCCCGCCGCCACGGCGCCCGATCGAGGCCGCCAGGTCGGCTGTCTTCAACAAACCGTCCTCGGTGAGATCCTCCGTATAGATGTAGCTCACCGTGCCGCCGTGGATGATGCGCAGCCCGGCGCCGTGGTCATTGCCGGAGTTGACGCGCTGGACCTTCCCCTCCTCGACGCTGATCGCCTGGTTGCGCTTGCGCTCGACGAAGAGTTCGACGAAGTCGGCGCCCGAGCGCAGGGCGCGCTTGATGACGCTGTCGACCAGGGAGGGCTCGATCAGTCCTGCCAGGTTATCCCGCGCCCTTGGCGTAGCTGTGCAGTCCGACGATCCAGAGATTGACGGCGTAGAGCGTCACCATGATCGAGATGAAGCCCGCGGTCGCGATCAGCGCCGTCCGGCGGCCGCGCCAGGCGCGAAGTCCATGCGCGTGCAGATAGATGGCGTAAACCATCCATGTGATCGCTGCCCAGGTTTCCTTCGGATCCCAGCCCCACCAGCGTCCCCAGGCGTGCTCGCCCCAGATGGCGCCCGCCATGGTGCCGAAGGTCCAGATCGGAAAGCCGAGCAGGATGGCGCGGAAGGTCAGCCGATCGAGTGTTTCCAGTGAAGGCAAGCGCGCCGCGATCGCCGAGCCGTGCAGCCAGGAACGGACACTTGCGCTGCGGTCCTTGACCAGGTAGAGGCTGGCGAAGACGAAGCTCGAAACCAGGATCCCGGAGGACGCCATCATGCTGCTGACGTGAATCTTCAGCCAGTAACTCTGGAGGGCCGGCACCAGCGGCTCGGGGGACTGGTAGAGGCCGTAGCCAACCCCCATCAGCGCTACCACCACGAAGAGAGCGACCCCACCGCCAAGCGAGGCGACCGGATAACGAACCGTCATCAGCAAGAAGACCGTAACCGCCACCAGCGCGCACATCGAGCTGTACTCGTACATGTTGGCCAGCGGGTAATGCCCATCGGCGAACCCACGGCTGATGATCGCGCCGAGGTGAACCGCGGCACCGGGGACGACCAGCACCAGGCCGAGCCAGCGCAGGCCCTCCCGCCGATAGGCGAAGTAGGCGAAATAAAAGAACATGCCGCCCAAATAGAGCAGCATGGCGCCGAAATAGAGATGCAGCGAAAAATCCGCAACGGCGCCTGGCAGGCGCGCCAGGTCTCCACGAATCAGCATGAAAGCGAGCAGGTAGAAGGCAAGCGGCACCAGCCGCCACGCCATCAGGGGAGGCCTACCAGCTGCCTCCGCAGTTCGCGTTACGACCCCTTCACTGACGGAAGCGCGTGCCATCAGGCGCCCACCTTCACGGCTGACTTCACCGGCGTCAGGGGGATCATCTGCATGGTGTCATCGCGGAAGCGAACCCGCTGGAAGGTGATGCAGTTGACCGGACAGTGATCCTCGCAAATCCGGCAGTTGGTGCAGCGATCGTAGTTGACCATGATCTTTCCTGCCTTGCCCCCGAACTCCTCGCCCAATACGGTGTTGCAGATCTCGACGAAACCGCCGCTCGAGGTATCGCGATTCTCACCGAAGACGACCACATCGAGCGCCTTCTCGGGGCAGACGTCGTCGCAGGCACCGCACAGAATGCACGTCGACTCATCGACGTGGTGCACCGTATCGCACTGGAAGCAGCGCAGCGCTGCCGTGATGGCCTGCTCATCGTTCCAGGAGAGCTCCACCGGGCTCATATCCATGCGCTTTTCAGCCGGCAGGATTGGTGGTTCCTCGCGCGCATAGTAGTCAGCCTCACGATGGTCGTCGGTTGCCTCGATCACGGTCAGAGGGATGGCATCGCGGGGGACGGCAGCGCCGAGGAACTCGTTGATCGACCTGGCGACGCGATGCCCCCAGGCAACCGCGTTGACGATGAAGGACGGTCCCTCCACGCAATCACCGCCGGCAAAGAGCTTGGCGACTCTGGTGTGGCCGCCGGTGTCGGCCTCGATCAACTTGCGAGGTGTGAGAGGAACTCCCTGGTCCTGGGGGAAGTCCATGATCTGGCCCGAGGCGAAGATTGCATAGCGGCAGGGGATCACGTGCTCGCTGCCGGGTAGCTTTTGCACCGTGCTGATCAGCAGCTTGCCGCTCTCGGGGTCGAACTCGAGCTTCTTCTCATCGACGCGGATGAACTCGACGCCGTTGACATGGCCCCGTTCGTCTGCCTTGATGGCGTTGACGATCACGCCCGTGTGCAGTTGCAGGCCGATCTCCCGCGCTTCGACCAGCTCGTTTCCGAACGCCGGCAGGCGGTCGGCCGGCTCGATCGATACCATCCAGGCCTTACGCGCGCCACTCTTGATCGAGGTCTGCGCGGCGTCGGTTGCAACCGCCCCGCCGCCGATCACGACGACGTCATCGCCCCGCGGGAAGTTCTCCGGGATGACGTCGTAGGAGCGGATCCGCAGGAACTCCATTGCCGAGATCACCTCTGGCAGGTCGGAACCCGGCACCGGAAGGATCCGTCCGGTCATCATTCCCACCGAGATGAAGACGGCGTCGTAGTCGCTGAGCAACTGCTCGACCTTGATGTCCTTGCCGACGTTCTTCTCGAGCAGGACCTTGACTCCGGTGTCGACGATCATCTCGATCTCCCAGAGCAGCTGATCCATTTCGAAGCGGAAGTGCGGGATGCTGGCCGAAAGGAGTCCTCCTAGCTTCTTCTCACGCTCGTAGAGATCGACGCCGTAGCCCATCAGGCGCAGGTCCTGCGCGGCGGTCAACCCGGCCGGGCCGGACCCCACCACCGCGACCCGCTTGCCGTTCTCGGGAGCGCGCCGGTAATCGATCTTCATGCCGCGGGCCCAGGCATAGTCGGTGGCGAAACGCTTCAGCGACTTGATCGAGACGGCGTTCTCCGGCCCCTGGACCCAGCCGCGCTTGCAGTCGGTCTCGCAGGGGTGGTTGCAGAGGCGCCCGAGCATCGAGGGGAACGGGTTGGTCTCGTGAATCACGAGCCAGGAGTCGAGGTACCGACCCTGGGAAACATAGTCGACGTAGGTGGCAATGTCCTGATGGATGGGGCAGGCACGCTGGCAGGGTGACACCGGAACGTTGAGGCCGAGGTCCCGGCGGCCGGTGAAGACCTTGTTGGACGCCGTGTCGGTGGTTGTCCGGCCGATCTCACCCAGGATGTCAGTCGCGCTCACCATGCCCACCGTGCGCGAGGTCTTCCTGAAGAGCGCTCCCTCGTCCTCGCTCAGCAGGAGCGCCGGAGTGTCCTCACGCACCATGATGTCGGCACCCGATTCCATCGAATCCGCCAGGTTGCGGCCTGGCAGCGGGCGACGCATGAACTTCTCCACCGGGCCGCTGCCATCGCCGAAGAGCGCGAGGGCTTCCCGGTGCGAAAACAGTCCGACCGGAGCTCCGTCACGCAGCACCAGCAGCGCCTCAGCGCCGGAGGCGACAAGTTGCTGAAGCGCGGCAGCCGCGGGAGTGCCGGCAGTACAGGTCGCGCCGATTGGCTGTAAAAGCTTGCTGAGTGTGGGCATCAGCGGGTGCTCATGTCCCGGCTGAGGTCGCGCAGCGTAAGCGCTCCCACCGGCATACCGGCGTCCGTGGTCACCAGCACCAGGTGGCGCCCGGTCTCCCGTAGCAGGGCCACCGCCCGCTCCAGGGGCGCGTCCGGACGGACCTCTGGAAGCGGTGTCCGGATCACATCTGCGACTCTTACTCCCAGCCTCGCCTTGACGTAGCGTTGCAGGATGTCGAGGTAAGAGACGTAACCGAGGCAGCGCTGATCGACGATCACGGGAAGCTCATAGACCCGGTTCTGGGCCATCATTCGCGCCGCCTGCGCCAGGCTGGTGTTCGGAAAGCAGAAGGCAAACTGGGACGACATCGCCAGCTCGACCGTCCGTGCCTCGCGGATGGCGGTAGGCATCAAGGCGAAATTATAGGTGGCATCGTCGGTCCGATCGGTCTGCCGGGTAGGAGGCGTCATCTCCCCGGCAGACGACTGTAACGGGCGCGTCACGGGAGACGTGATCGGCCTGCGTTATACCGGCGGAGTTGGCCGAGAACATCGCGGAGCGCGCAACCACCGAACGTGCCCAGTCCAAGCCCCGGATCGTAGCGCCATACAGGAGTCCCTTCAACCGGGCGGTTCGCCTGGTCGGGATGGTGACCCTGCTGGGCTCTGCCCTCGGGCTGCTGGCGGCCGTCGCCGGCTTTCCGCTCAACTGGGGCAGCATGATGGCAGCCCTGATCCTCAGCATCCTGTTGATCGGCTACAGCGTTCGGCCCAGCCTGCGGCGACCCAGGTTCTAGGCACCCTCCAGCAGACGCAGGACGGCGGCCGTCATCACCCTGAGTCCGACCACAAGACATCGCTCGTCAATTCGAAATTCGGGCGTGTGATGCCCGACGGGTGGGCCTTCCGGGGCTCCGCCAAGCAGGAAGAAGCAGCCGGGCCGCTGCAGCAGGAAGTAGGCGAAGTCCTCGCCGACCATGAGCGGCTCGTGGGGGACAACATTCTGTTCGCCGACTACGGATACAGCTGCCTCCGCGACGATCCTGGCCATGGCCGGGTCGTTGACGGTGGGAGGAGTGGCGCTGTCCAGATGGAACTCGCACGACCCCCGGAGGGCCTCGGCGATCCCCGCGGACATTTCGGCGATGCGATCCAGCAGCCGATCACGCAGCTCGGCGTCGAAGGTGCGCAGCGTTCCCTGGATCACGACCTCCCCAGCAATGATGTTGTGGGCGCTGCCCCCGTGGATGCTTCCTAGCGTTACGACGACGGGGGCTCGGGGAGAGGTCTCGCGGCTGGCGAGCGTCTGGAGCGCGGTCGCGATCTGAGCGGCGATGACCACTGCGTCGACTGTTGTTTCCGGTAGCGCCCCATGCCCGCCCTTGCCCCGAACCCTGAGCGTGAAGAAGTCGGCGCTGGCCATCATCGCGTCCGGGCGGACCGAGACCTGTCCGACCGGGAGGTTTGCCCATACGTGCAGGCCCACGACGCGGTCGATGCCCTCGACAACGCCCTCCTCGATCATCACCTTGGCGCCTCCCGCCCCCTCCTCGGCCGGTTGAAACGCGAAGCGCACGGTGCCGGGGAGGCGATCTCGATTGACTGAAAGACGTTCGGCCAGCGCCAGCGCGATCGCCATGTGGACGTCGTGGCCGCAGGCGTGCATCACGCCGTCTCGCCGCGAACGGAATGGCAGGTCCGAGGTCTCCGTCAGTGGCAACCCATCCATGTCGGCCCGTACCAGCACGGTGCGTCCCGGCAACTTACCCTTGACCTCGCACACAACGCCGGTGCGGCCAACCCCGTCGCGCAGGTTGTCCACCGGTAACTTATCGAGATACTCCGTGATGTATCCCGCCGTCGCGTTCTCTTGAAAGGCGAGCTCGGGCTCGGCATGAAGGTCGCGACGGATCTTGATCAGGGCCTGCTCCGTCTTTGAGTCGACACCCCGAAGCAGGTCTTCCTTCAGCCCCGTCGCCACCTTGACATTGTTCCAGACTTATCGGAGTTCGAATACAGGCGAGCCAGCCGTCGCCTTCGGCCCGACCTGCGGCATCATTTGGGTTGGGTGAACCGCGGAACAGGATCGCTCCCAACTGGGGCTCCGGATCGCCTGGTCCTGAGGTCAAGCCGGCGCAAGGCCGTTTTCCTGCTCTCGGCTGGCTTGGTCTTTATAGCACTCGGCTTCATAATGGGCATCGGGATTATCGGATTTGCGGGGTGGCTTGGCGTGGTGGCCAGAATCGTCGGATGGGTCGCGCTGGGCTTCTTTAGCCTCCGGCCCGACGGCTTTCAGATGTTCGGCATCCGCAACTCGAAACTCATCCCATGGTCACAGGTACGGACTTTTACAGCAATGGCGATTCCAAACCCGGTGCTGGATGTGCTCCCGAAATGGGCTCGCGGCCCGGGCGCCCCGAAAATGGTGTTCTTCGACTACCTACCGGGCGTGCAAGCGCACGAGCGGCTTAGGTCACTGAATCGAACCCTCACTGGACACGAGGCGGGCCTGGCTGATACCTACGGGCTCAAGGCTGAGGAGCTAGCCACTTTGATGAACGATTGGCGATCACGTTTCGCCGCGTCTTGAAATGCATGACAGTGGTGAGGAGCTAACGATCTATGCTTGCGGCGCAACGAGCCGGTCAGGGCGGCAATTTCTGAGGCGAGACGCCTCACCGGCCCTCCCAGGCTGCGCCCGACATCTGATAGAAGCGGGTCGGGCACACCCGCCGATATGACTGTGCCTCAGCCATCGTGGCCGCCTGAGTCCGTGCAACACGTGATTCGGTACCTGGGCATGGATGGTAAGTGAGTCTGGCAAACTGAATTCGATGGCGAGGTCTCTCACGGAATACCAGCGCAAGAGAGACTTCACCAAGACGTCGGAGCCTCCCGGCGCACCCGACCCCAGTGGCAAGAACCGGTTCGTCGTCCAGAAGCACTGGGCGACGCGGCTTCATTACGACTTTCGCCTCGAGATGGAGGAAGTCCTGGTCAGCTGGGCGATCCCCAAGGGACCGACGCTCAACCCGGCAGAGCGGCGGCTGGCGGCTCACGTCGAAGACCACCCGGTGAGCTACTACGACTTCGAGGGAACGATCCCCAAGGGCGAGTACGGGGGCGGCACCGTGATGGTCTGGGACTGGGGCACCTTCGAGCTGGAGGAATCGACAGCGGCCGAATCACTGAAACGAGGCGAGGCCAAGTTCAGGCTCCACGGGGTCAAGCTGAGCGGGCGCTACGCGCTGGTACGTACCCGTTCCGAGAAGGACTGGCTGCTGATCAAGAAGCGTGACGAAGCGGCCGATCCAAACTTCGACATCGAAAAGCTCTCCTACTCGGTGAAGACGGGCCGCTCCAAGGAAGAGATCGAGCAGGGTCACGATGCCGTCTGGTCGAGCCGGCGCGCCGAAGGCGAAGGCGGCCTGATCGACCTGGGCGGCGCCGAGAAGCGCCCGATGCCGGAGGCACTCGATCCGATGAAGGCGCAACTCGTCGAGGAGGCCTTCGACAACGATCGCTGGCTCTTCGAGATCAAGTGGGACGGAATTCGCCTGGTCAGCTTCATCAAGGATGGAGCTCTTACGCTTCAGACCCGTGCCGGTCGGATTGTCGACGCCGAGTACCCGCAACTGCAGGCAATCACGCGCCTGGTCAATGCGAAGCAGGCTGTGCTCGATGGCGAGGTGGTAGTGCTCGACGAGGAGGGACGCCCCTCATTTCAGCTGCTGCAGAACCGCGGCAAAGAGGCGAGGCCAATGCAGTACGTCGTCTTCGACATCGTCTATCTGGATGGCCAGAATCTCTTCAAGGTTCCCCTGGAGGACCGCAAGCGGCTGCTGCGCAACGTGGTGCGTGACTCGGATGCGCTGAAGTATTCCGAGCACGTCCTGGGCGAAGGAAAAGCCTTCTATCAGGCGGCGAAGCAGAAGCGGCTCGAGGGCATCGTCGGCAAGTTGCGCGACAGCCCCTATCAGCCGGGGATGCGCAGCAGTAGCTGGGTGAAGATCAAGGCCATCAACGAGCAGGAGGTCGTCATCGGCGGCTTCACCGCTCCACGCAACAGTCGCAAGCATTTCGGCGCCGTCCTGGTCGGGGTCTACGAGGACGGACAGTTCGTCTACACGGGGCACGCCGGCGGTGGCTTCGATGAGAAGACGCTCGCCTCAGTGCACAAGCTGATGAAGCCGCTGATCGTGAAGAGCTCACCATTCGCCGGCAAGCCACCGAAGGCGAACGAACGGCCGACCTGGGTGCGACCGGAACTGGTTGCCGAGGTCAAGTTCGCGGAGTGGACCCGGGACGGGCTGATGCGCCAGCCCGTCTTCCTCGGCATGCGGGACGACGTCGAACCGAAGAAAGTACGGCGCGAGCGGGCGGAGGATGCCAGAAAGGTTTCCAGCCGGGCCGAGGCAACGGTCAAACGACCCGCGGTTAAGCGCGTCGCCAGTCCAAAGAAACCGGCCGCGGCCACTGCTCCGCTCAGCCAGGCTGCCGCCGCGATCGCCAAAAAGCTGAAGACGGAGTTTGCCGGGGCGACAGCCGATGAACTGGCTGCCCTCGATGCCATCAAGAAGGACGGCAACTGGGAGATCGGCGGCCGAACGGTGCACCTCACCAACCTGGACAAGGCCCTCTTTCCCGAGGACGGCTACACCAAGCGCGACCTGATCCGCTACTACGTGCAGGTGGCGCCGGTAATGATCCCCCACTACAGCCGGCGTCCTCTCTCCATGAACCCTCATCCGGACGGCATTCATGGCAAGAGCTTCTGGCAGAAGGACAAGCCCGCCTACGCCCCGGAATGGATCCCGACATTCACCTACGAGGACCGCAAGAACGTCAAAGACTGGATGCTGATCGAGGAAGTGGCGACGCTCGCCTGGCTCGCGAACCATGCGGTCATCGACATGCATCCCTGGTACTCACGAGTCGACAAGCCGGAGTATCCGGATTGGTCCGTTGTCGACCTCGACCCGGCCGAGGGAGCCACCTTCAAAGATGTGATCGCCGTCGCGAGGGTCGTCAAGTCGGCGCTCGACCATCTCAGGCTTCGAGCCCTGCTCAAGACCACCGGCCAGAGCGGCCTGCATATGTACATCCCGATCGAGCGCCGCTACACCCTCGATGAGAGTCGCTCTTTCGTGGAGAAACTTTCTCACACGATCGCCGAGCTGATGCCCGATAAGGTGACGGAGATCTGGGAGGTCAAGCGCCGCACCGGCAAGATCCGGATCGACTACACGCAGAACGTGATCAACAAGACACTCGCCGGACCCTACTCGGTTCGTCCCGCCTTGCACGCGCCGGTTTCCACTCCGATCAGTTGGGAGGAACTTGATGATCCCAAGCTGCGACCGGACAGGTGGACGATCAAGTCCCTCGGCGAGCGCCTCGTAAAGACCGGCGATCTGTTCCACGAAGCCCTGACACTCCACCAGCGCCTGCCGGCGCTCTGAAGGCAAGTTCTTTGAGCTCGACGCTTCCCGAGCTGCAGGCGTTGCTCGACCGCTGGATCAAGGAGCATGGGCGCTACTGGGCACCGCTCTCGCAGTACGCGCGCCTCGCCGAGGAAGTCGGAGAACTGGGACGGGAGCTGAATTTTTCTTACGGCGACAAGCCACGAAAGCAAAAGGACGCGGGCGGCGCCATTGCTGATGAGCTCGGTGACGTTTTGTTCGTGACCATGCTGCTTGCCAACGACCTGGGCATCGACCTCCACGAGGCACTGCTGGCAACGCTGAAGAAGTACGAAGCCCGCGTGCCCTGAACGGCTGCACTGCTTTTCCACAGGAGTTATGCACCGCCTGTTAGCAGCCGGTGGAAAAAAGGCACCAACAAATGTTCCGTCTGGACTGCGGTTGGGACGGCGGCTATTTTTACCTTCCGGTTGCGCGGCGGTTCGGCCCGTGGCTGACTCCGCCGGGCAGGGAATGTGGCGTCCGCTTGACAGGGTCAGGGGGCGGCGCTACAATGCGGCAAACCTACATCTGGTATCCCGGTCATAGCTCATGCCCTACATTTAGGGGAGGGGAGTGAACCAAGGCTCGCGCGATAAGGGGAATGTCACCGGCGGCGGCAGACGTCGGGCGTGCGCCGGAGGGCGCAATCGCTCGGTTGTTGACTTAGGGGAAGAACCATGCTCAGGAACACGCTTCGGATGATCAACCAGCAAGACCAGTGGTTTAACCAGCTGCGGCGCGAAGAGTCAGCCCGCCGGACTCTGCGATATTCCCTTTACCAGGCCCTGGAGCAGGTCGAACGCCTCCTCGAGGCGGACATGATGGAGGTCCCCATCGAGATGCAGGCGCGACTCCGGCAGATCGTGGATGCGGTCGATCCCCAGCTCGCCTACCGAATTGACCAGGTGGGCGCCAGCGCGCTCGACATCCAGGACATCATCTTCGAAGCCCAGGACCGCCTGATCAAACAGGTGCGCAGCGACCCTTACTGAGCAAGAACGCCCCTCCTGCGGAACCGCCCGGGTAAGTTCCCGGGCGGTTCTGCGTACGGTGGCGGATCGCCGGCCTAGAGTTAGTCGAACATGAGTCAGGCGATCGAGACCTGGGACCTCTGGTTTCCCGGACCGGGCGCGACCGGTCTTCCTTTTGCCAGGGCGAGGGTCAACGGAGTTGACGCCGGTGACAGGATACTTGTCCATGCCGCCCCGCAGCGCCTTCAGGTCACGGTTCGGGACGATGCGGGCAGGCTGATCGCGTCGGGGAACGATCTGGAGCGAAAGATGGCGGGGCCGATGAGCACGCTGGTGCGCAGCGGCGCCCTGATCACGCTGATCGATGGCTGGCCAGGGCAGGACGATATCGGCAGGGTGGTCATTCTCCCCGGCGGGGAGGCGGGCATCCTGAAGGCCTGGTGGCATGCCGACGACCGGAAGGAGTGGCGCTGGCAGGTGGAGTTCTACAACCAGATCCGGGAGTCGCGCCGCTAGGCCTGGACGAAGTAGGAGCGGCAGGCGAGGTCGATCAAATCCGGTTCCAGCCGAGGCGGCCTGCCCAGGAAGTAGGCGACCTCGTCGAGCTGGTTCAGGATATCGCGTGGCTGGCAGCCGCGGAAGGGACGCTTGAAAGGCTTGTAGTAGCGATCGAGGATGTAGTTGTAACCCACCTCGTTGAAGACGATCTCGTACTCCTTGCAGGAGCGTTCGAAAATCTGACGGAACTCGAGCGGGGTAGGGTCAGGAACATGAATTTTGTAGCGGACGCGGCGCAGGAAGGCCTCGTCCACCAGTGAGGCGGGCTCCAGATTGGTACTGAAAACAACCATGGCCTCGAAGGGCGCGCCCACCGCCATGCCGGCGCCGGCCAGCGTCAGGTAGTCGATGCGGCGCTCGAGCGCCACAATCAGGCGGTTGAGCAGGGCGCGAGGCGAAGAGTCCTGGCGGCCGAAGTCGTCGAGCAGGAAGATGCCTCCATTCGCCTTGAGGTGGATGGGGGCTTCATAGAAGCGCATCAATGGATCAAACGATGGCGCCAGCTGCGCCGTTGTCAGTTCGCCGCCCGCCTTCACGAAGGGGCGCTTGATCAGAACCCAGCGGCTGTCGATCGCCGGGTTGAGCTCGCGGTTGACGCGCTGGTGGTGGAGGGGATCGAAAAGGCGCATGATCTGCCCCTCGATGTCGATCGCGTAGGGCACGAAGATGGGCTCTCCAAGGAGGTCCGCGCAGGCCTCGGCGATGGTCGTCTTGCCGTTGCCGGGGGCGCCGTACAAAAAGAGGGGCGCCCGGGCGTTGACCGGTGGACCGAGCTGGACCAGCAGGTCGGGGCTCAAGGTGAGGTGCTGGAGCGCCCGGGTTAGCCAGGCGGCGGTCACGTCGGCCTGGCTAACCTGGGTCCTTACCGACTCCTCGTACTGGCTGAAGGGGACCGGTGCGGGGCCAACATAGTGGTCCCGGGCGAGCACATCCCGAGCCCGGCCCCGGCCGGGGTCCGTGATCAGGTAGCCGAGCGATTCACCGAAGTCGTGGCTGGTGGTCGGGCCGGCCATCCGACCGATGGTCTGGCACCAGCCCTGCTCGACCAGGCTCTGAATCGCAGGGGTGACGGTGGCATAGGGGAGGCAGGCGGCGGCCGCCCAGTCCTTGGCCGACAGCGGCGACTTGAAGTACAGGTGCTTGAGCAGCAGTTCCGCAAGCCGCGCCACAGGCAGTCCAGAATCTTCGATCCTGGCCGGCGCCAGGGGAACGAATTCCGGTTGAGCGCTTTGTGGAGCAGGCTGAATGGCCATAGGTGAACCGACCGCCCCCGGGCGGTCCGCTAAAGCAACCTGCCGCCAGCCGGGTTTCTTGCTAGCCCTCGAGTGCCGGACGGACACCAAAATATCGTTCAACCGAGAGCCCGTGGCGCTCCAACTCGGCCCTGGCCAGCGGCTCGAAGCGCCGTAAGTACCAGTCCTCGGCGGGGTTGCGGGAGTATGCCAGCAGCCGGTGATAGGGGAGGGTGTAGATCGCCCGTCCGGCCAGGATCTCGAGCATCTGGGAGGTGAGCTCCGGCTTTGCCAGGGCGCGGCGGAGCGTCACGTGCACCCCCTGCATGTCATAGATGAGCCGGACCCGCCGCGGCAGGAAGATCATCAGGGCGAGCACGATCGGGATCCCCGCTACCACGATGGCGAGGATCGTGGCAAGCAGGTGGACGGCGTGCGAACCGGCCTGGCCGGCCGTGATCAGTGAATCGCCGGAGTGAGTCTTCAGCGACTCCGCCGTCCGGCGCAGAAAGTCCGAGAGATAGGGCACTCCGCCCGGCACTGACTGTTCGAAAGACCGGATCCACTGGTCGAAGGTCTGGCCTGCCTTGATCACCCCCTGGGCCAGGGCGTCGAGCTGCAGGACAAGGCGGTCGACAAAGAGGCCGGCCTGCACGCAGAGATAAATCCACAGGATCATGGTCAGGTCGGCAATCATCCAACCGAAGCGACGGCTGTAGACGTCCGGGTAAAGGCGCATGGGCCGGCCTCCTTGAGGTGTTAGAGGCTAGAACGCGAACGACGCGCGAAGTCTACAGGGCTTCGAGGTACTCGATGACCTGGCGCGTCAGTTGCGTGGGCGTCGAGGCGCCCGAGGTAACCCCCACCCGCGCCTTTCCGTCGAGCCACTCGGGCTTGATATCGGCCACCGTATCCACGAGGTAAGCCGGCTTGTGGGCCAGTTCCTGGACCACCTGCACCAGCCGCTTGGAGTTGGAGCTGCGCTCGCTGCCGACCACGATCACCAGGTCGCACTCTTTCGCTGCCTCGACGGCCGCCTCCTGGCGGTCCTGGGTGGCGCGACAGATCTCGTTGTAGGCCTCGGCCTTCGGGTAGCGCTCGCGCACCCGCTTGATCATGGCTGCGGTGTCCCAGATGCTCAGCGTCGTCTGGCAGGTGACGGCAATCTTGTCATTTGTGAGTTTGAGGTCATCGACGTCTTGGGGGTCCTGGACCAGGTGCACCCTGCCAGGAGCCTCCCCGACCACGCCTTCCGGCTCGGGGTGACCGCGGCGACCGATGTAAACGACGTCATAGCCGCGCTCCACCAGGTCCTTGACCAGGTCATGGGTGACGACGACATCGGAACAGGTGGCATCGACCATGTTCAAGCCGCGCTCCTGTGCTCGCTGCTTCACCGCCGGCGACACGCCATGGGCGGTGAAAATCACGGTACCGCCGTCGATCTGGTCCAGTCCCTCCAGCCGGTTGTCCCGGTCGATCAGCTGGATGCCGTTCTGCTGCAGCTCGTCGGTCACGTGCACGTTGTGCACCAGGTAGCCGAGCATCCGGATCTTTTCCCCCGGGCGCGCTTTGGCAGTCTGCTTCGCCGCCCGGATCGCTTCCACCACGCCGTGGCAGTAGCCACGGGGAGTGATCTTGAGGACGTCCACGATTCGAGTCTACCCGCGACTCGGCGCCGCCAATCGAACGTTACTCAGCCGTCACCCGGACGCGATCGCCCGGTCCGCGTCGAGCTCAGCCGATCGTGATTGGACCGCCAGTGACGTTCAGGATCTTGAGATAGGCCAGGATGCTGAGAATGGCGAGCACGCAGATAAAACCGCCGACGACGTAGGACGCGATCCGGTGCCGGGTGAAGACCGAGAGGCCGAGCAGCAGCAGGATGATGGCAACCAGGATGTTCGAGAAGTTGACGATTACTTTCATTGGACGCCTCCTTATGATGGCTGGCTATTCGCGAGCTACTGCTGAGCTTCACGCCTCGGATAGGGCCCGGTCAAGGTCTGAGATCAGGTCGGCCACGTCCTCGATGCCCACGGAGATCCGGACCAGCCCGTCGGCGACGCCATTAGCCCGTCGGGTTTCGGCCGGGATCGAGGCGTGCGTCATTGCCGCCGGCAGCTCGATCAGAGCCTCGACGCCACCCAGGCTCTCTGCCAGCGTGAATACGCGGGTGCGCGCCACCAACCGCCTGGCGGCCGGCAGCCCGCCGTGAACTTCGAAGCTGATCATGCCGCCGAAGCCGGACATCTGGCGCCTCGCCAGCTCATGCTGTGGGTGGGAGGGCAGGCCGGGATAGTAGACCCTTTCCACCCGCTCGTGCTCGGCAAGGAACTCGGCGATCAGGCGGGCGTTTCGATCGTGTTCCCGCATCCGTACCGCGAGGGTTTTGATCCCGCGGAGGACCAGCCAGGCATCAAGCGGTCCCGGAACGGCACCGACGGCATTCTGGATGAATGCCAGCCGCTCCTGGAGTTCGTTGCTGCGGACCACCAGCACGCCGGCCACCACGTCGCTGTGACCGCCCAGGAACTTGGTGGCACTGTGCACCACGATATCCGCCCCCAGGCTCAGCGGCCGTTGCAGGTAGGGACTCATGAAGGTGTTGTCGACCACCACCAGCGCCCCACGCTCGTGGGCGAGGCGGCTGACCGCGGCGATGTCGACCAGCTTGAGTAGAGGATTGGTAGGTGACTCGAGCCAGACCATCCTTGTCTGTTCCGTGAAGGCCGCCTCCAGCGCGTTCAGGTCGCTGCCATCGACAAACGAGAATTTCAGACCCATCGGCTCCAGGAGCCGCCGGAAAAGCCGGTAGGTGCCGCCGTACAGATCATCGACCGCAATCGTGTGGTCGCCCGGCTTGAGCAGCTGCATGATGGCCGACTCCGCCGCCATCCCCGAGGCAAAGGCGAGCCCGTGAGGACCGCCTTCGAGCGAGGCGATGCAGCGCTCGAGCGCGGTGCGGGTGGGATTTCCGGTCCGCGAGTACTCGTAGCCCTTGTGCTCGCCAACGGCCGATTGGGCATAGGTGGAGGTCTGGTAGATCGGGACCACGACGGCGCCCGTCTGTGGGTCCGGTTCCTGGCCCGCATGAATCGCACGGGTAGAAAATCCGGGCTCCGAGGAGCTCAATGCGTTGCTCGCGTGTGCGCCATGAACTCGAGCAGGTCCAGCCGGGTGATGATTCCGACCGGCTGCTCTTGATCCATCACCACCAGGGCGGTGGCCCCGGCGAGCAGGGCGTTGAATGCCTCGTCGATATGACCACCTGCCGGGATCGTCGGGAAGGGGCCATCCATCGCGGCTCCGACCGTGGTCTCGATCAGGCCGGGATCGCGATAGACCCGGTCCAGCAGCGACCGTTCCTGGATGCTGCCCACGACTTTTCGACCCGGTCCGGCCCCGTCCTCGACCACTGGCATCTGGGAGATGCCGTACTCCTGGAGACGATCGATTGCCCGGCCAACTTTCTCATGCGAAGAAACAGTCACCAGCTTGGGGACTTCCCGCTCCCGAGCGGCTACCACGTCGCGCACCAGCTGGCTCGGAAACCGCTCCAGGTAACCGTTCTGCCGCATCCATTCGTCCGAATAGATCTTGCTGAGGTTGTTGCGGCCGGTGTCGGGCAGGATCACTACCATCGTGGTCTTCTCGTCGTGCTCGCGGGCGACGTCAATTGCCGCCTTCATCGCGGTGCCTGCGGAGCCGCCGACCAGGATGCCCTCCTCGCGCGTGATCCGCCGCGCCAGCAGAAATGAGTCCCGGTCGCTGACCTGCACGATGCGGTCGATTAGCGTGAGGTCGATCGTTCCCGGGATGAAGTCCTCCCCAATGCCTTCGACCTTGTAGGGCCTGACGGTGTCCCCTGAGTAGAGAGACCCTTCGGGGTCGGCCCCGACCGTCATCACCGACGGCTTCTTCTCCTTCAGGTAGCGGGCCGTGCCGGTCATGGTCCCGCCGGTACCGAGCCCGGCGACGAAGACGTCAATCGATCCGCCGGTCTGCTCCCAGATCTCGGGACCGGTCGTTTCATAGTGCGCCTGTGGATTCGCCTGGTTGAAGTACTGGTTGGGCTGGAAGGCGCCCGGTATCTCGTGGCTTAGCCTTTCGGCAACCGAGTAGTAGCTCTCCGGTGAGTCGCGCGGAACCGCCGTCGGACAGACGACCACTTCGGCCCCGTAGGCGCGCAGCAGCGCGATTTTTTCCAGGGATTGCTTGTCGGCCATGACGAAGATCATCCGGTAGCCCTTGAGCGCGGCGGCAATCGCCAGCGCGTGGCCAGTATTACCCGAGGTCGGTTCGATGATCGTCCCGCCCGGTTTCAGCCGGCCGTTTCGTTCCGCGTCCTCGATCATGCGCAACCCGATGCGGTCCTTCACGCTTCCGCCCGGATTGAGCGTCTCCACTTTGGCCAGGATCGTGGGACGCAGCCCGGCGGTGACCCGGCGGAGCCGCACCAGCGGCGTGTGCCCGACGGCCTCCAGGATGCTGTCGAGGACCTGCACTGGGCCCATTCTAGGCCCGGTCGACGCAGACTAGAATCGCTTCCAACCGCATGCCAGTATCGATCGCCAACTCACAGCTGGTGTACGACGCCTTGAAGGCGACCGGCGTCAGGCTGGTCAGCGCGCTGCCGGAGACCTGGCTCGTGCACCTCGTCCGGATGGCGGACGAAGACCCCGAGATGACGCTCGTGCGGCTGGCAAAAGAAGAGGAGGGGGTCGGTATCTCCGCCGGTGCGCATTTCGCCGGTATGAAATCCGCCATGCTGCTGCAGAACCATGGATTCCTCCAGGCGATCAACGGCATCGTCGGGGTCTCGCTCCTGTACAAGATCCCCTTACTCATGCTGATCACCGATCGAGGTACCTTCGGGGAAAAGGACCCATGGCAGACCGAGGGCGGCAAGTACACCCGGCCGGTCCTGGACGCGCTGAACATCGCCCATGAGGACCTGCGTAGCGCGGACGAAGTAGCGGCAAAGCTGAACCAGGCGATGGCCCTGGCGCAGAGTTCCCTGTCCCCGGTCGCCCTCCTTCTGAACCGGGACCTGATGTGGGAGGAGCCGCAGTGAAGCGTCTTGAGTGCCTGCAGGCCATCTACCCGGCGCTGGAGGACTGCGCCGTGGTGACCATCATGGGCGCGGTGGCGGCGGAGCTGTACTCGCTCGGGCACCGGGCTAACTTTTTCTACCTCGAGCACGCCATGGGCCTTGCCTCATCGATCGGGCTCGGGATCGCGCTGGCGCAGCCTGAGCGCAAGGTCGTCGTGATCGACGGCGATGGCTCAGTGCTGATGAACCTCGGGGGGCTGACCACGATGGCGCGGTCGCGACCGGGCAACCTGGTGCATCTGATATTCGACAACGAGACGCCCGGGCAACCTGGTGCATCTGATATTCGACAACGAGACGCTGCTCTCAGTGGGCGGCGGTGCGCCGGGCGGCTATCGCTGGTTCACCACCGCGACCTCCACCGGCACCGACCTCGCAGGGATCGCCCGGGCGGCCGGCTTTCCACGGGCGCAGCTCGTGCGTGAGCCTGATGACTTCGAGGAGGCGGCGCTCAACGCCATCCAGGGAAACGAGCTCAGCTGCGTCGTCGCCAAGGTCGAAGCGGAGATGCCCAAGAGCTTTCTCATGGACGTCCACATGCTCGAGAATCGCTTCGAGTTCCCGCGCGCGCTGCAGCGGCCACCGCGGCGCAGGGAAGACCTGCGCCGGCCAACCAGAGTGACGAAAGAGCAGGAGACGAACATACCCGCGCTGAAATCAAAGGAGGAATGAGGACTTGAGCACCAGGGTCGACACGCTGGCAGCCTTTACGGACGGACTCGTCTCGGGGTCAATTGAAGTCATCGACCTTACGCAGCCGCTCTCGGAGCGCACGCCGATGATCCAGCTGCCACCACCATTTGCCAATACACCCAACTGGAAGACGCATGAAATTTCTCGTTATGACGAGAAGGGCCCGGCATGGTACTGGAACTGGTTCGAGGGCGGGGAGCACTCCGGGACGCACTTCGATGCGCCGATTCACTGGGTCACTGGCAAAGACAGGGACGACGTCTCCCAGGTTCCGGTGAAGCGCCTGATCGGACCCGCCGTGATGATCGATAAAGCGAAAGAGGCACAGGCAAACCCTGATTACTTACTGACCCGCAAGGACATAAGCGCCTTTGAAAGCCAGCACGGCCCGCTCCCGAAGGGCGGCTGGTTGCTATACCGGACCGGGTGGGACGCGCGAGCTCAGGACCAGCAGACATTTCTCAACGCCAACGAGACCGGCCCGCACACGCCGGGTATCGACATCGAGCTGGCAAAGTGGCTGGCGAACGAGAGTCCGCTGGTTGGCGTTGGCGTCGAGACGGTGGGAACCGACGCGGGTGCGGCACATTCATTCGATCCGCCCTTTCCCTGTCACCAGTTCCTGCTCGGCGCCAACAAGTACGGGCTCACCCAGCTGGCCAACCTGTCGCGGCTGCCCCCCACGGGTGCAGTCCTCGTGGTGGCCCCTTTGAAACTGGTGAAAGGATCGGGAAGCCCCTGCCGGGCCCTGGCGCTGGTACAACGGTAAGCGCGCACCCGGGGCTCGAGCTCCGGCCGATCACGCCTGGGGAACAACGCGCCTACTCGACTCTGATGCGGCGCTCGTTCGGTTCCGCCCCACCGACCGATGAGGAACTGGCCGCCAGCCGCAAGATCACCGAGCTCGACCGGACGCTGGCCTGTTTTGACGGAGGCGAGGTCGTCGCCACCGCCGGCATCTTTTCATACCAGATGACGGTCCCGGGCGCAGTGGTACCCTGCGGTGGGGTAACACGAGTCAGCGTGCTCAGCACCCATCGCCGGCGTGGACTGCTGACGGCGATGATGCGACGCCAGCTGGACGACATGCATCAACGCGGCGAGCCACTGGCGGCGCTCTACGCTTCCGAGGCACCCATATACGGGCGCTTTGGCTATGGCCTGGCAACCTACCAGGCCGAGATCGAGATCGCACGGCCTCATGCTGCCTTCAGGACCAGGGCCGGTGGCATTGGCCGGCTGTCGATGGTCGACGTGCCCACTTCCATCGAAGCCTTCAGCCGCGTCTGGGAGGCCGCTCGAGGCAGCCAGCCCGGCATGTTGAACCTGGATCAGCGCTGGATCGGAAATCAGCTGGCCGACCTCGAGACAAACCGGGGCGGCGCCAGCCCACACTACCGCGTTCTCCACGAGGCCGATGGGAAGCCGACCGGCTTCGTCATCTACCGCATCAAGATGGCGTGGGACCCCGATGGCCCGAACGGCGAGCTGCGTATCGATTGGCTGGTGGCCACGACGGCTGAAGCCTACGCTGCCCTCTGGCGACATGTCCTGGAGGTCGACTTGATCGCACGGGTGACGGCCGAGATGCGCCCGGTCGAAGAGCCGCTTCGGTTCCTGCTGGCGGATTCGCGGCAGCCGAAGACCAGGGTGGAAGACGGCGTCTGGTTGCGGCTGGTGGATGTCGCCGCCGCGCTGAGAGGACGTCGCTATGGCGTCGAAGGGGGGCTGGTGTTGCAGGTGCGGGACGCCTTCTGCCCCTGGAACGACGGCCAGTACGAGTTGGTGGGCGGCCCGGCGGGCGGCCAGTGCAAGCCCGTAACAGCAGGCGCTGACCTGGCACTCGACGCCGCCGACCTTGGCGCGGTCTACCTCGGTGGCAATCGATTAAGCACCCTGGCTGCCGCCGGGCGCGTCGAGGAAAAGAAATCTGGGGCAATCGCCCGGGCGGACGCCATGTTCGCGAGTCAACCGGCGCCCTGGTGCCCGAGCCACTTCTGATGGACCGCGAGACCTGCTCGGGCTTCGACCGGCAGGATCCACTGAGCAAGTTCCGGGCCGAGTTCAGCTTGCCGGAGGGCGTCGTTTACCTGGACGGAAACTCGCTCGGTGCGCTGCCCCGTGCGACGCTGCCCCGGATTACCGAAGTCATCGCCAGCGAGTGGGGTGAGGGCTTGATCCGCAGCTGGAACACGGCCCATTGGATCGAGGCGCCCAGCCGTATCGGCGACAAGATCGCCCGGCTCGTCGGCGCTCAAGCAGGTGAAGTCATCGTCGCGGACAGCACGTCAGTCAACTTATTCAAGCTGCTGGCCGGCGCATTGCGCATCCAGCCCGGTCGTCATTTCATCCTTACCGAGTCGGAAAACTTTCCAACGGATTTATACATCGCGCAGGGTGTGACCCGGATGACCGAGGGCACCCATGCTCTGCGCGTGGTTCCAAGACGTGAGCTGGAGGCCGCGATTGACGGCAGCGTCGCCGTGCTGATGCTGACCCAGGTCGACTATGCCAGCGGAGAGATCCTCGACATGCGCCGCCTCAGCGACCTGGCCCGGCGGCATGGAGTGCTCGCACTCTGGGATCTCTCGCACAGCGCGGGCGCCGTCCCCGTCGACCTCAATGACAGCAACGTCAACCTGGCCGTGGGCTGCGGTTACAAGTACCTGAACGGCGGCCCGGGCGCGCCTGCTTACCTGTTCGTGGCGAAGGCGCTGCAGGAGGCGATGCAGTCGCCGCTCTCGGGATGGATGGGACACAAAGATCCGTTCGCCTTCGACCGAGAGTATTTCCCGGCAGCGGGGCTCCGGAGGCAACTTGCCGGCTCGCCGCCGATCCTGAGCATGGCTGCGCTGGAAGTGGCTATTGATTTGTGGCTTCGTGTCGATCAGCAGGAGGCACGGCGCAAGTCGATGGCCCTGGGAGACCTGCTCATCAAGCTGGTGGACGATACCTGTTCCGGGTTGGAGCTGTCGGTTGCCTCACCTCGTGATGCGGCGGTTCGGGGCTCACAGGTCTCCCTTCGACACCCACACGCCTACCAGGTGATGCGCGCCCTGATCGACCGGGGCGTGGTCGGCGACTTCCGGATGCCCGACCTGATGCGCTTCGGCTTTGCCGCGCTCTACACCCGTTACGTCGATATCTACGACGCGGTCGATGCCCTCCGCGAGGTGCTCACCCGAGGCACCTGGCGGCGGCCCGAATACGCAGCGCGTCTGACGGTCACCTGATGACCAATCGCCAGGGCGACCGGCTCTTGCGCGGATACCTCGGAAGCCGCCTTCTGCTGCTGGCGATCGGTGTCATCACGCCGATTGGCATCCTGGTCGTCAATGCCGCGGCCTTTGTCATGCGCAACCTGGTGCAGTTCCGGATCGCGATCGCCATCTGCGCACTGGTCAGCTCGCTGGTATTAAACGGCTTGACTGCTTCCTGGCTTCTGCGCCTGGCAGGAAAGAAATCTCTGTCGCTCTACATGCGGCACCGCGACTGGGCGACGATCCTGGCGACGATCGTCGTCATCGGCAGCGCCATCGGTGCGGCGATATTCACCTACATAGGCATGAGCAACCCATCGCACCTTCCCGACGGCCTGGCGGTTCTGACTTCTTTGCTGGCTCTTCTCGTACCCCTGGGAATCACGTGGTTCAGCCGAATGGTCGCAAACAGCGGCGACCGGCGTGCCGTCTAAAGCTGTGACCGCACCTGCCAGAGCTCGGGGAAAAAGCGCTTGTTCAGCGTCGTCTGCAGGTACCGCACGCCGGTTGAACCGCCCGTGCCTGGCTTGTCGCCAATTTGGCGTTCCACCATGTGGATGTGGCGCGAGCGCCAGAGGCTGAAACCCTCGTCATGATCCAGGAGTGCCTCAGAGAGGTCGAACAGCTCGACATTGTCCTGGGGCCGACGGTAAATCTCCAGTACGGTTGCCTTGCGGCGCTGGAGCAACGACGAATATGCATCCCGAAGCGATGGCTCGTCGAGGCGTCGCCTGAGGCGGGCCTGGTCATCCGGAAGGCTCTGCAGCGTCTTCAGATAACCGGGGTCCTTGAGGCCGGAAAGGAACTCGATCTCGCGAAACTGGGTCGATTGAAAGCCGCTGGCAGGGGCTAGCTCGGATCTGAAGGCCAGGAAATCTCTGGGCGCCATCGTTTCCAGGATTCCGACCTGCTCGACCAGGAGCGCCTCGATGACCGTCACCCGACGCAGGTAATAGCGCGCCTGGTGTAGATCGTCATGATCGATCGAGGCGCGGACCGCGACCAGCTCATGGATCAGCTCTTTGAACCAGAGTTCGTATGCCTGGTGGGCAATTATGAAAAGTAACTCGTCGTGAGCGTCCGTCAGGCCTTTCTGAAGCTCGAGCAGCTCCGGAATGCGCAGGTAGGAACCGTAATTGAGCCGTCGCCCGGAATCGTCCTGGTAGCCCATGCCGCCAAGGCGGTAGGGTGCTCCAGGCCTCTGCTCCGGTTCTTCCGCGGCGGGCACGCTGATAGCAGCTTAGCCGGAAGATAATAACTCCAGTGAACGAATCGCCGAACGACTCCCCCTACTGGAACCCACGGCACGAGACCATGCCCAGGGAACAGATTGAGGCGCTCCAGGTGAGAAAGCTGAAGAATTTACTGGCCTGGACCCAGGAGTCCGTGCCCTGGCAGGCGAAACGCCTGAAGGCGGCCGGGGTGAGCGCTGACTCGATCAAGTCGCTTAAAGACCTGCGACGCATTCCGATGCTGACCCGCGATGAGTGGATGCAGGCGCAGCTCGAGCGGCCGCCGTATGGACCTTTGCTGGCTGCCCCTGAGGAAGCGGCGATTCGTTACCACCTGACCTCTGGAACGACCGGCCGGATACCACTGCAGGTGCTCGACAGCATGAAGGACTGGGAGTGGATTGCCGAGATGTGGTGCTACGGCTTCTGGGGCTTCGGCGTCAGGCCCAGAGACATCGTCTTTTTTGCCTTCAGCTACGGGACGTTCGTGGGCTTCTGGGGCGCGCACTACGCCAGCGAGAAGATTGGCTGCCTGGTCCTGCCCGGCGGCAACATGACGACCGAAGCGCGCGTCAAGCAAATTCTCAGTATGAAGGCGACCGTCGTCTGCTCGACGCCGACCTACGCGCTGCGCATGGCCCAGGAGGCACGCACCATGGGCGTCGACCTGGCGAATAGTTCCGTCCAGCGGCTGATACTTTCCGGCGAGCCGGCGGGATCCATTCCGGCGACCAAACGGCTGATCGAATCCGAGTGGGGCGCGAAGGCGGCCGACACCGCGGGGATGACAGAAGTCGGCACGATCATGATCTTCGAGTGTGAGAAGCAGCCGGGCGGTACTCACATCATCGAGGACCATTACATCGAAGAGGTCGTCGATCCGGAATCCGGCGAGCCCGTCCCCTACGGCGAGCAGGGCGAGCGCCTGATCACGTCGTTTGGCCGCGGATTTATTCCAGTGCTTCGCTACCGGACGCGGGATCTCGTCGTCCGGGTCCCGGCCAGTAACTGCAGCTGCGGCCGGAAATTTGATATTTACGAAGGCGGCATCCGCGGCCGCGTGGACGACATGAAGCTGGTACGCGGCACTAACGTCTATCCCCGCGCCGTCGAGGCGATCGTTCGCGAGTACAAGGAGATAGACGAGTTCCGGATCCACCTGTACACCGCGGACGGGCGCCAGGACGAAATCGAAGTCCTGGTCGAGATCACGCCGGCGCAGGACAAGCAGACGGAGCGAATTCTTCATGAGCTGCGCAAGGCCCTGTCCCAGGCCCACGAAGGATTGCGGATTGGCGTCAAGCAGGTCGAGGCCGGTAGCTTGCCCAGGTTTGAACTGAAAGCGAAGCGGCTGCAGGACGACCGGATCGTCATCGGCACTGTCAGCGAGCGCCGGACGACAGCATGAAGAACGCGATGGGCGTCGAACTAAGCGAATCTGAACGTTCGCTGGTCGAGTGCTACCGTACGCTGGTCCGGATACTCAAAGAGAGTGACGACCTGGCGCCGTTCGAACGTCGCAATGCGCTGAAGGCAGTCGCGGCCCTCTGGCAGGTCGCCAACGGCCTGGACCTCGATCCCGGACAGATCTACGACATCGGCGCCTGATGTTCGGTCCCGTGATCCGCGGGACGCTCGTAACCCTCAGACCTCTGCGAGCGGACGAAGCGGAACTGATGATCTCCTGGTTCGAGGACACTGAGATCATCCGGTTCCTCAAGATGCGGTTTCCGCCCAGCCTGACCGCGGAAAAAGAGTGGCTCGAGACGATGGGCAAGGCCAGTGATCACGTCGTCTGGGGCATCGAGCGTGAAGGACGGCTGATCGGAACCACCGGGCTTCATCACGTCGACTGGGTCAATCAGCGAGCCGTTACAGGCACGGTGATCGGCGACAAATCGGCCTGGAACCAGGGCATCGCCAGCGAAGTTATGACACTCCGAACCCGTTACGCCTTCACCCAGCTCCCCTTGCGCAAACTTCAGTCCAGCTTTATCGACGGCAACCAGTACAGCTGGGGAGCCCAGCAGAAGGCGGGATATCGACAGGTCGGCCGGCATCGGGAACACCACTTCAGAGATGGAACCTGGCGCGACGAAGTGCTCACAGAAATTCTCAGGTCCGACTGGCTAGCGGCCAACCCCGACTCAGCGCCGCCCGTTCAGACTTGACCAATCGACCTCGAGACCAGTAGTATCGCGATATATCGTGATACTACGCACAATAGGAGGCTCCCAATGTGGTCAGGTCGCGAATTTCGCTTTGACCAGTTCCGTCGCCAGGTGTTCGAGCGCGGAGATCTCAAGTACGTCATCCTGGACCTGCTCAAAGACAAGCCCGCCCACGGTTACGAGCTGATCAAGGCTCTCGAGGAGCGCTTCGGGGGCTTCTACGCTCCCAGCCCCGGCGCCGTCTATCCGACGCTGCAGATGCTCGAGGACATGGGCTACGTCAGCGCTGTCCAGGAGGACGGCCGCAAAATCTACAGCATCACGGACACGGGTCGCACCTTCCTGACCGAACACCGGCCGCAGGTCGAAGAGGTGTTCAACCGAGTCAAGGAGCGCTGGGGCGCCGAGTGGGGCCCGCAAGCGCAACGCTTGATGCGCGACCTGCGCAACGACATGCGTGACCTCGGGCGCTCGGTCGCGAGCGAGGCCCGCAATCGCTGGCCGGATCCCGACCGCCAGCGCCGGATCCGCGAGGTGATCGCACGAGCGAAGGCCGAGATCCAGACGATTCTCTCCGAGCAACCCGCAGCCAAAGTCTAAGGGCTGTATCTTGACTGGCCGCCGCCTAGTCATCGAGCTGGCATAGATCCGCCCGACCGGCGGCGAGGATGGTGTTCACCTCGTCTGCCGTCGTGATATGCCCGGAGGCAAGCGTCGCGATCCCGGCCTCGTTTCGGATCCGGTCGCTCGCCGGTACGCCAAATAATCTTCCGTAGTCCGGCTTGCTTTCCAGCACAGTTTGGCCCATCACGGGATGTACCAGGTCGCAGCCATGAGCCTTGAGCGCGCCTGCGATCAGCACCGCATCGGCGAGGGTGGTGCCACCGGCGGCGCAATCAGTCGCCGAGATACGCACCATCAGGGGCCCCTGCCACGCCTCGCGAACGGCGTCGAAAATCTCGAGCGGAAATCTCAAGCGGCATCCCAGATTTCCTCCATAGTCGTCAGAACGCAGGTTGGTCAGGGGCGACATGAAGCTGGCAACCAGGTACCCCTGGGCGAAGTTCAGCTCCAGCAGGTCGACTCCGCAGGCGGCAGCCGTGACCGCGGCGCCACGGAAGGCATCGAGCAGGAGTCGCATGTCGTCAGGAGTCAGTTCCCTGGGAACGCGCGCGTGTGCCGAATAGGCGACAGGTGAGGCCGATACCAGCGGCCAGCCGCCCCAGCGCAGCGGCCGGTCGACGCCCAGGTATGCTGGCCGGGTCGCTCCGCGCCGGCCGGCATGGCCGATCTGCAGCGCAAAGCGCGTCCCGGGCTGAGCGTGTGCCCGCTGTACCTTCTGGCGCAGCTCGTCGAGGTGGTCCGGGCTGTACACGCCGGGCGTTTCCGGCGTTATCCGCCCTTCGGGGCCGACGGCCGTAAAGTCGCTTATCACCAGGCCCGCGCCTGGAGTCAAGCTGGTAACACGGTTGGCAATCTCGAGGCCACGCACTTTGAGACTCACGAACATGGGCGGCGGGCTCAGGCGAACCTGGGCGGCGTGATCGCTGGTTGCCCCGGCGGCAAAGGCCGAGTCCACGGACCGAACCAGCATCGGGTCTCTCTGGCTCAAATTGTTGTAAGTGATCCGGCGGCTGCGCGTCAGCAGGTTAAACGCAAATTGCAATGGTGAAAAGCTCTCATAGCGCGAAACGTCCTCGAAGTAGCTGGAGCTCTCGCCGGCGGCTTCCTGGAAACGTTCGACGACCGGCTGGCGCTCCAGCTCGTACCTGGTCAGGGCCGCCTGGATGTCCTGATGGCGCCGAAGCGAGTCGACCAGCGCGATACTGTCTTCGATGGCAAGCTTGGTCCCCGAGCCGATCGAGAAATGTGCCGTGTGTGCCGCATCGCCGACCAAAACAAGATTCTTGTGATGCCACGACGCCGAGCGGAGCGTCTGGAACGTCAGCCAACTAGACCGATTGGACAGCAGCTTATGACGGCCCAGTTCGGACTTGAACAACTCGCTGCAATAGGCGATGCTTTGCTCTTCGGTGGCGCGATCCAGGCCAGCCGCGCGCCAGGCTTCTTCCGCACACTCAACGATGAAGGTGCTGGTTCGCGCATCGAACGGATAGGCATGAACCTGGAACAGCCCGTGCTGGTTACGACGAAAGATAAACGTGAACGCGTCCAGCGCCATATCAGTTCCAAACCAGACATATTTCGTTTTATGCGATGTGAGTCTCGGCAAAAATGCCTTCTCCTGGCTCCGCCTGGCGAGGCCGTTGACGCCGTCCGCTCCCACGATCAGATCGACGTCGCCGAGCTCCGAAAGATCCCGTATCTCGCGCTGGAACTCGAGACGCGCGCCCAGCTCGCGGCACCGCCGCTGCAGAATGGCAAGCAGGACTTTGCGCGAGATGCCGGTAAAGACATGCCCCCGGGAGCGGATACGTGACTCGTGAAAGACAATGTCAATCGCGTTCCAGCGGGCGAAGCTCTCGATAATCGCCGTGTAGCTTTCATAATCGGCGTCTCGCAAAGCACCGAGCGTCTCTTCGGAGAAAACAACCCCCCAGCCGAAGGTCGCGTCGGGCGGGTTGCGCTCGACAACCTGGACGTCGGCGCCGGGATCGGCCTTCCTGATCAGCAGCGCGAAGTAAAGGCCGGCCGGGCCGCCACCGAGGACGGCATATCTCACGAGAAGCTGCGCGCCACCTCGGCCAGACGTTCGATCTGATCGATGCCCGAAACGGTCGGAAAGAGGACCAGCTCGTCGCAGCCCGCATCCTGGTAGCCGCGGACGAAATCCACGATCGCACCGGGGCTGGTCAGGTTGCCCGCGGCGATCTTGTCCGCAAAGGGGCCGGTGAAGGCGTAATAGTCGCGCAGGTAATCTGCTCCGGCGTCAGCCGAACCTTGTCCCAGTGCGAAATAACCCATGCCCCAGAGCACCGGCTTGCCCGGGCGGCCCAGGTCGCGCCAGGCAGCCTGTGCTTTCGCCGCCGCGGTGGCGAAGGCCCGGGGCGGCCCACCGCCGTGCATGTAACCGTCGGCGTACCTGGCCATCCGCGCCAGCGCCTCGCCACTGGATCCGCCAACCAGCATCTCAGGAGCTCTCGGAGTCCTCGGTCCGATGCTGCCCTGCTCCCAGATCTCGCGGATGGCGGCGAGCTGTTCCGAGAACCGGACGCCTCGTCCACGGGGATCGACCCCGGCGGCGGTGTAGTCCTGTTCTCGCGCACCGACAGCGAGACCGAGCGTCAACCGGCCACCAGACATTGCACTGACCGTCGCCGCCTGCTTGGCCAGTACGGCCGTGTTGCGCAGCGGCGCGATCACGATCATGGTCGCGAGCCGGATGCGGGTCGTCACGGCAGCCACCCCCGCCAGCGCCGTCAGCGGCTCGTAGTTCTGGTAGGCGAGCCGGTCGACAACGGCGAGGCTCGAAAACGAGGCCGCATCGGCACGGCGGGCCCAATCGAAAATCAGCTCTCCGGTGGTGCCTCTGGTCGACGTTGGCAGCCCGACGCCAATTCTCACTCCGTGGCAGATGATAAGTTTTCGCCGATGGGCTCGTTCCGCGGGTCGGCCACACCAGTCCCTGCCTGGAAGCATTTCGACTTCGGTCTCGAAGCCGGCGTCGCGACGGTCAGGTTCACCAGGCCGGACAAGCTCAACGCGCTGACGTTCGAGATCTATGCTGACCTGCGCGACCTCCTGGGAGAGCTCGGCCAGCGCGACGACGTCCGAGTACTCGTCATCACTGGAAGCGGACGCGGGTTTTGCTCTGGAGGCGACGTGGACGCAATTATCGGCGGGTTGCAATCGATGGACGCGCGGGACCTGGTCGCGTTTACCCGAATGACCGGAACAGTGACGCAGCGGCTGCGTGAAGCGCCCTTTCCCGTCATTGCCTCTGTGAACGGCGTCGCCGCCGGAGCCGGCGCGGTGATCGCGCTGGCGGCGGACTTGCGGATTATGGCCAGGTCGGCGAGCTTCAGCTTCCTGTTCACGAAAGTTGGCCTCTCCGGTGGAGACATGGGCTCGGCATATCTCTTACCAAGGCTGATCGGTGTGGGACGGGCAACGGAGTTGCTCTTGCTCGGCGATCGGGTCGATGCCGAGCGATCGCTTGCCCTGGGGCTGACGAGCGAAGTCGTCGACGACGCGGAGCTAGGCGCACGCACTGACCAGTTGGCCCGACGCCTCGCCAACGGTCCAGCGTTAGCCTACGCGGCGACGAAAATTCTCATTGCGCGTGAGCAGGACATGAATCTCAGCGCCTCCCTCGAGCTTGACACGATGACCCAGGCACTCTTGATGAAATCGGCCGATCATGCCGAGTTTTACGCGGCCTTCCGGGAGGGCCGCGAGGCACGATGGACAGGTCGCTAGACTCGCCCCACCAGCTGATCAATCCCGATACTCTGGCACGTCCATCTGGTTTTTCCCATGCCGTCGTGGCCCAGCCAGGACGCACCGTCTACCTGGCAGGCCAGGTAGGGCAAGCCTCCGATGGCCGTATCGCAGGTAGGACGATGTCCGAACAGTTCTCCCAGGCTGCGGCAAATGTTGTCGGCGCGCTCGACGCCGCCGGAGCGCACGTGCAAGACCTGGTCAGCATGCAAATCTTCGTAACCAGTATCGACGAGTATCGTCAGGCAAGTCGCGAAATAGGCGAGGCGTACCGGAACCATTTCGGCCGGCATTATCCGGCGATGGCGCTCCTGGAGGTCAGTGGACTTTTCGATCCCGCAGCCAAGGTCGAGATCATGTGTGTCGCGGTTATGGCGTAGCGACTGTACGGGCGGGTAATCCACGTCCTCCGCTCGCCCGGTTCGACTTCAGGCAGTGCGGGCGTGGGGAGTAACCGGCCTGGTCAGGATCCACCGGCCGTTTATGTCGCGACCCAGGGTCCAACCCTCTTCGTGAACCATGTGGTGATGCCGGCGGCACAATAGAACCAGGTTCGAGATCGTCGTCTCGCCGCCGTCGACCCAGTGTTTTAGGTGATGACCATCGGTCCATTTCGGCGGGCGGCCGCAACCCGGCGCAACGCAGCCGTGATCGCGCGAGGCAAGCGCCCTCCGCGTGGCCGCCGGGATCGTCCGGCTCGCACGGCTGATCTCGGCCTGCAGCTCGCCTTTTCCCGTGATCCGGGTCAGTGCCGCATCGCAAGCGAGGCGGCGCACAGTCTCGGTCGGGGCTGACCCGCCCCATTCCAGCTCGCCTGCTCCAGCCCCGGGTGTGCCTGCCAGCGTCTCGACGCTGGTCCTGACCACCAGGTGCGGCCTGGGTCCGGAGCCGTCGCCTGAGCCGCCGGATCTAGATTGGGCCAGCTCGAGCAGGGCATCCGCCCGCCGCTGGCCGGCGGTCCGCGTGTCGTCCTTTCCCGGGATACCCATCAGGGCATTGAGCGCCGTCGTGATGATGGCGCCTCCCTCGGCGTCGAGCAGGCCGTCCAGCTTGACCAGCCCGTCGAGCGGCTTGCTGACGTGGAAGTATCTGCGCTCAAAGGCCCGGTTGGTCTCTGCCAGCGCCCCGGCCGCGTCCACCCGGTGCTCGAAGTCCTTGAGCACCCCGGTGAACTGCCCCGGGTCCATCCTCCCGGCGGCCTGCAGCAGACCGGCCTCGGACTTGCGCACCGCGTCTGCCCCGAGGTGCTCCGCGGTTCGCGCCATGAAGCAAACATGCTGATAGCCGAGATTGCCGCTGGCGAAGGCTTTCTGCGTCTCCGGCAGCTCTTCCAGCTGGCGGCTGATCGTCACCCGTTCGGCGGCAGCGGAGCCCGACAGCTTGCACTTCCAGCGCAGCCAGGGCACGATCCCCAGCGCCCCGTCGGCGGCGTACTCGCCCGATTTATCGAAGCGGCGCAGCCCCTCGGCGAAGACCGCCTCCAGCGAGTCGATTCCGGTTTCCCGCACCGCGATCAGCCCTTGACCCAGCTGCGCGTCGCCGGCGGTCGCGAACCAGTCGGTCCAGAGCTTGACGAGTGCCCTGGTCTCGGTTATCGGAGGTTCGCGATCAACGCTGGACGCGGCCATGCTCCCATCCTGAAGCACGGTTGTGACAGCTGTCTGTCAAAACCTATTTGTGAAACAAATCTCGCGCGATGATCTCGCGCTGAATCTCCGAAGTACCCTCATAGATCCTGGGAGCTCGGACCTCGCGATAGAGATGCTCCAGCAGATGGCCCCGCTCGAGGGCAACCGCCCCGTGTACCTGGATCGCCATGTCGACGACGGCTTGAGCCGTCTCCGTGGCAAAGAGCTTCGCCATCGCCGAGCGTCGAGCGACTCCGGGCTCACCGGCGTCGTACGCAGCGGCGGCCGCGTAGACGAGCGCCCGGGCTGCTTCGAGGCGGGTTGCCATCTCAGCCACCTGGTGCGAGACAGCCTGGAATTCGCGTATGGGCCGGCCGAAAGCCGTCCGGCCCTGGGCATGCGCGATGGCAGCATCGAGCGCGCTCTGCGCAAGCCCAACAACCGATGCGCCCACACTCGGACGAAACAGGTCCAGCGTGCGCATCGCCAGCTTGAACCCGTGGTCGACTTCAGTCAGTACCTGGTCCCGGGGCACGAAGACTCCGTCGAGCTCCAGGCGCCCAATCGGATGCGTCGAGAGCAGCTCCAGCGGCGTGCCTTTCATTCCCGGCGCATCGCCGTTGACGATGAAGGCGGTTATGCCGCGCGCCCCCGTTCCCTCCGTAGTGCGCGCAAACATGGTGTAGACATCGGCGTCGGGCGCATTCGAAATAAAGACTTTCGTGCCAGTCAGCCGGAAGCCCCAGCCATCGCGCTCGGCGCGCATCGCAAGCGCTCCGGCGTCGGTCCCCGCGCCCGGCTCGGTGAGTGCAAAGGCGGCCACCGCCTCGCCCCGCGCCACCGGCGTAATCCAGCGATCGACCGCCTCGTCGGCGCCGGAGAGCACGATCGGGTACCCGCCAAGCGTCTGGATCGCGACGGCATTCTCGACCTCGGTGGAGACAGCGGCGAGCGCCTCTCTGACCGAACAGAGGTCAACGGCCAGAACGTCCCGGTCCCGGCTGCCACCGGCGCGGCGGGGAAATAGGCGCGGCAGCAGGCCCGCGTCGCCGATCGCCCGGACCAACGCCTTGTTGACCCGTCCCGGGGTCCCCGAATGAGCCATCTCGGCCAGCCGGGCTGCGACTGCCGTCGCTTCCACCGCGAGTGACTCGCGTTCCGTCAACCTTGAAAGCCTCCCCCATCGAGGACGATTCCCTGGCCATTGATGCCGCGCGCCTCATGCGTGCACAAAAATGCGGCTATCGAAGCCACTTCTTCGGATGTCATCAAGCGGCTCTGCGGGCTGAAACCTTCCAGGATTTTCCGCGCATCCTCTTGAGACCGGCCGGTTCGGGCCTGAATATTGTCGATTGAGCCCTCGGTCATAGGCGTCTCGACGTACCCCGGACAGATTGCATTTACGGTCACCCCTTTAGCGGCCACTTCAGACGCGACCGCCCTGGTCAGCCCAAGCAGGGCATGCTTCGAAGCGGCATAAGCCACCATGTAAGGGGCGGCCGCCTTGGCCGCAACCGACGCGATATTGATCACCCGGCCCCAGCCTCCCTTGAGCATCATTGGCATAATCGCCCGCGTCCAGTAAAAAGCGCCCGTCACGTTGACCGCCATGGTTCGATCCCACAGCTCGTCTGTCGTGTCCGACAGCTTGGCGCCCGCGGCGATCCCGGCGTTGTTGACCAGGATCGAGGGCTCTCCCAGGGAGTGGCGCACTCGCTCCAGGGTCCCTTCGATGTCCTCTCTGCGCGTAACGTCGCACACCAGAGCCTCGGCCCGCCGCCCCAGGCGGCGAATCTGCTCCGCCGTTTTCTCCAGCTCGTCAGCCGATCGTGCCGCCACCGCAACGTCGACGCCCGCGGCGGCGAGGGCGATCGCCGTGGCCCGTCCGATCCCGCGACCGCCACCCGTTACCAGGGCGATTCGGCCTGTCAAGGCTGCAGTCATTCCTGTCCCAGCAGCTTGGCCAGCTTCGGAAGATCGATATTGCCCCCCGACACGATGCATGCGATCCTGCCCGCACCGGCCCTGCCCGAGAGCGCAACCGCGAGCGCCACAGCGCCGGCGCCCTCGGCGATCACCCGGTTGCGTTCGGCCATCAGCCTCAGCGCCGCACTGACCTCATCCAGACTTGTGGTCAAAGATCCGTCGAGCAATTCCTGCGCCATCACGAGCATGTCTGGAAAGACCGTCTTGCTACCAATGCCGTCGACGAATGACGGTTGATAATCAACGACCTGCGGCGTCCCGGCACGCAATGAGGCAGTCAGTGGTGCCCCCGTGTCGGCTTCGACGGCGTAGATGCGCACCGTTGGCTTCAGGCCCCGCAATGCCGTAGCGATCCCACAGGCAAGTCCTCCGCCTCCCCAGGGAATCAGTACCGTGTCCACATCGGGTAGATCCTCGAGCAGCTCCAGGCCGATCGTGCCGTTACCGGCCATCACCCGGTCGTCGTCAAAGGAATGTATGAAGGCTGCCTCGATCCCCGGGTAACTCCTGTCCGTGAACGTCTGCCACCATCTATCGAACGGCACTTTTATCACCCGGCCGCCCAGCCGCTCGATGGCGCGTACTTTGGTTTCCGGCGCGTAGTCGGGCGCGATCACGGTGCATGGAATGCCCAGCCGTCGCGCGTTCCAGGCGGCGCCCTGCGCCATGTTGCCGGCGCTCGCCACCAGCACTCCCGTCGCCAGCTCCGCGGGCGGCATCGATTTCATGGCGTTGGCGGCGCCACGAATCTTGAATGACCCGATCGGCTGGAGGTTCTCAAGCTTTAGATAGATTTCGGCTTTGGCATCAAGAACATTGAGCCGCACCAGCGGCGTGCGGATAGCAGCGTCCTGGATCGCGGATTGCGCCCTCCTGACGTCCTCGAGACCGAGCCTCAAAGTCTTCACATCGAAACCCTCTGGCCGGTGCCGGTCTCACGAGCCCGCCGGACGACGTAGGCTGCGGCGGCTACGTCCTCGACTGCGATGCCGAGCGATTTGAACAGGGTCAGCTCGCCCCGGGTTCTCCTGCCCGGATGCTTTCCGATGATGACGTCCCCCAGTTCTGCCTGGATATGATCCGCCCTGAACGCCCCCTCGCGCATCGGGATCAGGACGTCGCCTGCCTCATTGAGCGCCGATTCCCTCCGGTCGACGAACAGCCGCGCCGCCGCCATGGTCGCTGTGTCGATCTCCCTCGCGCCTGGAATCGACGAGCCGACGGCGTTGATGTGGGCACCATCTTTGAGCCAGGAGCGGCCAAGCACCGGCTCAGGGCTGGCAGTGACCGTGGCCACGATGTCGGCACCGCGCACGGCCTCCTCCGCAGTTTTCACCGCGTGCACGACCAGAGAATTACCGGGCGCAACCTGCTCGGCGAACTGTCGCGCATGCTCAGAGTTGCGGCTCCAGACGCGAACCTGGCGCAGGGGACGAACAGCTGCGATCGCCTCCAGGTGAGTGCGAGCCTGGACCCCCGCCCCGAGAATCGCCAGTTCGGCGGCATCAGGCCGCGCCAGTAGATCCGTGGCGACGGCGGAGACGGCCGCTGTCCGGATGGCGGTGATGGTCGCCCCATCCATCAGCGCGGACAGCCGGCCGGTATCGGGCTCAAAAAGCAGTACGGCTCCCTGGTGACTATCGATCCCGCGTGCCACGTTGCCGGGAAAGACGGAGACAGCCTTCATCCCAAGGGCCGCCTCGTGCCCTTCGTCCTTTGCCAGGTGACCGGGCATCAAGCCGAGGAAGCCGCTGCCGTCAGGCATCCGCATCACCATGCGCAGTGGAACGAGGGCGTGGCCCCGGGCCAGCGCGGCCAGCGCCTCGCGCATCACGCCGATGCAGTCTCGCATCGGCAGAAGCTGGGTCACAGCCTCGGCGTCCAGCACCAGGACGTCCATCAGGCGGCCGCTGCCTCCATCCGCGCGACAATCGACTGGCGCTCCTCCACGGACAGCTGGATGTCGACCGCCTCCAACCAGGGTCGAAACTGATCAACCCGGCGCGGGCCGATCAGTGCTGACGTCACCGCCGGGTGCGAGAGGACCCAGGCCAGCGCCAGCGCACCCATGTCGACACCGCGTTCCGCGGCGGCAGCGCGCAGGGCGTTGATCGCCCGGAAGGTGGCCTCGTTCATCAGCGGCTCGTATGGCTGCGGCCGGAGGTCGACTCGGGACCCCGGCGGCGGTCGTTCGCCGAAGTGATATTTGCCAGTCAGCAACCCGCCGGAGGTCGGACTGAACGGCGTAACCGCGATTTTTTCACTCACCGCAAGGGGCAGGATTTCGGCCTCCATCGCACGCTCCAGCAAACTGTAGCCATTCTGCACCGACTGGTAGCGGTGAAGGCGCAGCCGATCGCTCGCCGCCAGCGCCTCCCGCAACTGTGAAGCCGTGATGTTGCTGGCTCCGATGTGGCGGACCTTGCCGGCGCGCATCAGGTCGTTCATGGTCTGGAGCGTCTCCTCCACGGGCGTCGCCGGATCCGGCTCCATGATCACGTACAGGTCGACATAGTCCGTCTGCAAACGACGAAGACTGCCTTCGATCGCCGCCTGGAGATGCCGCCTGGAGAGGCTCCGGTCATTCGGGCCCTCGGCAATCGCGTAAAGGACCTTCGTCGAGAGCACGATCCGGTCACGGAGCTTGCGCTCCCTCAGCCAGGCGCCGATGATCGTTTCCGAGACGCCGCCACCATAGCTGTCGGCGGTGTCAAAGTAATTGATCCCGGCCTCCAGGGCATGGTCCATCAGGGCGAAGGCCGTTGCCTGGTCCTCACCTTTTCCGAACAGTTCGGGAGCCGAACCGATGCCACCGAAACCCCCGCATCCGAGCCCCAGCACCGAGACGCGCATGCCGGTTCGTCCGAACTGCCGGTACTCCATCCTCGCTTCGGATGGTAATCGTTTGGCGTTGGTATGATCGCCACACCCCATGTCCGTCCAGCAACAGGCGCGCCTGCTCCATCAGCACGATGTCGAGCCTCGAAAGTTTTCCGGCGGGACGATGCAGTGGCTCGTCGACCAGCGCCTCGGGGCGCAGCACATCATGTCCTATCGACTCGTCATCGACCCGGGCGAGACCGCGAGCCACGCCCACGACGGCACCGAAGAGGCGCTCTACGTAGTCGAGGGCGCCGGCAACATCACGGTCGAGTCAATCACGCACGTAGTCGCCCCCGGCAACGCCGTCTTCATCCCGGCCGGCTGCGAGCACAGCTATGAGAGCACGGGCGACGACGCACCAGTTATGAGAGCACGGGCGACGACGCACTTGTCATCGTCGGTGCGATGGCCCCCCCGATCGACCCGGTGGCGATCCGGACCGTGATGCCGAGCCTGGACCTGTCCGCGGCGCTACGAACATCAAGCATCGACGAAGGCTCGATCCGGCCCACCATGATGCACGAACACGGAGTTAAGCCCACCCTGATGGGTGAGCGCAGTTTCCGCGTGCTCGTGAACCCGGAGGTGGGCTGCCGGCAGATGACCCAGTTCACCGGCGTGATCCCGACCGGGCGCGCCCCGCTTCACGCCCATCCCCACGAAGAGGCTGTTTATATCCTGGAAGGCGAGGGCCGGCTCTGGATCGGCGATGAACCGGCGGGAGCGCTGCGGCGTGGCTCGGTCGTCTTTTTTCCGATCGGCGTCCGGCACACCATGGAGAACCGCGGCAGCACCGAGATGAAAGTGCTTGGCGCCTTCTCCCCCGCGGGTTCTCCCGAGGCCAAGCTCCCGCCCGCGTGACTTACATACCCAGGTAGGCTCTCTGCATCTGGGGATTGTCGAGCAGGCGGCGGGCCGTGTCCGCCAGCACCACCCGGCCACTCTGCAGCACGTAGCCGCGGTCCGCGATGCTCAGCGCCATGGTCGCGTTCTGCTCAACAACGAAGATCGTGATGCCGGTGGAATTGAGCCGCTGGATGGTCTCGAACTGCTGCTCGACGAGGACAGGCGCCAGCCCCATCGACGGCTCATCCATGCAGAGGAATCGTGGCCGCGACATCAACGCCCGGGCCATCGCCAGCATCTGCTGCTCGCCGCCGGACATTGTGCCGCCGCGCTGGCTGCGCCGCTCGCGCAACCGGGGAAACATTTCGAGCACCCGGTCGAGGTCGGTATCGATCTCGCCCTTGTCCCGCCGGGTGAACGCTCCCATCAGGAGGTTCTCCATAACGGTCAGCCGGGGAAATATCCGGCGCGCCTCGGGGACGATCGCGATGCCATGCGCCACACGGCGCGAGGTGCTCCAGCCGGTGATGTCCTGGCCGTCGTAGAGAATCGAGCCGCGGGTACAGCGCACCGAGCCGATCACCGCCTTCATGGTGGTTGACTTGCCCGAGGCGTTGCCACCGAGCAGGCAGACGATCTCGCTCCGACGAACCTCGAGCGAGATACCTCTAAGGGCTGGCACGGCGCCATAGCGGATCTCGACGTCCCGCAACTCCAGCAGCGCCGTACCCGCGGCGGTGCTCGCGGTCACCTCAGGCGCTGGCCGCTCGCCGTCCAAGGTAGGCTTCGACGACTTTTGGATTGCTGTGAACCTCCTTTGGCAGCCCTTCCGCGATCTTGACCCCGTGGTCCATGACGACGACCCGGTCGGAGATCTCCATCACCAGCGGCATGTGGTGCTCGATCAGGAAGATCGTCAAGCCTTGATCGCGCATTGACCGGATAAGCCTCGCCATCTCGACCCGTTCGTACGGATTCATACCGGCCGCCGGCTCGTCGAGCAGCAACAGCCTGGGACGCGCTGCCAGCGCCCTGGCGATCTCCGTCCGGCGGCGATTGGCGTAGGAAAGACTGAATGCCGGGTCGTCAAGCCGCGGCTCGAGCCGCTCGCGAAAGAGCTCGATGGCGCGGTCGACCTCGGCGCGGGCGTCGCGCTCGGCACGCGTGGCAGATGGCCAGAACATTATCGAGCCGAGCATCCCGCTTCGCGTCCAGTGATGGGTCCCGAGCAGGATGTTCTCGCGGACGGTCAGCTGCGGAAACACCCTGATGTTCTGGAAGGTGCGAGCCACGCCGAGCCGTGTTATCCGGTGCGACGGCTCCCCCACCAGTTCGCGTCCCAGCAGCTCGATCGATCCCGCCATCGGCTTGAGGATGCCGGAGACCAGGTTGAAAACGGTGGTCTTGCCGGCTCCGTTGGGACCGACCAGGCTGACAATCTGGCCTTTCTTTATCTCGAGGTCGAGTTTTTCAACCGCCATCAGGCCTCCGAAGCGGCAGCTAAGGCCTCGGATTTTTAGAATGGTTTCCGGTTCGCTCATGCCGTCGGCTCGGGATCGGCCGCTGGGACGATGGCGCCGGTCGTCGACTCCAGCTCGGCCGCCTTTCCGTCGGCGCCGGTCGGCGGTTCGGCGCCGGCATCGTCGCTGAACAGCTCCAGCGTCCCACCCATCGTCTTGCGCGGCCGAATCGAAACCGTGCCAAGCAGCCCCTCCGGGCGAAACACCATGACGGCGATCAACACCAGGCTGATGATCAGGTACTTGATAAAGACGAACTGTTGCAGAAGAAAAGGCGGCACTGTGAAGGCGACTGCGCCCAGGATCGCGCCCGGGATGCTGCCCAGGCCTCCGAGGATCACCATGATGAAGACCATCACCGTCTGTTGGACATCGAAGTTGCCCGGAAATGCATTGAAAATAAATGCGGCGTCGATCATGCCGACGATCCCCGCCATCGCCGCGCTGACGGTGAAAGCGAGTAGCCGGTACTTGAAGGTGTTGACGCCCATGGCGCGGGCAGCCAGCTCGTCCTCGCGGATCGCGACCCAGGCGCGGCCCGTGCGCGTGTGGCGCCAGCGAAGCATGCAGAAAACGAAAATTGCCAGCACGCCGATAAAGATCCAGTAGTACATGACGAAATGTGGCACATTGCCGATCAGGGGCAGGCTGGTGGGCAATTTGAAGGGATCGACCTGGTGGATACCGTTGGTGCCACCCGTGAGATTCAGGTCACTCGGGCCGAACTGATGGCCGGCCAGCACGGGGGGCCGGTCTAAGTCAAGGATCAGATCGCGCATGATCAGGCCGAAGCCGAGCGTGACAATCGCCAGGTAGTCGCCGCGCAAGCGTAGGGCAGGCACCCCGACGAGCAGTGCGAAGGCCACCGTCACCACGATGACAACCAGCAGCGCCGACCAGATCGGGTAGTGCTGATGCAGTTGGTCGCTGGCGACGAGCGCGTAGGCGTAGGAGCCGATGCCGAAGAAGGCTATGAAGCCGAGGTTGAGTAGGCCGGCGTAGCCGACCACCAGGTTGAGGCTGAGTGCCAGGCAGGCGTACATGGCGCAGTTGGCCAGGATGGTGGTCCAGAACTGCGCCCCGATCCAGCTCGAGTTGTCCTCCAGATACTGCAGCACCAGCGGCGTGGCCGCAGCCAGGATGAAAAAGGGGATCATCACCACGGGACGGGTCAGGGCTTCGTTCCAGGCCGCCGGTCCCGATTGCCACAGGTGCTGCCCTCTGGTCGGCGCTTCCTCGATGACGGTTGGAGCGGCGCTCACGCGCGGTCTCCGAGCGGCTGGCCGAAGAGCCCCTGGGGACGGATCAGCAGGACGACGATAAGAGCTAAGAAGGCGAACGCGTCCTGGAACTCGGTGCTGATGAAGCCACCGGCGAGGCTTTCGAGAACGCCGAGCAACAGGCCGCCCAGCATGGCGCCGCGCAGGTTGCCGATCCCGCCGATGACGGCGGCGGTAAAGGCCTTGATTCCGAGCAGGTAGCCCATGAAGAAATTCACGGTGGCAAAACGCAGGCCATAAAGGACTCCGCCCATTCCGGCTAGGGCCGAGGCGGCAAAGAAGGTAACCATTATCACGCGGTCAACGTCGATGCCCATGAAGGTCGCGGCCTCGCGGTCCTGGGCCGTGGCCCGCATTGCGCTCCCGAAGCGAGTCCGAAAGACGAACAGATCGAGTGCGACCATCAAAAATATCGAAACCGCGAACAGCAGTACCCCGGTTAGCGGAGTCTCGACGCTGCCGAATCGCAGGACTGCCTGGGTGACGAAGGCATTGGTCGGCAACCCCACCGGCGCGGGGCTCACGAAAACCTGGACAACGCTTTCCAGAAAGAGAGAAACACCGATGGCGGTGATCAGCGGCGCAAGCCGGTTAGCGTTTCTAAGCGGGCGATATGCCACCCGCTCGATTGCCACGCCCAGAATGCCCGTTCCCCCCATGGCGAAGGCCATCATCAGCAGCACCAGTAGCGAGCCAGGTATGAACGAGACTCCACCGTGCACGAGCAGGGCGGTAACCCCGGCGGCGAGGAACCCCCCGACCATGAAGACGTCCCCATGGGCGAAGTTGAGCATCTCGAGGATGCCGTAGATGAGGGTGTAGCCGAGCGCGATCAGGGCGTAGAGACTCCCGGTCTCCAGCCCGTTGACGAGCTGCTGGGGGAAGTTCTGGAGGAAGTACTCCACAGGTCTAACAAGGGGGACGGGATATCCGTCCCCCTTGCTCTTTTACTCCTTAGCCGGAGACTTGCTTGACGACCACCATGTCGCTGCCCTTGGCCTGGTACACGTAGATGCCGCCGCCCTGGACGTCACCCTTCGCATCGAACTTGACCGAACCAAAGATGGTGCTGAACGTGTCGCTGGCGAGATGGCTGATGACGTCGTTGCGTGAGATCTTGCCATTCTTCACTGGCGAGTTGTTGATCGCCTGCAGCAGGACCTGGGTGGCCTCGTAAGCAGAGCCGTAGAATGGTCCGGCCTTCGAGATCGAGTCGGCGCCGTACTCGTTCTTGAACTCGGTCACGTAACTGGCAGCTGACGAGACGCCCGCCGGATCCGCCGTGATGTTGGTCGCGTAGGCCCCGTCGTAGGCACCCTGCGACTTGGAGATGATCGAGGGATCCTCTTCGCCGTCCGTACCTAAGAAGTTGATGTTCTGGCCGATGGTCAGGCCGGCCTGCTTCAGCTGGGTGACGAAGGGAGCCGTTTCCGGTCCCTCATCGGCGAAGTAGACCCAGTCGGCGCCGAAGGACTTGACCTTCTGAATGATGGTGCTGAAGTCGGTCTGGCCTGCCTTCGCGGCGTCGCGCTGGAAGGGTATGTTGTGGTCGGAGAGGTATTTCTGGGTCGCGTCCGCCAGGGCGGTCGAGTAGTCGGACCTGGCGTCCATGACCTCTACTTTCTTGGCACCCTGGTCGATCAGGAACTTGCCGTCGGCCGGCCCCTGGGCATCGTCGCGGGCGTTTACCCGGTGCGCGACGCTGTTACCTGAGTCGGTCACCTTGACGTTGGATGCAGACTCGCTGACAAACGGTAGAGGCGGGCTCGCGGCCTGCAGCCCCTGGATTGAGCCCAAAACCACGCCGGAGTTCATCGGCCCGACGATGCCGAGCACGGTCGGATCCGAGATGCCCTGAGCCTGCAGCGTCTGCGCCGTCTGGGCGCTGTGCTGATCGTCCCAGGGGACCAAGGTCACCGGGGTGCCGTGAACGCCACCCTTGTTGTTGAAGTCCTTGACCGCCAGCTTGATCGCCTGGAGCGCGCCCGCTCCAATCGAAGCCTCGTCACCGGTGAAGGGGCCCTCCGCCGCGATCTGTACCTTGTCCGGTTTCGCAGTCGTGGTACCGCCACCACCGTTGCCACCTCCGCCGCCGCACGCTGCCAGCCCGAGACTGGCAATCGCCCCAAACACCAGGAACTTTCCCTTACCCATCCTCTTCAGTCCTCCTCTCCCTCTTTCGTCTAGAACCTAAATTGTTCGCTCTTTATACACGGTTGCAACACGGAGGGCAACCGTCATTAACCGTTTCTAATCCGCCCGTTTCTAATCCGCCCGGCGCAACAACTCGGGATGGCGATCGAGCGACTCGAGCACAGCGTCAACGTCCGCCCGGCTGTTGTAGTAGTGCAGAGAAATCCGTAGCGCGCCGTCCCGGGTCGAGCAGAGGAGTCCCTCGCCGGCCATGGTTTCGACCAGCTTTGGAGCGTCGGTCGAGCCGACCATCACCAGCGGTCCTCGTTCCGCCGGAGCGGCGGGCGTCAGGAGATCCAGGCCGCGCGCCTGGATTCCGCTGATCAGCAAGCCCGCCAGCCCCTCGACGTGTCGCTGGATCCGCTGCAGCCCGACCTGCTCGATCAGCCGCATCGCTGCCAGCGCCGCGTAGACGTTGGGAATGGGTGGCGAACCGGTCTCGAACCGACGGGCGCTGCCGGCGTATTCAAGCCTGTGGACGTCGTAGGCGAAGACGTTTTCCTGGCCGAACCATCCGGAATCGGAGGGTTTGAAGCGCTCGATCAGGTCCTCTTTGACGTAGAGGAAGCCGATACCCGGCGAGCCCAGCAGGTACTTGAGGGCCCCGGTCGTGAGGAAATCGATCTCCAGCGCCTTCACGTCCATCGGCTGGGTCCCCATGCTCTGGTAGGCGTCGATCAACAGCAGCGCCCCGCGCTCGTGGGCCAGCTCGGCCAGCGCGCTCGGATTGGTTTTGTACCCGTTCTTGTAGCAGACATGGGTGGTCGCGACGAGTGCCGTATCAGATGAGACCAGCTCTTCGTAAGAGGCCATGGGCAGCCGACGGCCCTCGGCACGGGCGAAGCGCACCCGGGCGCCCCGTCGCTGCTGCGCCAGCCAGATGTGTCCGAGGGTGGGAAAGTCGAAGTCGCTGGTGACCACGCCGGCTCGCTCGCCGTAGTCCATCGAGCTGGCCAGAGAGTTGAGCGCCGTCGAAACGGAGAACGTGACTGCGATCTCGTGTGTCCCCGCGTTGATCAGGCGGGCGAACTGGGCCCGAAGTTTTTCCATCTCCGAGACCCAGAGCTCCCAGGGATTGCCATGCCGGTGCCAGGAGTCGATAAAGCTGTGCAGTGACTCCTCGACTGGACGCGCCAGGGCTCCCTGAGAACAGCTGCTCAGGTAGATTTTTTGCTCGAAGATCGGAAACAGGCTGCGGAACGCAGCGACTCCATCGTCCTGCGGCGAGGCGATCTGCACTCTGGCATTCTAGTGACGTGAGCCGTGATTTCACTTCGAAAAAGTCGGGCCTGTTCGCCGAGTCGGTGATCCGGGAGATGACGCGTATGTGCGTGGATGCGCACGGCGCCGAGTGCGTCAACCTTGCCCAGGGGTTCCCCGACTTCGCCGCCCCGAGCGCCCTGAAGCAGTCGGCGATCAAGGCGATCGAAGACGACTTCAACCAGTACGCCACCACCTGGGGAGCAAAGGTGATGCGCGAGGGCATCGCCAGGAAAACAGCCCACTTTCGCGGCATGAGCGTCGACCCCGAGACCGAGATCACGGTCTGCTGCGGTGTGACCGAGGCGATGCTGTCGACCATCCTCGCCCTCGTCGACCCCGGCGATGAGGTGATCATTTTTGAGCCGTTCTACGAGAATTACGGACCCGATTGCATCCTCTCCGGGGCGACGCCGGTGGTCGTTCCCCTGACGCCGCCAGACTGGGCTTTCGACCCCGACCAGCTGCGACGGGCATTCAGTCCGCGCACTCGCGCGATCGTGATCAACACCCCTCACAATCCGACCGGCAAGGTCTACAGCCGCAGAGAGCTCGAGTTCATCGCAGCGGCCTGCCGGGAGTTCGATGTGCTGGCGATCACCGACGAGATCTACGAGCATCTCGTCTATCGCGGCGAGCATATCAGCATCGCAACCCTCGACGGCATGCGCGAGCGGACGGTGACCATCAGCGGCCTCTCCAAGACCTACAGTGTCACGGGCTGGCGCCTTGCCTACGCGATCGCGCCTCCATCGATGACGAACGCCATCCGGAAGGTCCACGACTTCGTCACGGTTGGAGCGCCCCATCCCCTACAGGTTGCTGCTGCCACGGCCCTTGCCTTTCCGGACACGTACTACGTGGACCTGCTCAATGCCTATCGGGAACGGCGCGATTTCATGCTCGAGATCCTGGACGAGTGCGGCTTCAAGAGCTACCCGCCCGACGGGGCCTACTACGTCATGACCGACATCGGTGCCTTTGGTGAGTCCGACGTATCGCTGGCGCACCGAATGATCCGCGATATCGGCCTGGCGACGGTACCTGGTAGCAGTTTCTACCTCGACCCGGAGCGGGGCCGCCGGCAGCTGCGATTTTCCTTTCCCAAGAAGATGGAAACGCTTCGACGCGCGGCGGAGCGGCTCAAGAGGCTGCCGCCTGTGGCTGCCTGATGTTTCTCGCCTGTCCCAACCGTTGTGGCGCCGGCCGCTTCGAACTCTGGAACGCTTCCGTCTTTACCGATACCCTCGGCCGCTTCCTGGATTTCAAGGTGGTCGATGCCCCGCTCTACCGCTGCACGGAATGCGGTAGCCCGGCTGTCGACCTGGGCGAGGTGGCTGGGGCGATGGCCGAGGAGCGCGCTCGCTTAGAGAACCCGCAGCGAGAGTATGCCTGCCCGAGCTGCGAGGCGCTTTTCAGTGCGCCCGCGAGCCAGACCCTGATCGTCTGTCCGAACTGCGGCCAGACCTTCCCGGTCAGCGACGCGGGCTGACGGCCGGTAGCCGGCCCACGACCCGGGGCAGCGCTTCGCCGGCCTTGCCGTGGACCACGGACGGTCGCCTCCGGGTCGAGCCGCGTGGGCTCGGCATTGATGATGCACAGACTTGCCCCATTGGCCAGGGCGAGTCGCGGAATTCCCGCTGCCGGATAGACCTGCAGCGAGCTGCCGATCACAAGCACCAGGTCGGCTTCACGCGCGGCCGATTGCGCCCGGCTGAGCGCCTCAGCAGGCAGGGGCTCGCCAAACAGTACGACGGTTGGCTTGAGATGGGAACCCTGACAGGAGGGACACGGTGGGGGACACTGCGTTCGATTGATTGCGTCGATCCGTTCTCGTGGGAAGGTGGCAGCGCAGTCGAGACAGACGACGCCCGCCGACGAGCCATGGAGCTCGATCACGTCGCGGCTGCCGGCCTTCTGGTGCAACCCGTCGGTGTTCTGGGTGATGATCGGGCCCAGCCGTCCCTGCCGCTGCAGCTCGCTCAATGCGAAATGGGCTGGGTTCGGCTCGGCGCCGCTGCGCCGGTAGTTCAGGCTGTAGCTCCAGTACTCACGGGGATCCTTTCTGAGTGTGTCGATGTGCGCCACCCTGTAGGGATCGAAGCGGGTCCACAGCCCGCCCTCGCCCCGAAAGTGGGGTATCCCGCTCTCGACCGAGATTCCGGCCCCGGTGAACGCGATCGCGCTTTTTGCCCCGGCGATCAGCTCGACCGCTTCCTGGTCGTCGGTCACCGAAGGCCGGCGAACAGGTCATCCTCCGGCAGCGGCGTTTCGACGCTCGACCTGACCCGTTCGTAGGTCTCACGCGCCCAGGCGTCGGGCCCGAGGACGTCGCGCACTTTCATGAACCAGCTGTCGGGCGGGATCTGTGTCTTATGGGCCAGCATCGCCTGGATCTTGACGTCAACGTAGGCGTGGACATCCAGCCAGGTCGTGACCCGCTCGTCCCCAACCGCGAAAGGCGGCGGCTCGCCATCGTTACCCCAGCGGTTCTCCACGCCGGCGCTCCGCATCGCTTCGGCCATCTGCCTCCCGACAGACTTCGGGAACGCGGTGTAGTAAAGCTTGCTTGGCCGGAAAGCTTCCCCGCCGGGAAAGCGCTCGACGTCTCCGGCGTAGAAAAAGGCGCCTACGGCGACGCGGTGAGTCTTGATGTGGTCAGGATGCCCGTAGCCACCCATCTCGTTCTCGCTCGCGATCACCTGTGGGCGGACGCGTCGTATCACCTGGATCAGCCGGGCGACCGCCTCTTCCTCGTCGGCCATCCAGAAGGTGCCTGGCTCTCGATTGCGAGGCAGGCCGGCCATGCCCGAGTCTTCATAACCGAGAAAGACAAGCTCGCCGATCCCCATGATCTCGCAGGCACGCCGCAACTCAGCCTCTCGGATCTGGGCCAGGCGGGGTGCAGCCTCTTTGGGATCCAGCTCCGGATCGAGGATCTCACCGACCTCGCCCCGGGTGGCCGTCACCAGCGTGGTCCGAACACCCTCGGCGCTGTAGCGCGCCAGGGTGCCGCCCATGGTGATCGCCTCGTCGTCCGGGTGCGGCTTGACGGCCAGCAGGCTGAGCGGCTCGGCCGTCATTTCCGCTTGCGGGCCCTGAGTGCCTCGATCAGCTGCGGCAGCACCTTGTGGACGTCGCCTACGATGCCCAGATCGGCCAGCTTGAAAATCGGCGCCTCCGGGTCCTTGTTGATCGCAACTATCGTTTTCGCACCCTTCATTCCCACCGTGTGCTGCATCGCGCCGGAGATGCCGACGGCGATGTAGACGGTCGGCTTGACGGTCTTTCCAGTCTGGCCGATCTGCATCGAATACGGCTTCCAGCCGGCATCGACCACGGCCCGGCTCGCGCCCACAGCCGCGCCCAGTTCCGCAGCCAGATCCTCCAGCATGCCGAAGTTCTCGGGTGAACCCAGGCCGCGGCCGCCACTGACGATCACGGAGGCATCCTCCAGCCGGGGACCCGCGGCTTTCTCCTTCTCCCGGCGCACGACACGCGGAGCGGGCTTGCTCGAGACCGCCTCCGTCAGCACCTCAACCTCTGCCTTCCCGTCGCCTCCAGGCTGCGCCGCGAAGGCCTTGGGACGAACCAGCACCAGGGGCGTCGCCGAGGTCCGGGGTACCGTGGTCACCAGCAGGCTGCCTCCGAAAACCGGTGAGATGACCGCATAGCCGTCTCCCTTACGCTCCAGGTCCGTCGCATTGGCGATCAGGGCGGTGCCCAGCCGGGCACTGAGGCGGGAGGCTATGTCTCGACCTTCATAGGTCATGCCGAACAGGATCAGCTCGGGCTTGTGTTTCTCGATCAGCGAAGCGAGCAGCTCAACCGCCGGTACGGCGAGCAGGTCTCGAAAGGCTGGGTCCTCGTGAACCATTACCTTGCTGGCGCCGTGCGCGCCCAGCTGCTCGGCGGCCTTCGAACTTCCGGGTCCGAGCGCCACCGCGGCGACCTCGCCCAGGCTCCGGGCCTTTGTCAGCAGCTCGAGTGAAATGGGGCGCGGAACGCCCTCGACCGTCTCGGCGTAGACCCAGATCATCAGATGACCTTCAGCTCGGCCAGGTAGTCGGCGACACGCTTGCCGCCTTCGCCCTTGTCTTCCACCACCGTGCCGGCCTTGCGGGCTTCCGCCTGCGTGACCTGGATCACCTCCTGGGTGAGAGCATCCCTCCCCGCCCGTCCCGCCAGGCCGAGGTCCTGGATGGAGAGCTGCTTTACTTCCTTGTTCTTCGCCTGCATGATTCCCCGCAGCGACGGGTAGCGAGCCTCGTTGATGCCCCCCGTTACCGTGACCACCGCAGGCAGAGGCGACTCGACCACGTCGTAGCCATCGTCTGTCTGGCGGTCGATCGTTACCTTTCCATCCGTAACTTCCAGTCGTTTCGCGAAGCTGAGCAGGGGCAGCCCCATCAGTTCCGCAATCTGCCCCGGGACGGCACCCGAGTATCCGTCGGTGCTCTCGGTGCCGCAGATGATCAGCTCGAAGGACTGCCCCTTGATGGCAGCCGCTATGGCGCGCGCGGTGCTGAGCGTGTCCGAGTTCTGCAGCGCGGCGTCGGTGATCAGGATACCGCGAGTGCCCCCCATGGAGAGAGCCTTTCGGACCGCGTCGAGCGCCCGTGGTGGACCCATGGACACGACCGTGACCTCTCCACCAAGCTTCTCGACCAGTTGCAAGCCGGCCTCGACCGCGTGTTCGTCGCCGGGATCCAGTACCAGGTCGACGCCCTCACGCACCAGACGGTGGCTTGTCTCATCGAGCTTCCCGGGAACATTGGGATCGGGGATCTGTTTGACGCAGACGAGCACGTTCATTTAGGCCGTTCCCCATTATGCCCAAAGAGTCGGAGCCGGAAGCCCATCAAAGGAGGTTCCGGCTCCGCTGACTCCGGCTGGTTAGAACTACCAGCGGCTGAAGCGCGGTTGGACGAAGCGCCGGTAGAGCGGTCGAAGCAGGAGCCGCCCCCGCCAGGTGCGGCCGAGGACGTGGTCGACATCGCGGCGGCGGATTGCCTGGAGCAACTGGAGCGTCTTGCGCAGCCGGTAGAGACGGAGTGCGAAGAGAATCATCTGTTCCTCCCTGCCGGCATGATTGTTGCTGCCGACGCTCAGTTTCTACCCGTCAGGCAGCCTCGATAACCACTACGAACAAATGTTCTATCCTGTCGGAGATGGCGCGCACTGAGTACTACGAGATCGTCGCCAAGTCGGCCCTCAACCGGGTTCAGCATATGGGCTTTAGCTGGTCACTGAACCCCTACCAGGGTTGCTTTCACAGCTGCGTCTACTGCTTCGCGCGGGCCCATGCCAAGCTGGCAGACCGGGACCCCGGGGCGGGCTTCTCGTCACGCGTCGGGGTCAAGGTAAATGTGGCAGAGGTGCTTCGCAGGGAGCTCTCCAGCCCGCGCTGGAAGCGAGACAAGGTCGCCTTCGGTACGGCAACCGACCCGTACCAGCCGATCGAAGGCTCCAGGCGCCTCACCCGGCAGTGCCTGATGGCACTGCGCGACCACCGTACCCCGGTGGGACTTATCACCAAGGGGACGATGGTTCTGAGAGATATCGACGTCCTGGTCGATCTGGCCCAGCGGGCCCGCACCACGGTCTGCTTCAGCGTTCCCACGGTCGACCGGGAGGTCTGGTCCAGGACTGAACCGGGAACGCCACCTCCCGCCAAGCGCCTGCAGGTGATGAAGCGGTTGGTGGAGGCAGGGATCGAGGCGGGCGTCGGGATGGCCCCGGTACTTCCCGGTTTGAGCGACTCGCCGGCCCAGCTGGAGGCGACCGTAGCCGCCGCCGCCGAAGCGGGCGCCTGCTTTCTCTGGGCCAACATCGTGTACCTCAAGCCCGGCACGAGGGAGCACTTCTTCTCCTTTCTCGAGCGGGAATATCCCAACCTGCTGGGCAGGTACCGGGAGCTCTTCCCCGGTGCCTATGCGCCTGCCGCCGTCAAAGCGCCTGTGACCGAGGCGGTTGCCCGACTACGAGGCCGCTACCAGGTACGCGACCGGCGCGCCTGGCGAGCAGAGCCGGCCGCGCAGCCGGACGCTCCCATCCAACTCGCGCTCCTGGCCTGACTGCCGTGATTTGACAGGGCAGCGCCAGTGTTCTACCGTAGCCGCGAGTGCTCCGCTGGCTGACCCGGCTGTTCAAGCAACACGTCGAGGCTGAGGCCGCCCCAGCGATAGAAGCAGCTCCAGGGGCGCCACTCGAGGCGGCTGTCGAGCCCACCCACAGCGATACTGCCCTCGCCGTGGTCGAAACCAGGCCGGCAGAGCTCGCCGTCGTCGAGGCCCCCGTCCGCACTCACGCCGAGCCGGAGCCAAAGGAGACCTGTCCTACCTGCGGACGTACCAGCGTATTTGCGGGACCCCCGGGGCAGCGCTTCTGCACCTACTGCGCCCTTCGCGACGAACTCTTCGACCGCCGCGCCGCCGTCCAGGAATAGCCGAAGCGCATTGCATTCCTACCCCGTCCTCTGGGAGAGCGGCGTCTACCTGCCGGAGCAGAAACTCTGGCTTGATCCTCGGCGTGCGAGACCTCGGGCGGTCATCAGCCACGCCCACAGCGATCACGTCGCCGCCCATCCGATCGCGTACGCGACGCCCGCCACCCGGCGTCTGGTGACGCACCGGCGACCGAAGGTCGCCGGGATCACCGCGGTGGACTACCGTGAGCGGCTGGAGCTGGACGGCTGCCACCTGACCTTTTATCCGGCCGGGCACGTACTCGGGTCAGCCCAGACGCTGGTGGAGACTCCCTTCGGCCGCGTCCTCTACACCGGCGACCTCAAGACCCGCCCCGGCTTGACCAGCCAGCCAGCTCCGGTAGTCAACGCCGACGTCCTGGTGCTGGAAAGCACCTTCGGAAAGCCGCATTACCGATTTCCGGACACCTCCGAGGTTCTGGCCTCCGTAATCACCTGGTGCCGGGCGACCCTTGCGCTCGGCTCGACACCGATCCTGCTCGGCTACTCGCTCGGCAAGGGACAGGAGATGCTGGCCGCTCTGAGTCGAGAGGGGCTGGAGATCTGCCTCCATCCCGCACTCTATTCCATCACAGATATCTATCGCGAGCTCGGCTGTGTCTTTCCTCCTTATCAACGCTTCGACGGGACTCAGAGCGGGCCGCTGGTTGTGATCGCTCCCCCGTCGGCGGCGAGAAGCTGGCTACGCCAGTACCCGCGACCGTTTCGGACGGCGGCACTCACCGGGTGGGCGATGGACCGCAGCCTGAAGTCGAGACTCGACGTCGACGCCGTCTTCCCGCTCTCGGATCATGCGGACTTCGAGGAGCTCTGCCGCTTCGCGGAGGCGGTCTCCGCCACCATGACCTACACCGTGCTCGGCTTCGATGAGGAGCTGGCGCGCCACCTCCGCTCCCGGGGGCTGCGAGCCAAGGCCCTGGGCGGAGTCGACCAGCTGCGACTCTTCTAAGGGCACGATCTGCAAGATCGTTTTGGACTGATCGTTATTTCGTTAAGCGCACTTGACGTGCGCAAGCGGTTCGCCGCTCACGCGATAAGGAGGTGACGCATGGCGACCACGAAGAAGGCCACGAAGAAGGCCAAGAAAGCGACCCGTAAGAGCCGCTAAAGGCAAACTGGAGAGGGGGCGAAAGCCCCCTCTCGGTTTTGTGCCCCTGTTATCCGCCGCCTGTGGTAATCGCCCGGATGCTGAGTCCCACCATGAACAGGCCAACAACCCCGTAAACGAGCGGCTCACGGCGCGCTCGATTCGAGGTGTAGCTGGCAGCGATCGGCAGTGCGATCACCAGCAGGACTCCGTAAAGAATGTGAAGTCCGTCATGGGGACGTTTGTTTCCCGCGACGAAAAGTAATGCGCCTACCAGCCCCTGGGCGATGAAGAGGACTTCCGTCATCACCAGGGTAGACCGGTAGCCGCTGGTTGCCTCCCGCTTCCGCAGGAATGTAACGACGCCCCAGATCCCGATGATCAGCGTGATCAGGATCGCCGCGATCGCGAGTCGCTGGTGGACCAGGAGGAGGAAACTCAACTCGCCACCGCTTCCTCATCGACGCCGGCGATGGCCGCCTCGAGCGTCCGAAGCGAGTTCTTGAAGCTCAGCGTTTTACGGGCCGCGGCGGCATCGAACCAGCGGGCCTCCTCGACTTCAGAGAGCTGCGGAGAAAGCGGGGCCGCGCCGGAAGACGAGAGGAGGAAGTTATGGACGGTCTTGAAGACGAGTCGCCCTTCCCAGCGGAAGGTGTACTCGATCGAGGGCAGGGCGGCGATAATCCTGAGGTCGTCGCGCGGGAGACCGGTTTCTTCTGAGATCTCCCGCAGGGCCGTCATCTCCGGGGTCTCACCTTTCTCCATTGCTCCCTTCGGAAAGGACCACCGCCCCTTGGCCTTGATCAGCACGAATTCGAGACCCGCTTCGGACGCCCGGTAGACCACGCCGCCCGCTGATACCTCGAGCCGGGCGCGCGCCGGCTGACCTGGTCGTGGCACCTGCTTATTATGCCGTCGCCATTTAGCGCGCCCTAGACTGGGGTTCGACGATGGAATCGGTTTGGGATTATCCGCGGCCGCCGCGAGTCGAAGCCCTCGGTGCGCCCGCCAGGGTGCTTGTCGACGGCCTGCTGGTAGCGGCCAGCAGAGGGGCGTTGCGCGTGCTGGAAACCAGCCATCCTCCGGTGATCTACTTTCCCCCGCATGACGTCAGGATGGAATGGCTTGAACCGGCCGCCGGGATGACCATCTGCGAGTGGAAAGGGGCGGCCTCCTATTACGACCTCATCATCGGTCGGCGGCGCATCGCGCGAGCCGCCTGGACCTACCGGAATCCGCAAAACGACTACCGGCAGCTCCAGGACCACCTCGCCTTCTACCCGGCCCGGGTCGATGCATGCTTCATCGGCGAGGAGCGCGTCACCGCCCAGGAAGGTGATTTCTACGGTGGTTGGATCACTTCTCGGGTGACCGGGCCCTTCAAAGGCCGCCCGGGCACGGACGGCTGGTAGGTGGGAACGCGACGGGCCGGGCAGCGACTCCTGGTTGTGATGCCTCATCCAGATGACGAATGCTTCAGCACCGCCTGCACCATCGCCCGCTATGCCAGCGAGGGCGCGACCGTTTCCCTGCTCACCCTGACCCGCGGCGGCGCCGGACTCTGGAACGGTCGCGACGCAGGTGATCTGCGCCCCCTGACCGACGTGCGCGAGCTCGAACTCAGGGAGGCGGCTGGCGCGCTCGGAGTGGCCTACGTCGAAGTGCTCGACTACCCGGACGGCGCGCTCGAGAAGGTGGAGGAAGTCGAGGCGACTCGCGAGCGCTGCCTGGGCGACATCGTCCGCGCCATCAGGATCCACCGCCCTCAGGTGGTCGTCACCTTCGGGCCCGAGGGCGTCTACGGCCACCCCGATCACAAGGCCGCAAGCCGGCTGACCGTGCAGGCCTGCAGCCGCGCCGGAGAGCCATCGCGATTCGAGCTGGAATCGGCTGCGCTGGGGATCACTCCCTGGTATCCCAGCAAGCTCTACTTTCAGTCGGCCACGCCGGCGACCGTAAAGGCGCTGGACCTTCCCTCGCCCGCTCCGATCACGACGCGGGTACGCACCGAGGGATTCGAGGAAGCCAAGATCAAAGCCTTCACGGCGCATCGCAGCCAGGCCCAGGAATGGGGACCGCTGCGCAAGGTGATCGCGGGGCTGAACGGCGAGGAGGTCTTTTCGCTGGTCGGTGCCCCGCAGGGCCTGCACGAGGATGACCTGTTCCAGGGCGTGGATCTCGCAGGCTAGACTGCGAGCGAACCTCCCAGCTGCGATCCCGAGCGCGCCCAGCGTTCTTCCATCGCCGTCCCGTCGACGGCCTCGGCAGGCAGTCCAGTCAGCGCCGCCAGCGCCGCCAGGACCAGGAGCGGTGGGAGGAGAATCAAGAGCGCCAGCTGCAGGCTGTGCACCGCGTCGGATAGCCTGCCGATTGCGAAGGGCGAGTAGGAATCGCCGAGCAGGTGCTCGATCAAGAGGGAGAGCGTGACCGCGCTCGCCCTGAAGGTGGGCACGACGACGTTCTGCTTGATCGCTGTATAGGGACCGCTGTAGAGGTAAAGCGCGATCACGCCGAGCAGAAAGAGCGGAACGAAGCTCACCATGCTGGGAGCAAGCAGCGCCAGGCTGACAAAGAGTGCTCCCAACAGGAATCCGATCGCACCGATCGGGAGGTTCGCCACCGAGCCGCGGCGCACAGACCACCAGTCGGCGAGGATGCCGCCACTCAGAGTCCCGATAAGTCCGCCAAGGACGAGGACTCCGCCGGCAAGCGTCCCGGCGCCCGCTGTTCCCAGGCTGAAGCGCCGGTGGAGGTACTCGGGAAGCCAGAAGGCGGCCCCGCCCAGGACGAAGAAAAGAAGGGTTTCGGCGGCAATGGTGGCGCGCAGGCTGCGGATGGCGAGCAGTTCGCGAAAACGACGGATCCCGACTCGAGTCGCCGGACCTGTCGCCGGCCCTCGTTCTTCCGCTGCACCGCGGAGCGGCTCCCGCAGCCGGAAGGCAAGCAGGGCGAAGACCATCCCCGGGATTGCCGTCAGGTAAAAGGCGGCCCGCCACCCGAACCGGCTGGCCACCAGACCGCCACCGGCAAAGCCGACGGCAATGCCGACCGCCGTTCCCGCTCCCCAGATGGACATGGCCCGTCCGCGCTGCGATTTGGGAAAATAGTCGCCCAGCATCGAAGTCCCGGCGGGGTAATAGCTGGCCTCACCGATGCCGAGCACAGCCCTGGCGGCGAAGAGCTGCGCGTAATTGCGAGCCAGCCCGGTGAAGAGGGTCGCCACACTCCAGATGGTTACCCCCACTGCGACCACGGTCCGGCGAACCCCGCGATCGGCCCACAGCCCGAAGGGCAGGGCGGCAACCGCATAGACGAGGAGGAAGGCGGTTCCCAGTCCGCCGACCGCACTGTCGCTGAGGTGAAACTCATCCTGGATCTTGCTGGCGACCACCGGCAGGATGTAGCGATCGAGGTAGTTGAGGAAGTTGATCCCGACCATCACGCCCAGCACATAGCGGGCGTAGCCGCGCTGCATGCCTGAATTATCCGGAATCGGCGAGCTACAGCTGGAGCTTGAGAAGCCGGGCGGCGTTCTCACGCTTGATCTTTGCCTTCGCTTCGGGCTTCAGCTCGAGGGCGTCGAGCTCATCCAGGACCCGGGATGGCTTGATGAAGGGATAGTCGCTGCCGAACAGGGTTCGATCGCTCAGGCGACCGCCGATCTCGCGGACCAGCTCCGGCGGGTAATAGCGCGGCGACCATCCGGAGAGCTCGATGAAAATGTTCGTCTTGTGCAGCGCCATGGCAATCAGTTCCAGGTGCCAGGGCCAGCCGAAATGTGCGGCGATGATCGGCAGCGAAGGAAAGCGAGCGGCCACGACGTCGAGGTGGACCGGACGCGCCGGATCCAGCTTGATCCCCTGGCCGCCCGGCTCACCGGCACCGATGCCGCTGGTACCGGTGTGAAAGAGACAGGGAATGCCCAGCTCGGCCGCCTTCTGCCAGAGCGGGAAGTGCCGCTCGTCACTGGGGTAGAAGTCCTGCAGTGAGGGATGGAATTTGGCTCCGATCGCCCCAAGCTCGGTAACCGCCCGCTCCAGTTCTTCGATCGCGCTCGACTTCCAGGGATCCACGGAGGCAAAGAAGGCAAACCGCTTTGGATGACGTTTGACGATCGCAGCGACGACGTCGTTGGGCAGCGGGGGCCTCCCGGTGGCGGTTTCCGCATCCCAGGCGAGCAGGATGCCGAAGACCTGTTCCTGCGCGTACTCGACGGCGACCTCGTCTACCGACCGGACATGTACGTCGCTGCGAAAATAGCGGGCGGCGGCTTCGCGGTAAGGGCCCATACTGCCCTCCAGCCACTCCACGGTCGGCAGGTGGACGTGCAGGTCGACGGCGCGGATCACCGGCCTAGGAAGCCAGTTCCTGCTTTTGGACGATCGTGATCGGGTCGCCGACTGCAATCTCCCCGCCGCTGATAACCAGGCTGTTCATACCTCGCCTGCCTTCCAGCTCCAACTTGAGTCCGGGCCGGATCTCGTCCATGCGGAAACAGGGTTCGCAGATCGATGTGATCTCGACGACCGCTTCCGCGCCAAGCTTGAGCTGCGTTCCGGGGCTGAGGGCCATCACATCGAGGCCTTCGGC